>Ga0209131_1003382_pt1 | contig 10620 bp, 8 predicted proteins | sample GraSoi_2013_40cm_FD_185826 | JGI IMG/M metagenome (GOLD analysis project Ga0209131, IMG submission 185826) | Grasslands soil microbial communities from the Angelo Coastal Reserve, California, USA - Sample 9_17_2013_40cm (SPAdes) (version 2) | ecosystem: Environmental > Terrestrial > Soil >...
GGGCCGGTAAAAGTCCAGCATGCGGCGAACAGTACCCATAAGCCGCTCAAGCTCAGTTTTAGCCAGATCAAGATACTCCTGGCGCTTTTCTTCCGGGATATCTCTACGCGATGCAAGATGAATACAATTTTGGAGGGCTTGAAGAGGATTATTAACTTCATGAGCAATCGACGCACTTAGACGACCTGCCGCAGCCATCTTTTCTGATTGCAGTAAGGCCTTTTGCGACTCCTCCACCTTACGTACGTAATCCAGTTGTTCAGCGTACAAACGGGCGTTTTCAAGCGCGACCGCCGCCTGCCGCGCAAGGATCTGAAACATTTCCATATCTGATTCACGAAAGGGCGACTCATTCGCGCCGCGTGCAGCCAAGAGGACCAGTTCCATATTAGGGCGAAGAATGGGCACAAGAATCACCGCGCCAAGTCCGAGCTTTGCAAGGGCAGCTTTGAGGGGCAAGTCTGCGGTCCCATTGGCACTGATTAACAAAGGCTCTGCAAGTTCTTCCCGTTGCGCGACCCAGCTCAGTGAATCAGGGATTGTTTTTCCACGGGATGTCAGCAGGCTGAAAGATTTCGTTTCTGAATTTTGCTGATAACAAGCAACTGTCGAACAACCCAGGTGCTCACAGACAGCACTAAGGATAAGATCAAGCAAATGCTCGCGGCGCGTTTCCGAAAGCAGCGATTCGGTCACCGTGAAAAGAGGCCGCAAGGCCTGAGTCCGTGCTGCATCATGCTTTTGCAGACTGTCCAATAACGCAAGTCTGGCCGCCTCGATCAATTCGCTGCCCTGGCCAAATGGTTTAAGCAAAAGACCGTCCACGCCCTCACGCAATGCGCGAATGGCAATTTCAATTGTCCCATGCCCGGTCATGATCAGTACCGCCCCGTCGGGCTGCAATTTCTTGAAATGCTGAACGACCTCGAATCCGTCCACCTCCGGCATACGAATATCGACGATCAAAAGATCAATAGGTCTTTGTTTAAAGAACTCAATCGCTTTGCGTGGATCGGTCTCTGCTTCGACCCGATAACTTGCCCGGGCAAGCAAACGTTTGCACAACAATGCAATTCCGGGCTCGTCGTCTACAACGAATATGAAAGCAGAATCCATATTTACAGTGGCAACCAGACCAGAAATGTAGAACCGCTATGCAGTTCGCTGGAGACTTCAATCAAGCCGCCATGATCACTGACAATTCCATATGTTACCGAAAGACCTAATCCGGTACCCCCTTGACCTCCCTTGGTTGTAAAGAAAGGTTCGAAGATCCGTTCCTGATCGACAGATGTAATGCCCATCCCGCTATCTTCTATTGACATCCTAATCCAATCGCGCTCTTCGCGTCTTGCAGTGGACGTAGCCAGTGTCAATTTGCCGCCGGAAGGCATGGCCTGCAACGCATTGTGTATCAGGTTTAACAAAACCTGTCTCATTTGGTCACGATCAATCGAAACCCACGGAAGTTTTTCATCAAGCAGGGTATGCAACTGCACGTTATTGTTTTGGATGAGATGACGGGTTAGGGCAATCACATCGTTGACAATTTCATTCAAATCAGCACTGGTGCGAACGCGCTCGCCCTGCCGCGAGAAATCCAGCAGACGTCGCACTACATCGCTGGCGCGACGTGCCTCACGTAAAACCATCTCCAACTCTTCACGATGCGTCGAATCGGGCGACAACTCTTCCAGCACAATCTCAGAAAAACCGGTCACTGTAGTCAATGGGTTATTCAATTCATGGGCAATCCCAGCCGCCATTTCACCCACCGCTGCCAACTTGGCCGCCTGCACAAGACGATTCTCGGCAGAACGCTGAGCTTCCATGCGAGTGTTCAACTCCACTTGAGTTGAACGCAGCTGACGGACCGTCTCCTGTAATTTTTGATATTGATTCGCGCTGGAAACAACCGAGGCAAGAATGCCAGCCAGGGATTCCATCGCGACCAGATCGTTATGCGTGAAAGCATTATGGTTATGACTTTCCACATCAATAACGCCCAAAACAGTCTCTCCCTCCTTCAAGGCGACGCATATCTCCGAGCCGGCCTCCCATCCTTTGACCGGCTTGTAAAGCTTTTCCTGACTTGTATCATTTACCAGCATGCTTTCACCCGTTTGCACAACGCGACCTGTGATGCCATCCTTTTTAATAAAATCCTCCTGCATGATTGCACGTTTTACAGGTTCTGCATGAGTACCGCCAATTCCCTGAATAGAAAATTTTTGTTCGTCGTCGATAAATAATATTGTTGCAAGTTCATATTTGAAGTACTGAGCAAGCAGGTCTGCCGTGATTTGCGCGACCTCCTTCTTATTTGTCAAACCAATCACTTGCTGAACCACTTCGTGGATCAAACTAAGGCTGCGCGCCCTGCCCTCGGCTTCTTCACGTAAACGCGTATATTCGATCAACCCTGCCAGGTGGCTGGTGATCACCACCGTGAGGTGTTCGTCATACTGATTGAACGCTTCGGCGCGCGAGCTTTCGATGATCAATGCGCCAATTACCGATCCCCTATATTTCATCGGAACAATCAACGCCGAGCGCGCATTTTTATGGATCGGTATAAAACCCTCAGAGATCGTATCAGACACGCGGCGCACGCGCCCTTCTTTTAAAAATGGCTGGATTGAATGACCGCCAAGCGAGACGCTCATCACAGTCATCTTACTGTCAAGCATGTGGTAATCGCGCAACACGCGTCCATCACTGGATTTTAGGAAAAGCGTGATTAACTCAGTATTAAATGCACGAGCCAGCAACCCAAACACGCGTCGCGCAATTTGGTCCAGGTTTTGCGCAGAGGAAACTGTAAGTACAAAATCATTAAGCAAACCAAGCCGGCGCAGATGCGCGGCCATCTCAGAAAATGTCACCACCACCTCAATGGATGGGGCAACGCGCACGGCAAGCTCATGCAACTGCCCCCATTCATTTGGAGTGAATTCTTTTTGACGCCACAACGCCACAACACCGATCAGTCGCTGGCCGATAACAAGCGGCAGGCACACCCAGATATTCGTCCCAGATTTAAGCGCGCCATATGGAAGATTGTCCCAATTGGGTTGTCCACGCGTAATTGTGACATGGGATAAAGAACGATTCACGCGTCGGAGTATGGGATTCGACTCAATTAGCAGAGACACGCCGTTGGATTTTGGATCATTCCATTCGGCCTGAATATCAAGCGACTCACCGCGGCGAAGCGCGATCCACGCGCCCTGGCAAGCCACGGATTGTACAAATGCGCCCAACACTTTTTCAATGGCGAGTGGCAGATCGAAGGCCAGGCCAGATTGCAAGTCCGGCAGGAATGGTTGTGGCGAAGAGACAGCATTCCCGGCAAAAAGGGACGCGGTCAGCTTCCAAATCCGTTGTGCGTCAGCGGAGAGCTCATCTGCACCCACGAGAATAGTCTGTGAAACGCCGGCAAGTGGAAATGAATAAAAGCGTCCAGCTTCCAACTTCCCTTCTTTGGGCAGTGTACTCGAACGCACTGTTCCCGCACTCAATGAACCACATAACCATGCATCTACAGAGGGACGCGCAAGATATCCCATCAATTCCTGCTGCGCCGGCTTGTTGAGATGGTACGCTGCACGCAACAGCCATGCACCGCCCACGCGGTCGGCCATCGCGGCCCAAACCGCGTCCGAGAGTTGTACGGCGTCCTTGAGTTGAGTTTCTATGCCCGATTCGGTATACATATGGCTTGTTGAGCAAATTATACAGCACCCATATGAGTAGTTGGTAGTTTTTAGGTACAATATCTCTATATGACAGATTTGATCGTAATTGGCGGTGGTTTGGCTGGCAGTGAGGCCGCGTGGCAAGCCGCCCAAGATGGACTAAAAGTGCGCCTCTTCGAAATGCGCCCATCCAACCCAACGGGAGCGCATTTAAGTGGCGATCTGGCTGAGCTGGTCTGTTCCAATTCGCTCGGCTCGAATTTGCCGGACCGTGCCTCAGGTGTATTGAAGAATGAAATGCGGCGGCTGAATTCGATGTTGCTGGATTGCGCGGAAGAATCTGCATTGCCGGCAGGCGCGGCATTAGCTGTGGATCGAGAAAAGTTTGCACGGCTGGTCACTGAAAAAATTCACGGCCATCAAAATATTGAAGTCGTGCGTGAGGAAGTAAAAGAAATTCCGAACACACCTGTGATCATTGCAAGCGGCCCACTCACATCCAATAATCTTGCAAAATCCATCGCAGCGTTGAGCGGCGAAGACCAGCTCTACTTCTTTGACGCGATAGCTCCGATCGTCCATGCAGATTCGATCAACATGCACACTGCCTTTCGCGCCTCTCGTTACGACAAAAGCGAACAGGATGAGGGCGACTATATCAACTGTCCTTTCACAAAAGAGGAATACGAACAATTCGTCAATGCCCTGCGGGCCGCGGAACGGATCGAACTACGCTCTTTTGAGGAGTCGATCCGTTCGGGAGTAAAAGCCGGTCACTTCTTTGAAGGTTGTCTGCCGGTCGAGATCATTGCCGAACGAGGGGAGGACTCACTCGCCTTCGGTCCGATGCGGCCAGTTGGGCTTAAAGATCCACGCACTGAAAAAAGACCACATGCTGTTGTTCAACTTCGACAGGACAACCTGGCTGGCAGTCTGTATAACCTGGTTGGCTTTCAAACCAACTTGAAATTCCCGGAACAAAAACGCGTTTTTCGTTTGATTCCCGGATTGGAGAATGCAGAGTTCGAGCGGTACGGTCAAATGCACCGCAACACATTCATCGCTTCGCCAAAGTTACTTCGACCCACACTTCAACATATCACGCGTGATGATCTTTTCTTTGCAGGTCAGATCACGGGAGTGGAAGGATATATGGGAAATATCGCCACCGGTCTGCTTGCAGGAATTAACATGACTCGCTTACTTAATAAGCAACCTCTGATCATACTTCCACATGAAACTATGCTGGGCGCGTTATGTCATTACATCACACACGCAAGTCTCAAAGATTTTCAACCAATGAAAGCCAACTTCGGCATCCTTCCAGATTTTGCGTTTAACAAGAAGCTAGGCAAACGCGAACGCGGCCGGGCTTATGCAGAGCGCGCTAGTGATGCACTCGAAACCTGCCTGGAAAAGACAACAGAACCAGCAATATAGCAAAAATAACTGAAGAGGACTTACACTTGCGTCTCATGTCCGTCCAGGAATCTCTGCAAAAGGTACGCGCAATATGGATCGAACGCGTCTCGCGTGAATTGGCGCGCGGTGAAGGTGTGCGCGCAGGTTTTGCAGAACAACTTGAACGGTTCTATGAAATGCTCGAGCAAACAGTTACAACTGGTGACCCGGCCTGGCTGGATTCAATTCTCTATGATTGGGGACGCTCCTCAACCCAGACAAATCTTGAAAAAGGCGATTATGATGTCTCTTTTGTGATGAACCGCATGATCGCCCTCACGATGGAAGTGATGCGAGAGAATCTTAGCAAAGAAGATGCCATTGAGTCCCTTGCCGTGGTCATCCCAATTCTTTCCCACAGCTTAAGCGTGGTCATTCGCTATGAAATGGAATCGCGTGTTGCACATATCTCCAACGAACTCGGCAAGGTACAACAAAAACTGCAAGAACTGGATCGCAGCAAGTCCAACTTCATCTCGGTGGCGGCACATGAACTGAAAACACCGCTTACGTTGATCGAAGGCTATACATCCATGATGATGGATATTGTCGAACGATCTTCAAAAGATGAGGCCATGCAGACCATGTTGAAAGGCGTGGACACCGGTATCCATCGCCTGCGGCACATCATAGATGATATGATAGACGTTTCACTAATTGATAACAACCTGCTCGCGATCAACTTCCAGCCGGTATGGGTCAGCCATTTGATCAAACTTTTGAGAAATGAGTTAGAGGAAACCATTGCTCAGCGCGGTCAGACCTTGACCATCCAAGAGTTTGAAGGCAACAACACAATGATCTACGGAGACTCAGAAAGACTTTATCAAGCTCTGCACAACGTGGCATCGAACGCGATCAAATATACCCCGGATCAGGGCACGATCACACTTAACGGACGTCTGCTGCCCGGCTTCGTTGAGATCACCATCACCGATACGGGAATCGGGATTTCGCCAGAGCATCAATCCATTGTCTTTGAAAAATTCGGTCAACTTGGCCGAGCCGACCTGCATTCCAGTGGTAAAACTAAATTTAAAGGAGGCGGGCCCGGACTTGGGTTGCCTATTACGCGTGGAATCCTCGAGGCGCATGGGGGCACGATCTGGGTTGAATCCGAAGGCTATGACGAAGTAAAATTACCAGGCTCCACATTTCACATCTTGCTTCCAGTGCGTAGTGAGGCCTCCGATCCGCAGGTCACTCAATTATTTAATAATCAGGAACAACAAACGAAAGCTACGGAAATCAGTGTCCAAGAAAACACCTCAACCAACAACCCCACCGCGTGAGCGCGCCTTTCTGGTCGGCGTGGAAATTCACGGGCAAAGACAACACCTTGCGCTTGAAGATTCACTTTCGGAGCTCGCCCTTTTGGCCGACACTGCCGGGGTGGATGTGGTTGGCGAATTAACTCAAAAACTCAATCGTCCTCATGTAGAGACTTATATTGGCCCAGGCAAAGTGGAAGAGTTAAAGGCTCTGGCAGAAGAAACACTCTCAGAAGTAGTCATCTTCGACGATGAGCTTTCGCCGCGTCACCAACGCGAATTGGAAAAAGCGCTTATCAATATCCGCGTGCTGGATCGAACTGCGCTTATCCTCGACATCTTTGCACAACACGCACATACAAGTGAAGGCATGTTACAGGTGGAACTTGCCCAGTATGAATATAATTTACCGCGTTTAACCCGCGCGTGGACGCACCTTGAACGCCAAGCCGGTGGTGGCGGCGGTCGTGCCGGGTCTACGGGCGGAGTAGGCTTACGCGGCCCTGGCGAAACTCAACTGGAAGTGGACAAGCGGGCCATCCGCAAACGTATCGCACATATCAAAAAGGAATTGGAAAAAGTGGAAGCGCATAGGATGCGGTATCGCGCCCAACGAAAACGTTCCCGCATTCCAACGGTTGCGTTGGTTGGATATACAAACGCAGGAAAATCCACACTTCTCAATCGCCTTGCAAAATCTGAAGTATTCGTCGCAGATCAATTATTCGCCACACTGGACCCCACGACAAGACGCGTGGAATTGCCCGGCAATGATCTTGCCTTAATGACCGATACAGTGGGCTTTATCCAAAAACTACCGACTTCGTTAGTCGCAGCTTTTCATGCCACGCTCGAAGAGATTGCCCAGGCAGATCTGCTCCTGCACGTCGTGGATATTTCCCATCCAAACGCGCTGAGTCAATTTGAAGCCGTGCAAGAGACGCTGGTAGAGATCGAAGCAGACCATATTCCGATGGTCACGGCGTTGAACAAGGCAGACCAGCTCCAACGTCCTGAACACGCGCGAGAAATTCTGAAAAGTTTCCCCAAGGCAGTTGCCATATCTGCAATCAAAGGCTCTGGCATCGCGGATCTTTTACATTTACTTCGAGAAGAATTATACGAATCATACACACCTTTGCATATACGCCTGCCCTATAAACAAGGGGCACTGATTTCATTGTTCCATGAATTGGGACAAGTGGAGCGCGTGGAGCACGAACGCGGCGGCGTGGTGATTCATGGTCGCATTCCTGGCAGGCTCCTTGCTCAATTCACCCCCTGGATAGATAAACAAAAACAAACTGAAAGAGAGCCTCTTGAAAAAGAGGATTTGGAGGAAGTATGATCTCGAAATTATTAGACCAACTGTCTGAATTCATTGCCCGTCGCAAAGGGCTTCTTCCCATTATTGGCCTGCTGCTAATTTTTGCCAATTTGATGATTCAATTCATTGTGCCAGGAAGCCTGCTGGCAACAAGCAACTTGCTCTTACATTTTGGCTTGATCGTCGCGATCTTTGGCCTAATGCTTTCATGGGCATTGTAATTAAATGTCACCCCGGCTAGCAATCACTCACGGAACAATAAATTTAAGGATGGGAATTTTCTGCATGATGAATATTAAAATGAAGGAGATTAAGTATCCCAATAATCCCAGGAGTGGGATCATGTAAATCGCAGAACCAATCATTGATAGGATCGAAAGGGATGTTTTTGAAAAAATCTCGACCATAATAATCACATGTACCAGATAAATGCCAAAACTTGCCCGGCTTAATGGAGCAATAATTCGATAGGCAAAATTGGAAACTTGAGACTCGACCAAAATAACAAAAAGTGCGGCCGACATTAATACAACATTGACACTAAGATAATCTTCAAAATATTGGGTCTTTAAGCCATAGACTCGAGTCAAATACATTCCCATTATTGTGGCGATCAGGCTTATAAAAAAAACCATCCCTGCGCCCGCTTTTTGCAGTTGGGCAATAAAAAGTTTGCCGGCAAGATAACCAAAAATAAAATACCCTATATACCCGCCAAGAAATTGATATTCAAAACCTATCTTGATCGGGGTGAATTCCTGTACAAGATTGGCAAAAGGAACTAATAGAAACCAGATGCCGCAAAAATAGGACAAATCTGTCAACGAGGCTTTTTCTACAAATACCCGTAGAATCGGGGTAAACAAATACAAACCGAACAACTCATAAAAGAACCACAAATGATTCTCGCGTGGCCCGCGAATGATCCCAAGAGTGTAGGTTTTGAGAATAGTCAAAATTGGTTTATCCAGCGCTTCACCTTTCCATACAAGATAGATCACTGACCAAACAACGAATGGAATAAAGACTTTCAGCACACGCTTTTTGAAAAAATCAAGATAAGGCTCGTTCTTCGACAATAATAGATACCCGCTCGCCATGAAAAAAAGCGGGACAGCTACTCGCGTAAGCGCGTAATAATATATTTGAATTAAACCTGATCCGTTTCCTGAATATTGAACATGAGCAAGTACGACGAGGAATGCACCAAGTGCGCGAATTAAATCTATCCACTCAAGGCGAGGATTATCAACTAAATTATTTGTTTGCATAGTGAATCAATGTTTTCTGAATTATACACGTACACTTCAATATGACATTCTCCAGGCAATTCCCTTTGAAGAGCCTTCCGTAATCTTAAGATATTATATATAATATATAATCATGACATTAATGCCAGACCGCGAACTAACTCATAAGCCTCTCAAGGAAGAACTGTTCGACGCGCTTCACCGTCAGATTATTGCGGGCAAATATGGACCTGGCGACTGGTTGCGCCAGGAGGAAATCGCCAGCCAGATGAGAGTGAGCATGACTCCGGTACGTGAGGCGCTGGATTTATTAGTCGCGGCAGGACTCGCAGAACGCGTTCCTTATCGTGGTGTGCGCGTACGGGAAATGTCTCCGAAAGATGTGGCGGATGCCTATGGGCTGAGGCTGATCCTCGAAGCGATTATCGCGCGTGAAGCTGCCAATAATATCACGCTTGAGCAGGTCTCCGGCCTGGAACATATGCTAGATGAAATGAAGAATCACGTTTCTCTAAATGAGATGCCTCTGGCACGCCAGTTAAGCCGTGAATTTCACTCAGCTTTGGCCGATGCATCAGGTAATGATCTGCTAATCAAGTTATATGCAGTGGTTGCAAATGCTTTTCCAGATTGGCTCTTGTACGAAGCTTTATTCCGCAAACCAGAATTGGTTGCAAATAGCATGGCTGACACCAACAAAGAACATATCGCGATCGTCAGTGCACTCAAAAAAAGAGACGCGGACAAAACGGTGCAGAAATCAATTGAACATTTGATGGAATCGGGTAAATGGTTGGAAGAGTATCTAAATATCCCACCGGAATTATTGCGCGAAAAAGAAGAACAAGTTTCGTTTCTTGTTAGAAAAACAAAATAGCTCAGGAGTCAATCTATGTCTGAAGAACTTTACAAGCAAATGGCGCAAAGCATCATCGATGGCGATTCAGACGTATCTGTTGAGCTTGCCAAGAAATCCATCGAGTTAAATATGCATCCTTTGGAAACGATCACGAAGGGATTCGTGGTTGGCGTGAATTATATTGGTGACCAATTCGGCCTGGGCGAGGCATTCCTGCCCGAATTGGTGATGGCAGGCGAGGCGATGAAGGCTGCCGTTGCTGTTCTTGAGCCCGAACTACTTAAACTTGGCGAAGCCCGCGAAGTGATGGGACGAGTTGTCCTGGCCACTGTTGAAGGCGACATTCACGAGATCGGCAAGACCTTAGTTGGTACGATGTTAAGCGCCTCCGGCTTTGAAGTTACCGATCTTGGTGTAGACCAGCCTGCTGCAAATATCATCGGCAAGGCACTTGAAATTGATGCGCAAATCATTGGCATGAGCGCTTTGCTGACAACCACTATGGTGCGCCAGCGAGAAGTGATTGAGGAGTTGGATAAAGAAGGATTGCGTCCGCGCATTAAGGTCATGGTCGGGGGTGCGCCGATTACAAAAGACTGGGCGGAAAAGATAAAAGCCGACGGCACTTCAGAAGATGCAGTAGGTGCCGTTAAGCTCGCCAAACAATTGGTCGGCAAGGCAGATCCAGAATAATCGCGGCGGTTTACCCTCCTCCTGCGGAGAGAGGAATGCAAAATGTGAAGGTGTCTTATGC
>Ga0209131_1003383_pt1 | contig 10617 bp, 12 predicted proteins | sample GraSoi_2013_40cm_FD_185826 | JGI IMG/M metagenome (GOLD analysis project Ga0209131, IMG submission 185826) | Grasslands soil microbial communities from the Angelo Coastal Reserve, California, USA - Sample 9_17_2013_40cm (SPAdes) (version 2) | ecosystem: Environmental > Terrestrial > Soil >...
GGGCTTCCTCATCGAGGCGGACACGCCGATGGTGTGGCGCGGCCCCATGGTGACGCAGGCGCTGGAGCAGCTCCTCACCGAGACCCAGTGGCGCGACCTCGACTACCTGGTGGTCGACTTGCCGCCGGGCACCGGCGACATCCAGCTCACCCTCGCGCAGAAGGTTCCGGTCACCGGGGCGATCATCGTCACGACCCCGCAGGACATCGCGCTCATCGACGCCCGCAAGGGCCTCAAGATGTTCGAGAAGGTCGGCATCCCGATCCTGGGCGTGGTCGAGAACATGGCGATCCACATCTGCTCGAACTGCGGGCACGCCGAGCACATCTTCGGCTCGGGCGGCGGAGAGAAGATGTGCAAGGACTACCAGGTCGAGTTCCTCGGCAGCCTGCCGCTCGACATCCGCATCCGCGAGCAAGCCGATTCCGGCAAGCCCACCGTGGTGTCCGATCCCGAAGGCCCGATCGCCGCCGTCTACCGCGACATCGCGCGCAAGGTGGCCGCGCGCATCGCCCGGCAGTCCGAGGACCGCTCGTCGGTGTTCCCCAAGATCGTCATCCAGAACAATTGATCAACCGTCACTGAAGGGCACCGGGGCGATCGTTGGAGCGGACACTTTCGTGCCGCTCAACTCCACGAGCATAAGACCATGAGCATAAAGAGCGATAAGTGGATCCGTAGAATGGCGGCCTCCCACGGGATGATCGAGCCCTTCGAGCCCGGGCAGGTCCGGCAGGTTGCCGGCAAGCGCATCGTCTCGTACGGCACCTCGAGCTACGGCTACGACGTGCGCTCCTCCGACGAATTCAAGATCTTCACCAACATCAACTCGACCATCGTCGACCCGAAGAACTTCGACGAGAAGTCGTTCGTCGACCTCAAGGCCGACGTCTGCATCATCCCGCCCAACTCGTTCGCGCTGGCGCGCACCGTGGAGCGCTTCCGGATTCCGCGCAACGTCCTCGTCGTCTGCCTCGGCAAGAGCTCCTATGCGCGTTGCGGGATCGTGGTCAACGTGACGCCGCTGGAACCGGAGTGGGAAGGCTACGTCACGCTCGAGTTCTCCAACACCACCCCGCTCCCGGCGAAGATCTACGCCAACGAGGGCGTGGCGCAGATGCTCTTCTTCGAGTCTGACGAGGTGTGCGAGACCTCGTACCGCGACCGCGGCGGAAAATACCAGGACCAGCAGGGCGTGACGCTGCCCAAAATGTAACCGCCGAGCCAAAAAAATCCCAACGGAGCGGGTATTTTGCCCTATACTTCGCGCACTTTTTTTCCGATCCGCAAGCCCCCTTCGGGGGACCCAAGGAGGTCATTGAGACCCCGATGCCCCGAACCGCAACGATCAAGAAGATCCGGCCGCAGCCGGAGTTCCCCCTTGATACCCACCCCGAAGTCAGCCTCGACTTCACCCGCGTCAAGCAACACCTCGCGAGGCACGGCTACAAACGCCCGGTCCTCATCGTCGACCTCGACATCGTGCGCAACAAGACGCGGCGCTTCCGCGCCGCCCTGCCGCGCGTGCGGCCGCATTTCGCGGTCAAGGCGAACCCCGACCCGCGGGTCCTGAAGGTCCTCATCCAGGAGGGCGCGGGCTTCGAGATCGCCTCGATCGCCGAGCTCGACATCCTGATGGGCCTCGGCGTGCCGCCGGCGGAGATCTTCTATTCCAACCCGATGAAGTCGCGCGCCTACCTCGAGTACGCCGCCGCGAAGGGCGTGGAGTGGTACGTGGTCGACAGCGTCGAGGAGATCCGCAAGGTGAAGGCGGTGAAGAGCGACGCCAAGATGTACCTGCGCATCGACGCGCCCAACATCGGCAGCGACTGGCCGCTCGCCGGCAAGTTCGGCGCCCACATGAGCGACGTGCCCGAGCTGATCGAGGCCGCCGTCCAGTGCCAGGCGGACCTGGCGGGCGTCACTTTCCACGTCGGCTCGCAGTGCCTGAATCCCGAGAACTGGCGCGTGGGCATGGAGCGCGCGCGCAAGGTGTTCGCGACGATGCGCTCGGTGGGCCTGAAGCCGCGGCTGCTGAACCTGGGCGGCGGCTATCCGGTGCGCCATGTGAAGCCGATTCCGTCGATCGAGACGATCTCCGAGCTCATCAACAAGGAGCTCAGGCATTTCGGGCCCGAGGTGCAGGTGATCGCCGAGCCGGGCCGCTACCTCGTTTCCGACGCCGGATACTTCATCTGCCGCGTGGTGGGAACGGCCACGCGCAACAACCAGCGCTGGATGTATTGGGACGCGGGCGTGTTCGGCGGCGTGATCGAGACCACCGAGGGCCTGCGCTACAACATCTACACCGACCGCGACGGCGAGCCGGTTTCGTGGAACGTCGCGGGTCCCACCTGCGATTCGGTGGACGTGGTGATGCGCGAAGAGCTCTTTCCCGCCGACCTCCAGGACGGGGACTTCATCTTCATCAAGAACGCCGGCGCGTACACCACCGCCTACGCCAGCAACTTCAACGGCTTTCCGCTTCCCGAAGTCGCGACCCTGGGAAGCTAGCCGGCGTGGGATTCAGTCCCGCGGATCCCGATTTCGAGCGGCGCACTCGCGCGAGCTTCGCCAGGCAAGGCGCGATAGGCGCACGGGTGCATTGCGCCACCGGCCTGCAGACCCTCATGGCGCTCGTCGGCCGCTCCGGCGTGAAGGACTGACGCGCGCCGAATGGCACAGGCGTTCTGGGCATCCACAGGATTCGAACTTCTCGGCCACGAGCGCGAGGGCCTGGTCGCGACCGACGCCTGGCTCGCGGGTTTTCTCGAGCGCTCGGAGCTCAAGCCGCCGGCGGATGCCGGGGCGCACGAGCTCGCGCTGTACGCGCTCGTTGCTGCGAACGCGCGCGCCAGTGTTGCGCCGGCGATGCTCGCCGCGGTCGAGGACGGCGACGCGCGCCAGAACTGGCGCGAGTTCCTGCGTTTCCGCGACCGCGTCGTGGCCGCTCCCACGCTGGAGGAGGTATATCGAGGCCTCTTCGCGGCCGACGCGGTCGACCTCTCGCCCACGTTCGTCGACGCTCTCGCGCAGGCCATCACGCGCGACGTCCTGGACGGAACCGAGGACCCGTGGCTCTGCCGCGCCGGGGAGATGCTCTTCCGGCGCCAGCGCGTGAGCACCGAAGGCGGCCAGGTGCTCGCCGCCGATGCCATGACCCTCGAGGCGTTCGCCGAGACCGGCGGGTTCGGGGCCGTCGGGCGGTTGCTGCGCAAGCAGAGCACCGCGATGCCCGAAGTGAAGATGGACGTGCTCAACCACGAGAACGCGCCTTTCTATTTCCTGCGCGACGAGCTCTACAGCTTTGCGCTCGACCTCACCCCGGGCCGCGAAGGGGCGGGCGCACTGGCGCGGGTCCTGGCAGGTTGGGTGCGCCGTTTGGCGGGTGCGGAGGTCACGATCGAGCCCGTGGAGCGCATCGAGGACGATCGCTGGCGGTGGCACGTGGGCCTCGACGTCGACGCGACCTCGATCCTGAACGCCTTGTACCGGGGAGAAAGCGTCGCGGCGGCGGAGCTCGAGCGGATGGTGCTGCTCTTCCGGCTGGAGTTTCGCGACCCGCGGGACGCGGCGCCGGAAATGGGCGCGCGCCCCGTGTACCTGGGGCTTGCGTGCCGTCCCGATCGCACGCTCAAGCTGAAGCCGCAGAACCTGCTTCTCAACCTGCCGTTGCGCAATTCGGGTGAGGCGCAGCGCGGGTAGAATCGAGGATTCGACGAGGAGTTGCCATGGCGGGTGCAATGCAGAAGACCGGTGCTTTCATGTTGAGCGAGGAAATCGAGATCCTGATGGCCGAGCGATCGCGGCTGCTGCGCGTCGCGGGCGCCGCGGCGCAGTTCGTCGCCGTGATGGATGCGCGCAACGTGCCCGAGATGGTCGCGACCGAAGCCGACCTCCTCGCCGAGAGCGTGAATGCGCTTTCGGAGGACACGCTCAAGGACGCGCTCAACGCGATTTCCACCTCGAAGTAAGCCGGCGAGGAGACGTACATGAATCCCGATGCCTTCAACATGAGCATCCGCAAGTTCCTGAAGATGGTCGGCGTGCAGTCGCAGCGCGAGATCGAGACCGCGGTGGAGCGCGCGATGGCCGCCGGCAAGCTCAAGGGCAACGAGGCGCTGCCGGCGAAAATGACCCTCACCATCGACGGCGTGGCCCTGAACGTCTCGTTCGACGGCAAGATCGCGCTCGAGTGAGAGTGAGGCGCACGGGGAGGTGCGCGAGGTGAACGACGCATCGAGCCCGGCCCTGGTCACCTACGCCGACGTCGCGGCCGCCGCCGCGCGCCTGGAGGGCGTGGCGCACCGCACCCCCGTGGCTACGTCCACGCAGTTCGACGCGCTCACCGGCGCGCAGGCCTTCTTCAAGTGCGAAAACCTGCAGCGCATGGGTGCGTTCAAGTTTCGCGGCGCCTACAACGCGCTGTCCCTCCTCAGTCCCGAAGAGCGCAAGCGTGGCGTGGTCGCATTCTCCTCGGGCAACCACGCGCAGGCGGTAGCGCTCGCCGGACGACTGCTGGGCGTGCCCGCGACGATCGTCATGCCCGCCGATGCAGCCGCGGTGAAGGTTGCCGCCACGCGCGGCTATGGCGCCGAGGTGGTGTTCTACGACCGCGCGCGCGGTGAAAGCCGCGAGCAGATCGCCAAGGCGATCACCGAGAAAAAAGGCGCGGCGCTGGTGCCGCCTTTCGACCATCCCGCGGTGATCGCGGGGCAGGGCACGGCGGCCAAGGAGCTTTTCGAGGATGTGGGTCCGCTCGACCTGCTGTTCGTCTGCTGTGGCGGCGCGGGCCTGTTGTCGGGCTGTGCAATCGCTGCGCACCATTTGTCGCCCGGAATCGGCGTCATCGGCGTGGAGCCCGTTGCGGGAGACGATGCCGCGCGCTCGTTGCGCACCCGCACCCTGCAGCGTGTCGAGAATCCTCAGACCATCGCCGATGGAGCGCGCACCGAATCCCTCGGCGCGTTCACCTTCCCCCTGGTGCTGCGCCACGTCCAGGACATCATCACCGTCACCGACGCCGAGCTCATCGCGGCGATGCGTTTCCTCTGGGAGCGCATGAAGCTCGTCGTCGAACCGACCGGGGCGCTGGCCACCGCCGGGGTGCTCTCCGGAGCCGTCGACGTGCGCAACCGTCGCGTGGGCATCATCCTCTCCGGCGGAAACGTCGACCTTAAGGCCATCGCTTCACTCTTCGCGTGAGGTTGCCGAGCGTCGGCGCCGGCGTGCCGCGACGGGGAAGCGCCGCGGTGCGCGCGTTCGGGCGCGCGCTCCTGGCGCTCATGCGCTGGCGTGTCGAGGGAGACGTGCCGGACCTCAAGAAATTCGTGATCGCGGTGGCGCCGCACACCTCGAACTGGGATTTCGTGGTCGGCATGGCCGTCATGTTCGCCCTCGACCTGAAGCTCACGTTCATCGGCAAGCACACGCTCTTTCGCGGCCCCTTTGCGCCGATCCTGCGCTGGATGGGCGGGGTCCCCGTCGACCGGTCGAGCTCGCACGGGCTTGTAGGAGAAGCGGTGCGCGGATTCGAGAGCGTGGATCAGCGCGTCCTGGCGATCGCGCCCGAGGGCACGCGGCGCAGTGTCGAGCGCTTCAGGTCGGGATTCGTGCATATCGCGCGGGGCGCTCGCGTTCCGGTGCTTCTCGCCTCCCTCGACTATGCGGCGCGCTGCGTACGCTTCGGCCCCCTCATCGAGCCCGGTTCCGACGTCGAGGCGGAGGTCCGGCGCATCGAGGCATTCTTTTCCACCGTGCGTGGGAAGAACGCGCGGGGCTAGATCGCGAGTTCCTTGTTGGTGCCGCGATGCACCAAAGTGTTGCCCGCGCGGGTGCGAGCCCGGAGGCGGCTCGCCACTAAGTGGTTGAATTGAATGGCGAGCGTCGTTGGCACGTTTGCTGCAAAAAGGAAAACGTCGGCACTGTGCCGACGTTTCTCCTCCGAGAGCGGTTTGCCCCACCGGTAGCCCCGGTGGGGCATTTTTTTTCGCTCAGTCGGCGTAGACGCCCGCCTTCTTGATGATCGGGCTCCACTTGTCGATCTCGGACTTCAGGTGCGTGCGCAGCGCCTCGGGCGTGGCGCGGTTCTGCGGCACGGGCTCGGTGCCGAGCTCGGCGAACTTGGCGATGATTTCCGGATCCTTGAGCGCGGTCTGGAGTGCGGCGACGAGCTTGTCGATCACGGGCTTCGGCGTGCCGTGCGGCGCCCATATCCCGTGCCAGATGCCGACCTCGAAGCCCTTGAGGCCCGATTCCTCCATGGTGGGCAGGTCCGGCAGCGAGGCCACGCGCTTTTTCGTGGTGACCGCGTAGGCCTTCACTTTGCCGCCTTTGATCTGCGGCGTCGTATTGGTGGTCTGGTCGCACATGAAATCGACCTGGCCGCCGAGAAGGTCGGTCATCGCCGGCCCCGTTCCCTTGTAGGGAATCGTGGTGAGGTCGGTGGAGATCGCCGTCATGAAGAGCATCCCGCACAGGTGCGAGGCGGCGCCGACTCCTGCGTTGGCGTAGGTCACCTTGTCCTTGTTCGCCTTCACGTAGGTGATCAGCTCCTTCATGTCCTTGGGCGGAAAATCCTTGCGCGCGATGAAGGTCATCGGCACGTCGGTGACGAGCCCGACCGGGTCGAGGTCCTTCACCGGGTCGTAGCGCAGGTTGCGGTAGAGCGACGGGCTGGTCGAGATGCCGATGTGCATGAGAAGCAACGTGTAGCCGTCGGGCTTCGCCCGCGCCACCTTCTCGACGCCGATGGTGCCTCCGGCCCCCGCGACGTTTTCCACGATGACGGTCTTGCCGAGCGACTTCATCATCGACTGGCCGACGAGGCGCGTGACGGTATCCGTGGGACCGCCCGCGGCGAACGGGACGACGATGGTGACGGTCCTCTCCGGATAGGCCTGGGCTCCCGCGGCGGTTGCGAACGCGAGCGCGGCCGAGGCAACAAGAAATCTCTTGATCGCGTCGATCATGGAATCCTCCGGTGGGGCGCCAATTATAATCCGAAGGATCCCGCCGCCCTCGTCCCGTGAGTCTCCTCGCTCTCCTCGCCTGTCTCCTCGCTCAGCATGCCTTCCCGGTAAGGGGGCGGCAGCCCTTGATGGCGTTCTATGGGCGCATGTGCCTCTCGGCGGCCAAGCGGCTCAATGCCGGGGACCGCAATTCCGGGATCCTCGCCTGGTTCGTGTTGATGGCCGCGATGATCGTTCCCGTGGCGCTCCTCGCGGGTCTCGCCGCGGCGATCCACACCGCGCTGCTATGGGTCGTGAACGTTCTCTTCCTGTACGCGACGCTGCGGTTCCTCGCCACCATCCGCGCCCTGGCAGCGATCGAGAAGACTCTCGCGGAGCACCAACCCGGCGCCGGCGCGAACCTGCTCGCGGAATGGCTCGCCGAGCCGGTCGCGACCGAGGAGCCCGGTGCCATCGCCCGGCTCACCGCCGAGCAGGCGCTTCGCGAAGCGCACCAGGGAACCTTCGCGCTGCTCTTCTGGTTCCTCGTGCTCCCCGGGCCGCTGGGACTCGTCTTCTATCCGCTGGCGCTGCGCGCCGCGCAAAGCTGGGAGCACGTCGTCGAGCCCGATGAGCGCGATTTCGGATGGTTCGCGGCGCGCGCCTTCCACTACATCGACTGGATCCCGCAACGCCTCACCGCATTCACTTTCGCGGTCGTGGGCAATTTCGAGGACGCCCTTTTCTGCTGGAAATCCCAGGCGGCGCAGTGGCTGCGGCCCGGCGAGGGCATCGTGCTCGCGAGCGGAGCGGGGGCGCTGGGCGTGCGCCTGGGAGAACCCATTCCGGTCGCCGACGCATTCGTCGCTCGTCCCGCGCTCGGCTCCGGGGAGCTCGCGCGCGAGGATGCGCTGGCGAGCCTCGAGGGCCTCCTTTGGCGCGCCCTCGTCGTGTGGTTCGTGGTCTATCTTCTCGCCGCTTCCCTGCGCATCGCCTAGGAGGATCCTTGGAGCTTCGCTTCGACCGCTTCTATCGCTACGCCGACCTCACCGCCTTCCTCAAGGGCTTCGCGCAACGCAATCCCGGGATCTTCGCGCTGGAGAGCATCGGCAAGAGCCACGAAGGACGCGACATCTGGGTCGTCACGGCGACCCGTGCGGAGAGCGGCGCCGCCGCCGACAAGCCCGCGTTCTGGATCGACGGGAACATCCACGCGGCGGAGCTCACCGCATCGACGGCTTGCCTGTATTACCTGCACACGCTCGAGCAGGGCTACGGCAAGGACGCGGAGATTACCCGCTTGCTCGACACGAGGGCGCTCTATATCTGCCCGCGCATCAACCCCGACGGCGCGGAATGGGCGCTCGCGGACAAGCCGAAGTACATCAGATCCTCGACGCGTCCCTATCCCTTCGACGAGGATCCCGTCGATGGCCTCACCGTCGAGGACATCGACGGCGACGGGCGCGTCCTTTCGATGCGAATCCCGGATCCGAACGGAGCGTACAAGGCGCATCCCGACGACGCGCGACTCATGACCCCGCGCGGGCCGGCGGAATACGGCGGTGAGTATTGGCGCGTGATTCCCGAAGGCACGCTCACGAATTTCGACGGCGTCGAGATCCGCGTCAATCGCGACAAGCAGGGGCTCGACCTGAACCGCAACTTCCCCTCCGGGTGGCGGCAGGAATTCCAGCAGTTGGGCGCGGGGCCGTATCCGACCTCGGAGCCGGAGGTGCGCTCCGTGGTCGACTTCATCGTGAAGCATCCGAACATCGGCGCGGGCGTGAGCTTCCACACGCACAGTGGCGTGATCCTGCGGCCCTTCGCGAGCGAGCCCGACGACACCATGCCGGCCGAGGACCTGTGGCTCTACAAGCTCTTCGGCAAGAAGAGCACCGAGCTCACGGGCTATCCCAACATCTCGATCTTCCACGACTTCAAGTACCACCCGAAACAGGTGATCACCGGCGGCTTCGACTGGATCTACGAGCACCTCGGGCAGTTCTTCTGGACCGTGGAGATCTGGGCGCCGGCGAAGGAGGCCGGAATCGAGGGCTACCACTTCATTGATTGGTACCGCGAACACCCGGCCGAAGACGATTTGAAGCTGCTGCGCTGGAGCGACAAGGAGCTGAACGGCGAAGGCTACATCGCGTGGTATCCGTTCGACCATCCGCAGCTCGGCCGGGTCGAGCTGGGCGGGTGGAACAAGCTCCAGGTATTTCGCAACCCGCCGGCGAAGTACATCGAGCGCGAAGTGAAGCGCTTTCCCGGATGGCTCTCGTGGCAGGCGATGACGCTGCCGAGGCTCGAGGTATTGAAAGCCGAGGCGCGCTCGCTCGGGGGCGACGCCTGGAAGGTGCGCCTCGCAGTGCAGAACACGGGCTATCTTCCGTCGTACGTCACCAAGCGGGCGCTCGAGCGCAAGATGATGCGCGGTGTCGTCTACGAGATCTCGCTTCCGCATGGCGCGGAGCTCATCGCCGGAAAGCATCGCTTCGAGGGCGGCCAGCTCGAGGGGCGCGCCAGCAAGCCAACGCTACAGGCGTTTCTTCCCAACCTCGAGGTCACGGCCGATCGCGGCCAGTGCGAGTGGACCGTCAAGGCCCCGGCGGGCACGGCGATCGAGGTGGTCGCGCGGCACGACCGCGCCGGGCGCGTCGTGGAGAAAATCGTCCTCGAGTGAGCGCGACGCCGCGAAAGTGCTAGGCTGGATCATCTCCGCCGCAACGGAGGCGAACCCTGCCCTCCATTCGACCTGCCGCCGTGGCAGGCTCCTTTTACCCGGGTGATCCCTCGGCGCTCGCCGCCGAAGTGGCCGCCTATCTCGCCGAGGCCTCCGCGGCCACCGGCGCGCGCGCGCCGAAGGCCATCATCGCGCCGCACGCGGGCTACATGTACTCCGGCGCCGTCGCGGGGTCGATCCATTCGCGCCTCGCCCCGCTGCGCGGCATCGTGCGCCGCGTGGTGTTGGTCGGGCCCGCCCACCGGGTCTACGTGCGTGGCGCCGCGGTTCCGGCCGCGCACGCGTTCGCCTCTCCGCTGGGTACCATTCCCCTGGATCTCGAGGCGATCGCGGCACTCCGCAAGCTGCCCTTCGTCGAGGTGAGCGACCGGGCGCACGCGCTCGAGCACTCGCTCGAGGTGCATTTGCCTTTCCTGCAGTCGGTCCTCGGGACTTTCGCGCTCGTTCCCGTGGTCGTGGGCGACGCCGACCCGCGGCAGATGGCGCTTCTCTTCGACGCGGTCTGGGGCGGGGAGGAGACCGCCATCGTCGTGAGCTCCGACCTGTCCCACTACCATTCCTACGATTCGGCGCGCGGACGCGACCGCGACACCGCCCGCGCGATCGTGAATCTCGAGGCGCGCCTGGTGCCGGAGGAGGCGTGCGGTGCGGCTCCGATCAACGGGTTGCTCGAGGCCGCGCGCGCACGTCATCTCGCCGCCGAGCTGGTCGACCTGCGCAATTCCGGCGACACCGCGGGCGGCCTCGATCGCGTGGTCGGCTATGGCGCCTTCGCATTCACCGAGCCGCGTGCCGCCCATGCCTGACGGCGCGGATCGCGGCCGCGTTCTCATCGCGATCGCACGCGAGTCGCTCGCCGCCGATCCCGCGCCCGGCCCGTGCGAGTGGAACGACGATTGGCTGCGCGAGCGGTGCGCC
>Ga0209131_1003385_pt1 | contig 10617 bp, 8 predicted proteins | sample GraSoi_2013_40cm_FD_185826 | JGI IMG/M metagenome (GOLD analysis project Ga0209131, IMG submission 185826) | Grasslands soil microbial communities from the Angelo Coastal Reserve, California, USA - Sample 9_17_2013_40cm (SPAdes) (version 2) | ecosystem: Environmental > Terrestrial > Soil >...
GCGGCCACCGGCTCGGCCGGCGCCGGCTCGCAATCGGCGAAGCGCATGCCGGGCCGCCATCCATAGTCGTGCACGCAATCGCCGTAGCGGGAGCGCACGGGCTCGCCATTGAACCGGTCGGTGACATAGCCTTCGACGGCCGCTGCCGGTAGCGCCGGGGCAAGGGCAATGAACAGGGTAAGAAAACGCAGACGGGATTTCATGGAAATTTCCTTTCAGTTGGGGAATGTGTTGCTAGGCGTGCTGGACGCGCGCGCCGCCGCGTCCGGCGACGACTTGCACGCGCTGCCCCGCGGCGAAGTCCTGCCACCCGGGCTGGACGATGGCGATGGTTTCGCCGGTGTCCAGCCGCACCGTGATTTCCTCGCCCTTGTGTGTCGTGACCCGCTGTTCGATGGCGTTGCCGGCAACGCCGCCGCCGACCGCGCCGAGCACCGCTCCCGCGATGCTGCCGTTGCCATGGCCGATCTGGCTGCCGAGCAGGCCGCCGACAGCCGCGCCGGCGAGCGTGCCGACCACGGGGCGCTCGCCCTTGATCTCCACCGGCCGCGCGCTGACCACGGTGCCGTACTGCACGCTCTCGACGCTGCGTGCCTCGCTCGCGTTGTAGACCTGCGCTCCGTCCGAGGCGCAGCCGCCGGTGAGCGCAGCGGCGGCGAGCAGTGAAGCGGCGACGATCGGGTATTTCATCTTGTCTTCCTTTCTTGGGTGACAGCGCGTCCATCCTCGAGCGCGAGGACCGCACGCCGATGTCAGCGTGTCGTCGCACGGTGACGGCTGTAGCGAGGAGAAATCGATTGCGCTCGGTGTCAGTCGTAACGCTCTGCGACGGCGTTGCAACACGGGCGACCCATTGGTGCGCGAAGATCGCGCCATGCACAAGGCCCTCTTAGCTCTAGGATGCGCGCTGGCGATCGGCGGCTGCGCCACCGCCGCGGACTGCGGCGGCGACTGGTACGCCCACGGCTGGCGCGACGGCCGCTATGGCGCGTTCGCGCAGGCCGAGCTGTACGCGCGGCGCTGCGCAACGGTCGATGCGGGCGAGTACAACCGCGGCTGGCGCGACGGCGCAGCCGAGCGGCCGACCCTGGGCGGGATGTAGCTTACCGGCCCGGCGCGTCGCCCCTGCGGCTCGCCTCGAACAGATACCAGACGCGCTTTTCCGCCTCGTCGATCCACACCTCGAGCAGGCTCGCGGTGGCGACGTCGCCGTGCTCGTCGCACACGCCGTGGGTCTCGCGCATGTGGGCGGCGAGGCGCATGTTGTCCTCGCGCAGCTCCGCCAGCATGTCGAGCGGCGTGACGTAGTCGGCATCGTTGTCCGATACGCGCTGCAGGCGGCTGATCTGGCTGATCGAGCGCAGCGTGTTGCCGCCGACCTTGCGCACCCGCTCGGCCACCGTGTCGGTGATGGCGAAGATCTGGTCGGCCTGCTCGTCGAGCAGCAGGTGATAGTCGCGGAAATGCGGCCCCGAGATGTGCCAGTGGAAGTTCTTGGTCTTGAGGTACAGCGCAAACAGATCTGCGAGCAGCACGTTCAACGCTCCGGACAGGTCTTTCGTCGCCTCGGCGCCCAGGTCGCTCGGCGTCTTGAGCGGGGCAGCGCGGCGCAGCTTGGTTTCTTCGCGGATCATGGTCGTATCCTTTCGGTTTAAAAAAACGGGGCTAGTGATGCAGCACGCGCGCCAGGCTGGCGGCGAGCTCGCGGGCAAGCAGGGGCTTCCTGAGGACATCGTCGGCGCCGAGCTCGCGCGCCTTGAGCGCCGCGGCGGCACCGACGTAGCCGCTCATCAGCAGGATCGGGATCGAGGCATTGATGCGGCGCACTTCCTGGATGATGGTCGAGCCGGTGACACCGGGCATGCGCTCATCGGTCAGGATGGCGTCGAACCTGCCGGGATTGGCGCCGAATTCCTTCAGCGCATGGACGCTCGAGGTGAAACCTGCCGTCGCGTACCCCAGCCCCTCGAGAGTTTCGGTCGCCAGGCGAACCAGCGGCTCCTCGTCGTCCACCACCAGCACGCGCTGCCCATCGCCGCGCGGCAGCGAGCGCGTCTGGTCCTTGCGCTGCTCGAGCGCATCGCCGCTGCGCGGCAGGTAGACGGTGAACGTGGTGCCCTTGCCGAGCTCGGTGGCGACGTCGATCGCGCCGCCGACGTTGCTGACGATGCCATGCACCAGCGAGAGCCCGAGGCCGCTGCCGACGCCGACCTCCTTGGTGGTGAAGAACGGATCGAACATGCGCTCGAGGACCTCGGCGCGGATGCCGCTGCCCGCATCCGTGACTTTGAGAACCAGGTATTCGCCCGCCGAGATCGCGCCGACCGAAGCCGCGCGCGCCGACTCGAAGCGCACGCGCTCGAGCGACACCCGCAGCAATCCGCCCTTCGACATGGCCTGCACGGCGTTGCTGGCGAGGTTCATCACGACCTGGTGCACTTGCGTCGGATCGCCCAGCATTGCCGCGCGCCCGGCGCGCAGGTCGGCGCGCACGCGAACGCCTCGCGGCAGGTCGCCCGCCAGGAGATCGAGCGCTTCGCGCACCACCGCCTCGACGTGCACGGCGACGCGCTCGCCCACCCCGCTGCGGCTGAAGGCCAGGATGCGGTCGACCAGGGCGCGGCCCCGTTCGCCGGCGGACATGATGCTGTCGAGATCGCGCTGCAGCCGCGTGCCTTTCTTCGCGCCGCGCTGCGCCATCTCGCCGTAGCCGAGGATGGCGCCGAGGATGTTGTTGAAATCGTGCGCGATGCCACCGGCGAGCGTGCCCATCGCCTCGAGCCGCTGCGCGCGGCGCAGCTCCCGCTCCATCTTTCTCAGCTCCTCCTCGGCGTGCCGGCGCTCGGTCACGTCCTGCATGAAGCCCACCATGCGCGTCGGCTTGCCGGCGCCGTCGAAGAACATCCGGCCCCTGGCCTGCAGCCAGTGCACTGAACCGTCGGGATGAACCACGCGATACTCGGCGGCGACCTCGCCGGTGCGCTGCGCGTGCTGCAGCGCCTCCTTCACCGCCGGCCAGTCGTCGGGGTGCAAGAGCTTCTTCCAGTTTTCGTAGCTGCCGTCATAGGTCCCGGGCGCGAGCCCGTACATCGCCTCGAGGTCGCTCGACCAGCGGTTTTCCCCCTCGCCGCCCGGCCCGATGCGCCATTCGAAAGCGATGGCACGCGCCGACTTCTGGGCGAGCTCGAGCATCTCCTGGCGCGAGCGCAACTCCTCCTCGATGCGCTTGCGCTCGGTGATGTGGCGCCCGACGCCCTGGTAGCCCTTGAAGCGCCCCTGGCCGTCAAACATCGGCGCGCCGCTGACGCTGAAATAACCGACGGATCCGTCCGGTACGACGCGGCTCAATTCGAGGTCGCGGAAGGGCTGGCGGGCGGCAAGCGTGGCCTGGTGCTCGGCCCACGAACAGGAGAGCGGCGTGAGACCGGGCAGCTCCCAGCGCGTCTTGCCGAGCGGCGATTCCTCCGGGTATGCGCGCAGGGTGTAGGCCTGGTCCGACATGTAGGTGAAGCGCAGATTTTCGTCCAGCCTCCAGTAATAGTCGGACGAAAGATCGGTCAGGCTGCGAAAGCGCGCCTCGCTCTCGCGCAGCTCGTCGGCGGCGAGCCTGCGCTCGGTGATGTCGTTGAGCACGCAGACAACGCGCAGCGCCACCCCCTGCGCGTCGCGCTGGATCAGCCAGAGCGCCGTCAGCCAGCGCACCTCACCCTTCACGACAATGCGGTATTCGAACTCGTGGCGCAGCGCGGGACCGGCGAGCACGGCGGCGAGCTGGCCGAACAGGCGCGCGCGGTCCTCGGCGTGATAGGGGATGTCGCGGATGAACGCCGTGCGGCTCGCGTGCTTCACGTCCGCGGGCAGGCCGACCAGCTCGTAGGTCTTCGGCGAGACGAAGATCTCGTCGGTCTGCACGTTCCAGTCGTAATGGCCCTCCTGCGAGGCTTCCATGGCGAGCGCGTAGCGCTCTTCCGACGCGCGCAGCGCGTCGGCGGCGAGCTTGCGCTCGGTGATGTCGAGCAGCGATCCGGTGAGGCGCACCGGAACGCCGCGCTCATCGCGGAATGCTTTGCCTCGCGAGCGCAGCCAGCGCGCTTCGCCCGGCCGCGGAATGACGCGATATTCGCGCTCATGGCTGCCCGACTCGATGCCGACCTGGATCTTGTCCGGCATGAGCGCGCGGTCGTCCGGGTGCTGCGGCACGAGCGCCATGATCTCGTCCCGTTGCGCGGGCAGCGGGCCGTCCGGCAAAGCGAGCATCTCGCGCGCGCGCTTGGAGACGAACATCTCGTCGCTGACCAGGTTCCAGTCCCAGTGGCCGGCGTCGGAGCCTTCCATGGCGTGCGCGTAGCGCTGCTCCGACAGGCGCAGCGCTTCCTCAGCGCGCTTGCGCTCGGTGATGTCGGTGGAGGAGCCGGTCCAGCGCACGACCTTGCCCTCCGCGTCGCGGAAGCAGATGCCGTTCAGGTTGTGCCAGCGCACCTCGCCGCCAATCAGCACGCGCAGCTCCATGGAGAGGCGCGAGCCGCTGCCGGCGAAGAGTTCCTGCACCGCGCGCTGCCACTTCGGGCGGTCTTCAGGATGAAACGGCGCCCGCTCCATAAAGCTGGCGCGGTCCACGAACCTGGTGCCGGGTGCGAAGCCCCCCATCTCCAGCAGCTTGGGCGAGAGATAGAACGCGTCGCTCGGGATATACCAGTCCCAGAAGCCGGCCTCGGCCGCGAGCATCGCCCGCTCGTAGCGTTTCTCGGATTCGCGCAGCGCCTCCTCGGCGCGCTTGCGCGTGGTGATGTCGGTGAGCGAGCCGGTCACCAGGGCCGGCGCGCCTTCCGCGTCCGCAAAGATCTTTGCCCGGGTTCGCAGCCAGCGCATTTCCCCCACCGCGTCGATCACCCGATACTCCATGTCGAAGCCGCCCGCACGGCGCGCGAGGCTCGCCTGGATCGTGTGCTCGGTGCGCTGACGGTCTTCCGGATGGAATCTGATCTCCGCCCTGAGGCCGGCGCGGGTATCAATCTGCACCTCATCGGCAACGCCGAACAACTCGCGGGCGCGCGGCGAGACATACATCCGGTCGCTCGCTGGACTCCATTCCCAGATGCCGTCCGCCGAAGCTTCGAGCGCACGCGCGTAGCGCTCCTCGGAGTCGCGCAGCGCGTCCTCGACGCGTTTGCGATCCGTGACGTCGCTCACCGAGCCGGTGATCCGTGCGGGCTGGTCATCGGCGTCGAGAAAAACCTTGCCGCAGCAGCGCAGCCAACGCGTTTCACCGGCCTGGTGGAGGATGCGATATTCGATGTCGAAGCCTTCCGAGCGGCGCGCGAGGCAGTCTTGAATCGCGTCCTGGATGGCGTGCCGGTCTGCCGGATGAAAGCGGGCATGCGCCTCCAAGTCGGCGCGCGTACGGATTTCCACGCCATCCGCTATGCCATACAGCTGACGTGCATGCGGCGACTCGAACAGCTCGCCGGTCACCAGATTCCATTCCCAGATGCCTTCGTTCGAGCCTTCCAGCGCGCGCGCGTAGCGCTCCTCGGACAAGCGCAGCGCCTCCATGGTGCGCCGGCGCTCCGTCACATCCCTCACGGTGCCGGACCAGCGCACCGCGCGTCCCGACGCGTCGCGCAAGCACACGCCGTTGTGCTGGATCCAGCGGATTTCGCCGTGAATCATCGCGCGCAGTTCCATGCTGAGGCGCGAGCCGGTGCCGGCAAAGAGCTCGCGCGCCGCACTGAGCCAGGCTTGCATGTCCTCCTTCACTAACGGCGTCTTGGCCAGATAGTCCTGGCGGGAAGTGAAGCTGGTGCCCGGCGGCAATCCGAACACGTCCACGACGCGCGGCGACGTGTAGTACTCGTCGGTCCCGACGATCCAGTCCCAGTGCGCGTCCTGCGCCGCTTCCATGGCGAACGCGTAGCGCTCCTCGGAGAGCCGCAGCGCCTCCTCGGCGCGCTTGCGATCCGTGATGTCGGTGGTCGAGCCGGTCCAGCGCACCACTGCGCCGTAAGCGTCGCGGCTCGCCAGGCCCGTGAGGTGGAAGCAGCGCGTCTCGCCATGACGCAACATCCGGATCTCGATATCGAAACGCGCGGACTCGCCGGCGAAGTGCGCCGCCACCGCCTGCTCCCACTTCGGCTGGTCCTCGGGGTGGAAGGCGAAGCGCTGGATGAAATCGGCACGGCCGGCGAAGCGCGTGTCGGGGGGAAAGCCGTACATCTCCAGCATGCGCGGCGAGGCGTAGAACTCGTCGGTGGCGACATCCCAGTCCCAGAAGCCCTCGTCGCTCGCCTCCATCACGACCGCGTAGCGCTGTTCCGAGTGTCGCAACGCCTGCTCCATGGAGCGGCGCGCTGTCACGTCCCGCATGGCCCCGGTCCAGCGAACCAGCGCGCCGGAAGCGTCGCGGGTCGCCATGCCGGTGGCGTGGATCCAGCGCGTTACCCCGCCGCACAGGATGCCTATTTCCAGGTCGAAGCGTGCCGACTTGCCAGCAAAGTGCGCAGTGACGCCCTCCTGCCACCTCGCGCGCTCGCCGGGCGCGAACGGAAAGCGCGAGAGAAAATCCGCCCTGCTCGCGAACACGGTGTCGTGCGGGAAGCCGCACATCTCCAGCATGCGCGGTGAGGCATGGAAGTCGTCGGTGGCCACGTCCCAGTCCCAGAAGCCCTCGTCGCTCGCGTTCATCGCCATCGCGTAGCGCTCCTCCGAGCGCTGCAGCGCCGCGGCGCGCGTGCTGCGCGTCGCGCCCCAGCCGACGGCGAGGCCGGTGATGGCGAAGGTGACGAAGCGAGGCAGGTCGAGCCAGCCCGCCGTGAGCGGGTAGCTGATCGGGATCAGCTGCGGCACTACGAGCGTCGCCAGCAGCGCGGCGAAGAAGCCCGGCCCGGGACCGCCGAACCAACCCGCGGCGACCACGGCGAGCACGAACAGCCCGGTCGGATGCAGAAAAGGTCCGGCCGGCGAAACGTGCACCAGCGTGGCGAGCGCAACGTAGAGCGGCGCGAGCGCATAGTGCAGGAGCGGAGGTGCCTGGCTGCGCGCCATCAGTCAGTGGCCTCGAGCGACTCGCGCACGGCGCACAGCAACTCCTTGCGGGTGAACGGCTTGGGCAGCACGCGTTTTACGCCGAGCCGGCGGGCAGCCTCTGCGGATCCGGCGAGACCGCGCCGAAAGCGCGCCGACAGGATCAGGATCGGCGCAGCATACACCGCCTCCAGCGAGCGGATGAGCGCGTCGGCGTCCTTCGGGCTGGGCACGTCGGCCACCACCAGCCAAGGCACGCTGCGTTGCCCATCCTTCGCCTGCCAAAGCTGCGGCGACAGCACTTCATAGCCGGCCTCGCCGAGCCAGCGTTCGAGCAGATCGCGGATCAGCGCGTCTTCTTCCAAAACTATGACGCAACCTTTTGGATTCACGTAATTCCTTGCGCTTCTGTCCGCTTATCTAACAATCCGGGAACGCCACGCATGTGAAGACCGCGCGACCGAATGTGGCAATTGACATGACCGCCGGCCGAACTGAAAGCTTCGGGCAACCGTCGGCCCGGATGCTGCAAACCAGATGCACAAACCGGCCAACGCCACACCGCCCGCGGCGGATCACGTCGAGCGGCTCCTCGACAGCGCGCTCGAACAGACCTTTCCCGCGAGCGATCCGGTGGCGGTGGACGTGCCTAGACGCACGGAGCCGGCGCCGCCCGGCCGACTGCGACAACTGCCACGAGCGGCGTCTCGATTTACATCTGCTTGATCAATCGCCGCTTCAGGGTCATGCTCAAATGAATGAAGCAGGCTTGGCAGTCGTGGAGGTGAGCCCGGTGAGCGTCTCGGCGCACGTGCTGGCCGTGGACGACGATCCGTCGGTGCGGCAGATGATCGTCGATTACCTCGGCGACAACGACATCCGCGTCACCGCGCTCTCGAGCGGCCAGCAGATCCCCGAGATCCTGGCGCGCGACACGATCGACCTTGTGGTGCTCGACCTCAAGCTGCCGGGCGAGGACGGCATGCAGATCGCACGCAAGCTGCGCGAGGAATCGGCCGGCCTGCCGATCATCATGCTCACCGGGCGCAAGGACGAGGCCGACCGCGTGATGGGACTCGAGCTCGGCGCCGACGACTATCTCACCAAGCCCTTCTCGCCGCGCGAGCTGCTCGCGCGCATCCGCGCGCTGTTGCGACGCAGCCGCGCTCAGCAAACCGTGGCCGACGGCCTGCAGAAAGTGCGCGCCTATCGCTTCGGCGGCTGGGAGCTGAACGTGCGCCTGCGCCGCCTGACCACGCCGAAGGGCGATGCCGTGTCGCTCACCAATACGGAGTTCAACCTGCTCGCCGCGTTCCTCGCGGCGCCGCAGCGCGTGCTGTCGCGCGACCAGTTGCTCGGCCTCTCGCGCCTGCACAACGACGAGGTGTACGACCGCTCGATCGATACGCAGGTCGGCCGCCTTCGCAAGAAGATCGAGCCGGCGCAAGCGAAGGCCGAGCTGATCCGCACCGAGCGCGGCGCGGGCTATGTCTTCACCGCCGTCGTAGAGATCGTCCGCTAACCGTTCCGGCGGAACTGCTCGTCCGAGAGCCGTTCACCCCTTCGACGCGGATGTGAGACCCAGTCTCGCGGCCATGTTCACAAGATCGGCAAGCGAGCCGGCCTTCATCTTGCGTATCATTTTGCCGCGGTGCGCCTTCACCGTGATCTCGCTGATGCCGAGCTCGGCCCCCACCTGCTTATTCAAGCGGCCCGACGCCACCAGCGCCATGACCTCCCGTTCCCGGCGGCTGAGCGATGCGTAACTGTCCCGCAGCGCGCGTGTGTGCTCCGCCTTCTCTAGCGCCACCCAGCTACGGGTAATGGCGTTCCCAATTGCGCTCAGGAGCAGGTCGTCGACAATCGGCTTGGTGAAGAACTCCACAGCTCCGGCCTTCATGGCTCGGACTGTCATCGGCACATCGCTGTAGCCGCTGATGAAGATGATCGGCATGTCCGCCCGATCGCCCACTAGCCTCTGCAGATCGCAACCGTTGAGGTCCGGAAGAAAAACGTCGAGCACCAGGCAGCTCGGCGCCGGTCCTCGCGCGACGCGCGCCAGGAACTCCTGACCCGACCCGAACGTCTCCGACTGCCAGCCGGCCGACTCGATGAGCAATTTCAGCGCTTCGCGCACCGAAACGTCGTCGTCCACAACGAACACTGTTGGTTTGGCGTCGGACATGCCTGCCCTCGCTTCCTGGCCAAAGGCTGGGACGCCGCCTGCCCAAAGCACGGCGCCCAACCAAGCGCTGCGGCATGCTCCCTCCCTTGACCGTAGTGCGCCATCACATCTTTCTATTACTTACACCCTCGCAACACTCCGCCAGAATCGGGCGGACACAATTCGGCGCCTCAAACCAAGGACACCATGACCGAGCGCCCTTCCGGCTTCGTCGTTGCCGTGGTCGATGATGACCAGAGCATTCTGCGGTCGCTTGAATATCTCCTCGAATCCGCGGACTATGCCGTGCGCCTGTTTACCTCTGGCACGACACTTCTGCAGAGCGGTCATCTGCCCGAGATCGATTGCCTGATCTCGGACGTCGACATGACCGGCATGGACGGTTTCGAGCTGCTACGGTTGGTTCATGCTGCACGCCCTGGGTTGCCCATCATCCTCATCACCGCTTACCCCGACACGCTGAAGCGATTGCCGGCCCTTGGTGGAAGCAAGCCCCGCTTTTTTACCAAGCCATTCAAGGGGCCGGAGTTACTCGCGGCCGTCAGCGAATCTTTACTGAATCACCGCGGTTGAAAGACGCACCTCTTCGGCGCGAAATTGCCTATGGCGCAGTTTCTTTCGTTACAGTCTGCGCGTCGCGTTCGGCGTGTGGACCCTATCGCATGCTTCGACTGACACATATGCCTGCGCCGTACCGCACTGCTGTCGATGGTAGAGCGTGCAATCGCCGTATCGCTTGCAATCCACCTTGCCGGCGCGGCGAAGAGTCGCTGCGATGCTGAAAACACGCCCCGTGATCCCAGGGGCGCAGCATTTCATCCTCTTGAGTTTGCCGCCGAGCGGACCGCAGAAGCGGCTCGCCTTTGCTCTACTGTTCGGTATCTTGGCTATCTATTTCATTGCTGTCGGGCCGCTCTCGGACATCCCACCGTACCCGATTGCCGCCTTCATTCCATCGTACACGACAGCGATGTTCGTGACCGAAGCGCTCACCGCGATCTTGCTATTCGCCCAGTTCTCCATCCTGCGCGTGCGCGCCATCCTCGTGATCGCGAGCGGATACCTCTTCACGGCAGTTATCCTGATCCCGTGGATCCTGACGTTTCCAGGGGTGTTTGGGTCGACGAGCCTGATTGGCGGTACGCAGAGTACGGTGTGGCTTTACGTCTTCTGGCACGCTGGCTTTCCCATGTTCGTAATCGGCTATGCCTTGCTTAAAGATGCGGCCCCTAGCAAACAATTCTGGCGTGGCTCGGTGGGTGCGGAGATAGCCCTGAGTGTCGCCGTAACGACTGCCGGCGTCCTAGTGGTGACATTTATTTGCACAGCGGGCGAAGCGCTATTGCCCCACGTGATGCTCGATTCTCTCCGCTTTGGCCCATTGTGGCCAATTGCGGGGGCGCCGGTTGTGT
>Ga0209131_1003387_pt1 | contig 10607 bp, 12 predicted proteins | sample GraSoi_2013_40cm_FD_185826 | JGI IMG/M metagenome (GOLD analysis project Ga0209131, IMG submission 185826) | Grasslands soil microbial communities from the Angelo Coastal Reserve, California, USA - Sample 9_17_2013_40cm (SPAdes) (version 2) | ecosystem: Environmental > Terrestrial > Soil >...
CATGGATCTAGAGTAGCCATTTTCGCCTTGACTGATCCATAAAGCGGGCCCACAGACTGGTGCTCGCGTCCCCCAAGCGCCCGCCGCCTCCCGTTTTGTAAACCGTCCAACAGGACCCGTCCGGCTGGATGTAGGCGTAGACACCGGGCGACACCTCTCGCAGCTCAGGACGGCCAGGTTCGGTGATTTCATTGTCCAGGCTGCTCATCTGACTCCTTAGCTGGGCTAGGTCTCCATAGCATCGTGCGGATCCGTCCGACCGTCGCATCGGAGGCGTAATGGCATTGTCCGGGCAGCGGCAGGGTGATTCCACTAGCAGACCGGACGAGCACTTCCCGTTCCTGACGGTGCCGGAAGCAGACAGGCTCCGGAGCCTGGCGCGCCAGGCGTTCGCTGCCACTGGCCGGGAGGTAATCCTCTACGGCGGCCATGTCATCGCGTACGTGCGCAAACTGATTACCCACCTCGACCACCACCACCTCGGCGGGCTTACCGCCGAGGAAGTTCGGTCCCGCACCTATGCCAAGCTCGTCGCTGCGAGCGTCCTGTCCGACAGCGCGCATGGCCTCGGATACGCGCGCGACATCATGCCTGGCCTTATCGACAAGCTGGTCCTTGACTTCCCTGACGTCGTCTCCTGGCTGCGCGATGCCGAGGTCGAGCGGTACGGCGGGTATGCAGTGCTGCGGGAAGCGGCCAGGCCAACCTCCGGGATCTTCCCATCGAGGAGCGCAAGCCGCTGAGAGCGCCCGATGGCGCCAGCTTCGATGTGCTGCTCGGTCGCTCGATTTACACGGCCAGCAGAGTGATTGTCATGCCTGATCTGCTGAGGCAGGTGTTCGGCGAGGTTGATACGCGATACGGGGTTTTGGCGACCATGGCGACCGCCTATCAGGTCGCATGCACGTGATTGAGAACCAGTCCGTCATCCCGACGATCCAGCAGATGGCTCGCTTCGCGAGACTTGGTTACGGCGACGGCGCCGGGCCACTGTCTCCGAACGTGTACTGGTGGCGTGACGGCACGTGGGCGCAGGTCACCGAACTGCAACTTGATGGCACGACGAGCACTGTGGCCAACGCCGAATTGCGCGGCGTCATCGGCGAGATTCGGTCACACGACGCCTGATCTGCCCCGGTGCAGGATGTGCTCGTAGGCAAGATCCCTGCCCTGCAGCGCGTCGATTGTCAAATTTCCCGGTCCAGGCTGCTCATGCGGCCAGCCTGCCAGATGGCTGGCGGGACAGTTGTGTCTTGACGGGCTAAGGGGACGGGGAGACGATGAATGAATCCGCACATGGAACCGGTTCCAGCCAAGGAACCGGGCCCGGGAGGCTGCTGTGCAGGCGTCTGATCGCGTCACCATCGCCGATGTCGCCGGTGCTTCGGGGGTCGGAATCGGCACCGTGTCGCGCGTCATTAATGGCGCCGCCAATGTCAGGCAAGCCACCAGGGCCAAGGTGCTTAAGGTGATCGAGCAGCTCGCTTACCGCCCTAGTCACCTGGCCACGGCGCTGTCGCGCGGCACGTCGCGGACGGTCGCGATCGTGGTGCCGCACGTGACCAGGCCGTCGGCCGTCGAGCGTCTCGCTGGCGCGCTCGCCGTCCTCGCCGAGCGCGGTTACGCGACGATCGTCTGCAACGTTGATACAGCCAGCCAGCGTGACCAGCATTTGGCCGCGCTGACCGCGCGGCACCGGGCGGACGGCGTGATCGTGATGTCGCTAGCGCTGAGCCCTGATCATTTAACGTCGTTCCGGCGGGCCAATGTCCCGCTCGTTACCGTCGACCTGGCCGCGCGGAGCGTGCCGCACACGGTCATCGACGATGTGGCGGGCGGGCGGCTGGCGGCCGAGCACCTGCTCGCGCTCGGCCACGCCAGAATCGGCTTCATCGGGGACCGCGCGCGGCGCGGCCTGGCCGCGACGGGTGGCAGCACATCCTCAGAGCGCCGCCGCGCCGGCCTGTATGACGCGCTCAGGGCGGCGGGGATCGGCGTGGATCCATCGCTGACCAGGCTCGGTCCGCACGGTCCAGCCAGCGCGGAGGCTATGGCGGCCGAACTGCTCGCCATGCCTGACCGTCCGACAGCGATCTTCGCGGCCTCAGATACCCAGGCCACCGGCGTCCTCGCGGCCGCTGACCGGCTCGGGGTGCGAGTACCGCAGGACCTGTCGGTGATCGGATTCGACGACATCGAGCCCGCCAGCCTGCTCAGGCTTAGCACCGTCCGCCAGCCCCTGCAGGAGAGCGGCGCCGAAGGCGCAAGACGGCTCTGCGCCTTGCTTCGTGGTGAGCGCGTCCTGCCCCTCCGGCAAGTTCTCCCGATTGAAGTCGTGCAGCGGGGTAGTTCCGGCCGGCCGGCCGGACAGAGCCGCCAAACCTCCTGCCGATCCGGTAGTCATTCGAGTCTGAATTCCGCGTTGGAGGCAAGATGAGGGCTGGGTCCGACCGTGTCAGGCAACGCGTGGCGGTTCTCGCCGGCGCCGCCCTCGCCGCATCAGGGCTTGCTGCGTGCGGTACTAGCGGCGGTGGTTCCGGTCCGGTCACGCTCAACTACTACATCTATCCGGATACCTCGGGCGCGACTAGCCAGGCGGTCGCGACATGCACCAAGCAGAGTCACGGCAAGTACACGATCTCCTACCAGCAGTTGCCGACCTCGGCCGACGGCCAGCGGCTGCAGTTGGTGCGCCGCCTGGCCGCCCACGACAACACGATCGACATCATGGGCCTGGACGTGACCTGGGAGGCCGAGTTCGCCCAGGCCGGCTGGCTCCTGCCGTGGACTGGCAGCAACAAGCAGCAGGCCACCCGCGACACGCTCAAGCCGATGCTGGAGACCGCTACCTGGAAGGGCAAGCTCTACGCGGTGCCAGACAACACCAATACCCAGCTGCTGTGGTACCGCTCCGACCTGGTCAAGACACCGCCGAAGACCTGGACCGAAATGATCAACGACTCGATCAGGCTGGCGAAGCAGGGCAAGCCGCACCTGATCGAGATCCAGGGCGCCCAGTACGAGGGCGCGACGGTCTGGTTCAACACAATGCTGGCCAGCGCCGGGGGCAGCGTGCTCACGCCCGACGCCGCGCACGTGGCGCTCGGCAGACCGGCCATCACCGCGCTGACGATCATGAAGAAGCTCGCGACGTCGGTGGCGGCGGACCCCTCCCTGGATGTCCAGCAGGAGAATGACAACCGCCTGGCGATGGAGGCAGGAACCGCGGCCTTCCAGCTGAACTACCCGTTCGTCTATCCGTCGATGAAGGCCGACAACCCGGCGATGTTCAAGAACTTCAAGTGGGCGCCCTATCCGTCGGTGATCCCAGGCCAGCCCGCGCATGTCACCATCGGCGGCATCGATCTGGCGGTCAGCTCCTTCTCGCAGCACCCCAAGCTGGCTTTCCAGGCGGCACTCTGCCTGCGTAACAAGGCCAATCAGTTGCGAGGCGCGCTCGTGGGCGGCGTGCCACCCACCATCATCAGCCTGTACAGCGATCCCAAGCTCTTCGGTGGCTACCCGTTCCACGCCGACATCCTCAAGGAGCTCGAGACCGCCAGCGTGCGGCCGAAGACGCCCGTGTACCAGGTCGTATCAATCAACATCTCGCACCTGGTGTCGCCGCCCGCGAGCATCAGCCCTGCGACCACCGAGAAGCAGATGATCAACCAGATCAACAACGCCCTGCAGTCGAAGGGGCTGATCCCGTGAACCGCCGCCCGCCTGGCCGCGACCTGGCCGCGGGGAAAGGAAGGGGCCGATGAGCATCGAGAGCCAGACGGCTACGGTCACCACGGTCGAGCGGGTGCCGGCCACCCGTCGGCGCCAGCTTTCCGAGGGAGCGCGGGCCGAGCGCAGGCTCGGCTGGCTGCTGTGCGCGCCGGCGGTGATCGTGATGGTCGCCGTCACCGCGTACCCGATCGCCTATGCCGTCTACCTGTCGCTTGAGCGCTACAACCTCGAGATTCCCAACGCGGTCAAGTTCGTCGGGCTGAGCAACTACGGAGCCGTGCTCAGCTCGTGGTACTGGTGGCACGCGCTGATCGTCACCCTGATCATCACGGTCGTCTCAGTCGCCATCGAGCTCGTGCTCGGCATGCTGCTCGCGCTGCTGATGCACCGGACGATCTTCGGCCGCAACACGGTCCGCACCTCGGCGCTCATTCCCTACGGAATCGTGACGGTGGCCGCCGCCTACAGCTGGTTTTTTGCCTGGACGCCCAGCACCGGCTACCTGTCGGCGCTCACCGGTAACAGTGCCCCGCTGAGCCACACCGGCCAGGCGATCGCCGTGATCATCTTGGCCGAAGTGTGGAAGACCACCCCGTTCATGGCCTTGCTGCTGCTGGCGGGCTTGTCCCTGGTGCCGGAGGATCTGCAGCGGGCTGCGAAGGTGGACGGCGCGACCGGCTGGCAGCGTTTCATCAGGATCACGCTGCCGCTGATGAAGCCGGCGATCCTGGTCGCGCTGCTGTTCAGGACCCTGGACGCCTTCCGGATCTTCGACAACATCTACATCCTCACCAAGGGCGGGAACAGTACTGGGTCGGTCTCGATCCTCGGCTACGACAACTTGTTCGGCGCGCTCAACCTGGGCATCGGATCGGCGATCTCGATCCTGATCTTCATCTGCGTGGCGATCATCGCGGTCCTGTTCATCAGGGGCTTCGGCACCGCCGCTCCCGGTACCGATACTGGAAGAAGGTGACTGGCTGATGGCTCGTCCGGATACCGGGAAGAAGTTCGGCTGGGGTGCGGCGAACACCATCGCGGTCGCCCTGACGCTGATTCCCGTGCTGTGGATCGTCTCACTGTCCTTCAAGACCCCGGCCGGGATTCTCGACGCGACCTTCTGGCCCAAGCAATGGACCTGGTCGAACTACAGCGGCATCCTGCAGAGCTCGCAGTTCATCAGGCCGCTGCTGAACTCGATCGGGATCGGCCTGATCGCGACCGTCATTGCCGTGCTGCTCGCGTCGATGGCCGCCTACGCGGTCGCAAGGCTCGACTTCCCCGGCAAGCAGGTCCTGATCGGGATGGCGCTGCTCATTGCCATGTTCCCGGCGATCTCGCTGGTCACTCCGATGTTCAACATTGAGCGGGCGCTCGGCCTGTTCGACACCTGGCCGGGACTGATCATCCCGTACGTCGCGTTCGGCCTGCCGCTGGGCATCTACATCCTGTCGGCCTTCTTCCGGGAGATCCCATGGGAGCTAGAAAAGGCCGCCAAGATGGACGGCGCGACTCCGTTCCAGGCATTCACGAGGGTGATCGCTCCGCTGGCTGCGCCTGGCATGGTGACCACGGCCATCCTGGTGTTCCTGTTCTGCTGGAACGAGTTTCTCTTCGCGATCTCTTTCACCTCGACGATCAGCGCGCGGACCGCTCCGGCAGCGCTGGCGTTCTTCAGCGGCAGTTCGCAGTTCACGTCGCCGACCGGGCCGATTTCCGCTGCCGCGGTCGTCATCACGATCCCGATCATCATTTTCGTGCTGTTCTTCCAGCGCCGGATCGTCGCTGGGCTGACTTCCGGTGCCGTCAAGGGCTAAGACATGAGGAGAAACAGTGGCTGACATCGTTCTTGACCAGGTCACGAAGCGCTTCCCGGACGGCGCGCTGGCCGTCGACAAGATCAGCCTGGACATCGCCGACGGCGAGTTCGTGATCCTGGTCGGCCCGTCCGGCTGCGGGAAGTCGACGACGCTGAACATGATCGCCGGCCTGGAGGACATCACCGAGGGCGAGCTGCGGATCGGCGGCAAGGTGGTGAACAATATGGCGCCGAAGGACCGCGACATCGCGATGGTCTTCCAGAGCTACGCGCTCTACCCGCACATGACGGTCAGGGACAACATGGGCTTCGCGCTGAAGCTCGCCAAGAACCCGCGGTCCGTCGTCGATGAGAAGGTCAATGAGGCGGCGCGAATCCTCGACCTCACCCAGCACCTGGAGCGCAAGCCGGCCAACCTGTCCGGTGGTCAGCGGCAGCGGGTCGCGATGGGCCGGGCGATTGTCCGCGATCCCTCGGCGTTCCTGATGGACGAGCCGCTGTCCAACCTCGACGCGAAGCTGCGCGTGCAGATGCGGACCGAGGTGTCCAGGATCCAGCGGCGGCTCGGTACCACGATGGTGTACGTCACGCACGACCAGACAGAGGCGATGACGCTCGGGGATCGAGTAGCCGTCATGCGCAACGGCTTGCTGCAGCAGGTCGGCTCGCCGCAGGAGCTGTATGACCGGCCGGACAACCTGTTCGTGGCCGGCTTCATCGGCTCGCCGGCGATGAACTTCATGCCGGCGACCATCGACGACGGCACGCTGCGTACGCCGCTCGGCGACGCGCCGCTGAGCGGTCGGCTGCGGCAGGCTCTCGAGCACGCCAACGCTCCGCGGGAGTTGATCATCGGTATCAGGCCGGAGAACTTCGAAGACGCCTCGCTGGCGGGCGCCGACGCCAAGCAGAACGGCATCGGGTTCCGCGCGACCATCGACGTGCTGGAGTCGATGGGCTCGGACGTCTACGTCTACTTCACTAAGGAGATCGAGCGGGGCGTAGACGCGGCCGAGCTTGCCGAGCTGGCCAGGGACTCGGGACGCGCCGATACGGGCGGGAGCGGCGACACGGTGGTGGCCAGGATCGACGCGGCGACCAGGATCCGCGAGGGCGACGACGCCGAGCTCTGGGTCGACCTGCGCTCCATGCACGTGTTCGACCCGTCCACGGGCCGCAATATCGCGCTCGGCGAGAAGGACAGCGGCGCGGCGCCAGGAGGGGCGGCAGCAGGCGACGCGGCAACTCCGGCTTAGCGGACCTCGCGCGCCAGCCGGGCGATAACCTCGTCGCTCCACTCGTGCGTGCGAATGAGCCGGTAGCGCTCCCTGGCCACCTGGAGGTAAGCCTCGGCCTCGGTACGTCTGCCGATCAGGTCAGCGGCATTGAGCATGCGGACGACCGGGGTGAACTCCTCGGCCCACCAGCGCTTCGCGATCTGCTCCCGGTCGATGAACTGGAGTTCGGCCTGCATGCAGCGGTACCCCCACGCCTCGACGCCCTCGCCGAGTTCGGCATAGCACCACGGATCGGGAAAGATGATCTTGGCGTAGGCCTGCGGCGGCAGCGGTACCCGCGACCGGAACATCCGCTCGGAGTTCTTCATCAGCAGGTCCCGTCTGCCGCGGATGCCGCCCGCCGGAACCGCCGTCAGCACCTCGGTCACGTACGCGTCGATGACCTTTTGCCCCGTGGCCATCGCCACCGACACCCGGTGGTGGCCGTCCTTGACAAAGTGCAGCTCACCGATCCGGTAGACGTCGATCGGCGGGATAGACTCGCCGCGCCGCTGAGCGAGAGCGAGCCGTTCCCACCGCTCGCGGACCCGGCCAGACGTAGGCCGGAAGTGCCGGTCGAAGTCACGTCGCGAGTCGACTGTGCCGACCAAGGTGTCGAGCTTGATGGTCAGCAATCCGAGGTCGCGCTCGCCGCGCTGGCCGAGCGCGCTGACCACGTCGTCGAAGGGGAGTATGAGGTTGACGTCGTCTGGCTCGCGGCGCAACCGGTGGGCCAGCCTGGCCAGGATCTGGCGGCGCCTGGCCCGCTGGAAGTCGTTCTCGACGTCCGCGCGCGGGAAACCGGTGTCAGCTGGCATAGTGCGGACCGCCAGGTAGCTCGGTCAGTTCCGATCCGGGCGTGACCTCAAGCAAGCGCCAGCCAGTGACGTTGCAGACGCTCGTCCGGCCGGCCATCCCCGCCTGCGGCCGTGTACCGCCCGGATGCACGTGACCGTGTAGCAGGGCGGCAGGCGCTAGCTCGGCGACAAGCTTGTGATAGCAGCAGAAGCCGCGGTGCGGCAGGTCGTCGGCATCGCCTATGCCGCGTGGCGGGGCATGGGTGAGCAGCACATCGACGGCACGGTGGTCGCGCAGGCGGCGTCGGCGCGCGCAGGCGCGCAGCCGGCGAGCGCGGCGCGCCTGCTGTCGCTCGGTGTACTGATTGGGTCCTTCTGCGTAGCGCAGGCAGCCGCCGAGCCCCGCGATCCGCAGGCCCGCCGCATCCACGACCCTCCCGTCCGCGCTGAGCGCGCCATCCGGCCACGGCGGGGGGGCGGGGAAGCCGGCCAGAGTGAACAGCCCGGCGCGGCTCTGCCGGTACCCGGACAGGTCGGGGTCATGGTTGCCGGGGATGAAGACGAGCGGCGCGTCGAGCGCGTTCATGAGCGCGGCGAGGTAGTCGGCCGGCAAGTCGCCGCAGGCCAGGATGAGATCAGCGACACGGCCCGCGGTCATTCCCGCCGCGAGGCCATCGTGCACCTGGTCGGACACAGCGAGCACCCGGACACCCATCTAGCGAGCCGCCGCGACATCGACACCGCGCTCCCGCAGTGCTGCCTCGGCGCGGTAGATGTCGGCTTGCCTGGCCCGGTCACCCCCCGGCGGCGGGCTGACATCGAGCCGCGCGCAGGCGGTGTGCAGCATGTCCAGGTATGCCCCGCGGACGGCCCGTAGGTGGTGCTGCCTGGCCGGTCCGCGCCGTGTGTTCTCGGTTGCTTCGAGCTCGGCCCGCAGCCGCCGCAGCCGCGTCACGATCCGCTCGAGCGGCTCGGGGGCCGGTGGCGGCCCGCGCCGGGACTCGGCGAGGCGGCCGTAACCCCGCCCGGCGAGCAGGATCGCGTAGACGACGATCGTAGGGAGCAGCGCCGCCAGTACGTACAGCCCGAGCCAGCCCATGTCATCCATCCTCTGCCGGGCAGTTGCGACCGGGCAAGGCGATGAGCTCGCGGGCTGGGATAGTTAATGCCGGGAATCGGCAACCAACAACGGGCGCCCGAAGGAGCAGAGCATGAATCGCCGGTGGTGGCAAGGTGCGACACTGTACCAATTGTACGTCCGGTCCTGGCAGGACTCCGACGACGACGGCTACGGCGACCTGCGCGGCATCATCAGCAGGCTTGACTACCTGGAATGGCTCGGTGTCGATGGTATCTGGCTGTCGCCGACGATGCCGTCACCGGACCAGGACTGGGGCTATGACGTCAGCGACTACCTGGGGGTTCATCCCGAGCTCGGCACCATCGACGACCTCGATGCCCTGATCAAAGCGGCCGGCCAGCGCGGTATGCGAGTGCTGCTCGACCTCGTTCCCAATCACACGAGCAGCCAGCATCCGTGGTTCGTGGAATCCGCCGCAAGCAGGCAGAGTCCGCTCCGCGATTACTACGTATGGGCCGATCCGATGCCGGGCGGCGGGCCGCCGAACAACTGGCTCGACTTCACCGGGCAGTCGGCCTGGGAGTGGGACGCCACCACCGGCCAGTACTACCTGCACAATTTTCTGCGCGCACAGCCCGACCTGAACTGGTGGCAGCCGGCCGTGCACGAGGAGTTCAGGCGGATACTGCGATTCTGGTTCGACCGTGGCGTCGCCGGGTTCCGCATCGACGTCGCTCAGGGCCTGTACAAGGACGCCCTGCTCAGGGACAACCCGCCATCGGACGATGACGGGCCGCTGGCCGGGCGGTTCGGCCTGCGGTCGGTATACAGCGAGAACCGGCCTGAGGTCCATGGCGTGTACCGGGACTGGCGCTCGATCGCCGAGAGCTACGACCCGCCGCGCCTGCTGCTAGGCGAGACCTGGGTCGACGGTCTGCGGCAGCTTGCCGCCTTCTACGGTCAGGATGATGAGCTGCAGCTGGCCTTCAACTTCCCGCTGGTCTTCGCGGGCTTCAGCGCGGACAGTCTCGCGTCGATCGTGGCCAGCACGCTGGCGGCGCTGCCCGCCAGCGGCTGCCCCGTCTGGACCGCGTCCAACCATGATGTAAGCCGCTTCCCCAGCCGGTGGTGCGGCGGCGATGAGGCGAAGGTCAAGCTCGCGTTGCTGGTGCTCAGTGCCTTGCCAGGATCGCTGGTCCTGTACTACGGAGACGAGATCGGCATGACCGACGTTGTGGTGCCGCCCGAGCTCGCCAGGGACACGTTCGGCGGCCAGAGCGGGCATCCTGGCCGAGATCGGGCCAGGACGCCGATGCAGTGGGACGACTCAGCGAGCGGCGGATTCACCGCGCCGGGCATTCGCAGCTGGCTGCCGTCCGGAGACGCGGCCGCCAGGAACGTCGCCGCCCAGCGCCATGATCCAGGCTCGGTGCTGTCGTTCTGCCGTGAAGTGCTCAGCCTGCGCCGGGAGCGAGCAGACCAGCCCCCGCAAGGCTACGAACGTCTGCCTGCGCCTCCCGGGGTCTGGCGTTACGCGGCCGGCGAGCTGATCGTCACGGCGAACTTCACCGACCGGCCGGTCGGGCTACCCGCGCCGGTCGGCAAGGTGCTGCTATCCACCGCTGGTGACCGCGGCCAGGCCGATCCGGCGGCACTGGCACCGTGGGAAGGCGTCATATCCGGCCCAGTCCGATGAGAGTGCCGAAGCCGTAGTCGTGCGCACGGCTGTACGGGCTATCTGGTTCAGCGTCCGGGCGCTGGGCCGGGGGACGATGGCTCGCCGGCCCAGCCAAGGCCGTGACGGCAGGCTTGCTGCACCCAGGGGATGCGGCTGGCTGCGCCCGCGGCTGCCTGGCAGACTAACGGAGTGCCAGCGGTCGCCCCCAGATACCCGCGGC
>Ga0209131_1003390_pt1 | contig 10603 bp, 9 predicted proteins | sample GraSoi_2013_40cm_FD_185826 | JGI IMG/M metagenome (GOLD analysis project Ga0209131, IMG submission 185826) | Grasslands soil microbial communities from the Angelo Coastal Reserve, California, USA - Sample 9_17_2013_40cm (SPAdes) (version 2) | ecosystem: Environmental > Terrestrial > Soil >...
GAGCCTATCGATTGGTAATTCAGGCCGACCCCGGTCTGTGCCTTGTAGGCCTCCGCCCACTTTGAATAGACCGGATAGGGAAAGGTCGCGCCGGCACCGGAGATATCGGTGGCCGAGGCGATGCCTGCGGCGGCCAGCGCCAGCGCGCCGATGAGGGTGCGAACCCTGTTGCTGCGGATACTCACTTGCTTGTTCCCCTTTTTGGCTTGCCGTGGGTGGTGCGGGAATGCGCGCTGTTATAGCTGCCTCGTATGACAGTTGTATGTCAGGATCCACCGTTGCACGCGCATCTCCATGATTGCATTGACTGTCATTGTGCCCTCAAGGCCTTGCCCCCGGAGCCCGCGCACCGTATAAGGCGCGTGGTTGATTGCCCCTTAGCCACACCGTAGGAGCGCACAGCGCGAACCCCATGTCCGCCACGCTTGAGCTGACCCGGAACCTGATCGCGCGAAACACGGTCACGCCCGCCGATCAGGGCTGCCAGGATCTCATTGCGTCGCGCCTTGAAGCCCTCGGCTTTCGCATCGAGAAGTTGCGCTTTGGTGCAGTCGACAATCTGTGGGCAACGCGCGGTCAGGGGCACCCGGTGCTGTGTTTTGCGGGACACACTGACGTGGTGCCCACTGGACCGCTGGAAGACTGGAGTTCCGATCCGTTCAAACCGGACGTTCGCGCCGGCACGCTCTACGGGCGCGGCGCGGCGGACATGAAAAGCGGACTGGCCGCGATGGTCACGGCCACCGAGTCCTTCATCGCCGAGTGTCCGCATCATCAGGGCAGAATCGCCTTCCTGATTACCAGCGACGAGGAAGGTCCGTCGGTCGATGGCACGAAGCGGGTGATCGAAATACTGGTGCAGCGCGCCGAACGGATCGACTGGTGCATCGTCGGCGAACCTTCGAGCGAACAGGTCGCCGGCGACATGGTCAAGATTGGCCGGCGTGGTTCCCTGTCCGGGCGTCTCACAGTGCACGGAGTCCAGGGACACATCGCCTATCCGCAGTCGGCCGACAACCCGGTACATCGATTTGCACCGGCGCTTGCAGAGCTCAGCAGCCGTGTGTGGGATCGGGGCGATGAGCATTTTCAGCCCACCAGCTTCCAGGTTTCCAACCTGAACTCGGGCACAGGTGCGCCCAACGTAATTCCCGGGGACCTGAAGGCGCGCTTCAATCTGCGATTCTGTCCGGCACAGACGAGCGCGGCACTCAAGCTCGCCGTCGAGGAGATCCTGACGCGACACCACCTGCGATACACGCTCGAGTGGTACCTGTCCGGCGAACCGTTTTATTCGCGCCAGGGCAAGTTACTGGCAGGCGTCCAGGCGGCGGTCAAACAGGTGACGGGGCGGGAGCCGGCGCTCTCGACCGATGGCGGTACTTCGGACGGTCGATTCTTCGCCGGCATGGGATCCGAGGTGGTGGAACTCGGTGTGCCGAACCCGACGATCCACAAGGTGAACGAATCCGTGCGGCTCACCGACCTCGAACTCCTGCACGCGATGTACCTGCAGGCGCTCCGGAACCTGCTCGCCTAGCGTGGGGCGTGCGCCTCAGCGGCGCGGGGCGAGATAATTGGCGCCCACGCCGAGCCCTCCGAGTGCGCCGGCCGCGATCATTACCCAGGTCGGCATTGCCAGGCTCAGAAAGGTCCAATTCACCTGGTGACATTCACCCGAGCCCGTCAGGACCTTCCGGATTACATCGCTTAAGGGAAACACATCGAGCATGTACTGCAGCGTGGCGCCGCAGGCCGGTACGGCACCTTCGGGCAGGTGCTGGATCCACACATGCCGCGCCGCGATGGCCAGGGTCAGAAACGCCGCGGCACCCAACAGGGCACCGTAGATCCGCGCCCCGGTACTTTTTGGAGCATGCAGCCAGGCCATGAGGAACAGCACGCCCATCGCCGCCACGCCGACCCGCTGGAAGATGCACAGAGGGCAGGGCTCGACCCGGAGTACGCCCTGCACATACCAGGCATAACCCAGGAGGCCCGCGCAACACAGAAATCCGGCGAGATTCAGGCTGCGCCGGTTCAGCGATTCCGTCAGGCTTCGGGCGCCGCCGCTCGGCTCAATCACGGGGATTCTGGCTCTTGAGTTCCTGCTCGACCCGCTCGAGCGAGCGATGCCGCACATCCTTGCCGTGAACCATGTAGATGACGTATTCGCACACGTTTTTGGCATGATCGCCGATGCGCTCCAGTGAACGCACCACCCACATCACATCCAGCGCGCGGCGAATCATGCGCGGGTCTTCCATCATGAAGGTGATGCATTGGCGCTGGATGGACTCGTATTCCTCGTCGACGATGCGATCGCTCCGCGCCGTACGTACGGCCAGATCGGCATCGAGGCGGGCAAAGGCGTCGAGCGAATCGCGCACCATGCATTGCGCCGCACGCCCGATGTGCTTGACTTCACGATAGTGGTCGGCAGGCCGCTCCTCGGTTGCCAGCCGTGCCGCGATCAGTGCAATCTTCTCGCACTCATCGCCGATGCGCTCCAGGTCGGTGATGGCCTTGATGGTGGCGACGATCATGCGAAGATCGCCCGCTGCTGGGGCGCGCGTGGCGAGGATGCGGCTGCATTCCTCGTCGATCGACACCTCCATCCCATTGACCTTGTAGTCCTGCGTCGCGACCGATTGGCCAAGGGCGCTGTCCCCGGCCACCAGCGCCGTCAGCGCGCGACTGAGTTGCTCTTCAACAAAGCCGCCCATGGCCGATACCTTGGCACGAACGCGCTCCAGATCTTCATTGAAGCGCCGGGAGGTGTGATGGGATAGGTCAGCGGCTTCCATTGAGTCAATTCCGGTTAGACAATGATCCCAACTATAGCCCAGGGACGGGCACAGAATGCGAGACGTATCGCAAAGTCAACCTGCCGGCACCAGGCGCGCCGGAGGAAAATGGCAACTGAAAGTGCTGCCCTTCCCCTCCTCACTCTCGATCTGTAACCGGGCGCCGTGCCGCTGCAGCACATGCTTGACGATCGCGAGCCCGAGTCCCGAGCCGCCACTGGCGCGGCTGCGGCCCGGATCCACCCGATAGAATCGCTCGGTGAGGCGCGGGATGTGCGCGGCAGCGATGCCGATGCCGGTGTCACGCACGGAGAGGTGCCCCCCCTGTTCATCACGCCACCAGTGCATTGCAATCGTACCGTCAGCCGCCGTGTATTTGACCGCGTTTTCGAGCAGATTGCCGAAGGCCGAATGGAGCTGTGCCTCGATTCCCAGCAGGCGGTCGGAGCTGTCCACGACTATCTGCACGTCGCGCGTCTGATTGAGGCGCGCCAGCAGATCGCTCCGCAGGCGCCCCAGCAACCCGCCGACGTCGACCGGCTCGCCGGTCGGCGCGCCCTCTTCGGCCTCCAGGCGCGAGAGCTCCAGCAGATCGTGCACGATGGCCGTCATGCGCAGCGCCTGACGACGCATCGCATCGATGGGCCCGCGCAGGTTGGGATCGACGCTCTCGTCCTGCGCGAGCGTCTCCAGGTACCCGGAGATCACGGTCAGGGGCGAGCGCAGTTCGTGCGAAGCGTTGGCCACGAAGTCCTTGCGCATCTCCTCGAGGCGCGCCTGCTGGGTCACGTCGCGCACCATGAGCAGCAGCTGGCCGGCCCCGTAGGGCACGATCTGGAAATGCAGGTATTGATCCGAGAGCCCGCCGGCCTGCACGATGACCGGTATGGTGTATTTTCCCGACCGAAGGTATTCCACGAACTCTGGCCGGCGCACCAGATTGTCGACGCGCAGGCCGATGTCCGTGCGTCCGCGCAGGTGCAGGAGACGGGCGGCCGCCCGGTTGAACCAGAGGATCTCCGCGGCCGGGTTCAGCATGACAACGCCATCGGCAATGGCGGCGGTGGAACTGCGCAGTTCGCGCAGCAGCTGCAGCATGCGCCGCTTGTGATATTGCTTGCGGCGAAACAGCCTGCCAATCAGGCCAATGAGCTCGCCCCAGACGCCGCCGGCATCCGGCGCCAGATCCACCCGGTCGCGCCGCAGCCACTGCCGGACACGCTCCAGCATGTACAGCTGCCGGGCCAGCATCGCCGCCAGCACCAGCGCCACCGCGAGGGCCACTTGCCCGATCAGCAATCCGCCAAGAAATGCGGCGCCGACAGCCAGCGATACACGGGCCAGCGGACCCCACCAGGAGAAAGCACTCATCGGCTGTCGGTCTGCCCGCGGCCTGCCCTCAAGCCACTACGCGCGCGGAAAAGCGGTAGCCGGCACCGCGCACCGTCTGGACGTAGTGATCGCAGGCGTAGCCTTCGAGCGCCTTGCGGAGCCGGCGGATGTGCACATCGATCGTGCGCTCTTCCACGTACACATTGCCTCCCCAGACGCGATCGAGTAGCTGCTCGCGACTGTATACACGATCGGGGTGCAACATGAAAAATTCCAGCAGGCGGTATTCAGTCGGTCCCAGCGCCACGGGTTTGCCGGCGGCGCTGACGCGGTGGCCGGCGCGATCCAGCATCAGGTCTCCCTGGTTCACCGCCTCGCTCTCGTCCTGACCCACGGTGCGGCGGAGCAGTGCGTTGACGCGCGCCAGCAGCTCGCGCGGCGAAAACGGTTTGGTCAGGTAGTCGTCGGCACCACCATCGAGACCGGTCACCTTGTCTGCCTCGGCGGCGCGCGCGGTGAGCATGATGATCGGCAGGTCGCGCGTCTCGCGTTCGCGCTTGAGGGAGCGAGTCAGCTCCAGGCCGCTGGTGTCGGGCAGCATCCAGTCCATCAGTATCAGGTCTGGACGCCGATCGGCAAGCGCGGAGCGCGCGGTGCGGCTGTCTTCCGCCTCGCGTACCTCGAAACCGGCGCGCTTGAGGCCAAAGGCGATCATCTCGCGGATCGGCCGCTCATCTTCCACGATGAGTATGTGTTTCGGTGTCATGACGGAGGGTAAAGGCTGGGCGGCGCCACGTTAGCCATGGTGTATGACAGATCCATGACAGGGCAAGCGCCTTAGGCGATAGGCGGCGCCTGGCCCGGGACCAGCGCCACATTGTCGCGCAGATACACCGGTAGGGCCTGCTCGGCCGGCACCGCCAGGGCAAGGCCATCGTGCGCCGCCAGCCGTGCGATTTCCCGGGCGTGCGGCGCGAGCTGCGCCAGTATCGGCTGCAACGGCGGTGAGAAACCGCTCGCCAGCTGCGGGTGCGCGAGGTAGCCCGGCCCGGCGCCCGCGGCGGACCGGCCATCCAGCCATAAGCGTGCCGCCGCAATCACGGCCTCGGGCCCGGCCACGGCCTCAGCGGTGGCCGCCCGGGCGTAGCCCCCGACGAAATCGAAGCCGGCCCAGTACAGTTCACCCATGCGCGCATCCAGGCAGGCCAGCGTTCGCGCGGGTGGCTGCGGAATGGTCAATGCCTGCTGCGCCAGCGCCCGCAGGTCGGACACCGGGATGACCGGAAGTCCGGCTGCGTAAGCCAGGCCCTGCGTGAGACTTGCGGCGAGGCGCAGTCCCGTAAAGGCGCCCGGGCCGCGGCCGAAGGCGATCGCATCGAGCGATCCCAGCGACCAGCCCGCCGTGGCCAGCGCTTCGTCGATCATGTTCAGGATATGGGCGCCGTGGCCGCGCTCGGCCTTGCGCTCCCGGATTTGCACCTCGCCGTCCTGCCACAGCGCCACGCTGCAGCACTCGGTTGCGGTATCGAGCGCGAGCAGCTTCATGCCACCGCCACTTCGCGGGCGTAGCGAGTGAGCATCGCGATGGCTTCGCCCGCCTCGCGCGTCGGCCGCATCGGCGGCAGGACGGCGAGCAGCGCGCGCCCGTAGCCCCGGCCGAGCAGCCGCGGATCGCAGATCATCACGACGCCACGATCCTCTTCACTGCGGATCAGGCGCCCGACACCCTGCTTGAGCGCCAGGGCCGCTTCGGGCAATTGGTAATCGCGAAAGGCGTTCTTTCCCTGGGACCGCAGGTGCTGCACGCGCGCCCGCACCATCGGATCGTCAGGTGGCGCGAAGGGCAACTTGTCGATTACGACCAGGCGCAGCGCCACGCCCTGCACGTCGACACCCTCCCAGAAGCTCGCCGTGCCGAGCAGGACCGCGCGACCCGAATCGCGAAAGCGCCGCAGCAGCAGCTCGCGCGGCGCGTCGTTTTGCACCAGCAGCGGCCAGGACGCAGGCCAGTCGCCCGCGCGCAACAGCCGCGCCGCCGCGCGCAGCGCGCGGTGGCTGGTGAACAGCAGGAACGCTCCGCCATTACTGGCATCGAGCAACGGCCTCACGGCCTCCAGCACCGCTTCCGTGTAATTCGCGGCCGCCGGATCAGGCAGCCCGGTGGGCAGGTACAGCAGGGCCTGGCGCTCGTAGTCGAAGGGACTGTCGAGGCACAGCGTGGCCGCATCACTCAGGCCCAGCCGGGCGGAGAAATGTTCGAAGTTTCCAGCGAGCGCCAGGGTCGCCGAAGTGAAGATCCACGCGCTGGGATATTGATCAACCAACGCACGAAAGCGCGCGGAAATATCGTAGGGGAGGACACTGAGTGAGAATCCCCGCAGCGTGACGGCCACGCTGCGCGCTCCGCCCGTCTCCACGGCGTCACTCTCCCCCATGACCTGCTCCATATCGGTGGCCAGTGCGCGGGCGCGCGCCGCACATTGCGCTACGCCCGGCGCGTCCGTCATGGCCTCGAGCTCACTCGCCCACGATCCCAGTGCCGCGCACAATTCCCGGCAAGCCTCGCGCGAGAGGGCATCCAGATCTTCCCAGGCCACCCGGCGCTCCTGGCGGCCCAGACCGGCGCCCAGGCGCTTGAACGGCTGCTCGAGCCGCGCATGAACAGGGCCGGTCTCGGCAGGATTTTGTTCGAGCTGCAGCAGCTCGCGGCGCGCATCGAGCAGCAACGTTTCAATCTGCCGGCTGGAGCAGTTCAGGCCGAAGGACTCCGCGGCGAGATCCGGCACCTGGTGGGCCTCGTCCAGGATCAACGCATCGACGCCCGGTAGCAATTCACCATAGCCATCTTCCTTGAGCGCCAGATCCGCCAGCAGCAGATGATGGTTGACGACGACCAGTTCAGCCTCTAGCGCCGCGCGCCGCGCCGCAAAGACATGGCAGCGTGAAAACTCCGCGCACTGCTGTCCGGTGCAACTCTCGCGCGTGCTGGTAATCTGTGCGCGCAGGGGATGCGATTCACCGAGCGCCGCGACCTCAGCCAGATCGCCGCTGCGCGTGCGCGCGGCCCAATCGCGAATCTCAGCCAGCAGGCCCTGCTCCTCATCGGCAAACAGCGCCCCCTGCGCGGCGCTGCCGCTCAGCTTGAGCCGGCACAGGTAGTTCGCCCGCCCCTTCAGCAGCGCCGTCGCCAGCGGCCGGCCCAGCGCGCCGGCAAGCAAGGGGATGTCGCGGTTGTACAGCTGATCCTGGAGCGTGCGCGTCCCGGTCGAGATCAGCACGCGCAAGCCGGAGGTGAGCGCCGGAACCAGGTAGGCAAAGGTCTTGCCGGTCCCGGTGCCGGCCTCGATGAGGAGTCGCTCCCGATCGGCAAGCGCACGCGCGATGCGCTCCGCCATGCGCAGCTGCGATGGGCGCGCCACAAAGCCCTCGAGCGCGCGCGCGAGCGTGCCGGCGGGCCGGAATACCTCGGCCAGTGCGGTCATGGCGGATTGCTGGACATTGCCGTTACGGGTCCCTAAGAATTGCCGCTAAGGATACGACATGACGAATAGGCCCCCTACCCTCACTTCTGGAGCAGAAACCCCGACAATGGTCGCCGCCTGGGTCACCGAGGTCGCCGCCCTCACACAACCGGAGCAGATTTACTGGTGTGACGGCTCAGAAGCGGAGGCCCGGCGGCTGCGCGATGAGCTGACCCGTCGCGGCGAGTTGATCGAGCTGCACCCCGAGCGGTTTCCGGGATGCTTCCTGTATCGCTCCGCTCCGACCGACGTCGCCCGCGTCGAGCACCTGACCTACATCTGCACCCCCGGCCAGGACGAAGCCGGTCCGAACAACAACTGGATGGCTCCGGCGGCAGCGCGGGCGAAAATGCGCGAACTGTTCCGCGGCTGCATGCGCGGCCGTACGCTCTACGTCGTGCCCTATTGCATGGGGCCGATCGATTCGGCCTATGCGCGCTGTGGAGTGGAAATCACCGACAGCGCGTATGTCGTGCTCAACATGGGGGTGATGACCCGCATGGGCCGTCCCGCCCTCGAACGCATCGCCAGGGACGGGAGCTTCGTGCGCGGACTCCACTCCACCGGCGATCTGGATCCGGCGCGCCGCTTCATCATGCATTACCCGCAGGACCTCGCCATTGAGAGTTTCGGCTCCGGGTATGGCGGCAATGCGCTCCTGGGCAAGAAGTGCCACGCACTGCGTATTGCCAGCTACCAGGCGCGGCGCGAGGGCTGGCTGGCCGAGCACATGCTCATTGTGGGCCTGCAGAATCCGGCCGGCGAAACGCATTACATTGCCGCCGCCTTTCCGTCGGCCTGTGGCAAGACCAACCTGGCGATGCTGATTCCGCCGGCCGCGCTCCCGGGCTGGAAGGTCTACACCGTGGGAGACGACATCGCCTGGCTGCACCCGGGGAGCGATGGCCGCCTGTGGGCTATCAATCCGGAGGCCGGATATTTTGGCGTGGTGCCCGGCACGAACACCATGACCAATTCCAACGCCTACGCGATGATCCGGCGCGAGACGCTGTTTACCAACGTGGCCCTGACGCGGGACAACGAGCCCTGGTGGGAGGGCCGCAAAGAAGGCACGCCGGCCATCGACTGGCAGGGTCGCCCGTATCGGCCCGGCGGCGGCCCGGCGGCGCACCCGAATTCACGCTTCACGGTAGCGGCGAAACGCAACCCGGGCTACACGCCGGCGGCGGAGGATCCCCGAGGCGTACCCCTCTCGGCGCTGGTATTCGGCGGGCGGCGTCGCGAACTCGCGCCACTGGTGTACGAGGCACGCAGCTGGCCGCACGGCGTGCTGGTGGCCGCAGCGGTGGCCTCCGAGACCACCGCGGCAGCGGCCGGGGAAATCGGTCTGGTGCGCCGGGATCCGATGGCCATGAAGCCCTTCGCCGGCTACAACTTCGGTGATTACTTCGCCCATTGGCTGCAGATGGGCCAGCGCCTCGCCCATCCACCGCGCATTTTCCACGTCAACTGGTTTCGCCAGAACCCGGCCGGCCGATTCCTGTGGCCCGGGTACGGCGAAAACCTGCGCGTACTCGCCTGGTTGCTCGAGCGCTGCGCGGGACGGAGCGCTGCGCAGGACAGTGCCATCGGTCTGCTGCCGCAACCCCAGGACATCAACATCACCGGACTGGACATTGAGCGCTCGGTGCTTGACGAGCTGACGACGGTGCCGCCCGCGGCTTTGCGCCGCGAGCTGGCCGAGATCCGCGCCTACCTGCGCACCTTTGGTGAGCACACGCCGGCGGCGCTGTTTGCAGAACTCGACGGAATCGAGCGACGCCTGGAGGCCTGAGGGACTCGCCCTCAGGCTTCTTCGCAGACGAAGCGGATGGTCTGCGGCGAATCGACGTCCGGGACGCGCCCCAGGCCAATCATGCCTTCGCCCTTGATGGGCATGCTGTCGCGCCGCACGAAGGCCTCTTCCTGACCCATGATCTGCACGAAAGTGCCATTGGTGCTCTGGTCGGTGAGCAGGAAGCGATTGCGGTTGAACTCGATGCGGGCGTGTAGCCGCGAGATCAGGTTGCCGCGCACAATCAGGTCGCTCTCGTCCGCCCGGCCGATATTAACGTGCGGATGCAGCTGATCGCAGATCACCTCACGATCGCCGGACCGGACGCGCAGCCGCAGAGTGCGTCGCTGGTCGTGCGACGGTAGGGCGAAGGCCGGCAGCATGCTGGTCACGTCGTCGGTCTGCCACAGCACCTCGTAGAGGGCCACTTCCCCACCCTGGCCGCGGATCGTAGCGATATCGATCTGCCGCACCGAGGCGCGCCACTCGGGCGACAGGCGCTCGACCGTGGCTGAAGTCGTGATGATCTGCCCGGCCTTGGCCTGGCTGGTCATGCGATTGGCCGTGTGGACGCTGGCGCCGAAGACGTCCCGGGCCTCGAGCACCACCGGCCCGAAGTGGCACCCGATGCGAATCGCGACCGGTTGGCCCTCGACTTTGAGTTCCGCGTGGGCAGTAATCTGCTTCTGCATCTGGCCGGCCGCATTGAGCGCATCGTCCGCCGTCGGAAACGTGGCCATGATCTCATCGCCAATGGTCTTGATCACGGCGCCGTGGTGCTGCTCCGTAGCCGTGCGCATGACGTCGATGCAGATGGCCACCATGGCGCGGGCCCGCTGGTCGCCCAGACCGTCAAACAGCCGGGTCGAGCCAACCACGTCGGCAAACAGGATGGCGAGTTCGATATCCTTGACCATGTTTCCCCTGTCCAGCCACCAGGGCAGGCGCTATCCGGGCCCCTATGAGTTCACATAAGATGGGGCCGGCCTGTCAGGATTATACGCGAGCCCTGTCCCCTGACCATGTCATCGGGCGATAGCTCGCAGCAGTGCCGCGCCCACGCCCGGCTGGCGGACGCCCTGTGAGAGTCGCTGGCGAAATTCCCGTGCGCCCGGCCGCCCCGAATAAAGGCCAAACATGTGGCGCGT
>Ga0209131_1003392_pt1 | contig 10602 bp, 7 predicted proteins | sample GraSoi_2013_40cm_FD_185826 | JGI IMG/M metagenome (GOLD analysis project Ga0209131, IMG submission 185826) | Grasslands soil microbial communities from the Angelo Coastal Reserve, California, USA - Sample 9_17_2013_40cm (SPAdes) (version 2) | ecosystem: Environmental > Terrestrial > Soil >...
GAGATCATATTACGGTCAGCAGGAGGATTTCCGCCGATTGTGTTATCAGTTGTGTTGTTAACATAAATACCGGAGGCAGCCACCCCATGGGCAGAGCCGTCTGCTTTGAGTCCAATGAAATTTCCTGTGATGGTACTCCCCGCTCCGTTCACTTCAATACCGTTGTTGAAATTCCCATCAACTGCCAATCCTCGTATCGTGCTCGCGCCAGAACTGAGCAACAATCCCTGCGAACAGGGAGCTGGTGAACAACTATCCCCATTTAATTCGATCTGAATATTGGCATTATCGCCAACGGGCAACGTGTTTGGAGCTGCGCCAGACTGGGTATATCCATCGATAATAATTGAGTCAGTGATTGCTGGCAAAGGAGAGGTCGGAGATATAGTTCGGATGCCCTCGCCAGGTATGTTGAATACGACAACATCCAATCCCTCGTTGGTGTTCGCCGCATTGATCGCCTCACGGAGAGTACAACCATCCGAATTACAGAATCCATCATCGGTATCAGCAGTTGAATTGACTACTTGAGTCGCCACGATGACACTGGCAATATAGCGGCTGGAATCGGGCGCGCCACTCCACCAGCCAGAAGCAAGAGCTTGATCACAGCTAAAATGCTGCGCTCGGTCAAGCCCGAGATAGTAAATCCCAGGCGTGCTGGGTGCTGTCACATCAATGGTGGCGCTGCCAGAGGTTCCTTCCGCGCCCGGGACCCCGGTATATATACAAGTAAAAGGAGCACTTGCTGTACTAAAACCAATCTCGATTTCATCTATACAACCGGGACAGCCGGTGTCCACGATCGAGTAATCCATACTCAATCTGAATGTACTACCAGGTGATACAAACCCACTATTTCCGCCACTATTGATACTGACATTTGAGATGGTCACTCCAGCAAAGCTGAGGTTCGTTGGCATGCTGTCTGGCGCGGGAGCAGCGCTTGCGTTCCTAACCGTGCCAGATATTAAACTGAGTTGGGATATCAAAATGGTCAGAATTACAAAAACATCAAAAACACGAACCAGTCTTTTAGTCATGGTCTCCTCCAAAATAAAGCCTAGCGTTTCGCCGATGAAATCTTGCAAAAATATTAAATTGTCCAGGACCATACTAGGAAATCACACTCTCAGTAGCAATGCCAGTTGCCAGTTGATGGAATGTGTTTAATCAAACCTGTAGTGATCCTAATTGCTTGACGGCTTAATTCCCCATAAGGTAACGATATGTAACCTTTCACTATATTGCAACTTCCTTGCGAATGTAGCTTATCACATAGGACTTTTTATCACCCTCGGACAGTATTGCAGCGCATCTGCCAATTACGCATATTGCATTCCTTCGCTCCCTACCAGATCTGCGATGATACACACGCGCCGACAAATTGAGTTGACTCATCGCCGCTCGCATCAAACTCTGACCTTCAGTCTGCAACTTGCAAAATCGCCTCATCTCTCCAACGCGGATATCTGCATTGCAGACGATGTTCGATGATCCGTTATTCAAAAAGCGTTTGCGGTATATATAAGGAGCAGCAATCCGCAAGAATCATTATCACCAAGTGTGAGTTCCGATCCTAATACCCCACAACTTCAAACAAAACAGGCACCGGCTCAGTATCTGTCGTTATAGCAACGGTAGGATTTGAACCTACGACCTTCGGGTTATGAGTCTGATGAAATGATTTGTCCACTTGTACTATTGCATTAGTTAGATCGAATGCCATAGAAATGCAAGGATGTTCTATTGGATTAATGCCAGCCAGCGATTCAGTGAATCGTTGATGTTTACTTTTACGCCAGTAATGGAAGTTTATTGGAGGGGCCTAGTCACGTTATTCGTTTTCTGCTCTGTTTATGTTTATACATTGCCGCATCCGCTTGGGAGAGCAATTCTTCCATGGTGTTGGTAGAAATTGGGTCAATTCGGATGACGCCCAGACTGAATGATAGAGCGTTACTGCTTCCAGCTTGAAGATTATAAGCATCCACAATGCTTTGCAAGCGCGCTTGCATACTGGCAAGATCGTTTTCAGACGCGTCAGCAATTAGAACTACAAACTCGTCCCCGCCCAGGCGGCCAATCACATCTGAATCACGAAAGGTATCTGTCAGGATATTAGCAAATTGAATCAATGCTGTATCCCCCGCTACATGGCCGAAGGTGTCATTGATATATTTTAAACTGTCCAAGTCTATATAGATCAGGCATAGAGGATAACCCGCCCGCCTAGCAAATTTCAACAACCCGGTAGCTAGAATCATAAAGCCGCGCCGATTATTTAGACCGGTCAGTCCGTCGTTCAGAGATGTGTTGCGCAGGTGTTCATTGGCTTTTTCTAGCTCTGAGATTTTTTGATAGAGTTTGTCAGCCAACAGTTGCAAATGTTCACGCTGGAGTTGTCCGGTTTGGGGCAGCCTGGTAGTGGGTGGCATAGCGGGCCGTTTCAAAGTTTCGTTTACAGCTCGCAATATCTCCTGTGGCTCGGCGGGCTTTCTAATAATATGTTGTATCCCGCTGGCGCGGGCCAATCTGTGTATCTCTGACTCGTCGTAGTTGGCAGTATGGAAAATGACCGGAGTCTCCGTCAATAGGGGTTCGGCGCGCAGGCGACGGACAAGCGTAAATCCATCCATATTGGGCATAATGATATCGGTGATGATCAAGTCTGGGAGTTCGATGCGCGCCGTATCCAATGCTTGCATGCCATCTTTGGCTTCCAACAAGCGATGACCGAAATTTCCCAGCAAAGTGATATACGCGCGTCGATCAGTTGGATTGGTGTCAACAATGAGGATGGTTGCCATTATGCTTCACCTTATCTTTATGAGCATATATGCCAATTGAAGGTCATGCGTTTGTGCCCGAGCAGAACAATTGACAATCCAAAACGGAACTTCTGATATCTATTGTAAATAATAGCACAATTTTACTAATGAAAGCCTGCATAGATCAATGTACGTCCCCTATAAAATAAAACCTCCTTCTGTTTAAAAAAGGAGGTCACATGATAGGAAAATATAAAGGCAAGAAAGGGTTACTGTAGGAATGAAAATTGGTATAGCATTTCCCAACGTTCTGGGGCTTTCTGCACGGTCCATTCGAAACGTCTGATCGTAAAAGTCATTCCAGTACCTGCTCCGAAGGTTGGGTCTTTTAGTTGAGTTGACCTGTTTTCCGGTAAATCGACGATTTTTATATGCGGCAGCCAATTCTGGGACTTATAAGGATAACTCTCGCAGCCCATTTCAAGTGCGATCTTGGCGATTTCATTATATATGTTTTCTAATACTTCAGTCTTTTCCGCTAATAACCACAACCGGCCCTGCTGATTGTTTACATTCATTCTGGCAATATTTCTGACCTTAATTTCAAAAGGTTGCAATTGCAAGGCGTATTCTTCCAGACGTTTTTTCAAGGAGTCAAAATCTTCAACGTTTCGAATCGCTTGTATCGTTAAATGCAAATCAATCATGGGTGTTCCTTCAGCAATGCGAGCTGTATCTTCTGAAACCTTGAAGAGGCTGGCATAATCCTCGTTCTCAGGCCTGACAATGATAAAAGTTGATTTGCCATTTAAAGTTGAGGTTTCCATTCTTTCTGCTTCCTTAACTCTGTTTCTATACAAGTCGACATGCGCATCGCCATCGTCTCTCCCCACACCGTAATTCCAGGCGAGCAGCCCATGATGTAGATCGTTTTGCCAAACTGCACGAATCCTGTTTTCCAGTTCTGCGATATCACTTTTCGTTGACGTTATCTTGAATTCATCGCCTGCTCGTTCAGATCGAAGCAGTAAAAAACCTTCATTTTTTAGGAAATGTTTTGAAAGTAGATTTGAAAACCGTTTGAGATCCTGATCTATCGCTGCACTTCCATAACGGGTATTTCCTTCGTGCATATTCAGCATATCTGTGAGCACGACACTTTCGATGATCGTATTGTCTTGTAAGTACCATTTTGCCCCAAGCCCATTGAGTGTGCCTGTTAAAGCATCCCTGGTGACTATATTTTCCACGATGGTTTCAGTAAATTGGACCTGCTTGATGGCCTGCTGTTTCAATTTAGCGGGCAACTTTAACGCATAGATTTTATCCATAAGGCTTTCATAAGGCATATTAAACTCGTTCCAATTTTGATAGCTGTTATTTTCCTCCATCTGTCTTGGAATTTCCGTATGACTCTCCAAAATGGTCTGTCTGACTACGATGGGTCGGTAGGCCTTACGCTGCTTTTGAAGCTCATCCTCAGCCTCGGTTTCTGTAAGGCCAACGCCAAAATCCCAGGTTAGCAGGGAGTCTTGCTCTTGAGCGGCGTATAGTTTCAATAATAAAGGTTTTATTTCTTGCGGTGTTTTTGATGTGGAAAATATTCTGAACTCATCACTACCTGGAGATCTGCGGACAAAATCGCCTTGATCCAGAGTGAAAATAGACATGAACTGATATGCCAATTTGTGCAGTTCTGAATCAACCACCAGGGCTCCGTACACTTTATTTGCCTGCCGTAAATCATAAATGTCGATCTTTGCCATTCCCTTTATTTGTTCATTAGGCACCAGCCACTTGCCTGCTCGTGCATTAAGGGCATGCGTGATCGAGTCGTAAAGAGCCAGATTTTTGGCATTCTGTTGAATGCCTGAAACGAGACCTTTCAAATGATAAATTTGAGCTTCAGAGATCGGCAAGGCCTGAAACAGATTCTCTAATTCTTTAAATGATTGCAGGAAAATCTTTAGCTCATTATCCATTTTTATTGGCGGGGCGTTGTCGTCTGAGACAAGGCGTTCAGGATTTTTTCCTGAAGGTTTTGACCCTTTTGAATTTCATACTGCATACCTTGTTGTTGAAAACTCTCAATCGACTCATTGATGAGCACGAGGGCTGTTTTCAAATCTTCGCCTATCTCAAAATGGACGGAAGCCAGCCCAAACTGCCCTCTAGCAAGTTCATCCACTCTTCCAAACTCTTTTGCCGATTGAATACCATCCACGAAGAATTGTTTTGAGTCTTCATATCTTTTTTCTTTTAGGGCAACGAAGCCTAAACCATTTAGCGCGTAACTGATGTGCCGGACTGGATCTTTACGAATAGGATCCTGCCACGTATCCAAAGCATCTTGATACCACTCCATAGCTTTTTTGATATTTCCACGTTCGTATTCAAGATCCCCCAGACCATGTTGCGCGAAACCTTTACTGTAGATCCCATAGTCATCACTGGCATATTCTTCGCTTGTCTTAAGCGCATCTTGTAATAATTTTTCAGAACGATCAAAATTACCCAGACGCAGATCAACAGTTCCCAATGACCTCTGAGCCGCGGCGATCAGCAATTTATCCTCTGTTTTGTTGGTTGCCGAGAGTGCCTCCTCAGCCCAATGTAAAGCCCTTAGATAATCTCCCTGGTAGAAATAAATCCAGCATATATTTCTGGCAAAAGTGCTTACGGATTTCCAATCTGATATTAACTTTGCCGCGTTCAAAGCAGCGTGTGCCAGCGTCATACGATCATACCAGTAGGCACGTTGCCATAACACACTGCCAAACTGAATGCCAATCTGTACCAGAATTTCTGCTACGTTCCCGGTTTGCTTTGCCAGAGTATGGGAGCTATTTTGTTTTTTTTGCACGGATCTATAGCACCATTGCGCCGCGCTCAGAATATTATTTCGATCCAGCAGAAGTTCATCATATCCCCGCCACTCTTTGAAGCTGCTTTTCTGTGCTAGAAGCTTCACATAATATTGGGCGATTTTTAATTCAGCCTGTTTGATGAATTTCCGGTCACTGGCGAATTGCGTGCGGATGAATCTACGCGTCAAAGGCAGGATGCTAAAATAGTCCCGACTGTTTTCTTGGTCTATCAAGGTCAACTGTAAAAGATCACTGACTGCAACTTCAAAGCTGTCACTATCCTCGATATTGGAGATTTCTTTAAGGGCATCCCTTGAAGCTGAGTCGGGCAATAACGAAAGAATGAATAACAGCTTTTTCTCGCCACCATGCCGCAGTAAATTCCAACTATGGTTGAAGCAGTATTCCAGGATTGGAATATCCGTATCCAGACTCAACTTGTCTAGAACCTGTGTGGCGGAGTAACCCAGAACGGCGATTTGTCCCTGGACCCATAGCAGTGCCAGCGGAAGTCCACCAGTGAGATCAACCAGATATTTGTTTTGGTCTTTGGTCAGATGGATGTTCTTTTGCTGGGCATCCCACTCCAACAGGGCACTACTTTCCTCAAAAGACAATCCTTGTAAACGGATAATCTGTCCCTCAGAAACCCGCTCTCTCGATGTAATGACAACTTTGAGGGTAATTGGCGACCGTCGTAAAAAGTCAAGAATATCGCGTTGTTCATTTCTCGATAGTGACTCGAAATTGTCGAGGATGAGCAGTGTCGTCCGTTTGGAAAGGAGGTTATAGGCGCGCTTGATCTGATCGGTAATGGATAAATTTCCAATGGTGGGATTCCCCAGATTCGTGCCAATAGTGATCAAAATATCCGACAACGTTTTGGCTTCCGCCATCACCGGTTCGATGCCATGCAGAGTCAGTGTGGATTCTTTGGCTGAAATCCAAATGATAGATTCAAAGAGGTCGTTTTCAATGCATCGGTAGCCTATCTCTATGGCCAGCGTGGATTTTCCCATTCCTCCAATTGCCTCAATACCCACAATAAAAGTTCTGCTGTTTGGCTGCAAGGACTGTAAAATGGCATTGATTTCCTGCTCTCTTCCAACAAAATAAGGTCGTCTGGGCAGGCTGGCCAGAGCAGTTGATTTTTCGAGTTCCTTGCTGCCGGTAGTGATACTCTCGATTTTCTTGTTGTATCGAAGTATGGCATCTCTTTCCATAGTGGCACTATTGATGAGATGCAGGGGTGGATCAGAACCATACCGCGCCATCATTTCCTCAAGGGTATAGAGATTCTTTTTGTGCAAAGAAATCATCGTTTCCAGATGAGTAATTTCTTCCTTGTCCATATTTACACCTTAAGTTCTATTTGATTGGGTTGATATCTTTCTTGTACACTTTCGATAGGATGGTTTCAAGCTGCTTGATGGTTGCGACCATTGAATTTTCTGCATCCGTCATGTTGTGCATGATGATCGGAGGCACCAGCGCACTCCCCCATTTTGCATATTGTTCACTAGCTAGGTGATAATTACGGGAATAGGTTTCCAATAATCTGACCAGGTGTTTGACTTCCTCTTCATGGTTTTGCCACAAGGTTTCATCGATCTTTGAAGTCAGCAGATCCTGCTTGATCTCCTTTGCCTCTTCAGGCTCAGGGAGAGTTGGTTCTTTTTCTGGTTCCTGATCTTCGCTTTTGGAGGCAGTGTCATTCAATTTTCTGCGTTCGCGGCGTTCCTCCAGAATTTTGCGTCCCTCTTCGAATACGAAGTCAATGGCTTTCATCAATATGGGAAGTTGAACAGGATCGATCATGGAACCTCCGAAGGAGGCAAGTATAGCATATGCTGGTGCCGGAGGAATAACCGTAAAAAGAGCAGAGTGGCTAAATAAGTAGGCACGAAATCAATAATGTGAAAGTCGTATTTTGGGGAACGGCAGCGTGAATTCTGCGAAAATTCGTGCTATTATGCCTTTACTCTTCCCATATCGCGCTGGTAGGTGAGTCGAACTGGTGGGCGACACGGGCAAATGAATGTATAGAGGATAGAGGAATGTTGTGGAAACAATTGAAGTGCAAGTTGACAAGATAGGTTCCATATTGCAATTCACCTGTATAGGAGAGAGATCTTATGATACCTATATTCAATTGATCGATTTGATTATGAGCGAATTGGATAAAGACAAGGAAACTAAGAAAGTACTGATTGACTTAACTAAATTGACGGGTGATCTATCAATTCTAGAGAGGCATAATGTTGGGAAATACCTTGCGGAAAAATTGCCACGGATGATACGAATTGCAGTTGTTTCTCCCAGGAATTATTTAGTAAAGATGATTGAAAACACAGCAATCAATAGAGGAGTGAATATGTTTGCTACTTCTGACAAGGAAGAAGCCGCGACTTGGTTAGGTAATGACTGATACAGTACTGCCATCGCATCAATATACATACGTGTCGTCAAAGACCCGTGTGAATTAAAAACCTCAACCGATGAAAAGTGGAAAGGGGATCAATACTTGCTCACCGTTCCCCATCTTAAAAGTAATCTCACCATGCTTGAAACTCAGAACGTTTTTTTGAAGAAAAGTATGTAGTCTGACTGAACCAGATACGTTTCGATACCAGGAAATGAATTGGAAAGGAGGCTAATGAACAGGGATGAAATCAAAGGGTGGATAGAACATGACCATCCGGTGAACGATCGAATAGCATATACTCGCCAACGGCTGTCCTTACACGCCCAATCTGTGATCGCATGAGTGCACTTAAGTTTTACGCGATGGCTTGTGGTTGCATCCCATTTGCCTTACTTCCTTCTCGCTTGATAGCGTTTATAGACCCTTTTCCAAGCCTCTGTGGGATTCTCAGGCTTGGACTTTTTATGTGTATCCTTGCTCACATGAAAGGCGAAATCTTCCAATACGTTGGAAATAGGCAGGTCTCGTTTATCGAAAACTGGTGGCTGGCCGAGGTTAATTGCTTCAACGAAAACATCCTGCACGTAGGGAATCGTTATGAATGCAGACATTCCCAATGCCGTCTCCAATTTTTCTTTTGTAAGGTTAGAGTGAGGGAAAACAGCATTCAAGACAAATTTGATCTTTTCCTTTGAATAACCCAGTTTTTCATAAGTGTCCAGCGCAGCTTTCACCGCACGAATTGACGCCATATCAGGCGAGGCGATCAGCAAGATCAAATCTACCACGTCCAGAGCCTGGATAGCAAATTCGTTAAAATCGTGTGGCAGATCGGCGATCACATACTCATACTGGGATCGGGCGAGTTGGAGTGCCGTACCCAAGGTCTCGGCACGCAACGTGTCAGCTTCGGATGGGAAGGTCGGAGCTGCTATAAAGTGCAAGCCACTTTCATGCCCACTGATCACCGAGCGCAACGCATCTACATCCAACTCGCCAGCACTGTAGTGGGCAATATCAGCCCAGGTACGCTTCAGAGTCATGTTGAGCATCAACGCCACCTGACCCGCTGTCATCGTCAAATCTAGCAACAGAGCCGGTTCACGCCACAAACCGGCCAAGCCCACACCCAAATTGACAGCTAATGTCGACGAGCCTATGCCACCCCGCAAGCTGTGAACAGCGATCATGCGCGCTTCGCGCCCAGGCACAGCTACTCTAGACGATCTAAGCGCCTCCACGCGCCGGAGTAAAGATGTAACCCTGACGACCAACTCCGCCGCCTCAAAAGGTTTGGTGAGGTGTTCGTCCGCACCGGCTTCAAATGACTTCAGCTTATCCTGCAAATCAGATTGGGCTGTCAATACCAGAATTGGTGTGACGGCAAATTGGGGTTCGCGGCGCAGGATACGCGTGACTTCATAGCCCGTGATATCCGGCATCATTACATCGGTAATGATGAGATCTGGTTTCAGGGTACGCGCCTGAGAAATGCCACTTTTACCGTTCTCGGCAAAATGCATTTCGCATTGCAGCGATATCAAGGCATGGGCAACCAGTTGATGGTTGATCGGTTCATCATCGATCACAAGAATACACGTCATACATACTCCTTTCTTATCACTGGTTATCGAATAAATAATCTCTGATCCTGTATGCTTCCACCTCCAATTGTGCTGCCAGGAGGGGCGCATCGGTCAGATCTTCCCGCTTGCAGATCTCTTCGATTTCAAGGGTGATGTTTGCCAGCGTTTCTGCACTAAAGTTCAGTGAGGTGCCTTTGAGGTTATGCGCGAGGCGGGCAAGGCGATTTGCATCGCCATCCTTGATTGCAGAAAGGATTTCATTGACGCGCTCTTGCAACTGATCTCTGTATTGCCTGAACATTTCCAGCATGAAGTCGCGGTCATCGCCAAAGCGATCCAGTGTGGCATCAAAGTTAACAGGGGGAGCATCGGGATCGGTAGCCACCTGTGAAACAGGGGCAGGGCTTTTTATCTCACGTGAAGCAGATGGAAAGCTTTCGCCAAACAACCCATCGTCCATTTCTGAAGAGAAAGTATCGGCAGGTGAGGAATAATCCTGAGTAAGTTCAATTGTTTCTGTAGTTAGATCCACGTCACGCGTCCAGCGATCCAGCGCGCTGAATAATACCTTCGGCTCAAGTGGTTTCGTGACGTAATCATCCATGCCAGCTTCCAGACAGCGTTCGCGATCGCCTTGCATGGCATGAGCAGTCATGGCGATGATAGGAATGTGCTGACCGGTTATCTTTTCTTGCACCCGAATTCGATGCGTCGCCTCGAAGCCATCCATTTCAGGCATTTGAACATCCATGAGGACTGCATTGTAGTGATGGGCTTGAACTTTTTCAAGCGCTTGTGCCCCGGTTTCGACTGCATCTACGGAATAGCCCGCTTTCTGCAACAAGACCACTGCAAGCTTTTGATTGATGGGATTATCTTCGGCGAGCAATATTCGCAGATCGAGTTTTCTTTGCTCTGAAAGCGTATGACGTGTGATCAAGCCTGAATCTTGA
>Ga0209131_1003395_pt1 | contig 10595 bp, 13 predicted proteins | sample GraSoi_2013_40cm_FD_185826 | JGI IMG/M metagenome (GOLD analysis project Ga0209131, IMG submission 185826) | Grasslands soil microbial communities from the Angelo Coastal Reserve, California, USA - Sample 9_17_2013_40cm (SPAdes) (version 2) | ecosystem: Environmental > Terrestrial > Soil >...
AAGTTCCCAACGTCGAACCAGAAGAGTTCGATAAACTATAACGGGGTCTAACAACGCATCAAGCGGACGTTTCGCTGTGCTCACGTTAAACCGGCTTTGTCCACGCGAAGTTCTGGTCCCGTTTCGACGGTTGGTTCTCGGCGAAACGCCGCTTATGCAGACCGTTAGGCGTTTCATTCTGACGCCAAGGAAGCGTGATGACTAAAACGAAAATTCTAATTGGGATCATGGTTTTCGTCGCGCTTTGTGGTTTTGCGTTGTTAGCATCAAGCATTTGGTACCTGGTCACTTCACCAGCCCAGCCGTCTGCCCAATACTTTTTAACCGTTAGTGAATTATTGAGCAGGAACGAGAAACTAACGAGTAAGGCTGTACGCATATCTGGAGCTGTTCTCGGCGATACTATTAAATATGATAGGACAAGTGGAAAATTATCTTTCTTTATAGTAGAAGTTCCTGCCGATTATGCTTTAGTCGAACAACAAGGTGGCTTGGACGTCGTTCTCCGAAATGCAGTAAATGATCCCAATCGCCCCAAAATTCAGATTGTTTATTCTGGTGCAAAACCGGAGCTTCTTCGCCATATGGCACAAGCAATCGTTACGGGTCAGTTGAAAGCAGATGGCATATTTTATGCCGATGAGATTCTATTGAAATGCCCTTCTCGCTACGAGAAAGCTGTGCCAGATCAAGCGGTAAAATAGCTCTAAGGTCAAAAAACGCCTAACACCGCATGCAGCGGACAGCGGCTCCGCCGCTTCTTGGCGGGCGCGGCTTGCCAGAAAGCGCACAGGCATTCAAGTGAGTCTCGCCAGAACCGCCGCTGCCGCTTATGCAAACCGTTGGGCCTTTTATTCATTCCATCTGCACAAAAGGAATAAAGATGAAATTTGAGTTGAGCGAAATTAAATCCACCCAAAAGAGATGGCTATGCTTGATACCCTTGTTCATCTATTTTGGGTTTATTATTATTCCACAATGGTTTTCCCCCTTTTCACTACAGCAAAAAAACTGGCTGCTTGCACTGCCGTTTGTCTTACTGGTACTCGCCATAATTGGCATTTGGGGTGGAATTGGATTGTGGCAAGCGAAGACAGGGAGGATATCATACAATCCCATGCATAAATTCTTTGTTCAGATCACTGGTATCAGCCTTACATGGTTTGGTATATCTGTTGTGCTTGCATGTGGGACTCACTATGCGTACAACCATCAAGAATTTGATGCAGAGAGTTGGCAGAGCTATACAGCTGTACCTTATGAATATCCATCCATTCGTCAAAGAATGATTGACGATGTAGTTAAAAATGTGCTTCCTGGCCGCACAAAGAACGAAATCATTTCGTTACTCGGCCCCCAAGGAGAGCCGCCGTCTTCAGATAATAAAAGTATTCACTATATGCTTGGTCCCGCCCAAGAACAACGCAGCCCAGATGTTTGCGAAGTTCTAGATATAGACTTTAATGAAGCAGGGTATTTTCAGAAATATTCTTTTCATAACGAATGCGGGCACGGGTAGAATTCCTTCAAGTCCACGCCGAACAAAGCTTCAACTGTCTTGAAGGTCAAGAGCAAAAGCGCCCAACATCAGCTGCAGCAACTGTCTTGATTGTCAAGGCAATCGGGGTATCCTGAAGGGTTGTTGATCTCGCATCATGGCATTCAGGATCGTCAGGAATTTTCGCATACAAGCCGTTGTCAACATCCCAAATTTAGTACCACTTGAAAGTGGAAAATATCAGGCAGTTTGTGCCGCATACTGATAGGGTGTTTGTCCTTGCAATGCATCATGCGGCCGGATCGCGTTGTATTCTTCAAGCCATTGCTCGGCGATCTCACGTGCTTCGTCGATGGAACTGAACAAGTAGGCGTCAAGCACGTCCTCGCGAAAAGTACGATTGAAGCGCTCGATGTAAGCATTCTGAGATGGCTTCCCTGGGTGAATGTGTGCTAAGAACGCCTAACAAAACCCCAAGAATTGGTATGATTGGGATATGGCGAAACAATTGGTGAGTGATGAACTTTGGCAGATTGTAGAACCTTTGCTGCCGGCAGAAAGTGAAAAACTGAAAGGCGGTAGACCGCGTGTCTCGAACCGTGCAGCCTTGGCAGGGATTCTGTTTGTGCTGAGAACAGGTATTCCTTGGGAATTGTTACCCCAAGAAATGAACTGTGGTAGCAGGATGACCTGCTGGCGACGATTACGAGACTGGCAAGAAGCAGGCGTATGGGATCGGCTGCATCGAGTGTTATTGGAAAAACTGGCGGAAGCTGAGCAATTGGATTGGTCGCGGGCTAGTCTGGATGCAGGCATAGTTCCTGCCCCCGGGGGGGGCGAAGCGACCGGCCCGAACCCAACAGACCGCCGAAAATCGGGCTCGAAGCGCCATCTTGTGGTCGAGAGACAAGGAATCCCGCTTGCCATAAGGCATACTGCCGCCAATGTGAACGAAACAACCATGTTGGAAACGATGGTAGATGCCATCCCAGCCATCCGAAAGAAATCTGGCCGACCAAGAAAGCGTCCGAAAAAACTTCATGCAGACAAAGGCTATGACAGCCAGCACAATCGCCAAGTTTTGCGCAAGCGTGGAATTACACCGCGAATTGCACGAAGAAGAATCGAGAGTAGCGAAAGGCTCGGAAGGCATCGTTGGGTAGTTGAAAGAACCCTTGCCTGGTTGAACCGCTTTCGTCGTTTGAAAGTCCGTTATGAACGTAGAGCTGATATTCATCAAGCTTTCCTGTCTCTTGGCTGCGCTCAAAGGTGTCAGAGCTGTATTTCATCGCCCTCACCCACGCAAAGAAACTGATAAAGGCGCTGTCAAATCCGTGCGCAAGTTTCTTGAGGCAGCAGGAGTAAAACCATGATGGAATATAAAGGTTATATCGGAAAAGTTGAAATTGATGACGAAGCAGGTATTTTGCACGGGGAAGTTATCAATATCCGCGACGTGATTACTTTTGAAGGGGTGACAGTCGATGAAGTTCATAAGGCATTTCAAGAATCAGTTGATGATTATCTTGAGTTTTGCGCTCAACGCGGCGAATCGCCAGAAAAGCCGTTTTCAGGTAAATTTGTTGTTCGTCTGCCTGCTGAATTGCATCGCAAAGCCTATATCGAAGCAAAATTAGCTGATAAGAGCTTAAATAGTTGGGTCACTGAAGTCTTGCAATCAGTTCTTCAAAATCGGTAAAGCTTAACTTAAAGTCAAAAACCAGCTAACACCGCAGAATATTCGCAAAAAGTATTGCGCAGGATACGGCATAGCCGTATAATAAGTCTATGGAATTCATCGAAGCCACTGCTTTCACGAAATATGTTTACGATTATCTGTCTGATGAAGAATACTTGGGCTTGCAAAGTTTTTTGCTCCAATATCCAGAATCAGGCAAGGTTGTTCCAGGCTCTGGTGGTGTCAGAAAGGTGCGCTGGGCTATGTCGGGCAAAGGTAAAAGTGGTGGCGTACGGATCATTTACTACTTCAAACGGCAAGATGATGAAATCTGGTTGTTGACGATAAACAGCAAAAATGAAGTAGAAAATATCCCGGCACACGTTCTGCGTCAAATCGCAAAGGAAATTGAAAATGTCTAAGCGTGATATTGGTCAGGAAATTCTTGAAGGCATTCGCGATGTAAAGGCTCATAAAGCTGGCAAGAAAACTTTGCGCACTCATTCGCTCAAAGAGCCTGCGCCACCGCAGGTGATCCGCGCCAAGTTGAAATTATCGCAATCAGCTTTTGCTGGTTTGATGGGTGTTAGCTTACGCACGGTTCAAGACTGGGAACAAGGGCGGCGTAAACCAAGCGGGCCTGCTGCGGCATTATTGCGCATTGCTGAGCAAAAGCCTGAAGTCTTCACGCAGCTTTCATAACAAGCAAAAGCGTCTGGCGTTCATAAAGCCACCTAACACCGTATGAAGCGGACGTTTCGCTGCGCTCACGCTAAACCGGCTTTGTCCGCTCGAAGTTCCGGTCCCATTTCGAAAGCTGGTTCTCAGCGAAACGCCGCTTATGCAAACCGTTAGGCGGCAGCAACGCATGTTATACTGCCAACTTGCAAGAGCTTTCTCATAGTTCAGACCACTCTCAAGGAGAACAATCATGACCTCGGAACAGATCAAACCTATCATTCATGGCGAATGGGCCAGCATCGCTCCCGAAGTTCGTCCAAGCAGCATCAAGAACGCAGACGGTAGCATTAAACCGTTTTACCTTACACGGACTTTCAGGTACTCACCAGACGACACTTTCGAATTGGAAATAATAAACTCTGCCGACGCATACGGGAAAATACCTTTGGTTAGAATACTTATCAAAGGACATATCGTTTGGCAAGGTGACCATCCGATTGCAGCCGGCGCTCAAAAGGTAAAATTCATTGCAGACCAGGCTTACGAAGTGACTCCGTTGATTCAGGGTTTTGCCGATGCCATGAACCAAGTTGCCAGCAAGGGATTCAACAGGTGGGAGGTGAATGGTACGCAAAGTATTATGGGCAAAGCCTTTGCACCTTTCGGACTGGCTGATGGACAGATTTTTGCAGAATATGATTTGATTTATGTAGACAATGATATGTTATTTTGGGGAGCAAGAAATGTAGATGGGCGTGGCTTTGACACAGAAGAAAACAGACCGACAAACTTGCAAATTCCGCTGGTAAGAAAGAAATAACGCAAGACCATAAATGCAGTCGCCGCCTAACAATGTGTGCAACAACTGTTTTGATTGCCAAATCATCTGTTGAATTGAATAATGGGAGAATTGTTGCCCATGGGCTATAGACCATCACTCGAACCCTAGGAGGAACACCATGATCGTTGAAGCACAGGTAACCATCAACGGATCCAAGGCGGCGATCTGGGCCGCAATCACCAACATCGAGAACGCCTCGGAAACCATCAGCGGAATCGAAAACATTGAGGTTCTCGAAAAACCGGCAAACGGGCTCGTAGGATTAAAGTGGCGGGAGACCCGAATGCTATTCGGCGAGCCAGCTACCGTGGACAAGTGGATCACTGATGCTGCTGAGAACGAGTTCTACAAAACCAGAGCAGAAGATCGTGGAGTTGTATTCATAACCACCATGAGAATTTCAGAGAGCAGTGGCGGCATGACGTTGACTAGTTCTCATGATTCCAAGCCTCAAGGTATCGTTGCAAGATTAATGTCGACCCCAATGTTTCTATTCAAGGGCGTGGCGAAAAAGGCCCTCCTGCAAGACCTAAACGATATTAAGTCCGCAGTTGAACAGGAATGATCGATTGCGGCCTAACACCGGCTCCAGCGGACCCCAAAAGAGCTAGGGCAGGCAGCGGCTCCGCCGCTTCTTTGCGGGCGCGGCTCGCCAGCAAAAGCGCGATCATTCTGGCGAGCCTCCCCTGCCCCGCCGCTGCCGCTTACGCAAACCGTTAGCCCGCCCATCCTTAATGCACAGATGTGAAAAGAGGTATCTCCAAGATGAAGATACCTCTTTATAAGTAACCGACTCTACATTGACCCTGCTTCGTATACTCTCATACTTGTAATGATTGGACAAGCTTGAGCAATTTTTACTGCCTCATCAAGATTCTCTGCATTAATGATACAGTAGCCGGTTAATGACTCCAATCCCAGTGGTAATTCTTTGGTTCCGGAATGTGAGATTTCCCTTCCAGCTGCGAAGGGACTGCCGCCATCAACCATCTTGTCTCCAATTGATGCGAACCACTTTCCCCAGGCTTCCTGTATTTCCTGGGTAGGCTCGGTATACCCGTAGGACAAAAGTACAAACTTCTTCATTTTTTCTCCTTATTCGTGGCGGGTTCTCTGCCCAAATACTGGGCGTAGTTTTCCAGGGTCTCTTCATCGTTACCCCAATAAGTGTGATACTGCATTACCCAATCTTGAAGGCCGCGTAATGATTTTCGATTGAGTGCAAGGAAATTGGTTTGCCCAATTTTCTTGCGGATTATTAAATCTCCTTTCTCAAGTATTTCTATATGCTTGTGAATTGCAGGTAGAGAGAGATTTCGCAGGGAAGCTAACTGACTTATAGAGCAAGGTTGCAGACTTAAAACGTAAATGATTTCTCGCCTATGTTTATTGGCGAGAGCTTCGAAAACATTGTCTAAATCTTGAGGGGTCTGAATTTTATCCATAATAGTTAACTTATAAGTTAAGTATAACCGGGCGATCGAATCTTGTCAAGCTGTTTAAATGTCGACTTATCTATAGTAATTCCCGCAGTAGAATTGTATTTGGTAGTTATGCCTTTTTTGCTTTCGGTCAAACAGCGGGCTAACACCGCGTCCAGCGGACGGGGCTATCGCCCCTTTCAAACGGCGCGCTTTGCCAAATTTCGTGCAATAATGTCAATTAGTCTTGCCAATCCGCCCCGCCGCTTACGCAAGCCGTTGGGCTGTCGCGTGCAGCTTGAGAAGATTTAAGCCGGTATAATAATTTTATGACTATGACAAAAAATAAATTACTACGAATGGACAACGTTCTCATCGTTGTCGACGACCTCGAGGCTGCCAAAGCGTTCTTCGCTGAACTCGGTATGGAGCTGGAAGGCGAGACGACCGTCGAGGGCCCATCGGTAGATCGTCTCATTGGCCTTCAGAACGTCCGTGCTACCCTCGCGCTGATGCGCACTCCGGACGGTCACGGACGGATCGAGCTGGACAAGTTCCACACGCCGGAAGCGATCAGAACTGGGCCCGAGAACGCTCCGGTGAACGAACTCGGGATCCGCCGCATCATGTTCGCCGTCGATGACATCGATGAGATGGTCGCGCGCCTGCTTGCCCACGGCGCCGAACTGGTCGGCGAAGTGGTGCAATACGAAGACACGTATCGGCTCGCCTACATCCGCGGTCCCGAGGGCATCATCGTCGGATTGAGCGAGCAGCTCAAGTAATAAATCGATAACGGATGTTTTGGGGAATCCGTGACAAAAGAATTTGCCGCCAAAGAATTTAAATAGAACATTTGGTAAAATAAGAACCATGAAAAAGAAAATCACCATCACGCCAGTCCGCGTTGCCGACCTGCTCGCCGAGGGCGAGCGGATGCCGGTCTACGTGCACGTCATCGACCATCCCGATGCGCGCGTGCTGGTCGACACCGGCATGACGGAGCTGCACCCGGCGGTGGCCGACCTTGATCCCCGCCTCCGTCCACTGAGCAAGCAGGACTTCGACCTCGCCGGCATTGACATCATCGTCAACACTCACCTGCACTTCGACCACTGTGGTGGCAACCACCTCTTCACCGGCAGGCCGATCTACGTCCAGCGTCTGGAGCTCGACGACGCGCGCAGCAAGGACGACTACACTATTCGCGAGTGGGTCGATGCGCCCGGCGTGCAGTACGTGCCGGTCGACGGCGAACTCGAACTGCTTCCCGGGCTCCGGCTCGTCCCGGCGCCAGGCCACACACGCGGGTCGCAGGTGATCGTCGTCGAGACTGACGGGCGTCCGGTTGTCGTCGGCGGCGACGTGGCGGTTTGGTTCGGCGAGCTCGACGAGCCGCACACCGAAGGCCAGCTGCGAGTGCGCGCGCTCGACCCCGAGCTGGTCTGGCTCGCGCACGAGCACGAGCCGTGGCGACCTCGTCATGAAGCTTAATGCTTTTTTAGCCAGGGCAGGGGTGGCATCGCGGCGCGGAAGTTCCATTTAATAACCACTTGGCTTGCGGGGTGGTTATTAAATTTTCCATCTTCATGACCAAATAAAATTGATAGCAGGATTTGCCGCCAAAGAAAACTTGAAATCGTCCTTTCCGCTCCGGTTCAAGGCGAGGCGGGCGGAAGGGGGGTGTGGATATTCGTGTCGAATGTGTAACTCCGAATTGTTTCGTTCGCTTCCGAGCACGCGGTACGCCGCCCAACACAGCGTGCAGTCCCTCCGCTTCGCTCCGGCAGCGGGGCTTTGGCCCGCGATTCCGGGCGCGCTCGGCAAAGATTCGTGCCATAATCGTCGAGTAGGCTTGCAAATCCGCCCGCCGCTACCCCGTGGAGAACGCTCGGGGCTTACGCATTCCGTTAGGCCGGTGCGGACACGGCCTCCATGTTCCGGGTCCATCAATTCGCATGTATCACTGGAGATGCAGATGTGCTTGAGTTCATCGCGGATGGGCCAATGGACAATATTCGCTTTATCAACATCGTAATCACCCAAAGTCCATCCGGGGTGGCTTGGAGAGAGATTCGAGTGATAGGAGAATAAGGAAAATGAAAACCAATCGTAAGTATGTATGCAACCTTCTCATCGTATTTCTCACTGCCTGCAATTTTACATCATCGATACCGCGATCAGCGACTACAGCGAATCCCACCTCTTCATTGCCACAACAAAATTCAGCGGCTTCCCATGGACTGACCGGGAATGCGGACATCATCTTCACAAACGGCGTAATCCTCACCATGGACGATGCCAATCCCAGCGCGCAAGCCATTGCCGTTCAGGGTAACCAAATCATCGCGGTCGGCACGAACGAGGAAGTGCTCAAGCATCAAGGTCAAAACACCCTCATGGTTGACCTTCAACGGCGTACCCTTGTTCCCGGCTTTATCGACTCGCACCAGCATCGTCTCGGGGATTTCAGCGCTGTGGGTTACACAGGCCTTGACCAGGTTGTTGCCCCAACTCTGGCGCAGGGATGGACAACTCTGGTCGAGTTGTATGTAGATCAGGACAGGCTGGATGCCTTGCGTGCGCTGGACCAAAGCGGAAGGCTGCCATTCAGGGTAAATGCCTATCTACCGATGAACGGTCCGTGGGGGGACTCGCTCGGCGACTGGTACAAGATTTACCACACCGGCCAAATCTATTCTCCTCATGTTCGGATCGCAGGAATCAAGATATTCATGGATATTCGATGGGGACAAACCCTCCATATGACTCAGGCTGATCTAAATGCTTTTATCCAGCAGAGAAATCGGGAGAAATGGCAGCTTGCCATCCATACCGTCGGTTCACAGACTCATGAGATGGTCATCAGCGCTTTTGAGAACGCTGCGCGCGAGGATCCGGTCAGCCCACAGCGACATCGCATTGAGCATGTTCTTTCCATCACCCCTGAGCAGATCGAAAGGATGAAACCGCTGGGCTTGATCGCCTCCGCTCAACTCAATATGGCTGGCGAACTGATTGGCGACCCAAAACTCGACGAATTCATTGCGCGCGAGCCGGAAGGCGCGCTGAGTCCCTGGCGGAATATTGTCGACGCGGGGGTGATCCTTGCGGGCGGATCAGACTGGCCCAATTACTATGTTGATGAGCCTGCGGGCGCGCCGTTTGGTTCCCCTGCGCGGTTGATTTTTCAAGCCGTTACACGGGAGGGGAATTTCGGCACACTACCCTATCCCGGGATGCTCGATCAATCCATCACTGCTGAACAGGCGCTGAGGGCATTGACCATCAACGGCGCTTATGCAATCTTCCAGGAGGATAGTTTGGGAAGCCTGAGTGTTGGTAAGCTTGCGGATATGGTGATCCTCTCTGATAACCCTTTGAGCGTGGAAACTCGGCAACTCAACAATATTACAGTCCTAATGACAATGGTTGACGGAAAAGTGGAATATTGCTCTCCCGGACTGGAGGTGTTTTGTCCGGAAAGTCCGGAAACTGGATTACCTGCATTGCCGTCGCTGGCAGAAACATTCACCGGAACATGGCAAGGCGCGGACCTTGATGACGGCAGTGAAATTATTCTGACCCTCAGACAAACAGGAAATGATCTGACAGGCACGTTCAACGATGTTTACAGCGGAAACGCGCAGACACCGGGTTACGCAGGAGCAGGTTCAGGGTTTCTGACACCCTCCTCGTCAGCGCAAGCCACCTTCGATTTGAGGCGCCCCGACGGTAAAACGCTTGTAATCCAATTCGTGCTGACGCTCTCGAATCAGGATAATACGCTAACCCTGACCCCGGAAGGCGGCAAGCCTATCGTACTTTACAGAGCACCCATCTCTCAGTGACCGGCTCTGCAATGTGCTTGAGTTCATCGCGGATGAGCCGATGGACAATATGCGCTCTATCAAAATTGTAACCACCCAAAGTCCATCATGGGCGGCGTGGCGCGAAATCGAGATAATAATACCGCCTGATAGCTGAGACCACCGCCCAACAAAGCGTGCACCCCGTAAGAGCATCGGGACAGGCTGGACGCTGGGGACTGCCGCTGCGCGGCGTGCGCCAATCTCAAGCATTTTTCCCTGGCCTAGCCCGCCAGGGCAGGCTGGCTTCGAGTTTTTTCTGCTCCCAAACAGAGTCCACCGCCGCCCAAGCGCCAGTAACGCCAACCGTTGGGCAACCTGTCTTGCAAGTGATGTTGTCTTTTTAAGAAGTTCAAATTCGGGTTTCGTGATTGAGTTCAAGTTATGAAAATCCAATTTTTTACAAGCATTTGTTATGGAGAATAAAATGGAACATAAAACATCATTAGGTAAAAGCGAATTACAGGTTCCTCGAATGGGAGTCGGGGCGATGACCTGGGGCGACGCGAAAGGCTTGGCTCGCTTGCATCCAGCCAAGATCGCCTATGGCGGCGCAGACGGAATCGAGGAAGAGAAGCGCGCAGTGGAGTCAAGTGTTGCGGCGGGA
>Ga0209131_1003396_pt1 | contig 10594 bp, 9 predicted proteins | sample GraSoi_2013_40cm_FD_185826 | JGI IMG/M metagenome (GOLD analysis project Ga0209131, IMG submission 185826) | Grasslands soil microbial communities from the Angelo Coastal Reserve, California, USA - Sample 9_17_2013_40cm (SPAdes) (version 2) | ecosystem: Environmental > Terrestrial > Soil >...
TACTTTGCCTCTCTTTCCAGCGCCGATCGCAATTTGCACGAAGCGGTGGCCGGCAACCATAATACGCCCGACGAAGCGATCGCTTTGCTCGCTCGCATCACCGCCGATCCTTCTTTGCTTGAATTCATCACCCTGAATCAACAGCGCCTGATTAGGACGCCGGGTATCATCGACGCCATCCTGATGAATCCCGCGCGGACCGCCGAAGCCGAACGCCGGGCGAAGGAAACTCGGCGAGAGTTTTTCGAAAAAGAAAGGGGGGCAACTCAAATTGCCCAGGAGTTACGCGCTCGGGGAAACAGTGCGGCGGCGGAATTCTTTGAGTCCGCTGAATTGGCCAGCGGCACCGGCGCCTTATCAGTCGATGATGCCTGGATAATCGCCCAACACATCGAAGTCTCAGATGCCGACATCGATGATTCGTGGCTGGCGCGCGAGTTTATCGAGGAGATGATGGTTGAGACGCCCGAGCAGCTTGCCGCTAATGCTCAGGCAGTAATTAACGCCGAGCGTCTTGAGGGCAACGCGTCCCCCGAACGCATCTCTCTGATCAAGCGGATCATGTTTATGACAGTGAAAGATCGTGTCAAACTAGCGGTCAAAGGAGATCGCGAGGCGCGTGGCATCCTCATCCGTGATTCCAACAAGATCGTCGCGACCGGTGTAATACATAACCCACGGCTGACCGATCAGGAAGTTGAAAATATCGCGACCATGCGTACCGTTGCCGAAGAAGTCCTGCGCTTGATCGGCATGAATCGCGCGTGGGTCCGTTCGTATCCAATCATTCATAATCTTGCCCGGAACCCACGCACGCCGCTGGCTACGGCCGTTCATATCCTGCCCCGAATTCGGACCAATGACCTCAAAGCCATTGGTCTCAATCGAAATGTTTCGGAAGCGGTAAGGCGTCAAGCCTATCGCCTTTCGGAGATGCGGAGACCGTAGATGGACTGCCCGCACATCACCCTGGAAGGCTGTCATGTCACAGACCTGTCACAATTTTGTCAATTTTAGCTTGACGGGAGCGAGAGCGAGGTATAAATTCAGCCTTGCAGAAGAATCCAGTTGTTTGAAACTGAAGGGCTAAGGCAGAGGCCTTCGAAGACGGAGCGAAGTTTTTAGAAGCACGTGCGGCAGCTTTTCTTACTATTCGCCGCAGACTTTATACCGCCGTCAATAGAAAGCACCACCTTTGAAGTACGGGATCGGCCATATGTGACGATTCTCAAGTCTGTGCCTAGCCACCCCTGATGGACCCCGAACCTACCCTGATGTTTCGCCCCGCCTGTTCGCAAGAATCGGCGGGGCGTTTCTCTATGTATTTCCGATTGCCGATTTTCAGACCGGCCCATCCATAACGAATCCCTGACGGACCCACGATAGCAGCGCCGAATCGGCAATGGCCTACATCGCCAGCCCCCCATCAACTTGAATCACCTGCCCGGTGATGTAGCGAGCATCCTCAGACAAAAGAAAACAAGCAATGCGGGCGACTTCATCACTCTCGGCAAATCGGGCCAGCGGAATCTGCTCGAGTATCTTCGTGCGATAGTTCTCATCCAAACCTCCGGCCATATCAGTCGCCACCATGCCCAGCGCCAGTGCATTCACGGTAACCTTACGGCTCGCGACCTCACGCGCCAGGGCCTTGGTCAAACCAATCATCCCGGCTTTTGAAGCCGAGTAGTTCGATTGGCCCGCCATGCCGACGACTCCGCTGATCGAAGTAATGTTTAGAATTGAGCCGCCATCTTCCTGTCTCAGCATTACGCGCAGAGCAGCTTTAGCGAAGTTCCAGGCACCTTTCAAATTTGTATCGATCACCGCGTCCCAATCATCTTCCTTCATTCGCAGGATCAAAGTGTCCCGCACAATGCCGGCATTATTCACCAGCAGATCGATCCGTCCGAAACTGTCTTTGACCTGCTTTACCATTTCCGCCGCAGCCTGAGTATCGGCGACATCTCCCTGCGAGGCTATCGCCCGCACGCCCAGCGCTTCGATTTCCTCTTTCAATGTTGCGGCAGCTTCGGCGCTCTTCGCATAATTGAATGCGACATCAGCGCCACGTCGCGCCAGTTCCAATGCAATCGCGCGCCCGATGCCGCGGGTGGCGCCAGTGACGATTGCGCCGCGTCCAGTGAATTGTTTGTGATCAACCATACTGCCAACTCAAATCGACTTAAGTGATTTTAGATATTGTCGAAACTCCGGTTCCAGATCCTTATGCTTCAGTCCGAACTCGACTGTGGCAATCAAGAATCCGAGTTTGTCTCCGGCATCATAACGCGTTCCTTCAAACCGAACGGCGTAGAAAGCGCGCTTCCGCAAAAGCGCGCGCATCGCATCCGTGATCTGGATCTCGCCGATGGCGCCAGGGGTCGTATTCGTAATCTCGTCAAAGATATCGGGCGTCAGGATATACCGGCCAATAATAGCCAGATTCGAAGGCGCATCCGCCGGCAGTGGTTTCTCAACCATGTCCTTAACGCGATAAACACCGTCTTCAACTTCGTCGACGTCGAGCGCTCCAAACCGCGAAATCGCTTTCCCCTCAACCTGCATCGTCGCGACCACCGGCGCGTCATATTTTTCGTAGACGTCGAGCAGCTGCCGCAGCGCCGGAGTTTTGGAATCTATAATGTCATCGCTCAACATTACCGCAAACGGCTCATCACCGATCAGATCGCGCGCCTGCAAAATGGCATGGCCCAATCCCAGGGCCTCGCGCTGGCGCACATAACTGACGCGCGCCATATCGCTAATCTTCCGCACGAGAGCCAGGTCCGCTTGCTTGCCGCGTTCTCGCAACACGGCTTCCAGTTCAAATGAAACATCGAAGTGATCTTCGATAGCGCTCTTGCCGCGACCCGTAACGATGATGACTGACTCAATGCCTGAGGCAACTGCTTCCTCCACGACGTATTGAATCAGAGGCTTGTCGACCAGCGACAGCATCTCTTTCGGGGATGCTTTGGTCGCCGGTAGAAAGCGCGTGCCCAGGCCGGCAGCGGGAAAAACTGCTTTTCGTACTCTCTGTGGCATAAGTGATTCAGGTTCTCATTAGCACCTTGCTTCAGCAGGGTGATCTGAGAAACCAACAAGAACCAGACAACCGTTTCAACGGTTTTCATAAGCCGTTAAAACGGCTTAGGTCATAATCGCAGCTCTTGATCACCTCGCTGAAGCGAGGTGCTAATAAGAACTCTGACTATTCCGATCCAATCCGACCTCTTCTTGACACGTATCTCTGCGTCGGCTAGCGTGACATCTTCCTGTATTTAGTCCAAGTCGTTTTTGAATACCATATTTGGCGGCATAGAACAAATGCTCGATCTCAATTATGTGCGGGACAATCTTGATAGTGTGCGCGCCGCGCTTACTAAGCGCAGCATGCCTGCGACGGCGCTTGATGATTTCGCCCGGGCGGACGCTGAGCGCCGGCGGGTGATTGCCCAATCCGATCAGCTCAATGCCGAACGCAACGCGGCCAGCCGCGAGATTGGCGCGCTGATGAAAGACGGCAAGCGCGAAGAAGCTGATGCTCGCCGCAAGGCAGTCAATGAACTAAAGGAGCGCATCGCGGACCTCGATCGAAATCGCGAAGAGGCTGAGACCCGGATGCGCGAGTTGCTTTCGACTCTGCCGAACATCCCGCACGAAAGCGTCCCGGTCGGTGCGGACGAATCCGCGAACATCGAAGTCCGCCGCTGGGGCACCAAACCTGAATTTGATTTCGAGCCGAAGGACCACGTCGATCTGGGCAACGCGCTCGGCATTCTCGATCTCGAGCGCGCCACCAAAATTACGGGAGCCCGCTTCGCGATTCTCAATGGCGCCGGCGCCCGTCTCAGCCGCGCGCTGATTGATTTCATGCTCGATCTGCACACGCGTGAACACGGATATCAGGAAACCTTACCGCCATTCATCGTCAATCGCGAGTCTCTGTTCGGCACCGGGCAGCTTCCAAAGTTTGAAGAAGACCTTTTCAAACTTGAAGACGATCGCGGGTTCTATCTGATCCCGACCGCGGAAGTGCCGGTCACCAATTACTATCGTGAAGAGATTCTCGACGCGTCGCAATTACCCATGAAGTGGGCCGCCTATACACCGTGCTTTCGTTCCGAAGCCGGTAGTTACGGCAAAGACACTCGCGGCGTAATCCGACAGCACCAGTTCGAAAAAGTTGAGTTGGTGAAATACTCTCTACCGGAGAATTCTTACGATGAGCTCGAAGCGCTGACTCGCAACGCGGAAATGATTTTGCAACGGCTCGGGATTCATCATCGCGTCGTGGTGCTCTCAACCGGCGATCTCGGTTTCAGCAACGCGAAGACTTACGACATCGAAGTCTGGATGCCTTCGCAGAATGCTTTCCGTGAAATCTCCTCCTGCTCGAATTACGAGGCGTTTCAGGCGCGCCGGGCCAACATTCGCTTTCGCCGCGCCGGCGGAGCCAAGCCGGAGTTCGTGCATACATTGAACGGCTCTGGCCTGGCCATAGGCCGCACGTGGGTTGCCGTGCTGGAAAACTTTCAACAAGCCGACGGCTCGGTGATAGTTCCCAAAGCGCTGCGTCCCTACATGAGTGGAATGGAAAGTATATCCGCGGGCTGAGTCGTCAGTGGCGCCGGCTTCAGGGAGATCTGATCGAGGATGAGACTCGGGTGTTTTATTACCGCGAACCGGTTACTTCTTCCTCAAGCACCAGGTAGTCATCGATCGCATATTTTGCACGACCGTGGTTTTGATCGGTTCGATAAATTCGGCGCCCAGGATTGCGCTAAAGCTGAGCAGCATCGCCTCATCGACCAGGAAACGCTCGCTGCCATCGGGAAGATGATATCGCCGTCCGTCGATCAACGTGATCTGATTTTCAATTCCGATGCTTGATGCCAGACGAGCGAAGAAAATCCCGCCCGGCTTCAACACTCGCCACATTTCCCTGACCATCGATTCCCACTGTCCTTCGTCGCGAGCAAAGTGGAGCACGGCACTGCTTAACACCAGGTCGAAGTCGGCGTCGGTAAACGACATCCGCTCAACCGGCTCTTGACGAAAGTTTTCCAAAGGCAAATGCGGAGTTAACTCACTCGCCAGCCGCCGCGTGTGGGCGACTGCCTCGCTTGATTCGTCCACGCCAAACACTTCAAACCCGCTCTTGAGCAGATAGACAAGATTCCTTCCCGTTCCACAACCAGCATCAAGGACGCGCATCCCTCGGACAATTCGTCCCTTCAAGAGCTGATCGAACAAATATATGTCGATGCTGCCGAACCATTCCTGGAGATTGAGCGGAGAGGATGACATGGCCCTGTCGAGTAACTAGCGAGCTTGATGCTGGCGGCAAGCTGTGGTTTTGCGCCTGCCAAGCTGGCGCGAAGACTCAATGCCCGGGGTTTCCACTTTGCAGGCGCGTGGTCATGAATCTAATACTCCTTTTTGAATCGCTTGTGCATTGCCCACGCAAACAGTCCTGGGATCAGGTAAACAACCAGGATAATAAAGTTGATGCCTTCAATTTGTTCTTCGTAGATTGTTCCCAGGACGTCGCGGAAGGCCCGTTGCTGACGAAACACGCTGACCAGATAACGTGCTTCGAATACCAAAATTACGGCGAACCAGATTATCGTGAAGCAAAGAAAGACAATCGAAACAGTTTTTCTCGTACTGGTGTTCATCTCGGTCAATCCTAAATCGGAAATCGTAAATGGTAAATAGCGCAAGGAAGTGTTCGTCGTCTGCGCCGCCCCCTCTGGCCGGCTGTGTTAGCTCTTTGAGCACTGGCGGCCGGAGTCTCAGTGCTTCTCTGCGTAACCTGGCGTCCTCCGCGTCTTGCAATGAACGGGCTGCAGGAGATTTCAACGCAGATGCGCCGAGCGAGCACGCAGACGAGGGCATCGCGCGTTCAACTAAGCCCAGCAGAAATCTCAGTCGACCCGATCGACTCTGCTATTATGGCGCCCGAGGAATTCCCCATGCCGAACAAAAACGACTTCGAGAAAGTCTTCGCCAGATTGAAATCCGTCTTAAAGCCCTATGCAAAAAAGATGAACGTCGCCCACGACAACGAGCTGTATTATCTACTGAACACCCGCTACATCATGAAGAACAAGCAGCCGCTCTGTTTTGGCGGCGTGCGTCTGGGCAAAGCATATGTCAGCTTCTATCTAATGTCAGTTTACGCCTCGCCCGGTTTGCTCAAGGGCATGTCGCCCGAATTGAAGAAGCGAATGCAGGGCAAGTCATGCTTTAATTTTAAAGAAGTGGATGAAAAGTTATTCAAGGAATTAGCTCAGCTGACCAAAGCCGGCGCCGCGAAATTCAGCGATGAAAAGTTTATTGAACAGCTCCGAACGATGCAGGGATCTCGATGAATAGTTGCACTAAAATTTCAATCGAAACGAGAGTTGCAGTCTCCGCGGAGGTTGGGCGGAGACGGCCCGCCCGAAGAAGGGCGAGCTAAGATTTCCCACGAAGCTGTTGTAATTCACTCGGTTGAGAACATTGAAGGCATCAACTGCAAGAGTAGATTTCACGCCGCCTTCCTTCTTCTTACTCTTAACCAAAATGAAATCCCGGGACCAGCGAAAATCCACATCAGCATAGCCGGGGCCCTGCAGACTGTTCCGCGCGACTCCGGCCGGACGAGCATTCGCCGTACCCGTATGAAATGCGTCGAGTCCGGTCGTCATCGTATAGGGAACCCCTGAGTAGAGCGACACTGAGACGCCGAGGTTGAAGAGCTTGCCGGGGTTGAGCGTTCCAAGCAATTCAAAACGATGCCGCCGATCGAAGTCAGAGCGTGCCCACTCACCCGAGAGATCATAAGCATTGGGCGGAAAGTAGGAAATCCCACTTGTATTGTCATGGGAGTCAGCCAGGCGATACTGGGCCATGCCGTTGAAGAAGTGAGTTACATTGCCGCGCAGGGTGACTTCCAAAGAATCGCTGGTTCTACGCCCGGCCGATTCGATCTCGCGGAGCACGCCGATTGAAGCATCAGGGCGCGCTGCATAAATCGGCGGCAGCGGTGCGTTGATGTCGCGCGAGCGGAATTGATGGAATCCACGAGATCCCAGATAGGTGACCGCCAAAGTCGTTGATTTCTGCAGCTGCCGTTCTAACGCGGCGCTGTATTGGATCGAATATGGCAGGTTTATATTCGGCTGCAGTCGCGTGATGCCGGCGGGTTGAGTCGTCAGTAATACACCTGAGTTGAGCGGGTCGGGAAACGACGGATTGGGCAGGACGTATTGCTTCAGCCTGAATCCATTAAAGAGCAAAATGTCCTGAATTGGCCGGGGCCCGGATCGATCATAGAAAACGCCGGCGCCGCCCCGGAACACCGTCTTCTGATTTTTTCCCGGAGAGTAAGCAAACGAGAAACGCGGCGCGAAATTGTTATTGTCGTGGAAATAATTCTGCCAGTCATAACGCATGCCAATTGAGATCATCACGTTCTTACGCGGATGATACTCATCCTGAACAAATAACCCGAGCAGCTTCTCCAGGAACACAACATGGCCGTTTCCCTGTTGCTGAGTGAACGAGTATGGCCGGCGCTGCAAGTAATCGCCGATACTCGAGAAGTAGAACGTGCCGATGGAATTGAAGTTGTTATCAAATCCACGACGGCTCCAGTCCGGAATGTTAATGCCCCCTTTGATCAGGTGTTTGCCCGTCGAGTAAGAAAGCATCTCCGTCAACTGCGCGTGGTATTCGGTCCGCAGATAGTCGGCTTGAGCGCCGCCTCCGGTGAAAGCGTCAAGGACCACGATCTTACGAGCGCCGGTAACGCTGACGTTCGTCTGTCTTTCGTAACCGAGCAGAAACCGGAAGTTATTAACCAGTCTCGGAGAGAATACGGTTTGCTGTCCGTAGTTGATTTCCTGTTCCATGTTGCGCGAGTTGAGGCCGGCCTCAGGCAGAACGGTGCCGCCCACGTTTTGGTTGTTTACCGTTTCGCCCAGATAAGAGTAGCGCAGCGAAAGAGTGTTGGTATCGCTGAGTGAGTGACTGACCTGGGCCGCAAATTGCAAAGTACGAGCCGGCGCCGCAACGTTTGACCTGATACTCCCCGCCGGCCCCTGGGCAAAGACGATCGATTGCAAGTCTTCCTCTTTGCGACTAACTGAAACCAGGAACGAAGTTTTTTTACTACGTCTGATCGGACCGGTGAAGATACCTTCATAAATACGTCGCTGCTCAGGCGGGCGTATTAACGCAAAGGGATCGCGGGCGTTGAGGTGAGCATCACGAAATATGAAGTTGAAAGTCCCATGGTACTCGGGCGAGCCCGGCTTCGTAGTCACTTCGATCCGGCCGCGTCCCGGACGCGCATATTCGGCCGAGTAGGGGTCCTGATTTATTTTTATTTCCTTGATCGCCGATGGTGAAACTCCGGCGTTATTAACCTCCATTCCGTTGACGATCAAGGTGACTCCTCCGGTCCCCACACTGCTCGGATCCAGGAATCGCGACATCGCGCCGATGTAATCCTGATCAAAGACCGGCAGATTGCTAAGCGACTGCTCACTCAACGCAACCGTGTCCTTATTGTCGGCTGCTTCAGTAGTGATTTGCGCAGGCGTACTGGTCACCGTAGTCTCCTGGCGCAGGCTGGCAATCGCCAGCACCACCTGAAGCGGACTGAGCGGCTGCGAACCGACAATTACGTCCAGAGTAGTTGACTCGAAGCCTGGTGAAGCAACTTGAACTTGATAATTGCCGATCGCGAATCGGCGAAATTCAAACCGGCCGGATCGATCGGTGGTCGTTGACTGATGATGATTGCTCGTCTCAATTAGTTGGACACTCGCGCCGACAATGGCGGCGCCGGCCTGGTCCTCAACCATTCCTGTAATTGAGGCACGCCCAGTCGGAGACTGAGCAAAGCCGGTCGCAAAAACCACTAATATTACGGCGAGTAAAATGACAAGCCGATTCATAAGTTCGAGCAGCCTCTCTTTAATAACGCCTTTGATTGGAGCATCACGAATCCCGCAAAGGCAAGTCAGCAGTAAACGCGCTACCCCGGCCGGGAACGCTCTCAACCGAGAGCGAGCCGCCATGGCCTTCCACAATCCAGCGGGCGATCGAAAGACCCAGGCCGGCGCCGCCCAGAGCACGTGAACGAGCCTTATCGACCCGATAAAAACGATCGAAGATGCGCCGCTGGTCCGACTCTGCGATACCGATGCCCGTGTCGGTCACGACGATTCGGGCATCACCATTTTGCGATCTCAGCGCGACGCTGATCTCGCCGCCGGAGGCCGTGTATTTCACCGAGTTGTCGAGGAGGTTCAGCAGCATTCGCTTCAACATCTCGTCGTCGCCACTCACTGTTACGGGCGGCAGGGCGCCCTCAATCTTTAGCCGCAGACCTTTTTGCATGGCGAGGACATGGGCCGCCCTGACGCAATCAGCGACCAACTCATCGAGCCGCACCGGCTCGTTTACCATCGACGGCGTATCGACAGGTTGGCGGGCGAGCATAAACAGATTTTCCACGATCCGCGAGAGGCGCTCGGCCTCGTCCTTTATTAAAGCCAAAGATTCTTTGTATTCGGCGGTAGCGCGTTCCTGTTGCAACGCGACTTCAGTTTCACCGCGCAGGACAGCGAGCGGAGTCCGCAGTTCGTGAGAAGCATCGGTGATAAAGCGCTTCTGCTCCTGGAAAACTGCATCAAGTCGCGCCAACAGCTCATTGATGGTCGTGGCCAACCGTCCCACTTCGTCTCTCGGATGCGCTACATCGAGCCTCGCCGAAAGATTCTTTGCCGTGATTAGCTGGGTCTGTTGATTCATCAAAGCAATCGGCGAGAGGCTCTTGCGCGCAAGAAAGTACCCGCCTATTGAAGCCAGGACAAGAATCAAGGGAACGCCGAAAAGAAAATCGCGTCGCAAACGCCGCAGTCCTTCGTCTACAACGCTCAATGGTTCAGCCACGATAGCGAACCCGATTTGCTTGCTCCGATCTACAGACAACGGCACCACCGCCACGCGCAATTGGTTGAGAACTACAAAGGCGCCGTCCTGACGCGCTTCGCTGAGCACCGCAGGAGGAACGGTCAACTAATGACCGGCCAGGTTACTGGACCAGGCGACGACGCGACCATCGGCATCGGCCACTTCGACATAGCGATTGGGAAAAACCATTTGAGCCAACACGACATCGTTGGCTTTTTCCGTGGATTGCTCCTCTTCCAACTCCTGGACATACGCACTGGCCACTGTTTGGGCCGTCGAGCGCAACAACTCGTCCTGACGCGAATAGAAAATGTTCGCGGCCGCGTAATAGACGATCACCGCGAACGCAATCAAAGACAGCGCCAGCACGGCGGCGTACCAAACTGTCAATCGCGTACGAACGGAATCAAACATTGATAGTGATCAGAGCACGAGGTCAGCAGCGGGAGCGATAGGGAGCGCGGACATCCTGTCCGCCTGAGCGCGCAGCGCGAACTCTTTCGAAAAGGAATTCTTATAGATGAAAAGCTGGAGCGGACTGCGCCCGCTGGCGGACAGGATGTCCGCGCTCCCTATCGCTCCCGATACTGACCTCATTTTTTAAAAACTCCAGGCGACA
>Ga0209131_1003397_pt1 | contig 10593 bp, 13 predicted proteins | sample GraSoi_2013_40cm_FD_185826 | JGI IMG/M metagenome (GOLD analysis project Ga0209131, IMG submission 185826) | Grasslands soil microbial communities from the Angelo Coastal Reserve, California, USA - Sample 9_17_2013_40cm (SPAdes) (version 2) | ecosystem: Environmental > Terrestrial > Soil >...
CACGTCGAAGAGGAAGGTCGCGTCGGGCTGCAGCCCCGGGTGCACGAGGCGCTCGAGCCCCACGACGAAATCGCGCGGCAGGCCGCGCCCGCCGCATTGGTAGGCGTAGGTCGCGTCACTGAATCGGTCGCACACGACCCAGGCGCCGGCCGCGAGCGCGGGCTCGATCACGTCGGCCACATGCTCGGCGCGCGCCGCGAACATGAGGAGCGCCTCGGCCTTGGCGTTCATCGCGCTGTGCAGCACCAGCTCGCGGATCTTCTCGCCGGCATGCGTACCGCCGGGCTCGCGCGTGAGCGTGGCGGCGTGGCCGCGCGCGCGCACCAGCTCGCACAGGAACTCGAGGTGCGACGACTTGCCGGCGCCGTCGATGCCCTCGAACGTGATGAGCTTTCCGCGGTTCATCATTTGCCCAGCTGGTATTTTGCCACCGCCCGATTGTGCTCCTCGAGCGAGCGGGTGAATTCGTGGGTGCCGTCGCCGCGCGCGACGAAGTAGAGGTAGGTCGACTGCGCGGGATGCAGCGCCGCCCTGAGCGACGCGGCGCCCGGCATCGCGATGGGCGTGGGCGGAAGGCCGTCGCGCGTGTACGTGTTCCAGGGCGTGTCCGTGGCGAGGTCACGCTTGCGGATGTTGCCGTCATAGCGATCGCCCATGCCGTAAATCACCGTGGGATCGGTTTGCAGGCGCATGCCGCGCTTCATCCGGTTAGCGAAAACCGAGGCGATCATGGGGCGCTCGGCGGCCTGCCCCGTTTCCTTCTCGACGATGGAGGCGAGGATGAGCGCCTCGTACGGCGTCTTCAGCGGGACGCTCGCGTCGCGAGTCTCCCAGGCGTCGGCGACGCGCTTCTTCATCGAGGCGTGCGCGCGCTTGAGGATGTCGAGATCCGCGGCGCCCGGCGCGAAGCGGTAGGTGTCGGGAAAGAACCAGCCTTCGAGCGGCTCCGCGCCGCTCGCCAGGGCGGAGCGCAGATCGGCCTCGGTTTTTCCGGCGGCCGTGTGCTTCACCACGGGCTCCGCGGCGAGCTGTGCCAGCCACTGGCGCAGCGTCGTGCCCTCGACGAACAGCATCTCGGCGAAGAGCACGTCGCCGCGCGCGAGCTTGTCCATGATCTCGGGCGGCGTCATCGGATGGTCGAGCCGGTAGGTGCCCGCCTGGATCGAGCGTGCCTTGCCCGTCATGCGCCCGAGGATCCAGAAAGTCTCTGCCTCCGGAAGTACGCCGTCGGCGGCGAGCTGGCGGGCGACCGCCTTCAGTCCCGCACCCGGGTGCACAGTGAAATCGTAGGGCGTCGACGCAAGCGTGACCGGCGCATACGTGAAATAGATCATCCAGCCGGCGGCGGCGGCGCCGGCGATGAGGAGGACGGCGAGCGCCTTCTTGATGGGGCTAGTGGAAGCGGCGGAACACGAGTGTTCCGTTGGTGCCGCCGAACCCGAAGGAGTTCGACATCGCCACCTCGATCTTCATCTCGCGCGCCGTGTTGGCGACGTAATCGAGGTCGCACGCGGGATCGGGCGTGAAGATGTTGATGGTGGGCGGAGAGACCTGGTGGTGCACCGCGAGCGCGGTGAACACCGCCTCCACGCCGCCCGCGGCGCCCAGGAGGTGCCCGTGCATCGACTTGGTGGAATTCACGGCGAGCTTGTACGCGTGGTCGCCGAACGCGGCCTTGAGCGCCGCGGTCTCGTTGGCGTCTCCCAGCGGCGTGGAGGTGCCGTGCGCGTTCACGTACTGGATCTCGTCCGGATTCACGCCCGCGTTCTTCATCGCCGCCACCATGGCCGGTGATGTGGTTCGCATCGCCGCTCATGCCCATGCCGGAGAGCTCGGCATAGATCCGCGCCCCGCGCTTCTTCGCATGCTCGAGCTCTTCCAGGATGAGGATGCCCGCGCCCTCGCCCAGCACGAAGCCGTCGCGGTCGCGGTCGAAGGGGCGCGAGGCGCTCGCCGGATCGTCGTTCCTTTCCGAGAGCGCCTTGCACGCGCAAAAACCGCCCACGCCGGAGAGGTTCACGCAGGCCTCGGCGCCGCCCGCGATCATCACCTCGGCGTCGCCGTACTCGATCATGCGGCCGGCTTCGCCGATGGCGTGCGAGCTCGTGGTGCAGGCCGAGACCATCGACACGTTCGGCCCCTTCGCCTTGAACTGGATCGAGATGAGTCCGGCGACCATGTTGATGATCGAGCCCGGCACGAAGAAGGGCGAAATGCGCCGTGGCCCCTTGGCGATCATTTCGCGGATGTTGTCCTCGATCATCGGCAGCCCGCCGATGCCCGAGCCCACGTTCACGCCGACCCTCTCCGCGTTGGAATCGTCGATGGTGAATCCCGCGTCGTCGAGCGCGAGCTTGGTCGCGGCGATGCCGTAGTGGATGAAGAGGTCCGAGCGGCGCGTTTCCTTCAACGCCATCCAGTCCGCGGAGTTGAAGCCCTTCACCTCGGCGGCGATGCGCGTGGGCAGCTGCGAGGCGTCGAACTTCGTGATGGGCCCGACACCGCTTACGCCCTTCAGGACATTGTCCCAGGCGCTGGCGATGCCGATTCCCACCGGCGACACGATGCCCAGCCCGGTTACGACGACTTTTCGCTTCGACATGGTATGGGGTTCACCGCGCGCGCGGCGAACGGTCCCGCGGGACTATTGCTTGACGTGGCTCTTGACGTAATCGATCGCCAGCTGGACGGTGGAGATCTTCTCGGCTTCCTCGTCGGGGATCTCGCATTCGAACTCCTCCTCGAGCGCCATCACCAGCTCGACGTTGTCGAGGGAATCCGCACCCAGGTCTTCGACGAATGACGATTCGTTCTTGATGTCGGCTTCGGCAACGCCCAGTTGCTCGGCGACGATCTTCTTGACGCGGGCTTCAATGTTGTCCATCGACTTCCTCCAAGGCTCTTGTTTCGTGGTCTTGTTGCAATGATCGGATGTGCGTGAAAAAGCGCGTAATTCTACCATGCGCCCCCTTTGATCCCGGGGTGCCATCCGCGTTCAATCCATGTGCATTCCGCCGTTCACGTGCAGGGTGGCGCCGGTGATGTAGCCGGCCGCGGGCGAGCACAGGAAGGCGACCGCCTGGGCGACGTCGTCGACGCGCCCGAGGCGCCCGAGCGGCACGTTCTCCACGAGCTTCTTCACCTGCTCGGGGTTGAGCGAGCGCGTCATGTCGGTCTCGATGAAGCCGGGCGCCACGCAATTCACGGTGATGCCACGGCTGCCGATCTCGCGCGCGAGGCTCTTGGAGAATCCGACGACGCCGGCCTTGGCCGCGGCGTAGTTGGCCTGGCCCGCGTTGCCGGTGAATCCCACCACGGAGGTCACGTTCACGATGCGGCCCGCGCGTGCCTTCATCATGCCGCGCAGGACCGCGCGCGACAGCACGAACACCGAGCGCAGGTTGGTCGCCTGGATGTCGTCCCAGTCCTCGTCCTTCATGCGCGCGAGGAGGTTGTCGCGCGTCGCCCCGGCGTTGTTCACCAGGATCGCGACGGCGCCGAACTCCTCCTGCACCTTGACCACCAGCGCCGCGCACGCGGGGGCGTCACGCACGTCGAGGACGCGCCCCGCGCCCTTGGCACCGAGGCCGGCGAGCGCCGCGCTGATCCCCTCGGCACCCCTCTGCGAGGTCGAGGTGCCGATGACGGTGGCGTTCGCCTTGGCGAGCGCCTGCAGGATGCCTTCGCCGATGCCGCGCGAGGCCCCGGTCACGATTGCCACTTGTCCGTTGAGCATGTGTCCCTAGACCTGTGCGCTGGCCGCGGCGAGCATCGCGGCGTCGTTGAGGGCGATATATTCGATATCGGGCACGATGCGCTTGGACAGCCCGGTGAGCACTTTGCCGGGCCCGCACTCCACCACGCGCCGCACGCCTTTGTGCCCCAGGAACTCGATGGTCTCGATCCAGCGCACCGGGTTGCAGAGCTGCTCGACCAGGGCCTGGCGGATGCGCGCGGGATCGTCGAAGCTTTCCACGAAACGATTGTGGATCACGGGCACGAGGGGTTTTTTCACCTCGACCGCCTCGAGGCGCTTGGCGAGGCGCTCGGCCGCGGGCTTCATCAGGCTGCAGTGGGAAGGCGCGCTCATCGGCAGCATCACCGCGCGCTTAGCTCCCTTCGCCTTGGCGAGCGCCATGCCGCGCTCGACGGCGGCGCGATGCCCGGCGATGACGACCTGTCCGGGCGAATTCAGGTTGGCGGGCTCGAGCACCTCGCCCTGAGCGGCCTCGGCGCAGACATCCTTCAGCGCCGTCTCGTCGAGGCCGAGGATCGCCGCGATGCCACCGATGCCTTCCGGCACCGCCTCCTGCATCGCCTGCGCGCGAAAGCGCACCAGCGGCAACGCGTCCTCGAAACGCATCGATTCCGCGGCGACGAGCGCGCTGTATTCGCCCAGGCTGTGAGCCACGAGGGCATGGGCCCGCTCTTCTCCCGCCACGCGCGCCAGCAGGCCACGCCCGCGACCAGCATCACCGGCTGCGTGTTCACCGTCTGGTTCAACGCTTCGGCGGGCCCTTCGCGCACCATCGTCCAGAGATCGACGCCCAGGATGGCGTTGGCCTCGAGGAACGTTTTCTCGACGATCGGAAGGTCGGCGAAGCCCTGCATCATGCCCACCGATTGCGAGCCTTGCCCGGGGAAAACGATTGCGAGGGACATGTGAATTAGCCTAATACCTCAATAACACCGAGCCCCAGGTAAAACCCCCACCAACGCCCTGCAGCAGGACCAGGTGGCCTTTGTTCACGCGCCCGTCACGCACGGCGACGTCGAGCGCGAGCGGGATCGAGGCGGCCGACGTGTTGGCGTGGCGGTCGACGGTGACGATGCACTTGGATTCGGCAAGCCCGAGCTTCTTTGCCACGTGGGAGACGATGCGCACGTTGGCCTGGTGCGGAATGTAGATGTCGAGATCGGGAACGCCGTAGCCGTTGGCGGCGAGCGCCTCGCGCGCGCTCTCCTCGAGCACGCGTACAGCCAGCTTGAACACCGCGCCGCCGTCCATCTTCAAGGTGGGATCGCCCTGCACCGCGCCGCCGCTCACGTGGCCCGGGGTGTTGAGGATCGAGGCGTAGCTGCCGTCGGCGTGCAAGTGGCTGGAGAGGATGCCGGGCTCCTCGGAAGCCTCGAGCACCACCGCGCCCGCGCCGTCTCCGAAGAGGACGCAGGTGCCGCGGTCCTTCCAGTCGAGGATGCGCGAGAACACTTCGGCTCCGACCACCAGCGCGCAGCGATGCCGGCCCGAGCGGATGAAGAGATCCGCGGTGGCGAGGGCATAGACGAAGCCCGAGCACACCGCTTGGATGTCGAAGGCGGCGCCCTTCTTCACGCCGAGCTTGGCCTGGAGCAGGCATGCGCTCGACGGAAAGACCATGTCCGGCGTGGAGGTGGCGAGCACGATGAGGTCGACATCGGCGGCGCTGCGTCCCGCCGCCGCGAGCGCGCCGCGGCACGCGTGCAGCGCGAGGTCGCTCGCGAATTCCCCCTCGGCGGCGATGTGGCGCTCGCGAATGCCGGTGCGCGACACGATCCAGTCGTCGCTCGTCTCCACCAGCGCCTCGAGGTCGCGATTGGTGACGAGCTTGGCGGGAAGATAGCTGCCGGTGCCGGTGATGCGCGAGCGCGTCATGCGGCCCTTTCGGAAGGCCCCGCCGCGGGCGGCGCCGCCGGCGCGAGCGCGTTCAGGCGCGCGATCTCCGCGCCGATTCGTTCGGTCAATCCGTGGCTCGCCTCGGCGGCGGCGCGCTGCAGGGCCGTGGCGAACGCGAGGCGGTCCGCCGAGCCGTGGCTTTTCACGACGATGCCTCTCAGCCCGAGGAGCGCCGCGCCGTTGTAACGGCGATGGTCGACACGGCGGCGAAAGCGCTTGATCACCGGGTAGGAGACGAGAGCCGCGATGCGCGAGAACCAGTTGCGCGTGTACTCCTCCTTGAGGAAGTCGCCGAGCATCTTGGCGAGGCCCTCGGAAGTTTTGAGCGCCACGTTGCCGACGAAGCCGTCGCACACCACGACGTCGGTGGTGCCCTTGTAGATGTCGTCGCCCTCCACGTTGCCGTGGAAGTTCACGGGGCCGGCGCGCAGGAGCTCGCCCGCCTTCTTCACGACTTCATTGCCCTTGATCTCCTCGGAGCCGATGTTGAGCAGGCCCACCGTGGGATTGGCCTTGCCCTCGACCGCCTTCACGAGCGTCGAGCCCATGATCGCGAACTGCAGCAGGTGCTCGGGCGTGCAATCGGCGTTGGCGCCCAGATCGAGCGCGTACACCTGGCCTCCACGCGTCGGCAGCACGGCGCAGATCGCGGGACGGTCGATGCCGGGGAGCGTCTTCAACACGAATTTCGCGGTGCCCATGAGGGCGCCGGTGTTGCCCGCGCTCACGCAGGCCTGCGCGCGGCCTTCCTTCACGAGGTCGATGGCCACGCGCATCGACGAATGCTTCTTGGTGCGGATCGCGCTGCGCACGTCTTCGTCCATGCCGACCACTTCGGTGGCGGGCACGATGGTGATGCGCGGTTCGTCGGAGGCGTGGTGGCGCGCGAGCTCGCGCTCGAGGGGCTCTTTCAGCCCCACGAGCAAGAGCCGCGCGATGGGATCCGACGCGAGGAAGTCGAGGCACGCGGGGACCGTGACCTGCGGCCCGTGGTCCCCGCCCATGGCGTCGACGGCGATGACGGTTTTCATTGCGATATGCGCAATGAAGCCCGCGGCCTCAATCCTTCGACTGGATGACCTTCTTGCCGCGGTAGTAGCCGGACGGCGAGATGTGGTGGCGAAGGTGCGTCTCGCCCGTGGTGGGCTCGACCGCGACCGGCGGCTTCGACAAATGATCGTGCGCCCGGTGCATCCCGCGCTTCGAAGGCGACTTCTTGTTCTGTTGTACGGCCATGACTTTCTCCTAGGTATTCGAAACCATCGCTACGGTCGTCTTTTCAGGCTCGCGAGCTTGGCGAAGGGCGACTCGCGCGGCTCTTTCGCCGTTCCGGCCTCGCGGCCCTCGTCCAGCCCCGGCTTGCGTGGCACCATGGGCAGCGCGAGGAGGACCGCGTCCTCGATGAGGCTCCGGACGTCGAGCGGCCCGTCCGATACCACATAATCTTCTTCGTCGCTTTCCTCCTCGATCGGCGGCAACAGGGACTCGTCGTCGACGAGGACCAGCCGGTCGTCGATGGAAATGCCGTGCCGGAATGCCTCGAGGGTGGTCTGGCATGTGAGAAAAACGAAGCCCTCGATTATACACGACACGACCTTGCGACGCTGCCGGTCCAGGCGGGCAATCACCTTGTATTTCAAGTCGATGCGGCCGTCGGCGAGCGATTGCGCGAGGCGCGGAAAGTCGTCGAGATCGACCTTGCCCTCGAACGCGATGGGCTTCTCGGTGATACGGTCGGGATGGATCAGCGGGTCTTCGGCCATGGCAGTGATGATAGGTTTTAGTTTAATATAGTCTAATAACTAATTGATTTGACAACTATTTCAATAATACTTGCCTCAGGGTCGCGTTATCGGCGCGAGCTCCTGGAGCGCCTTGGCGTTGCCTTCGAGGTTTGGTCGCCCGACATCGACGAAAGCTCCCGCCCCGCGGAAAAACCTCGCGATACCGCGACGCGGCTGGCGCGGGCCAAGGCCGAAGCCGCCACGGCGCGCTGGCCGGGCGCCTTGATCATAGGCTCCGACCAGGTCGCCGACCTGGGCGGCACGCACGTGGGAAAGCCGGGCAGCCTCGACAACGCTCGCCGGCAATTGCGCCAGCTGAGCGGGAACGCGGTCGCCTTCCACACGGCCTTGTGCGTGCTGAACGGCGCCAACGGCCGAAGCCACGAGCGTCTCGTCACGACCGACGTGGTGTTCCGCGCGCTCACCGACGGCGAGATCGACCGTTATCTCGCGCGCGAGCCGGCGCTCGACTGCGCGGGAAGCGCCAAGAGCGAAGGGCTCGGCATCGCGCTCCTGTCGCGCCTGGGTGGCGAGGATCCCACCGCGCTCGTGGGCCTGCCCCTCATCGCGCTGGCCGGGATGCTGCGCGCCGAAGGCGTCGAGGTTCCCTGATGGCGCCCGGCCGGCTCTACCTCCTGCCGGCGTGGCTCGCCGAGGACGCGCCCGCCGAGGACGTCGTGCCGGCGCCGGTCCTCGCGCGCATCCGGGGGCTCGACACCTTCATCGTCGAGAATGCGAAGAGCGCGCGCGCCTGGCTCGCCGCGTGCGGGCACCCGCGGCCGCTACGCGAGGTCGGCATGGTGGAGCTGAACGAGCACACCCGCGCCGCGAACATTCCGGCGTTGCTCGATCCGATCGTTGCCGGCAGGGACACGGGCCTGCTGTCCGAGGCGGGGCTTCCCGCGATCGCCGACCCGGGCGCGCTCCTGGTCGCGGCCGCTCACGCGCGCGGCATCAAGGTCGTCCCCCACGTCGGGCCCGCCGAATCCGCCGCGCGCCGCGCAAAAGTGGCCGAGCTCGAGCGCCACTCCGCGAACAACGCCGAGACCCAAGTCTTCATCGAGACGCCGTATCGCAACGACGCGCTCCTGGGCGACATCCTCCAGTCGTGCCGCCCCGCCACGCGCCTGGCAGTGGCCGCGGAACTGACGTCACCGAATGAATGGATTCGATCCGATAGCGTCGACGGTTGGCGTGCAAGACCCGCGACGATCGGCAAGCGGCCCGCGATTTTTCTCTTGCTGGCGCGTTAAGGCTCGGGCCACTTCGTGGTTCAAGCCTTGGGGTTCACCGCGATATGGTTGGCGCGAAGGAGCGGATAGAGCTCCTGCGCCACGAGCGGCGTCGAGAAGTAGAAGCCCTGCCCCACCTGGCAGCCCTTGGAGCGCAGCAGCGCCAGCTGCCCCGCGGTCTCCACGCCTTCGGCGATGGTCTCCAGGTCGAGGCTGTGCGCCATGTTGATGATCGCGGTCACGATCGCGGTGTCGTTGGGATCCACCGTGATGTCGCGCACGAACGACTGGTCGATCTTCAGCTTCTGGATCGGCAGGCGCTTCAGGTAGGAAAGGCTCGAGTACCCGGTGCCGAAGTCGTCGATGGCGAGCTGCACGCCCATCTCGGAGAGCTTGGTGAGGAGCTGGATCATGCCATCGGTCTGGCGCATGACCTGGCTCTCGGTGATCTCGAGCTCGAGGCAATGGGCGGCGAGGCCGGTGTCGGCGAGGACGCGGTTCACCATGTCGAGGAAGCCCTTGTCGCTGAACTGGCGCGCCGACAGGTTGATCGCCATGCGCCGCGCCTTCGCGAGGCCCATGTCCTGCCACTCCTTCGCCTGGCGGCAACCCTCGCGCAGGACCCATTCGCCGATCTCGTTGATGAGACCGGTTTCCTCCGCGAGCGGAATGAAGTCGCCGGGCATCACCGTGCCGCTGTCCTCGGTCTTCCAGCGCACCAGCGCCTCGACGGCGATGATCTCCCCGGTCTCGAGGTTGATCTGCGGCTGGTAGTGCAGCACGAAGTTCTTCTGGATCACCGCGCGGCGCAGCGCCGATTCCAGCGTCATGCGCCGCTTCACCGCGATGTTCATCTGCGCGGTGAAGTACTGGTAGGTGTTCTTGCCGAGGCCCTTGCCGTGGAACATCGCCGTGTCGGCATTCTTCATGAGGGTCTGCGCGTCGCGCCCGTCCTCGGGATAGAGCGCGATGCCCACCGAGCCGCTCACGTGCTGGTCGGTGCCGCCGAGGGTCAACGGCTGGCGCAGCGCGTTCAGGACTTTCTGCGCGACGACCGACGCGTTGCGGCCGTCCTCGAGGTTGTCGAGGAGCACGATGAACTCGTCGCCGCCCTGGCGCGCGATGGTGTCCTCGAGCCGCACGCATTCCGAGAGCCGCCGCGACACCTGGCGCAGCAGCTCGTCGCCCACGTCGTGGCCGAGGGTGTCGTTGATGTTCTTGAAGTTGTCGAGGTCGATGAACAGCACCGCCACCTTGCGTCCCGCGCGCTCGGCGCGCGCGATGGAGCGCGCCAGGCGGTCCTGAAGGAGGCCCCGGTTGGGAAGCCCGGTGAGGTTGTCGTGGTAGGCGAGGTGCTGGATGCGCTGCTGGATCACCTTGCGATCGGTCACGTCGCGCGAATTCCACACGATGCCGCGAATGTGCGGGTTGGTGATGCAGTTGGTGCCGAGTGACTCGAAGGTGCGCCAGCTGCCGTCGCGATGGCGCAGGCGGAATTCGACGGGCTCGGTGAGCTGGCGCTTCTCGAGGATGCGCCGGAAGGCGGCGCGCACGTGGTCGGCGTCGTCGCGGTGCACCAGGTCGAAGACGTTCTTGCCGGCCGTGTCGGCGGGATCGAATCCCAGCAGGTTCCTCAACGCCCCGCTCTGGTACTGCATGGTGCCGTCGGCGCCGATCACCGAAATGAGGTCGATGGTGCTTTCCGTGAGGACGCGGAAGCGCGCCTCGCTCGCTTCCAGCGCGCTCTCGGTCTGCTTGTAGCGCGTGACGTCGGTGATGACGCTGATCACGCCGGCCACGTCGCCGCGCTGGTCGACGAAGCTCACCTTGTTGAAGAGCATCTGGCGCGCGACACCCTCCTCGTCGGGCACCATCGCCTCGTAGGTGGTCGACGAGGGGCGCTCGATGAGCGGCTTGTCGCGCG
>Ga0209131_1003398_pt1 | contig 10593 bp, 16 predicted proteins | sample GraSoi_2013_40cm_FD_185826 | JGI IMG/M metagenome (GOLD analysis project Ga0209131, IMG submission 185826) | Grasslands soil microbial communities from the Angelo Coastal Reserve, California, USA - Sample 9_17_2013_40cm (SPAdes) (version 2) | ecosystem: Environmental > Terrestrial > Soil >...
TTTTTTTTTTTTTTTTTTGTTGTTGGGAAAGGAGGGGAAATGTGTCATGCACTGTAATGCCAAGGCACTGTGTGTGGGACTCCAACAGGGCTTGCTGGTGGGCCTATTTGCCCATTGGACAGTATGCCCTGCTGTCCTACCCACTAAAACCCCTCCTTTGCTAATGTCCCAGCTGCATCCCACTATGTGAAATTGACTTTGGGGCCTGTCCTGGGTCCAAAATCAGTCAAGCTGCCATCTGCCCATAATTTATGGAGGTCATTTTGTTGACTTTCTTTCATTTCTTCTTCCATGAATCGTGTCACATTCCAGCTTTTTCTTACTAAGTCAGAGATCATTTCCTTTAGTGTTTGTGTTGTTTTGTGTGTGGTTACATCCTGATTGCCTAATGAGTTTTTTATCCTTGATTTCCATATCACCCATACAGTCATTGAAATCAGAATTCATAGCCTTTCAGAGTCCTTGTTAAACCCTTTTTGAATGTAAGTGCTGCTGACCCTCTAATCAGCCCTAGGGTGATGTGTGGCCATTCTCTGTCAGATGTTTTATTCCATGTTTTCTTTGTCATTTCCCACACCTGTGCCTGGCCACTTTGTGTGCACTCCAGCCACATGTGTTGTTCAGTTTCCAGGATCTCAATGTTCTGTGCCTTTTTGCAAAAGGAACACTGTGCTTTTCCAGTGTGTTCTGGGATTTTATTCCAGAATGTTCCACACTTGATTCTTCTGGTGAGCATGTTCCTCATGTGGTCTCTGATCCAAGGTGGGATTTTAAGCACACATATGCCTTTTAGTAGTTTCTCATTTGTTGGGCATAATCTGGTTACATCTTGTACTTTGTCTTTCTCCTCATCCAGGACCTCCTGGTGTAGTATTGGTGGTTTCTTTTTCTTTTCTGTGTGCCATTTAATTAACTTGCTGTAGGTGTGTTTTGTGTCCAGTGCTTGGAGCCTTGCCCTGTCCTGCAGGGCTGGGTGGCCATCAGCCCTTTCCTTGTTGCTGGTCCTCATTGTGAGTTCTTGTTCTCTTCTGGTGTCTGCAAGGGCATCTGCTCTTTCATTTCTGTAGTTCTCTCCATTGTGGCCTTTCACCCATTTGAATTCCATTTGGGCTGGCCTTGTTCTCAGTTTGATTAGGATACATTTCAGAAGGTCTGCATTTTGTATTCCATTCCAGTTTAGATCTTTGTATCTAGTTGAGTCTTTACATATTGCTTTTAGGCTTGATAGCAAGTCCAATTCAATTATCAGGTCATCTATTTCATTTTGCCTCAGTGCTTCTAGGATTGCACCAAGTTCTGCCCTTGAGTTGGAAGTGTGTTCATTTACTTGGGTTGGTAGTTTCAATACTATATTTTGCCTACTTCTGTCTGTGTACCAGACTCCTATTCCTGTGGTAGTGTTTTCCCATCTGTTGTGGATTGCTGACCCATCTGTGTTAAGTGTTACCTGGAAGTGGCTTGGTACTATCTCCCTGTTTATTCTCACTGGGGGCATCTCTGGTTGGTATGGGTCTCTTTTCTTGGATTTGTGTCCCTGTGTCATTCTGAAGATTCTTATTCTGCCTAACATGTTGTGTGTTGATCTTGTGTCAGGATTGTATAGTACTGATGTCTTCATTGTAATAAAACCAACCCTACCTATACCTTTTTCCTTACCTTATTCATACTCTCCTCAATTACCCGATCATTTTGATTACCACATTGCTTTCCTTTGTTATCACATGACTTGGGCTCCTGTCAACAGCACTCTTAATCATGTGACACCAACTCTATTACACATACTCCCCTTTCCCACTCCACAACCAACTCCCTACATCCCTATTCATTATGTTCCCACTCCATGACATTCTCTTACTTCTTTCTCCCACTCCACAACCAACTCTTCACTTCCCTATTCATTATGTTCCCACTCCATGACCATCTCTCTACTTCTATTCTCACTCCACAACATTCTCTTTACTTCTAACTTCAGTTGACACTCTCTTAAGCTCTTTACACCTTTGTGACTCATTACATTTACCAATCATGTATTAGTCATCTGTATGATTAGTCAGCACTAACCTATGTCTATATCAGTCATCAAAGTGAGGACTACCCAATCCTCACTTTGAGTTAGCACCCTGAAAACCTGTGTGCAACCTGAACTTCCTCTACTACCTTTACTTACTCTTACTCTTGTGCAACTTGATCACTCACCTTGCACACCCTTTTGCCACATTCATTAGGTCAGCCTTTGTGTTCCTTTCAATTCTTTGGGGGGTGTGCCATAGATCATGTCTTTGGGGTGTTTCCTTATTCAGGTTCCAGACATCTTTGACTCTGTTTAGCAGTTCTTTTGCCTTCTTTTTGCAGTTGTTGTTACTGCTGCAGGGGTGTTGATCTGCTGCCAACATCAGCAAAAAATAATTAAACTTTGGGAACTCTGGAGTACTCTGGAGTCCACAAAGTTTTATTCCTTTTTGCTGATGAAGGATATTCTCAATAGGCCTTCAATGGTCTTTGCCTTGTGGGTGTTTTGTAAGCATCTCATTGTTTTTGTGTTGATCCATAGGTTTCTATTTTTTGCATGAGGGTGGTGGAATGCTGGCATGCTCAGTCTTAGGTTCTGTGGTGCTTTCATTACTGAGATAGATGCATTGTATTTTTGTGCTGTTTCTAACATTTCTTTTAGTGAAATTGGGAGTTGGTCTGATCAAGTTTTTACTTTCCACATTTGGCTTATCCATTCTTTTACTGTATTCCATGGGATCCTTTGTTTTTGGTGTGTGTTCTGGTATGTTATTTCATTTGCCAACTCTGCCCAGTCTGGTCTTTCTGGTTCCAGGTGCCACCATCTTTTTAACCATCCCACTTTGATCAACTTGTACATGATTTTCATGCTTGGGGCACATATGCCCCCTTCTTTACTGGTAGTATAGCTCTTTCCCAGGCTAGTTGTCCTTTTTTTCCCTTCCAGATGAAGCATCTTATGTTCTTCTCCATTGTTGTTAGATTTTTGTTTGAGATGCCATTAACCATCATAAGGTATTGTGCTAGAGAGACCACTAGCATTTTTGCTATCATCACTTGTCCAGCCACTGATGGGTACAGGTGGTTCCAGTGTTTCATAGTTTTCATTTGCCTTTCCAGTATTTCATTCCATTTATCTTGTATGTCTATACCATTTCCTTGCCATGAGTCCAGTATTTGAGCAGCCTCTCCTTCTTGTGCTATGTGTATCTTGTTGTCAAATTTCCACCTGTTGAATTCTCTGGATTGTATTAGTTCATTCCTCAGGTGAGTAGGTCCCATCAGGATTATTTCCATTTTTGTGTCATTGAAACAGGCTGTTGATGCTCCACAGAATGTGTCCAGGCACCTTTGCAGGTCCTTTGGGTCATCTTGTGGGCTGAGGAATACAGTTGTGTCATCTGCATATACTTTAATCAGTACTCTAGTGAGACCTTCATTACCTGGAAACCTTCCAGGGGGGGATGATCTGATGCTTTCCATCAGTGGTTCTATTGCCAGATTGTATAGAAGGCATGACATGGGGTCACCCTGCTGGGCCCCTCTTCTGATGTCGAATAGTTCACTTACAAACCCATTCAGTCTTACTGCCATCAATGCTTTTGTGTACAGATTGTGTACTCTTGTTATAAATGTCTCTGGGAAGTTGAATGCCTGTAGGGCTTTCCATAAGTAGTTTAGATCTATCCTGTTGTATGCCTTCTCTTGGTTGAGGCATATTATTGCTCCTTTACAGTTGGCATTTTTGCTCCATCTTAGCATTAGTTCTACAATTTTTGTTTGATCATATATACTTTGTTTAGGCATGAAGCCTGCCTGGTCCTTGTGTATTAATTTGGGGGTGACCTCTCTCAGTCTGTTGGCTAATATTTTTGTGTACATTTTGTAGTCTGTGTTCAGTAGCATTATTGGTCTGTAGTTTTGTATTTCTCTTTTGTCTTTTTCTTGTACAGCAGGCCCATCTGTGCTTCTGAGAATTTATGGTCAGCTGCACCAAAGTGTTCAATGTCTGTGAGTACCTTTGTCATAAGGGCTGCTATGCATGGTCTTACATTTGCTCCTTCATTTCCCATTACTCCTTGGTTGAATTTCTCTGCTTTTTTCATTTTATCTTGCCATTTCAATTCCATTTTCCAGAATCCACTTGGGATTCCATCTGGTCACAGTGCTTTCCTGTTGGGGGCTTTCCTCAGTGCCTCTTTCACTTCTCTGTAGCTAATCTCTTTGCTAATCTCCTTGCTAATCTCCTTCTTCTTGTCCTTGTCTAGCTTCTCTTTCACTCTGGCCAGGATGGTGCCTATGGCTCTCATCCAGCCTTCATCCATCCATGGTTCACTTTGAAGTTGTGAGTGGTGATTTCTCATAATTTCTAACATCTCTTTTGGGTTCTTGGTCTCTTCATCTGTTGCTGGGTCTATCAGTGACATTATTCTGGTGCTTTTTGCCTGTAGTTTATTTAGGCTGAACCACAGTTTCAATGAGTGTTTGTTTACTCTGAACCATTTCCTGTCTTTCATGTGAGTTCTATTCCCTTGCCTCTTCTTCATGTTCATTGAGGGATCTCTTTCTTTCACTCAATGTTTTTCTGTGATCTTCCTCTTCCTCTGGTGTGCTCCCTTCCAGTAGGTTTTCCGCTTTTTTGATTTCTTTTTCTGCTTCTTTCTGTGTTCTAGTTCTTTCCTTACAGTGGGTTTGTGTGCATATCTCACTTGCTTTCATTGTATCTGCTTTATACTTGTTCCATAAGTGTTGCAGGTTGAACTTTTCTCTTAGTCTCATTAGAGCCTCCTCTTTACCTGGGGTGTTTTTCTTCACTTCCATTGATTCATACTTCTCTAGCTGTCTTTCCAGTTTAGTAAGTAGGTGTCATGCCTCTACTTTAAAGCTAGGGTCATTTTTTGTTTGCCAGTCCCTGCTATGGGGTTGGCTGCTTTCCTTATCATCACTGAGATGCCGTCATGGTCCAATAGGTCACAGTTGATCATCTTGTATTTGTTTGTAATTTTCCATGTGTTCATTGATATGTATATCCTGTTGATCCTCAAGAATACTTTTTCCTTTCATTGCCTGATGTGCCTTCCCATGTGAACCTCTGTGTTGAAGGGTTGGCTCTCTGCCATCCATCTATTAGGTCAAATGTTGTCTTGAGTTTCACCATTTCTCTATTGACTCCTCTGTCATCAGTGTGCTGTGGGCTTCTATCCAGTTGGTCTTCTATGAAGTTCCAGTCTCCCATCATTACTAATTCAGATTCTTTCAGCTTCATTTCATTTTTTAGGGCCCCTCTTAGCTTAATTAGTGCTTCTTTCTGTTGGGTTTTGTCATTTGGCATGTAGATGTTTATCATGCTCAATGATTGGTCTCTGTATTTTAGGCTTAATATGCCTGTTCTTCCACATTTGAGGCTCTTAAAAGTTGTTTCATCTGGTGTGCCTGCATTTTCACTGACTATGAACATAATACCTCCACTTGCTGTTGATAGGCCACTTCCATAAAATTTTGAATATCTATATTTTTCATTCAGTTCTTCCAGGGCTTCTGTCTTTTGGTGGGTTTCCTGGACTGTTATGTGGTTCATTCACATCCAATCTACAATCATTTTCATTTATCTTTACCTTCTTTTTGATGTCCTCTCATGTTCAGCAATGCTATTTTGAGTCCTGGTCTTTTCTTAGGTATGTTAGCTTTCTGTTTATGGGAGGCCTTGTTTACTGCTTCTGGGGTGTCTGTTTTGTCTTCTGAGTATGTTGAGGATTCATCACTACTTTTGTTCTCATCTTTATTTTCTTCAAGGATTTCCTCTGCCTTGATTGATAGGGACTTGAAAGGGTCTGTGTCACTTTCACACAAGCCTCTGCCAGGAGGGTCAGTGTCCTTGGCCTTGTGTGAAATGTGGTTGGGGGTTTCACTTACTTGTGCTGGGGCAGCCAACCCCAAAGGACCACACCCAGTCCAGGTATTTCCTGGTTGAACGTGAGTGCTCCAGACACACATGTAGGGCTCTTCCTGTGCCCCTCCCCCATCCCTCACCCAATATTCAAGCATGTTGGGACAGTTGGAGAATTGTTGTTCCTTATAGTTGTAATTCATATGCCAAACAGCACTTAGATTGTGTGACACCCTTTGGGTTAGGTATGTGGTCTGCACTATCATTCACTGTGCCCCCTCTGGGGCATGGTGTATTGCATTGCATCTGACATTTAAGTACATATTCAGTCTCTATTCTATGTGGCCTCAAGATCCATTTCCTGCTCTTTCCCTTTCAGGGTGGCTGTTTTCCTGACCCTGGGCCTTTTGTGTTTTGGTCTGATATCCACAAGGCCTGGTGAAACTTCAGTGAGGGGCCTTTTGGGCTTTGTCAGTGGTTCCTCCCAGCCTGGGCCATGATTTTTGCAGTTGTAGAAGTTGGGCTTGTGGCCCCCCACTTCCACTTCTGGCCATGGGCACATTGCCATGAGGTGGGACTCTGATTCACAGGTATACCACTTTGGCGGCAACTTGTAGCTGATGTTTCAGGGTCTTTTTGTGTTTCCCTGGCCTGTCCAGAAGTGGGCTGTTCGGTTCTTGGGGCCAATGAGGAAAGGTACTGCCCCTTCCCTGAATCTGAACCTGATTCTCGTGCCATAGTCACCTTTGTCTCCCCAGAGGCCTGGGGTCATCGCCTGGATCTCCAATTTGTTGGACTTGAGTGACTCTGTCATTTGTTCCATGAAGTCCTCTGTAACTACTTCAACAGGGATGTTGTCTGTGGTGTGGTGGATCCTGAAGGCATATATGTGTTGTGTCAGGCAAGATGCTTCCTTCCATTGCCAGAAAAGCACAAGTGTGCCAGATCTCAGGTCCATTGCCCCCCTCACATTTGTGAGGGCTCTGAAGATCAGCATTACTACTGGGACAATGATCCATGAATATCCTTACTTTTTCATATCAAAAGCCTGGTGGGATCTTGTGAATGCTTGGACATCAGCTCTGCTCTGTGTAAGGGCTGACAGGGTGCTTCAGGGTGTGGCAAGCTACAGTGGGTGTGTCTATTTCCATGGCTTCAGTATTTTCAGGTTAGGAATATATTTTTACTCTTATACTAATTCGTTTGCATTTTTTAGAGCACTTGTTGGCAAGGCTTTGGGCCATTGCAGGGGTTTGTTAATATTTCATCTTACATCTTTTTTACTTGCCTATTGTGCCTGAATGATGGCTGCTTGCACTGCCTTGTGGCATGTGCTGCTTCTGCTCACTGTTTGGTATCTTTCATGTATTGTATTCTGTTTATAGGTCTATATATTATTCTAGGAGGTGTGTTCACCTCTGTTTTTTGACTCTGAGGGCTCTCCTCAGGTTGGTCTTAGTTTTACCTCTCTGCAGAGCAGGGATTACTTGAGAGTGCAATTGCCTTCCAGCCCCTCACACTCCCCTACTTGTCCATCCTGGTGGACTGAAGTAGCAACCTGACTTGCAAATGAGGGGGGGGGCTTGTCTGGATGGGGTCAGGTCCAAGTCCCCCCTGATTGGTTCAAGTCTTGCCTCTTGCCCCTCAACCCACAACTTCAATGCAGCTTCAATGTCAGGATAGTGAACCTCCCAAGATCTCTGGGTTCAGCCACCATCACCTTCCTTTGGATCTAATCTTCATTGGTCTTCCACTTGGAGATGTTTTTCTGTGAGACTTGAGTTCCATAACCTTGTGCTGCAAAATGCTTTGATGTTTGTGATTGTGAAAGATCATTAGCCCTCATGTAATCCAAGATCATTAGCTTCTTGCCTGTGGCAAAAGGTAAGTGCAAGGTGGTTGATAAGATCAAGCACAAGTAAGAGTAAGTAAAGGTAATGGAGGAAGTTCAGGTTGCACTAGGTTTTTGGGGTGCTAACTCAAAGTGAGGATTTATGGTCCTCACTTTGATGACTTATATAAACATAGGTTAGTGCTGACTAATCATACAATGAGTAATACATGATTGGTAAATGTAATGAGTCACAAAGGTGTAAAGAGCTCAAGAGAGTGTCAACTGAAGTGAGAAGTAGAGAGAATGTCATAGTGTGGGAAAGTAATGAGTGAAGAAGTAAGGAGAATGTTGTGGAGTGAGAGAAAGAAGTAAGAGTGTGTTGTGGAGTGGGAATGTAGCAAATAGAGATGTACAGTGAGCAAAAAAATTGTCCCACAAAAGGTCAAATTTCACTTGTCAGGCAAATTACTGCTCAAATAACAAAGGTAAACCCATGGGAAATCAGTGTAACAAAGATAGACATCCTGTCCTTTGATGTGCCAAATAACAAACATTTAGCCTCCTTTATTGATTTTATATTGACTTTAAGATGGGACCCATTCAATGGGACAATTTTTGGCACACCATAAAATTGGCCCCACACATGCACACAATATGATTAAACCTTTAATTTTGTGTCAACTGGCCTTCTACTATATATGAGACCCCCTGAGTGCAATTATACCCCCAACAAATATGCCCAGTGGAACACAGTGAAAAATGCTTACTTTGCTTCTCATAGGTAAATATTGCTATCAGGTGGTCTCTTAGATGAATGTCAGCTACTCTATGGTTGGAAGGCTTTACTTTGAGGTCAGCAGCACTGCCCTCAGGCTGCATGGTGGGTCCCAGAACAGGCACACACCTAAGGACCAACCCCCCCTCATTAGAAAAGTCAGATCTGGAGCATCAGTGCTAGACTCAGGATAGCTGGGCTAGTGTAAATTAATGATATGAGAATAGGGGCAATAGGTTAGGGCCTGATGGGAGGTTTGCATATGGAAACAGTCTGGATCCAGGTGGGTGCTCCTTGAGCCTTAAAAAGGAAGGGTGATTTCATCTTGTCAACTGACTTGGATCTTTCCTTTTTGGGTATATTCCCAATGATCCATATAATTAGATTCAGGTTCAGAGGTTTCTTGAGTTGAGAGGCATTATTGACCACTCCAGACCTGACTTTTCTAATGAGGGGGGGTTGGTCCTTAGGTGTGTGCCTGTTCTGGGACCCACCATGCAGCCTGAGGGCAGTGCTGCTGACCTCAAAGTAAAGCCTTCCAACCATAGAGTAGCTGACATTCATCTAAGAGACCACCTGATAGCAATATTTACCTATGAGAAGCAAAGTAAGCATTTTTCACTGTGTTCCACTGGGCATATTTGTTGGGGGTATAATTGCACTCAGGGGGTCTCATATATAGTAGAAGGCCAGTTGACACAAAATTAAAGGTTTAATCATATTGTGTGCATGTGTGGGGCCAATTTTATGGTGTGCAAAAAAATTGTCCCATTGAATGGGTCCCATCTTAAAGTCAATATAAAATCAATAAAGGAGGCTAAATGTTTGTTATTTGGCACATCAAAGGACAGGATGTCTACCTTTGTTACACTGATTTCCCACGGGTTTACCTTTGTTATTTGAGCAGTAATTTGCCTGACAAGTGAAATTTGACCTTTAGTGGGACAATTTTTTGGCTCACTGTAAGGAGAATGTCATGGAGTGGGGGAGAGAAGTACTTTAATAGAGTTGATGTCACATGATTAAGAGCAATATTGACAGGAGCTTGGATCATGTGATAACAAAGGAAGGCAATATGGTAACCAAAATGATCAGTTAATTGAGGAGGATATGGTTAAGGTAAGGAAAAAGGTATAGATAGGGTTGGTTTTATTACATTGCCATAGCTCAACAGTTAGGAATTTTTTGTCTTCTCCACATCACCACAGACTTGTTTCATGTGTCTATTGCCTGCTTTCCAATCTGAGTGTATTTCAAGAGGTCTTTGGTGACTGGTGAGAGTGCCTGCTTTCATTTTTTGTTCTTTTGGGAGGAATTGGATGGTGACATGGGTGATGGTAATGACTGGAGTTTCCCTCATTGATCTTAGCAGAAAGCAATTGGATAGTGTTGCAAGGCTGAAAGGGTTCTTGCCTTCACTTGATAATGTATTGTCAGACTGATGTGCCTGACTTCCTATACCCACCTGAGCAAACTTGAAGTACTGGATATTTTGCACAATGAAATTGACTCCCTGATTCATAAGTGTTCTTGACACTGAACTGCAAACACCTGATGTCATGGTCCTTGTAGAACTAGAGTGCTTGCAGCATCTAAGGGAACTTCACACAGACTACAATATGATCCATGACTTTACAGGAAGCTTGAGAATCTCAAGAAACTGAGCCTAACACACAATAAGATTGAGGTGGACCTTGAGTGCAAAATATCTTCTTTGAGCTGCCACTCTGCTTGCTTTGTTTGGTCTCTCCAAGAAGGTATATTCCAATCAAAAGTCTATACCCTATGCACACTCACAGGTTATACCCTTAGAGACAGAGAACAGGTCAGTTCCATGGCCAATCCATACCCTATGACCAGTGGTACCCATAGACAAGTGTCACTGTATGTAGAAATATATACTATGATGTATTTTAGTATGATGAGCAGTGTGCCTCACAAATGGACAATAAATTAAATAAATGAAGAATGAAATCTGCCCTTATAAAATTCATTTTAACTATTCAAATAACTAGGTAAAGAACCAGAAAATATATGACATTATATTATATTTACAATAATGTATCAGTGTAATGAGCAACAGGCTTT
>Ga0209131_1003403_pt1 | contig 10589 bp, 8 predicted proteins | sample GraSoi_2013_40cm_FD_185826 | JGI IMG/M metagenome (GOLD analysis project Ga0209131, IMG submission 185826) | Grasslands soil microbial communities from the Angelo Coastal Reserve, California, USA - Sample 9_17_2013_40cm (SPAdes) (version 2) | ecosystem: Environmental > Terrestrial > Soil >...
CGTGAGCGGATCGCGCACTTCGCGCGAGGGGCGATAGACGACGAGCCGGCGGCCCGCCACCATCCCCTGCCGCGTGCCGGCGTCCAGGATCACGAAGTCACCCGCGCCGGTTCGCTGGCGGTACGGCTGGAAGGCGACGATCTGCCCCTGCACGGCTTCGCCGCTGCGCACTTCGGTGATCGCGGGCGGCTCCTCGACGAACGGCATCACGCGGTCACCGGGCTGAATCTCGGAGTACGAGGTGATGATCTTCGCCCAGCTCGTCTCTGGATAGAGCTGAGTGATCTCGGCCTTGCCCAGCACCTGGACGAAGTAACCGATCGTCTGGCCGGTCTTCGGGTGGCGCAGCGCGCGGCGCACGCGGAAGATCGTGAACGCGTCGCCGACGTGGCCCTGACCCTCGCCGACGGAGAGGATCGTGCGCTGGCCCTGGGAGACCCACACGTTCTCTTCGTGGTTGCCCATGATCGCCCCAGCGGCCTTCAGCTCGTCGCTCGTGACGAAGCTGACACCTTGCAGTGTCGGGACCTCGATCTTCACTTCGCCCGTCACGTCTGCCGCGTCGAGGGACGCGAAGGGATCGCTTTCCTCGCTCGCGGGCCGCGGGGCCTGCGCGGCCTCGGGCGCGGCCGGCGGCGCCTCGGCGGGCGCCTCGGCCATCTGCCCGGCGGCAGCGAGTCGCGCCGCCTCCTCGGGCGTCAGCTTGCGCATAGACCCGGCAGAGATCCAGATCAGATCGCCGGGATAGATCAGGTGAGGATTGACGAGCTTGGGCTCGTTCTCCTTCCAGACGGAGGGCCAGATCCACGGCGTGCCGAGATACTTCTCGGAGATCGCCCACAGGGTGTCACCCTTCTGGACCTTGTAAATCTGTCCTTTTCGGCCGTCGGGAGTGACACCCTCGCCTTGCTCCTGCGCGAAGCAGAGCGTAGGCAGGATCAGCATCCCGATGGCGAGCATGATGGGGCGCAGCGAGGACATGGATTCCCCCTTCTGCGCCGCGCATCGGCACGCGGCCGGTACGCCTTTACTCAGCCCGTCTGAAGCTGCTTGAGCAGCTTCTCGGCGTCGGCGCGCTCGTTGAACTGCGCAACTTCGTCGAGCGCGCGCTTCAGCTCGGCGACGGCGCGGTCACGCTCGCCGTTCTTGTCGTAGGCCTTCGCCAGGTGGTAGCGAACCGTGCCGCGCAGCGGGTGACCTTCGGGGTAGCCCTCGATCGCCTCCTTGAAGAGCGCGATGGCCGCGGCGGAGATGCCCTTCTTGTACATGATCCAGCCGAGCGTGTCGGCGACGCTGGGCTCGTTGGGCAGCGCGTTCTTCGCGTCCTGGGCGAGCTGCAACGCCCGGTCCAGGTCGCCGGGGGTCGGCTCGTCCACGTTCGCGAGCAGCCAGGCGAGGTTGTTCTTCGCCGCGGCCTGGTCCTGATCGATGCGCAGAACGTCCTCGTAGTACTCCTTCGCCTGCCCGGTCCGACCCGCGGACTCACAGAGCTGCGCGAGCTCGAGCGAGATGACGGCGTTGTCCGGCTGCAGCGCGTGCGCCTTGTCGAACATCGAGATCGCCTGGTCGAGGCGCTTCTCGCCGCCGTCCTTGCGCCACAGCTCGCGGTACAGCTTGCCGAGCGTCATCAGTGACTCGACGCGCTTCGGGTCCTTCTGCGTGGCGATGAGCAGGTCTGCCTCGGCCTTCTCGAACGTGTCCGGCTTCTGGTCGGGGCTGCCCAATCGGATCTTCGCGCGCATCTCGTACAGCGCCGGGTTGTCGGGCTGCTCGGCGATCCAGCCGTCGATCTTCTTCATCGCCTGCTCGGGCTGGCGCTCGTCCAGATCCGCCTGCGCGATCTCCGCCATCACCGCCGCGTTCGTCGGATCTTGCTGGTGGAGCTTCTCGAGGATCGGCGCGGCGAGCTTCGGCTCGCGCGTGCGCCGGTAGAGCTGCGCGATCTTGAGCAGGACCTCCGGCGCCGACCCTTCGGGGATCGAGATCGCGTGCAATGCCTCGCGCGCCTCGTGGATGCGCTTCAGGCGCACCAGGGCCTCGGCGTAGATCAAGCTCACGCGGAGATCGCCGCGCGACTGGTCCAGCGCAGCCTTCGCCTCGCGCGCCGCGTTCTCGTTCTCGTTCGCGTCGAGATACAGGGCCGAGAGCTGACTCCGCGCCGGCAGGCTCTGCGCGTCGAGCTGGAGCGCCTGCTGGAACTCGCTGCGCGCGAGCTCGTTCTGGTGCTGCGCGAGATACGCCGTGCCCAGCAGCACGTGCGCGGACGCGTTGGGCTGCTCGTCGATCACGCGGCGCAAGCTCGTCGCCGCCTCGGCGTACTTCTTGTCGAGGAGATAGAACTTCCCCTCGGTGAACAGCCCGAGGACGCTCTTCGGATTCTCCTTCAGGACGTCGCGCACGATGGCCCAGGACTCGGGAGTCGGCACGGCGCTCTCGCCCTTTTGGTCGACCATCAGCTCGGCGCGGCGCAGGCGCGCGGACTCGTTCTTCGGCTCGAGCGCGATCGCGCGATCGACGTCGGCGAGCGCCTTCTCCATCGCACCCGTGCGGCGGTGGTAGTCGGCGAGCTCCTCGGCCTTGTCGGCCTTGCCGGTCGCGTAGTAGAAGCGCGCGAGCGTGAGCAGCACGTTCGTGTCGGTCGGCGCATCGTCCCGCGCCTGCAGCAGAACCTGTTCGGCTTTGTCGTTCTGCGCCTGGTTCATGTAGAAGTTCGCCAGGAACAGACGCACCGACGTGCGGTCCGCCGGTGTCTCGGCGGCGGAGATCGCGGTCTCGAGCTCCTTCAAAGCCTCGTCGTTCTTCCCGATCATCGCGAGAAAGCGCGCGAGGCTCGTGTGATTCGCAGCGGAGCCCTTGGCCTCGACCAGCTTGCGCAGCGCTTCCTCGGCGCCGGCCACGTCGCCCTTGCGCCCCAGCGCCTGCGCCTTGAGCGCGAGCGCCGCCTCGTGCTGCGGGTTCACTTCCAGCGCGGCGTCGACGTCCTCGAGCAAGCCGTCGACGTCGCCCTTCACGGACTTCAGCCCGCCGCGCAGCAGCAGTGCTTCGACGTTCTTGGGATCCTTGTCGAGCAGCACGGTGACTTGCTCGAGTGAGCCGTCGTAGTCTCGGGCGACGAACAGGACCTGCGCGAGCTTCAGCGTCCACTGCGGGTTTTCAGGCGCCAGCCGCGCCGCTTCCTTGTACTGCCAGAGCGCTTCGCCGTACTCCTGGAGCGCCCAGAGCGTCTCGGCCATCTGGTAGTGCGCTTCCGCGTCGTTGGGCGCGAGCTTGAGCAGATTGAGGAACGCGATCTTCGCCTCGCTCCACTCTTTCTTGTCGAAGTACTCGGTCGCCGCCTTGCGGCTCTCGGCGATTCGCGCTTCACGCGAGGTGCAGCCGCTGATTGCAGCGACCAGCAGAACGGCAGCTAGGACGGCGGCGCGCATCTAGGAGATCCTCCAGCGGAACGGTTTCGCCCGAACCTCTAGCATAGCCGGAGCGAGGCGCGGCCGGCGGCAGGATCGCGAATGGAGGCCCTTCAGCTCTCCGCGTCCGCGGACGGGACGAGGTAGCGCTTGCCCTCTTGCTCGAGCCAGCCCTCGTCCTTCAGCTCTTTCACGACCCGCGTGATGGTCTCGCGGCTGGTGCCGACCAAGTCCGCGAGTTGCTGGTGCGTGATCGGAGACGTCGCCATGCGGTCGTCGCGCCCGGTGACCGGCTCCTTGGCCAGGCGCGCGAGCAGGCGACGCGTGCGGCCCTCGACGCGTTCGAAGAGCAGGCCCTTGATCTGCTCGTCGGTCTCGCGCAAGCGGCGCGCGAGCACGCGGATCAGCTCGAGGGTGACTTCGTGGTTCTGCTTCAGGAGGCCGAGAAAGTCCTGGCGCGACAGGGCGAGCAGCACGCACGGCGTCGTCGTCTTCACCGACGCGGAGCGCGGCGCGCGATCGAGCAGCGCCATCTCGCCGTGGAAGTCACCGGGCCCGAGGATCTCGAGAATCTTCTCGCGACCATCCTCGGACATCTTGGTGACCTTCACCTGTCCTTCCTGGATGATGTACATGTAGTCACCGATCGAGCCGTCCTCGTAGATGACGGCCTCTTTCGGGAACTTGCGGTCGATGAGCAGACCGGCGATGTCGGCGAGGTCTTTCTCGCCCAGATCGCGAAACAGGGGAATTGCGCGCAGAGCTTCGTTCTTGTCCTTCATGGCGGGCCCCCCCTCGACGGGATCTCCGGTGCTCACAGAAGATCCTTGCGGCCGCGGCGAGCGAGCTCGTCGACGACCTTTCGTACGTCTTGCGCCCGATGGTTAGCACACACCAAGAGCGCATCGGTGGTCTGGATCACAAGCAAGTCCTTCACGCCGAGGAGCGCGATCGTCTTATCGGTCGAGCTCCACACGACATTGTGTTGCGCGTCCAACAACACTGGTGGCGCCGCCGAGTGTACGCGGTTCGCGTCGAGCGCGCGGAGATGAGCGCCCAGCGCGTCCCAGCTTCCGAGGTCGCTCCAGGCGAAGCGACCGCGCAGTGCGAACACGCGCCGGCTGCGCTCGAGCACCGCGTAATCGAACGAGAGGGGTCGCACCCTGCGGTAGGCGCCCGCGAGCACGCTGCGCGACACGCGCCGTCCCGAGGCTACGCGTTCCAGTGTCGGCCCGAGGGCGTCCCACACCTCCGGCGCGAGGCGGCGCGTCTCCTCGAGAATCGTCTCGGGGCGCGCGAGCACCATGCCGGCGTTCCAAAGATAGGAGCCGTCCGCCACGAAGCGGCGCGCGCGCCGCAGGTCCGGCTTCTCGACGAAGCGCGCGACGCGCGCCACCGATCCGCGCGCGCGCTTCGCCAGGCGCAGATAGCCGTACGCCGTGTCCGCGTGCGCCGGCTCGATGCCGAGCAGCACGAGGCGCTCGCCGTCCGCCGCAGCGCGCGCGCCTCGGGTCACCGCCCGCGCGAAGCCGCGGGCGTCGGGGATGTGGTGGTCCGCGGGAAACACTCCGATCACTCCGTCGTCGCCGCGCCCGAGCGCCTCGGCCGCGCTCCAGGCGATCGCCGCCGCGGTGTTGCGCGCGACGGGCTCGAGCAGGAGACGGGTGCCGTGGTGCGAGCGCAGCGCCGCGCGCGTGGCGCCCGCGAGCTCCTGCGCCGAGACGACCGTCGTGCGCGAGGCCGGGGCGAGCAGCCGCAGCCGCTCGAGGGTGTCACCAAGCAGTGTACGGCGACCGACGAGCGGCACGAACGGCTTGGGCACCGCCCGGCGGCTCGCCGGCCAGAAACGGGTGCCGGCGCCGCCGGCGAGCACGATGGGCAGGATGGCGGGCGCCGTCGCTATCGCCCCACTCCGGTGTAGCGGAAGCCCAGACGCTTCATCTCCGCCGGCTCGCAGATGTTGCGCATGTCGACGATCACGGGCTGCCGCAGCCGCTCCTTCAAGAGCGGAAGATCGAGCTTGCGGAACTGATTCCACTCGGTGAGGAAGAGCAGCGCGTCGCAGCCCTTCGCGGTGTCGTACGGATCCTCGCAGAACACTGCGCCGTCGAGCTCGCGCGCCGCGTTGTCCATGGCTTGCGGGTCGAAGCAGCGCAGGTGCGCGCCGCGCCGCTGCAGCTCCTGAACCACCCAGATCGCCGGTGAGTCGCGCACGTCGTCGGTGTTCGGCTTGAACGAGAGACCGAGCACGCCGAGCGTCTTGCCCTTCACGCTGCCGAGCATCTTCTCGACCTTCACGACCATGCGCTCGCGCTGCGCGGCGTTCGCGGCGACGGTCGCCGAGACGATGCGCTGCTCGACTCCGAACTCGCGGCTGAACTGCACGAGTGACAGCGTGTCCTTCGGGAAGCACGAGCCGCCGTAGCCGGGGCCGGGGTGGAGGAACTTCCGGCCGATGCGGCCGTCGAGGCCCATCGCGCGTGAGACGTCGTGGACGTCCGCGCCGACGGCCTCGCACAGCGCGGAGATCTCGTTGATGAAGCTGATCTTCGTGGCGAGAAACGCGTTGCTCGCGTATTTGATCAGCTCGGCCGTCGCCACGTTCGTGACCACGAACGGCACCTCGATCAGATTCAGCGGCTTGTACAGGTCGCGGAGGATCGCGATCGCCTCGGGATCCTCCGCGCCGATCACGACCCGGTCCGGGCGCAGGAAGTCCTCGACCGCGCTGCCCTCGCGCAGGAACTCCGGGTTCGACGCGACGGAGCAGCGCACGCCTTCGCGGCCGGCCGCGGCTGCGGCCTCGGCGATCTTGCTGCGCACCCGCTCGGCGGTCTTCACCGGCACGGTGCTCTTCGTGACGACGACCTTGTAGCCGTCGAGGTGCGAGCCGATCGTGTGCGCGACCTCGTCGACGTACGACAGGTCGGTGCTCCCGTCGGCGCTCGGCGGCGTGGCCACCGCGATGAAGATCACGAGTGAGTTCTCCACCGCACGCGCCGCATCGGTCGTGAAGTGCAGCAGCCCCGCTTGCACGTTGCGGCGCACGATCTCCTCGAGACCGGGCTCGAAGATCGGAATCTCGCCGGCTTCGAGGCGCGCGATCTTCGCGGCGTCCTTGTCGACGCAGGTCACGCGGATGCCGAACTCCGCGAAGCACGCGCCGGTCACGAGACCGACGTAGCCGGTGCCGATCACCGAGATGTTCATCGTTCCGACTCCCTCCGCAGCGCAAGCGCGATCGGGCGCACCCCTTCCGACAGGGCGATCCCGACCGCGATCCCAAATGTGTCCCGGGCGAAGTCCGCGAACGATGCGACGCGACCCGGAACCCAGAGCTGCAACACCTCGTCGACACCGGCGAAGAGCGTCAGAGCCACCAGGATCCAGAGCGCGCGCCGAGAACGCGGCGCGACGACCGCCCACAGAGTAACCAGCGCGAGCCCCGTGAACAGCGGGATGTGCAGCAGGTCGAGCGTGTAGCGCGACAGCCCCCAGCGCACGATCTGCCGCCCAGGTATCGCCGACAGCGAGATCACGCCACCCATGTACGCTAGAGCCACGAGCCCGCGCAGCGGCAGGATGCGAATCATGCCGAGGTTCCAGCCCGCGCCGCGACTCACGAGGACGCGCACGGGGCTTCCTCGTGCAGCCAGCGCATGAAGCGCTCGACACCTTCGTCGAGGTCCACGCGCGGCGCGTAGCCGAGCTCCGCCGCGGCGCGCGCGACCGACGCCCAGGTGCGCGGCAAGTCTCCCGGTTGCGGCGGCAGGCTCTCGCGCCGCGCGGGCTTGCCGAGCGCGCGCTCCAGCGCCGCGATGATCTCGTTCACGGTCACGGGCTTGCCTCTGCCGAGGTTGTAGACGTGAAAGGCGCTAGCGCGGTCGAGCGCGCGCACGACTCCATCGACGGTCTCGGTCACGAAGGTGAAGTCGCGCTCGACGCTGCCGTCGCCGAACACCGGGATGGGCCGGTCGGCGAGCATGAGCAGCGCGAATTTGTGGATCGCGAGATCGGGCCGCATGCGCGGCCCGTAGGCGTTGAAGAAGCGGAGACAACTGACTGCCATGCCGCTCGAGGCGTGCGCGGCGTGGCACAGCAGCTCGCCGGCGCGCTTGGTCGCGCCGTAGGGGGAGACGGGCCGATCGGCCGCCAGATCCTCGCTGAACTCGCCGCGCGGCCGCTCGCCGTACACGCTCGAGGACGAGGCGAACACGAAGCGTTCGACGCCCTCGCGGAGCGCCGCGTTCAGCACCACGGACGTGCCCACGAGATTCACGTCTGCGTAGCCGACGGGATCCTCCAGGCTCGGCCGTACCCCGGCTCGCGCGGCGAGGTGCGCCACTTGCCGCGGCGCGAAGCTCGCGAAGCTGCGCGCCACGAACCCCGCGTCGCGCACGTCGCCCTCGAACACACCGGCGAAGCCGCGTTGCGTGCGCGCGTGCGCGAGGTTCCGCTCCTTGCGCGCGCGCGGGTAGAAGTCGTGAAACGAGTCGAGCACTGCGACTTCGTCACCGCGCGCCAGGAGCGCGTCGACGAGCAGCGAGCCGATCGCGCCGGCGCCGCCGGTGACCAGGACCCGGGAGCTAGAAGTCGAGGCCGTAGGCGTAGGTGAAGCCGACGCCGACGTTGAATCTGTTGTAGTTGTTCCCGAAGAGCCCGACATCGCCCGTCCGATCCTCGTAGCGAAGAACGGCGAAGGTGGACAAGCGCTTGCGGAGCTGCCAGTCGACGCGCGCGAAGGCGAACGTGCTGTCGCTGGCGAGCGCGTTGCGGGTACCGAGCAGGCACTGACCGCCCTTGTTCCGCCCCGAGCCGGTGACGCGCAGTGTGCCGACGGGGCACTCGAACTCGGGGCCGGTGATCGGATTGAAGGAGCCCGAGACGTAGCTCGCGGGGCCGATCTGCTCGAGGTTGTTCGTGCTCTCGTAGTGCTCGTAATCCGCGCCCAAGGTGAACGTCGCGCGCTCCGACAGCCGGTGGATCCAGGAGAGCTCGACCGAATCGACGTTCACGTCGGACGCATTCAGGCTGCCAGTGGCTCGCGTCTCGCGCGAGAAGCTGAGGCCGATGCTTCCTCGGGGGAGCGCGCGCTGGATCGTGAACGCGCCGATCAGCCCCGGGCCCGTGTCGTCGAAGGTGGTCGGGACGTAGTCCGTGAACTGGATCGCGTCCAGCGTGGTGGGGACGACACGCGTGATCGGACGCGATGCGTCGCTGGTCACGGAGTGAAGCCGGCGGACGCCGATGGAGAAGCGCGTCGTCCACAGCTCGCTCCAGTTCCGGTCCCAGCCGATCGAGATACTCTGCTGGTCGCTCACACTCTTGCCGGTCTGGATGTCGACCGTGCCGGGATTCACCGGAACCTGCGCGGAGCCGAGCACGACGTTGGCCACGTTCGTCGAGTTGTCGCCGAACGAGACCGTGAGGCGATCGAGGGCCGACAGGTTGCGCTCGAGCATCAGGCGCCCGAACCAGCCGTTCTGGTCGCGGGCCTCCGAGTCACTGAACGTGCTTGTGAGATAGTCGATCGAGTAGGGACCTCCGCTCAGGGTCAGCTTGTCCCGCGGCGTGAGCAAGTAGCGTGCGCCGAACTCACCCTGGCCGAGGTCGACGTTCGGCACCCTCCCTTCGATGATCTGCCCCGGCTGGACCACCGGTTCGCCCGGCACGCCCTGCCCCGGGTTCGTGAACGTGATCGTGTCGGGGCCGCGAATCTCGGCGCGCGGGGCGACCCGCTGGTAGCTCCCGTTCCCGAACAGGCTCAGGCGGGGGAGGATCGTGCGGCTCACGTCGGTGGTGATGCCGCGGTCGACGCCGTTCAACGCGGTCTCTTCCCAGAAGGTGTGACTCGAGATCCAGCCCTCGAGGTGCGCCCTGCCCAGCGTTCCGGAATTGTCGTAGGCGATCGACGGCCGGACGATCGTCACCGCGCTGCCGATCGGATCGTGCTGCAGCGCGAGGACGTTCGAGTCGTAATCCTGCTCCACGAGCAGGTTCAGCTGCACTTCGCTCTTCTCGCCCGCGCGCGCGCCCGGCGCCAGGCTACACAGAAATGCGACAGCCGCGAGGCTAGCGCCAGAAAGGGCGTTCTTCGGGAACAATGATCTGGTCTCCGGGCAAGAGCAGGATGTTCTGCGCCACGTCCTTGCCGTCGACGAACGCGTCGTAGTCGAACGTGAACTCGGCGGGCGGAGAGCCGTGTCCGCGGATGATCTTGATGCGGTTCTTCCCGGCGAACGGGCTGAAGCCGCCGGAGATCGCCAGCGCGTCGAGCACGCGCATCTCGGGCTGCAGCGAGATCGCGCCCTCGCGCGTCACCTCGCCCATGATGTAGACGTTCTTCGAGCCCACGCGCGTGACGATCACCGTGACCTGGGGCGCCGTCACGTACTCCTTCAGCTTCTCGGTGATGGAGTCCTTGAGCTGCGTCGGAGTGAGTCCCGCGGCCTGGATGTCGTCGATCAGCGGCACCGAGATCTTCCCGTCGAGTCGCACCTCGACACCGTTCAGCGACAGCTCCTGCTCCTTCCAGACGTTGATCGCGAGCGTGTCCTGGGCGCCGATGACGTAGTCCGCCTGGGCGGCCGCCGCGTTCTCCTCGAGCTCCTGCACACTCGGCTGGTTTCGAACGTTCTGCGCGCAGGCGGCCAGGGCCAGCGCGAAGAGCGAAGGCAAGAGTATTTTCGCGGGGCTGGGTCGGGGGGGCATCGTTCGTGTCTCCTGGAATCCGGGCTACGCCGAGTCGGAAAGACCCGCGTCCCTCATCTTGTACAGCAACGCCTTGTAGCTGATCTGCAGGATCGCCGCGGCTTCCTTGCGGTTCCAGCGCGTGCGCTGGAGGACTTTCGCGATTAGACGCGCCTCGGCGACTTGTGCCGCCTGGCGCGCGACGCGCTTCAGGCTCACGCGCTCGCTCTCGCCGGCCAGGAAGCGGTCGAGCTCGCCCAGCGCCGGTGCGCACGGGACCGGAGCGTGAGTCGCCGGCGCGCACCGCGAACGCAGCTCCTCGAGCACCGGCTCCGCCGTGCCGAGCACGACGATTCGCTTCACCATGTTCTCGAGCTCGCGGATGTTGCCCGGCCAGCCGTGCGCGGCGAAGGCCGCGCGCACGTCGTCGGGAAACGGCTTGGGGTCCTTGCCGTACTCGCGGGCGTAGCGGTCGAGGAAGTGGTAGATCGGAAG
>Ga0209131_1003404_pt1 | contig 10587 bp, 7 predicted proteins | sample GraSoi_2013_40cm_FD_185826 | JGI IMG/M metagenome (GOLD analysis project Ga0209131, IMG submission 185826) | Grasslands soil microbial communities from the Angelo Coastal Reserve, California, USA - Sample 9_17_2013_40cm (SPAdes) (version 2) | ecosystem: Environmental > Terrestrial > Soil >...
GCGGGGGCGGCGCCATCGGCTTGGGCTCCGGCGGCGAGGTGCTCACGTTCATGGTCGCGGGCCCGGGCGCGGGCTTCGCTTCCGGCGCCTTGGTCGCCGTTTGTTCGGCGGCGAGCGGCTTCAGGTTGGTCTGCGTGTCGCTCGCTTCCGGCGCCGGCTTCGGGGGCGGCGGCGCCGCCTTGGCCGGGTTGCGGATGATCATCGTCTTCTCGAAGTCCGCCGCCGTCGCCGCGGTGGGCGCGTCGTTGAAGTACTTGAGCTTGTGCTTGCCGATCTCGACGACGTCGTTGTTCTGCAGGAAATGCTTCTTGACCGGCTTGCCGTTCACCATCGTCCCGTTGGTGCTGCCCAGGTCCTCGATGAAAGAATCGTTGAGGATCGTGATGATGGCCGCGTGCTCGCCGCTCACCGCCAGGTTGTCGATCTGGATGTCGTTATGGGCTTTTCGGCCGATGAGTGTGCGCTCCTTCGAGAGCGGGTACTCCTTGAGCACTTGCCCGTCGACACTGAGGATGAGCTTGGCCATGGTCTTGTCCTTGTTTCCTACCGGAATAATGCCTTCAAACGCGCGACCCAGCCGCGCGGAACTCCAAAGGGCTCTGCGACGCGGATGAGCATCGCGGAGATGTTGTCGCGGCCGCCGTTGTCGTTGGCCGTTTGAATGAGCTGCTGCACCGTGAGGTTGGGGTTGCTGCGCAGGGTGACGAGCGTCACGCGGATCTCCTCGTCTTCCACCATGTCCGACAGCCCGTCCGAGCACAGCAGGTACGTGTCGCCCAGCTGTGTCTCGTAGACGTGCAGCTCCGGATCCACCGTGGGATCGATGCCGAGCGCGCGCGTGACGAGGTTCTTGTTCTGCGAAAGCTTCGCCTCCTCCGGCGTGATGAGGCCGGAGTCGAGCTGCTCCTGCAGCAGCGAGTGGTCGCGCGTGACCTGCTCCATCGTGTCACCCCTCAGGCGATAGAGGCGCGAGTCGCCGATGTGGGCCACGGTCATGAAGTTGTCGAAGAAGAGCGTGACCACGAGCGTCGTGCCCATGCCCGCGCATTCTGGATTGTTCTGCGAGGTCGTGAAGATCGCGCTGTTCGCGCGCGCGATCTGTTCGCGCAGGAGGCGCTCGGAGGTCGCCTTCGCATCGTCGCGTCCCATGCGCTCGATCTCTTTCGGGATCCAGGTCTCCTGCAGCCCGTCGGAGATGAGGGACGTGGCCATGCCGCTCGCGACCTCACCGGCGTTGTATCCGCCCATGCCGTCGGCGAGGACATAGAGCCCGATGTCCGGGCGAGATTCGATGCAGTCCTCATTGTGGTCACGAACGCGCCCTGGATCTGTGAGGGTCGCGGCCTGCAGCGACTGCGCGAGCGTCATGCGACGGCTCCGAAAATGCACACGCGAATGCCCTCGCGAATCCCCGAGCGATGGCCCTCCCGCCTCCAGCGCGCCTGTTGTCTCATCCGTTTCCGGTTTTTCTAGGGCACAACCCGCAAATTCTCGGATTTATAATAACTTAAATCGCTTTTTTCATAAACAGTCCCGCTTCGTCGCCGATGTCCCTGATTTCTCGGGAGAGTTTGGTGCCGAGAGCGGGTCGCCCCGCCCTGTTGCGAGACATTATACGATTGGGCTTAAATGGCTCTCCCCCCGCCGTAAATCAGACCCCAAATGGACCGCCTCCAAGACATCGATCCTCTCGAGACCCGCGAATGGGTCGACTCGCTCGATGCGGTGCTCGAGATCGAAGGACCGGATCGCGCGCACTTCATCCTCGAACAGCTCGTCGACAAGGCGCGCCGCTCCGGCGCCTATCTGCCCTATCGCGCGCAGACCGCTTATATCAACACGATTCCTCCCCACATGGAGGAACGCTCGCCCGGGAACCAGGAGCTCGAGCATCGCCTGCGATCGGTCGTGCGATGGAATGCCGTCGCGATGGTACTGCGCGCGGGGAAGAAGGACCTCGAGCTCGGTGGCCACATCGCGAGCTTCGCATCGGCGGCCACGCTCTACGACGTCGGCTTCAACCATTTCTGGCAGGCGCCGGGCGACAAGCACGGCGGCGACCTCGTCTATTTCCAGGGCCACTCCGCGCCGGGCGTGTATGCGCGTGCCTTCCTCGAAGGCCGGCTCACGGAGGCGCAGCTCGACATGTTCCGGCAGGAAGTCGACGGCAAGGGCGTGTCGTCGTATCCGCACCCATGGCTGATGCCCGACTTCTGGCAGTTCCCCACGGTGTCGATGGGCTTGGGACCGATCCAGGCGATCTACCAGGCGCGCTTCCTGCGCTACCTCGAGCACCGCGGCATGGCCAAGACCGAGGACCGCAAGGTGTGGGCATTCATGGGCGACGGCGAGATGGACGAGCCCGAATCGCTGGGCGCCATCGGGCTCGCGTCGCGCGAAAGCCTCGACAACCTGGTCTTCGTCATCAACTGCAACCTGCAGCGCCTCGACGGCCCGGTGCGCGGCAACGGCAAGATCATCCAGGAGCTCGAGGCCACTTTCCGCGGCGCCGGATGGAACGTGATCAAGGTGATCTGGGGGTCCTACTGGGACACGCTGCTCCAGCGCGACAAGGACGGGATCCTGTTGAAGCGCATGGAGGAAGCGGTCGACGGCGAGTACCAGAAGTTCAAGAGCCGCGACGGCGCGTACGTGCGCGAGCATTTCTTCGGGAAGTATCCGGAGCTCAAGCAGATGGTCGCGAACATGTCCGACGAGGACATCTGGCGCCTCAATCGCGGCGGCCACGACCCGCACAAGGTGTACGCGGCTTACGCCGCGGCGGTGAAGCACAAGGGGCAACCCACCGTGATCCTCGCCAAGACGGTGAAGGGATACGGCATGGGCGCCGTCGGCGAAGGCAAGAACATCGCGCACCAGCAGAAGAAGATGCCCATCGAGGCGCTCAAGCAGTTCCGCGATCGCTTCAACATCCCGATTCCCGACGACAAGCTCGCGGACCTGCCCTACTTCAAGCCGGCCGCAGACTCGCCGGAGATGAAGTACCTGCAGGAGCTGCGCGCGCAGCGCGGCGGAAGCGTGCCGCAGCGCCGGCGCAAGAGCGCGAAGCTGGAAGCGCCGAAGCTCGAGTCGTTCAAGGTGCTGCTCGATGCCACCGCGCAGGGCCGCGAGATCTCCACGACGATGGCGTTCGTGCGCATGCTCACGGCGCTGGTGAAGGACAAGGGCATCGGCAAGAACGTCGTGCCCATCGTGCCCGACGAGTCGCGCACCTTCGGCATGGAAGGATTGTTCCGCCAGCTCGGCATCTATTCGTCGCTCGGCCAGCTCTACGAGCCCGAGGACAGCGACCAGCTCATGTTCTACAAGGAGGACAAGAACGGCCAGATCCTCCAGGAAGGCATCAACGAGGCGGGCGCGCAATGCTCCTGGATGGCGGCGGCCACGTCGTATTCGAACAACAACGTGCCGATGATCCCGTTCTACATCTTCTACTCGATGTTCGGGATGCAGCGCGTGGGCGACCTGGCTTGGGCCTCGGGCGACCTTCGCGCCAGGGGCTTCCTGCTCGGCGGCACCGCGGGGCGCACGACGCTCAACGGCGAAGGCCTGCAGCACGAGGACGGCCACAGCCACATCATCTCGTCGGTCATGCCGAATTGCATCTCCTACGATCCCACGTTCGCGTATGAGGTCGCCGTCATCGTGCAGGACGGCCTCAGGCGCATGGTGGAAAACCAGGAGGACGTCTTCTATTACATCACCCTGATGAACGAGAACTACCCGCACCCCGGGCTGCAGGACGGAACGCGCGAGGGAATCCTCAAGGGGATGTACAAGCTCTCGGACGGCGGCACGGCCAACGGTCCGCGCGTGCAGCTGCTCGGTAGCGGCACGATCCTTCGCGAAGTGATCGCCGCCGCGCAGATGCTGAAGGACGACTGGGGCGTGACAGCCGACGTGTGGAGCTGCCCCTCGTTCACCGAGCTCTCACGCGAGGGACGCGCCGCCGAGCGCTGGAGCCTGCTGCATCCGACGGAAAAATCGAAGCCGTCCTATGTCGAACAGTGCCTTGCGCCGACCCAGGGGCCGATCGTCGCCTCGACCGACTACGTGCGCGCCTTCGCCGACCAGATCCGTCCCTACGTGCCGCGCCGCTACAAGGCGCTGGGCACCGACGGCTTCGGCCGCAGCGACTCGCGCGACAACCTGCGCCGCTTCTTCGAGGTGAACCGCAACTACGTGACGGTCGCCGCGCTGAAGGCGCTCGCCGACGAGGGCGACGTGCCCGCGCAGAAAGTCGCCGACGCGATCAAGAAATACGGCATCGATTCGGCGAAACCGGCACCGTGGACCGTCTAAAAGTCCACTAGTCGAGAGTACGAGTCGCAGCAAACGCCAGAGAACAAGAGTGGCGCGAAAAAAAGGAGAGACCCGTTGCCTGCCATTGAAGTAAAGGTCCCCGACATCGGCGACTTCAAGGACGTCCCGGTGATCGAAGTGCTGGTGAAGCCGGGCGACAGCGTGAAGAAGGACGACTCGCTCATCACGCTGGAGAGCGACAAGGCGACGATGGAGGTGCCCGCGCCCTCCTCCGGCACCGTGAGGGAGATCCGCGTCAAGGTGGGCGACAAGGTGAGCCAGGGCGTGCCCATCCTCACGATGGAAGGCGGCGACGCCGCAAAGGCCGCACCGCCGCCGACGCCTGCAGCGACGCGCGCGGAGAGTCCCGCCACGAGGGCCCCCGCGAAAGCGCAAGCATCCGCGCCCGCATCGAAACCTGCCCCCGCTCCCGCGCCTGCACCCGCGGTTGAGGCTGAGGCGCCACCGGCTCCCGCGGCGAGCGCCCCAGCCGAGCCCGGACACAAGCTCGCGCACGCAAGCCCCGGCGTGCGCCGGTTCGCGCGCGAGCTGGGCGTGGACATCAACCTGCCGCGCGGCTCCGGTCCGAAGGGCCGCATCCTCAAGGAAGACATCCAGGGTTTCGTGAAGCAGGCGCTGGCCGGTGGCGCCGCGCCCGCGGTGGCCCGTGGCGGCGGACTCGGCGACCTGGGGCTGCCCGCGTGGCCGAAGGTGGATTTCGCGAAGTTCGGCCCTGTGGACGTGCAGCCGCTCACGCGCATCCAGAAGATCTCAGGGCCCGTGCTCGCGCGCAATTGGGTGATGATCCCGCACGTCACGCAGTTCGACGAAGCGGACATCACCGAGCTCGAGGCTTTCCGCGCGAAGGTGAACGAGGAGAACGCGAAGTCCGGCGTGAAGATCACGCCGCTCGCGTTCCTCATCAGGGCCGTCGTCGCCTCGCTCAAGAAGTTTCCCAGGTTCAACAGCTCGCTGGACGGCGACAATCTCGTCGTGAAGCAGTACTGGAACATCGGCTTCGCCGCCGACACACCGCAGGGCCTGATGGTGCCCGTCATCAAGAACGCCGACCAGAAGGGCGTGGCCGAGATCGCGAAGGAGACCTCGGAGCTCGCCGCGAAGGCGCGCGATGGCAAGCTGGGTCCGGCCGAAATGCAGGGCGGCACGTTCTCGATCTCGTCGCTGGGCGGCATCGGCGGCACCGCCTTCACGCCGATCGTGAACGCGCCCGAAGTCGCGATCCTCGGCGTGTCGAAGGCGAGCATGAAGCCGGTGTGGAACGGCAAGGAATTCGCCCCGCGTCTCATCATGCCGCTATCGCTTTCCTACGATCACCGCGTGATCGACGGCGCTCTCGGCGCGCGATTCACCGCGCACCTGGCGCAGGTCATCTCCGACATGCGCCGCAGCGTCCTCTAGGGTCCCTCCATGGCGCAAATCGAGATCAAGGTCCCCGACATCGGGGACTTCAAGGACGTTCCCGTCATCGAGCTGCAGGTCAAGCCCGGCGATACGGTGGCCAAGGAGGATCCGCTCGTCACGCTCGAGAGCGACAAGGCGACGATGGAGGTGCCGTCAACGCACGCCGGCACCGTGAAGGAATTGCGCGTGAAGATCGGCGACAAGGTGTCGCAAGGATCGCTGATAGCGATCCTGGAGGCGACATCGGCAGCGGGGACGGGCCGTCCGACCGCGGATGTCGTCCCCGCGAACGCGGGGACCCAGCCGGACGTCTCTGCGGACGCCTCGGCCCTCAAGAGCGCCATAGCGCAGTCGGGCGCGCAACACGTGCGCGACACGCTCACATCGACCCTCGCGAGCCTGGACGCGGACCTGCATGCGGAGGTGCTCGTGCTGGGTGCGGGCCCGGGTGGCTACACCGCCGCCTTCCGCTCGGCCGACCTGGGCAAGAAAGTGGTCCTGGTCGAACGCTACTCCGCGCTCGGCGGCGTGTGCCTCAACGTGGGCTGCATCCCGTCGAAGGCGCTGCTGCACACGGCGAAGATCATCACCGATGCCGAGGATGGTGCGCACATCGGCCTGGGGTTCGGCGCGGTGAAGATCGAGCTCGACGGCGTTCGCAAGTTCAAGGATGGCGTGGTGGGCAAGCTCACGAAGGGCCTTTCCGGCCTCGCGAAGGCGCGCAAGGTGACGGTGGTCGAGGGCAAGGCGCAGTTCGCCTCGCCGCACACCCTCGAAGTCGAGACGAAGGAAGGAAGGAAGGTCGTCTCGTTCGACCATTGCATCATCGCGGCCGGCTCCCAGTCGGCGAAGATTCCCGGTTTCCCCTACGACGACCCGCGCCTCATGGATTCCACGGGCGCGCTCGAGCTCACGGACATTCCCAGGCGCCTGCTGATCATCGGCGGCGGCATCATCGGCCTGGAGATGGCGACCGTGTACGACGCGTTGGGCTCGAAGGTGACGGTGGTCGAGTTCATGGACCGCCTGATCCCGGGCGCCGACCCCGACATCGTGAAGCCGCTCGCCAAGCGCATCGAGAAGCGCTACGAGAAGATCCTGCTGAGGACCAAGGTCGCCAGGATCGAGGCCGCGCCCGAAGGGCTGAGGGCGCACTTCGAAAGCGCCGAGGCGGGCGCCGCCGCGCCCGGACCGGAGCTCTACGACCGCGTGCTGCTCGCAGTGGGCCGCCGCCCCAACGGAAAGAACATCGGCGCCGAGAAGGCGGGCGTCAACGTGGGCGAGCGTGGCTGGATTCCCGTCGACAAGCAGATGCGCACCAACGTGCCTCACATCTTCGCGATCGGCGACATCGTGGGCGAGCCGATGCTCGCGCACAAGGCCACGCACGAGGGCAAGCTCGCCGCGGAAGTCATCGCGGGCATGAGCCATCACGCGTGGGAAGCGCGCACGATCCCGAGCGTGGCCTACACCGACCCGGAAATCGCGTGGATGGGACTGTCGGAGTCCGAAGCGAAGCAGTCCGGAATCGAATACGAGAAGTCCGTGTTCCCCTGGGCCGCGAGCGGCCGCGCGCTCGGAATGGGACGGGAGGACGGCCTCACGAAAGTCCTCTACGAAAAAGGCACCAAGCGAATCCTCGGCGCGGGAATCGTCGGCGTGAATGCGGGTGAGCTCATCGCGGAGACCGTGCTTGCGCTGGAGATGGGCGCGGATGCGGAGGATATCGGCCTCACGATCCACCCGCACCCGACGTTGTCGGAGACCGTGTTCTTCACGGCGGAGATGGCCGAGGGCTCGATCACCGACATGATGCCGCCGAAGCGCTAGGAGCGACGCAGCAGCCACGCGCTCGCCGGTGAGACCAGTGCGAAGGCGATCGCGGCGATCGCCCACCACGAGCCGCGCATCATCAGCCAGCACGCGAACGCCCATCCGGCCGCGCTGAAGAACTCCACCAGGTTCACGAGCTTCGACGACTGGGCGCGCTTGCGCAGGTCGCGCCCGCTTCCCGGCTTCGCCGTCCAGATCTGCACCACCGCGCATGATGCGAGCGCGCCCGCCGCGCACGCGGCGAATGCCGCGAGCCACACGATGGACACCGTGGCGTAATAGAGAAGGAACGGCACACAGATTCCGACCGGTATGGCCATTGCGGCCAGGACCTTGATCCAGAGGACGCGCTCGCGCGACACCGGCGCGGAGCCCACGAGGTCGGGCGATTCCTCGCCGCTCATCGTCATCCACGCGAGGTTTCCCGCCAGCGTCGAGGCCACGAGGATGATCGTGGGCGCGAGCAGGTCCTGCGCGGTCGCCTTGCGCACGAGGATCGCGAAGAGCGGAATGAGGTAGAGCACCTGAAGGAGCATCTGCGAAATGAGGCGCGGATCGCGCAGGATCAGGCGAAGCTCCTTGGCGATGACCACCCGCGCGAGCCCGGCGCGGAATTCCGCCGAGGGCCGCGCGCGGCGCGCGGGCGAGGTGATCGACTCCTTCGTGCCCTCGAGGAACAGGCGCTCGGCGCGCACCACGACGAGCACGAACGCGCCCACGCAGGCGATGGTCACGGCGGCGAACGGAATCGCATCGCCGATCAGCGCCCGGAAGGGCCACCAGAGGACGCTCTCGGGCCCGATCATCGCCTGCGCCGCGTCGCTGCGCGAGAGCATGATGAGCTTCACCTGGGTGGCGCGCGGCAGGAAGTTGAACGACTGCATCGCGAGGAAGATGCCGGCGCCGAGGAAGGCGCCCGCGATCTGCGCGATCGTCCGCGCGCGGCGCGCGCCGAACGCGCGCACCAGCGCAAGCGTGGCCGCGAAGGCGCATGCCGAGGCCCCCATCCCGAGAGCGAGCATCGCCGGGTAAGCGGCGGCGAACCGCCAGTACCCATGGGCCATGGCTCCATTGGCGAACGGGATCACGAAGAGGGCGAAGAACCCCAGCGATTGCACGGCGACGCCAATGCCGCGCACGGCGAGCACCGTGCGCGCAGGAATGGGCGACGAGAGCAGCAGGTCGAGGTCGTTACGCTCGAAGAGCGCGATGATCGAAAGGCCGAACGCCGTGGCGACGATGAGCAGCACGACGAACCACGTGATCATGCCGGCGGTCACGAGCGCCCCGCCGGAGCCGAGCCGGGATGGATCGCGCATGACGAACCACGCCGCGGCATGGCAGAACGCCCAGAAGATCGCGAGGATCGCGAGCAGGAACCCCACGGCCTTGCCGCCCTGGCCGCGCCAGGAAAGGCGCAACTCATGGGCGAGCAGCCAGCGCCAGCCGGGCGCCCTACCCGCCAGCCGCACCCGTCGTTTCCTCGCGCGTGATCTCGAGGAAGATGTCCTCGAGCGTGGCGCCTGCGCCCGCGGACGCCCGCAGCTCGGCCATCGTTCCCTGCGCCACGATGCGCCCGCGCCGGATGATGCTGATGCGCTGGGCAATGCGTTCCGCGATCTCGAGGATGTGCGTCGTCAGGATCACGCACACGCCCGCCTTCGCGCGCTCGACCAGCAGGTTCTTCACCTGCCGCGCGGCGGCCGCATCCAATCCGGTGAGCGGCTCGTCGAGGATCATCACGCGCGGCTCGTGGATGAGCGCGCCCGCAAGCGCCAGCTTCTGGCGCATGCCGCGGGAGAAACCCTCGATCAGCTCCGTGCGATCGGCCAGGCCCAGCCATTCGAGGAGTTGCGCCGCGCGGCTGCGCGCGGTCGCGGGATCGAGGCTCCAGAGTCCCGCGACGAACTCGAGATACTCCATCGGACGCAGCTTCGCGTAGAGAAGCGGGTCGTCGGGAAGGAAGGCCAGCACGCGCTTCGCATCCTCGGGATGCGACAGCACGTCGTGTCCCATGACGCTCACGGTGCCTGCATCGGGCCTGAGCAGTCCCGCAACGATGCGAAGCGTCGTCGTCTTCCCCGCGCCGTTCGGGCCGAGGATCGCATGGAGCTCGCCCTGCGCGATCGAGATGTCGAGGCCATCGACCGCGGTCTGCCTGTCGAAGCGCTTGACGAGCCCGCGGATCTCGAGCGCCGGCGTCACGGCAGGACGGCGGGCGTCACCAGGGCGAGTGCGGCGATCACCGTGAGGCGATCAGCGCCGAAGAATCCTTTCGGTTTCGCTTCCACGTCCACGATACCGGCGACCTCGCGCGCGTCGTCGAGGATCGGCACGCACGCTTCGGACTGCACGCCATCGTCGCAGACGTAGAATCCCCCGCCCGCCTCCACGTGGCGCGACACGTCCTCGATCACCGTCGCGCGTCCGGTGAGTCCCACGGTGCTGTTGGTGCTCTTCTCGGCGAATTCGTGCGTGAGGGGAAACTCTGCGCGGCTCGGGCGCCCGACGTACGAAAGCTTCACCAGCACGGGAATGCCCGCGGAGTTCGTGCGCTTCTGGTAGACGCCGACCCAGTCCGCGCCCGTCGTTTCCTGCACGCGTTCGACCAGCCGCTCGAGGAGCGCCAACCGCCGGGTGGCCCGCTCGCTGCGGCCTCCAAGTATCGCGCCCAGGTCGTATGGCACGGGTGCCAGCTGGTCCACGACGGAGCACGTGCCGTCCTCGGTGAGCATCGGCACGCGATATGTGTAGAGCGACCCGGGATCGCCGATGGCGACCTTTTCGCTCATTGCCTCCATCAGGTCGCGGATGGCGCGCTCGACGTCGGCCTCGCGGCCGCTCAGCGACTCGAGGCCTGCAACACGCAGATAGGTGGCGATTCGAGCGGCGGCGTCCATGTCGTCATTTTCTCATGCGCGGGCACCATTTCCGCAACGAGCACGGCAAGGTACCTCGCCGCCATTTCCTCGAGGCAATGTCGGGCGCGCACGAATTCGCGAGCCCGGA
>Ga0209131_1003405_pt1 | contig 10586 bp, 8 predicted proteins | sample GraSoi_2013_40cm_FD_185826 | JGI IMG/M metagenome (GOLD analysis project Ga0209131, IMG submission 185826) | Grasslands soil microbial communities from the Angelo Coastal Reserve, California, USA - Sample 9_17_2013_40cm (SPAdes) (version 2) | ecosystem: Environmental > Terrestrial > Soil >...
AATGGTATGAGCATTGCCCTGTTGATTAACCAGGCCGTTTCGACCACTATTGCCGCCGTGTTCCTGCCCACCGTCGGCAAGTACGGGTACTCGACCATGTTTTTCGGCTTTGCCGCTTGTACCGTGATCTACTTCATCACGGCCGCGGTATTCCTGCCGGAAACGAAGGGGAAAACACTGGAAGAGATTGAAGCGCATTTTGAGGGAACTGGGGAAATGGCCGGTTCTGCCGTGGCGTCCCCTTAAGGGGTGGTTACCGGCATCAGCGTGTGGCAATGTTGTATATGCTAATGGGACGCGAGAAAATGCGGACAGGCATGAAAATCAGAATTGCGGTTCCTGTTATTGCGTTGCTGGCGGTCTGGGCTTTGGATTCTGCTGTCGCACAAACCAAACCGGAGACTGGGTCGGCCGTGATCCTTCGACTCGAGGCCAAGTGGAATGCGGCTTACGACCGGGGGGATATCGCAACCATGAATTCTCTGCTAGCTGATGATTTCATCATCACCGTCGAAGATGGGAGCACATTCAGCAAATCTGGATATATCGCCCACTACGGGGACACTACCGTCCACGTAGAGACTTCAGAAATGTCAGATCTTAAAGTTCGAATGCATGGCAAAACCGCGGTTGTCACTGGCGCGTATCACGAAAAGGGTACGACCAAGGGTAAACCCTACGAATACCGTGACCGTTTCACCGATGTCTGGATGAGCATGAACGGCACGTGGCAGGTTATCGCTTCTCACTATAGTATTCCGGCCAGCCAGTAACGAACCCTCTGTTTACGAATCGGCGCGCTCAAACTTATTCATTCGGAAAGCCGTATACCCCAGGGGTTGGCCTCTGGCTCGGCAGTTTGCACTGGGAGGACTCAAGCCATATCCCGCCCAGTCTACAATCAATGGAATTGAGAGTCTTAAGGGAACAAGTCCCTTTAATTCTGCCTCTTAAGGGTTAATATTGCAGGTTATCGCCTGTCGGCTGTTAACTGTTTGCAGTAGTACAATTAGCTCACGTCTGCGCTCCAATATTAAGGATTCATACCCGTAACGATGGGCCCGATTCTGTGCTTTGTAATCTTTAGAAGTGTCCTCGGGTGGTATCCATCCTTTTTTACTGGCGCGGGGGGGCGTCGACGCTTCTGTCTCGATTACAGGTGAAGATTCAGTAAGGTGAAATTTAAGTTGGCAGTCAAACGTCTAGCGATGATGTGATACTTCCCGGAGCAATGAGATGACATCATTGCGTCCAGCAGAGGACATCTTGAAACTGGCAGAAAGTCAACGCTCCTTTGACGGGTTCCAGCGATCCAACTGTTTCCACACGGCGGCCATTCTCGCTTCGCTCTATGTTCTTATGTGCGCAGTACCGGCGGTTACTCAAGCGCAAGTCGCCGGAGGCAGCATAACTGGAACCGCCAGAGGAGACTCCGGCTCCGCAATGCCGGGAGTTCGGATCTCTGTAAAAGATGTGACCACCGGCCAGGTCAGGACAGTGCTCACCGACACGTCGGGCTATTACAGCCTGTCTGCGCTACCTGCTGGCAAGTATGAAATGACGGTTTCGGCTCCGGCGTTTGTCAGCCAACTCTGGACGGGCATTACCATAACAGCCGGAAGTCAACGCGTCCTCGACATTCTAATGCGCCCTGGCAGTTCAGAGTCGATGGTACGCGCTACTGTGTCGGGCGCGCCCTCAAATCAATCGTCCGGTAACGTCGACAATTCTGTTGTGCAGAATACGCCGCTCAATGGACGCGATTGGACCCAGCTTGCGACTTTGCAGGCGGGCGTTACCGGAGTTCAAACCGGAAGCGCCAGCGGCGGTGGAAATACGGAACGCGGCTTTGGAGCGGCAATAAGCATCTCCGGTGCCCGACCCGACCAGAATAGCTATCGCCTGGACGGAATCAGCATCAACGATTATTCCAATGGTGCACCCGGCAGCGTCCTGGGTGACAATCTCGGAATCGACGCCGTTGAGCAAGTCTCTGTTCTGGGCAGCAATTATCCGGCCGAATATGGACGAACCTCAGGCGGCGTGATTAACGCCATCACTCGTTCCGGAACCAAAGCATTCCACGGTGATGTCTACGAGTTCTTTCGCAATAACGCACTGGATGCAAGAAACTTTTTTGACGGCAAAATTCCGCCTTTTAAACGGAATCAGTTTGGCGGCTCAGCCGGTGGGCCGCTCCAGAAGGAGCGGATGTTCATCTTTGGAGACTACGAAGGTCTGCGCCAGTCACTCGGTGTGACCACGGTGGACACCGTCCCCTCGCCGGCCGCGCGCGCTGGAAACCTTTCCACCGGAAGCGTTACCGTCGATCCCGATGTACTTCGTTTCATCAATGCGTTTTACCCGCTGCCGAACGGTTCTCTTCTGGGCAATGGTGATACCGGGGTGTTTTCTTTCGCCGGTCAGGAAGTAACGAATGAAAACTATTTTACTGTCAAAGTTGACCGTAAGTTGTCCGACAAAGACCTGCTGGCGGTCACTTATATGCGCGACAACTCCAAGACAGTTCAGCCTGACAATTTCAACGAGTTGCTTTCCAATACTGTGTCGCGGCGCCAGGTTGTTACCCTCCACGCTCAGCACGCCTTCAGTGCCACCTTTCTGAATGCCGCTCGCTTGGGCTTCACTCGCGCCGTTGGCATCACCGGGGGCTTGACCAAGATTTTAAACTCGAACATGCTTGATCCCTCGTTCGGATTTGTGCCCGGGGGTTTGGCCGGTGAGGTTCGTTCGGTTCCAGGCTTGACCAACTTCTCCGGCGCGCCCACGAAGGGGGGAGTTCTCCTCTCCGAAAAGTCTCTTGCCTGGAATTCTTTTCAAGGTGGTGATGACGTCTTTCTCACCCGTGGTATCCACAGCTTAAAGTTCGGCGTGCTGGTGGAACGCATGCAGGACAACCAACTGTCACTTCCTGCTGTAAACGGGCGTTTTCGCTTCGATTCGCTGGTCAATTATCTGACCAACCGGCCGGAAGTGTTCCAGGGATCCGCCGGTCTTAATGTGCCGGATGTCGGATTGCGCCAGACTTTGTTCGGCGCCTACGTACAGGATGACGTTCGGCTGAAAAAAGATCTCACAGTGAATCTCGGCTTGCGCTATGAAATGGCGACGGTTCCAACCGAGTCGCAAAATCGCATCTCCAACCTGCGGAATCTTACCGATGCTGTGCCTCACGTCGGCGCGCCGTTTTTCAGAAATCCTACTTTACGGAATTTCGAGCCGCGTGTTGGCTTTGCCTGGAATCCGCGGGGCGGAAAGAATCTGGTGCGCGGCGGTTTTGGCATTTTCGATGTCCTGCCGCTGCCTTACGAATTTCAATCTTCGTTTCAACTTGCTGTGCCATTCGTGCAGTCTATCTTTGCCAATACTCTCCAGCCCGGCATGTTTCCAACTGGTGCTTATCAAACATTTAAAAATCAAACGAATTTCGGGCTGGCCACCTACGTTGAATTTAATCCCAAACGCAATTACGTGATGCAGTGGAATCTGGGGATCGCCAGGGAGTTGAGCTCAACGCTTTCCCTAACCATCGGCTATGTCGGCTCCCGTGGAGTTCACCTTCCCTATCGCGTTGACAACATCGATATGGTCCTCCCCACGCTGACTCCGACAGGCTACGTGTTTCCGCCGACAGCTACGAGCAGTACGCTGAATCCGAATTTTGGCCGCATCAATTCGACCCTCTGGCGAGCGAATTCCTTTTATCATGCCCTGCAGGCCGATATGACCAAGCGCGTCAGCCGCGGAGTCGAATTGCACGCCGCTTACACTTTTGGCAAGAGTATAGACACGCTATCGGCAACCGCAGCCGACGACGCCTTTCCCAATGGTTTGTTCAATCAGCTTTTCTTTGATCAGCGCACTACGCACGGGCCCTCCGACTTCAACGTCGCACAAACTCTCGTGGTGAGCTTTACATGGGAACTCCCTAACCTCGCACGGAGCCCCCGAATCTTGGCCTGGGCTGCCAGTGGTTGGCAATTGGGCGGCATCTACAAAGCCAGTTCCGGCCAGCCTTTCACGCCAATCCTGGGCGGTGATCCGGCCGGCATGAAATTGGATGAGACCAGTGAACGCCCGAACCGCCTGGGAGGGCCGAGTTGCGGCACGCTAACCAATCCGGGAAACCCTAACCACTACATCAAGACGGACTGTTTAGCTTTCCCCGGTGCGAACACATGGGGAAATTTGGGCCGCAACGCCCTAATTGGTCCTGGCGTCTCCAAATTGGACGTTTCTGTGTTCAAGAACAATCGCATTCGGCGCATCTCGGAAACCTTCAACGCACAGTTCCGCGCGGAATTCTTCAATATTCTGAACCATGCCAACTTCGCCTCGCCCACCGACCACTCGACGGTCTTCGATCAGAGTGGGAACCCCATCTCAAGTGCCGGACTCATCACCTCCACGCAAACAATTTCCCGGCAGATTCAGTTTGCCGTGAAACTCATCTGGTGAGCCTCGCCTCGTGTGAGGGATGCCAGTCTTCTTGAAGGAGTATTGTTTGGTCAGAGCTTGAGCATTCGCGCAGCGTTGTCGCCTAAGATCATCTTTCGTTGCGCGCTGGTTATATTTATCTGATCCAGGAAATGCACCGGCCTTTCGTACCCCATGTCTAAGCAGTAGTCGCTGCCGATCATGATGCGCTCGGCGCCCACCTCGCTGATTACGAACTCCATGACGGATTTCGAATGGACAATAGTGTCGTATGTAAACCGCTGCAAGTATTTACTGGGAGGCTGCGGCAACTGCAGCTTTTGGATCTCTGGCCGCAGAGTCGCACCGTGGTCGATGCGTCCCATCAGCATCAGCAACACCCCCCCGCCGTGCGGCAGGGTGACCTGAAGCTTCGGGTGCCGGTCGAGCACTCCCCCGAAAATAAGATGGCAGGCGGCGATGGCGGTGTCGAAAGGGAAGCTCAGCAAGTTTGAGAGATAGAACGGTGCGGTGCGCTGCCCGCCAACTACCTGCAGCGGATGCAGGAAAATGGGAAGGTCCAATGCCTCGATGCGGGCAAAAATCGGCTCGAACAGCGGGTCGTCGAGATCGCGATGGTTAATGTTCGTGCCCATGTAAACGCCCCGTATTCCCGGCAATTTGCTTGCGCGATTGAGTTCATCAATGGCGCGATCGGGGAAGAGCATGGGAAGCGTTAGCAGGGCGACCAGTCGCTCCGGGTATTGCGCATGCGCGGAGCTGGCCGCATCGGACCGGTGAGCGACATCGCCTGTACGGCGGTGCCCTGCGCATCCATATCAGCGATCCGCTTCTTCAAGTCGACGATCCGGTAGGGAAGCGGTCCCTGGAAGCGCGCATCTGTCTTGATGTAAAAACCTTCCTCGGCAGCGCGATATTCCACGTTGAAGCGCGGCCCCTGTTGGGCGAGCACGTCCAGATAGGCTTGCGGAAAAAAATGCGCGTGAACGTCAACGGGGCGCACACCAGTCACATCACGGTTCGGCATGATTAGTGATCTCCTTAAATAGCTATGAGGCAGGCATCTTCTACTGCAATCGGTCAACGCTCAGACGATCGACGCTCAGACGATCGGCAAGTTCATCCAGAACCTTGCGCAGTTCGGGGCCTAGCGGAACCCCATGGGCCATGCGCTCGCGGTAAAGCTGCGCCGAGTGCTCTCCCGGAAGCCGGACTTCATCTACGCCCGGTAGCGTCGGAGATGACTTCATGACCTCCCACAGCTCATCGACATTCTGCTTAAAGGCGTCGACGTCGGCGAATGTCGCGATATCCAACGCGACAATGACCTGGCCGGTGTTGCTTGGAGTTTTGGAGTCCACCGTGTAGTTGACAATGTCCCGGCCAAACGCGGCTCCGTTCAATGTTCCTGCCAGCAAACCAAACATCAGCGCCAAGCCATACCCCTTCGGGCCGCCGACAGGGACAAGGAAGCCTTCGCTCGCGCGCTTCGCGTCGGTCAAGGGCTGACCCTGCCGGTCAATCATCCAACCTTCCGGCATCGGCTCATTGCGTTGCGCCTTGAGCCTGATCTTGCCAAAAGCGGTGTTCGTCGTGGCCATGTCAAGCACGATCGACGGATGTTTGGAAGCGGGTACTGCGATCGAAATGGGGTTGGTGCTCAGCAGCACTTCGGTCCCGCCCCATGGGGGCAGAACATTGGCATTGCCAACGCAAAAATACAATCCGATCATGTTCTGTTCCGCGGCCATCCGTGGATAAAGCTGCGCCGGGCCAGCGTGATTGCTGTGCCGCGTTCCCACCCAACCAATGCCGCACTGGCGGGCTTTCTCGATGGCGAGTTCCGCGGCTCGCTTCATAACCAGATGCCCCAGAGCGTTGTCGCCGTCGATGAGTGCCGCCCCCGCTCTGTCGCTCACTATGTGGATGTTAGGCCTTGCATTGACCGCCCCGTCCTGGATTTGCTTCACATACTGCGGCAGCCGGAATACGCCATGCGCATCGCCGCCGCGCGCGTCGGATTCTGCCATCAGCGCGGCCACCTGAGTGGCATCCTCCTGAGGAATGCCGGCAGAGGCCAGTGCCTGCGAGACGAACCTGTTCAGTTCGGCTATCGCAACGTGGGGCTGGCCCGGGGAGGGCGTGGCAGTTTCAGTCATGATCACTCTCTATTCTGCAATCTGTCTTCGGTAATCTCGTTAAGGCAAGTAATCGAAGACCATGAGATGGGCTTCTTCGATTACCAGGTCAGAAAGCATCGAGGTTTGCCAGCCGGCTTTCTTTTCGCGCGCCGTTACACCTTGCGCAATGTTCAATTCCTTAAGCAGGTCGGCCTGGAAATCCTGTGTTCCATGGCGGGCAGTGAGAATATAGTGCCGCGGGACAGCCGAGTAGAACCGCTTCAGTTCAGGCACCCAGAGTCCCGTCTTCGCGATTGCCCCGGTCGGAACTTTCCCGAGAAGCTCGAAGTGATCCGGGTCGATCTCCTTAAAAACGGCAACAGTGCCAGTCGTCCCGACGAAATAAATGCGGCTGGTAAGCGCGTCATATTGGAGGTCGTCTGCGCCACCCACGCTATCGAGCACCTGCACCACTTTGCCCGTCTCCGTATCCATGACAACCAGCTTTCCCGGTTCATGCTGGTGGCCGCCTCCAATATTGCCGGTATGGGCTTTGGTCCGGCTGCCGACAAAGAGGCGATGATGCGCTGCGTCCAGACCCGCGGTATGGGGCACCGGGCCTCCGGTGATAGGCCACTGGGCGACGACGGCGCGTTTTTCGAGATCAATTACCGCAACATGGCTGTCGCCTTCCACAATGTCTCCCATAGTGACGTACAGTCTTTTTCCGGATGGGTCGATTGTGATGCCGGCCGGATCACCGCCGGGGAGCCTAATGCTGCCCACTAATTTGGCCGTCTTTGTGTCGACGATATCGATCGACGCATTCGTTGCGCCATGCTCACCACTGCCACCAAAGTCTTCAAACACTTCGACGCCGGCATAAATCAAATGGGTGGAAGGATCGTACGCAGCGTTGTCCGCTCCCCGGTTCGGGTCACCATAGCCAGATAATTGGACAGTCTTAGTGACCTCGTAAGTCGCCCCACTAATGGCGACCACAGAGCTATCTGTCAGAGTCACCCAGACTTCGTTCGACTCTGGAAGATAGACAGGCTTCTTGGGCATAGCTGAAAGCCCCTTGGTCTCATGGATCACCTTGCCTGCTCGCAGGTCCACGGTTATGAGGCTCTTTGCAGCCTCGCCAGAGATAAAGAGGCGCTGACCTTTTACATCCGCCGCTAGATGATCCATGTAACCATCCCCCGGCAGTGGGATGGTCTCAACCAGCCGCAAAATGCCTGCCATATGCATCATGGGCAGCTGCTGACTCGCCGACTGCTGAGCCTGTGCCAGCCCCACGACCGCGAACAAAGTCACCAGAATTGCGAAAAACCACTTCATTGGTTCTTCCTCATTCGGAATTTCGATTTTCACCTTCGAATTGACTGCGTTTTCCGGATCGCATCTTTCTGTGGGCCGCTCTGGCTATGGGAGAACGGCCTCCGCGGCCGGTTCAGGACTAAACTCGTTTTCCAGCTTTGCAACAACAATCGTAGCGACTCCATTGCCAATAACATTGGCGAGCGCGCGCGCCATCGATAGGAAACTATCAACCGCAAACAGGAGCGCGAGCCCTTCCAGAGGCAGAACGCCCGATGCTCCGACGGTCGTGGCCAGGACAATGAAAGCAGCTCCAGTCACACCGGCGGCACCCTTCGAAGTCACCAGCATGATGGCCACCAGGACTAAGAGGCGTCCGAGACTAAGGGGAACGTGATAGACCTGGGCGATGAAAATGGTACTGATGGGCAACGATACGGCTAAGCCGCCGAGATTGAAGGCGTAACCTGTTGGCAAGACCAAATTGACCACTGAACGCGAAGCCCCGAATCGCTCCAGCTTCTGCATGAGCTGCGGCAGAACACTTTCAGATGAAGACGTGCCAATAACCAAGAGAATCTCGTCACGAATGTATTTAATTAAGTGGAGTAAGCTAAAGCCGAAGAAATATGCGATGAGCCCCAAGACAACGAAGACATAAAACGCTTCTGTCAGATAGGTGACCAGGACAAGCTTAGACAACGCCAATAAGGCGCTAGTGCCAAATTTACCGACGGTGAACGCCATCGCCCCGAAGGCCCCTATGGGGGCAATTCGCATAATGATTCTGATGATTCCGAAAAATACCATCATCACGCTGTCTAAACCCCGAACTATCGGCTGAGCGCGGCTCCCCATGCCAATCAGAGTGGCGCCGACTAATAGCGCAATTACCACGACCTGGAGCAAATCACCCTTTACGAAAGCTCCCAGGAAGTTATCGGGGACAGTACCCATGATGAACTCGAGAAATGAAAATTCCTTTCCCTTGTTCGCATAGGTGGCGTAATCCGCTGAAGCGGACGCGGAGGGGAGAGCAGTGACACCAACTCCCGGTTTGAAAAGTGCGACAGATGCCAGACCGATAGCCAGAGCAAGTGTCGTGACCAGTTCAAAATAGACGAGAGCCTTCAGCCCGATCCGCCCCACCTTGCGAATGTCACCGATGTGCGCAACCCCGGTGGAAACACAAAGAAATACAATGGGAGCAATCGCCATGCGGATCAGCTTGATGAAGAGATCACCAAGAGGCTTCATGGCCAGGGCATGCCTGGGATCAAGTTTGCCGAGCACTATGGCAGCAACAATGGCCAGCAAGACTTGAAGACTAATATTATTTCGCAGCTGGCGCTTGTTGGTCTGGGACGTCTCGTGCATTGCCGTTCCCCCAAGGATTTCCCATCGATGGTCCGGTTCTAACTAATCGTTCGGTTCTAGCTATCGGAAAGAGTCTTCAGTAGCCGGAACAATTCCTTTTTTGATTCAAATCCAATTCCGGGAATATCAGGCAACGGAATGTAACTGTTTTCAACCGGAGTGTTATCGGCGAATCCACCGAATGGTTGGAAGATACCAGGATAAGATTCATTGCCTCCAAGCCCCAGTCCTGCGGCTATATTCAGCGACAACTGATGGCCACCATGTGGAATGCAACGGGCCGCAGACCACCCGTATTCCTTCAACATGTCGAGAATGCGCAGATATTCCACCAGGCCGTAGCTCAGCGCACAATCGAACTGGAGGACATCGCGATCGGAGCGCATGCCGGCATATCGGATCAGGTTGCGCGCGTCCTGGACCGAGAAAAGGTTCTCACCCGTTGCCATCGGTCCTGAGTAGTGGCGAGCAAGCTCTTCCTGCAATTTATAATCGAGCGGATCTCCGGCTTCTTCGTACCACCGCAGTTGGTACGGTTCAAGAGCGTGGGCGTAGGCAATCGCCGTCACAAGATCAAAACGGCCGTTCGCGTCCACGGCCAACTGGTCGCCCCTCTTCAAAAGTTTCAGGACGGATTCGATGCGCCGTAGATCTTCCGGAAGCGGAGCTCCGCCAATCTTGATCTTTACCACGGAATAACCCAGGTCGAGATAACTTTGCATCTCTTGCTGTAAACCTGCCAAACCTTTCTCGGGGTAGTAATAACCGCCGGCTGCATAGACGAAAACCTTTGCGTCAGCGACGCCCCCCCTGAAACGATCCGCAAGCAGGCGATAAAGTGGCACACCGGCGATCTTGGCCACCGCGTCCCATACCGCCATATCCAGGACACCAACCGCCACCGACCTTTCGCCGTGTCCTCCAGGCTTCTCGTTCCGCATGACGACGTTCCAGATCTTGAACGGATCGAGATTATCGCCGGTTTCATCAACCAGACTCTCGGGCTTTGCAGCCAACAGCCGCGGCATAAAGCGGTCGCGCAACAGGCCGCTCGGTGCATAACGACCGTTAGAATTGAAGCCATAACCGACGACGCGTTTGCCATCGCGCACTACGTCCGTGATCAATGCCAGGGCGCTTACCGTCATCTGACTGAAGTCGATGTAGGCGTTGCGGATGTCCGATTTGATGGGGACAGCGATTTCGCGAATATCGACAATCTTCATTCGCGCACTTCGCTTTCCCGCAACGCATCCCGATTGAGAGTTAGCCCGAGACCAGGAGCGTCAGGGATCGTCAACATTCCCT
>Ga0209131_1003407_pt1 | contig 10581 bp, 5 predicted proteins | sample GraSoi_2013_40cm_FD_185826 | JGI IMG/M metagenome (GOLD analysis project Ga0209131, IMG submission 185826) | Grasslands soil microbial communities from the Angelo Coastal Reserve, California, USA - Sample 9_17_2013_40cm (SPAdes) (version 2) | ecosystem: Environmental > Terrestrial > Soil >...
CTGGCAAATCCATCCCGCTTACGCAATTCTTCATCGCTCGGCCTACGGACTCCCTCGGGGCGATCAACTCTGCACTCGCCAAGGGTCAGAATCTGATCTTCACTCCCGGTGTCTATCAACTTAGCGGAACGATCGGGGTTAAGCGGGCTGACACCGTCGTGCTTGGTCTCGGTTTCCCAACACTGGTGCCTACCACCGGGATGGCAGCGATGACAGTTGCCGATGTTCCGGGTGTCGAGCTTGCTGGATTGCTATTCGATGCGGGCCCGGTGAACTCATCGGTTCTGCTGCAAGTTGGCAGCGATAACGCCCACAAGAGCAACCCATCTGATCCAACATTGATTTCTGATGTGTTCTTCCGCATTGGCGGTGCGCAGGCGGGCATGGCGACTACTAGTCTCGTTGTCAACAGCGACAATACCATCCTCGATAACATCTGGGCTTGGCGCGCCGATCACGGCAATGGTGTAGGTTGGAATGTCAACACGGCCGACACGGGCGTTATCGTCAACGGCAATAACGTGACAGCTTATGGTCTGTTTGTCGAGCATTACCAGAAGTACGAAGTGATCTGGAATGGAAATGGTGGCTCGGTCACCTTCTTCCAGAATGAGATGCCCTATGATGTGCCAAGCCAGGCTGCGTGGATGGAATCTCCCGGTGTTAATGGCTATGCAGCCTTCAAGGTCGCCAGCGCTGTGACCAGTTTCAATGGATACGGCATGGGCAGCTACAGCTTCTTCAACCAGGGCGTGGATATCTTCGCCGCTAATGCGTTTGAAGTCCCCGCCACGCTCCCAGCCTCAAGCCTCCATGATCTGCTGACCATCTTCCTTGATGCATCACACGGTAAAGGCGGCATATCGAACGTTGTCAACGACACCGGCGGCTCGTCGACGATTGCCAATCCGGATGTTCCGGTTACCGTGGTGAACTACCCGTGATCTAAGCTATTGCTCGAAAGTGAGCGCTGGTGAGTCAGAGTGTTTGCTCTGACTCACCAGCGCATTCGTTGCAACTAATGCTTTATATTGATATATTCTGCTTAGATTCTTGAGGAAGGGGTCGTAATATTGCCTTAACTCAAACAGAATATTATTTAAAGCTAGTTAGAAATTGGTTACATGTGGCTTGCCTTTTTACAAGCTCTCACATAAAATCACAATTACATATGGGGATACGCCAATTCAAATAAAAAAACTCCCAGGAGGTGCATCGCTCTTAGCAACGTTGAACTTCACTAATCTCGCCAGTAATATTGTTTAATTTTTTATGATAACCCATAGAGGAGAATGGCATGAAAAAATATTGGCTTAAGATCGGTTTGAGTTTGGCTTTAATCGCAGGTCTCAATTTCCAGTTCGTTCAAGCAGAGCCAGGACCCGTGCATACACTTATTCCCACAGGCAGTGATTATAGAGAAGATACACTGGAGCGTTTTGCCCAAGCCGCTGTGCAGCGTGATACAAATGGTGTCGTTGATTTGTTGGTTTTGCCGATCACCTATGGTACAGATGCGCTCAACACCACGAATGGTGAACGTCAGAAGAATCTTACTTTGGCGGACGGACGTCGCAGTCAAATCGAGGCGGCTTGTAATGTAGTTAAGTTGCCCAATCAAACCTGCCGTGTCATTCTCGCTCCGGTCTTGATTCGTTCAGATGCTTATTTACAAAGTAATCTCGATCTCTTTAACTCCGATATTGATGGCATGTATATCCTCGGCGGTGATCAAACCATCGCCATGAAGGTCGTTGCCAATACGCCATTTGAAGAACGCATGGCGAATGCTTTCAATCTTGGTGCTGTGGTCAGCGGTAACAGCGCGGGTGATGCCGTTGAATCACGCAACATGATCAATGGTTATGTTGGCAACTTTGGTCCCGAAAATGGTTTCCAACAAGGAACGGTTGACCTTTGGTTATATAACGGTCCTACGGACGATACACGTGGCTTAAGCTTTGGCATGTCCAACGCGATCTTTGAACAGCATGCTTTTCAGCGTGGACGCATTGCGCGTCTTATCAATGCCAGTTTCACATCGGGCCTACTCGGTATCGGTGCAGATGCAGGAACAGCCGCGGCAATTGTTGATGAATCCACTCTTACCGATGTCACCGGCGCAACTGCTGCCATCATCGTTGATCTGCAAACCTATAATACAACCGGTCGCTTTGCTGGACCAACAAACAGCCTTGCGATTCATCGAGTGGCGACTCATCTTATCCCGCAAGGCGGCTTTGGATATGACATCACACATCTCCGCCCAATTGTAGATGGACATACGCTTCCAGCTCCAACGGTAACTGGTCGCAGCTTTGACGCATTGCGCGCGCCCTCAGGCTACGGCTCCTTAATTCTGGCTGGAGATTTGAGTGGCGATCGCGCCGAATCAGTGTCTCAGCGTTTCGTTGCCTTAAGTGGCGGACAAAATAATGCAAAGTTGGTTGTACTCGCATTGGGATATGCCAAGAGCACAGATGCGCAAGCCGATGCCAAAGCTTTTGCTTCCGCGTTGCAAACCCAGGCGACGAATCCAGTCCAATGGTTTGTGGTTGACTCGAAGGCAAATCAAGCTGCGGTTCAAAGTGCGATCACCAACTCAACGGGCATTCTAGTCACAGCTCCTGATCAATCGCTGGTGATGAATGCTTTTGCAAGCGTCCCCAACATCACGTCCGCGATAAGAGGCGCCTGGGCAGGTGGAAAAGTTGTACTCGCAGATAATGCCGCAGCCGCCGCGCTCGGTCAGGCTGTGAGCGTCGATCCGACTCCTAGTGCCGCTAGTCTTGAAGATGACTCACAGGGAGATTTCCTTTTCAGCGGTGTGACCATCCAACCCGGCTTGAATTGGATTTCAGGCGTTGCCGTTGAGCCGCGCATGGTCATGGACCGTCATTGGGGGCGCATCTACAACCAGCTCTATCGCAACCACAACTTGCTTAGTGTTGGTTTGGATGTGAACACTGCGATTGTGGTTACCTCCAGCGGCGCAACCGTTTCAGGGGCAAACGTAGCTTTGGTTGCGGACGGTCGCTATGCAAGTTATGCGCTTGGTACAAATGGCGCCTTGAGTGCACGCTATGTTTTGTTGGATACTTATGTGGAAGGAGATACGCTATTGCCATAAAATAATTTAATCATATTGATCTATCCTATTTCAGCTTCAAAATTTTATACATGAGGAGAATAGCATGAATAAAAGTTTGTTCAAAGCATTTTCAATAGTAACGATACTGGCTTTGATGTTGATGGCTTTGCCTGTGCAGAATGCTGAGGCGGCAGGCAGTGTGAGTCTAACTGCTGCTGGCTATACCCAGAATTTTGACTCGCTTGCCAATAGCGGCTCTCCTGCCTGGGCAAATGATTCCACTTTGCCAGGCTGGTACCTAAGTACAGATGCAACCTCTTCGGTAACAACCTATCTTGTCGGAACTGGGAGTGGAACCACAGGTGGTTTTTACAGCTTTGGTTCAGCATCTGCCACTGACCGCGCCTTGGGCGGGCTGGGGAGTAACGGCTACTATGGTGCATCGGGAGTGGGCAAAGGTTATATTGGAGTAGTATTCCAAAATCAGACTGGAGCGAACATCGATACTTTGACCATTTCCTACACTGGCGAACAATGGCGAAATGGTGGAAATGCGACCGCTCAGAGCCTCGCGTTTTCTTACGTGATTAGTTCTTCCCTGCCAGCGCTGACTGCTTCAGGAACAAGCGTCTCGGCTTTGACTTTTACTAGTCCCATACATACGGCAACAGCAGCGGCGCTGGATGGGAATGCAACCGCCAATCGGGTCCCGCTAACTGCATCGATTACGGGCATTATTATTCCCGATGGCTACTATGTTTTGCTCCGATGGACTGACCTCAACGATTCTGGCAATGATCACGCCCTAGCGATTGATGATCTTTCTGTGGCTGTAAACACGCTGCCAGTGGATCCTGCTCCATCTGTGGTAAGCACCATTCCTGCCGATGGCGCATCCGAGGTCCCACTTAATAGCAACATTACCATCAACTTCAGCGAGCCAGTGGATGTAACAGGTTCATGGTTCTCGCTTTCCTGCGCTACAAGTGGCCTACATACAGCCACCGTAACAGGTGGCCAAAACACCTTCACGCTCAACCCGGGCATCGACTTTGTCGCAGGTGAAGCATGTACTTTGACTGTTTATGCTGCCAACGTGAGCGATCAGGATTCAAACGATCCGCCTGATAATATGACGGTCAACTTTATAGCGGGCTTCACAACATTTACACTTCCTGTTCCCATTGGTACGGTCAATGGACCAGTGCTAGATGCAGATGATGGGGCTGCGCATGTATCACCATATACGGGTCAAACCGTGAAAATCCAAGGCGTGATCTACGAAAAGACTTTGCAGGCGATCACGAATTCCACCAACAGCTACAAGGGCTTCTTCATTCAGAACACTACCGATACTACGGATGGCGAGCCAAACACCTCCGACGGTTTGTTTGTGTTCATGAATACTCCCAGCACCATTAGTGGTCCGGGTGGTTCTTCCTATACACCCACTGTTGGGGATGAAGTTATTCTTACGGGTACGGTCAGTGAGTTTCATAATATGACTGAGCTTGTAGGCCCGCTTACTGTCACTACAATTGTCCGCAGTGGGGCGGATATTGAGACCGAAGTAGCGCCAGTTGAAGCGAACCCACCTGCTAATCTTGCAGATGCGAATCGCTACTGGGAAAGACTGCAGGGTATGCGCGTTCAAGCTCCAACGAACAGTATTGTCCTAGGTGGGCGTAACGTCTTCAGCCCTGCCGATGCCGAGATCTGGCTGGCGCACCCCGATAGTGCCGTAGGGCGGCGCACCGATCCATATACCAACCGAGCTTTCCGCGATGCGCATCCTCTGGACGATAACTATGATCCCTACAACTGGGATGGCAATGGCTACCGCATCCTCATTGGCAGTATTGGGATCAAGTCCGCCGCGGGCGATTCTCAAGCATTGATCAACCCCACTCGCACCTTCGATACTCTGTCAGCTCCTGTTTCTGGCGGACTCAACTACACGTTCAATAAATACCGCATCGAGATCAGCGCGCAGCCAGCCTTCAACAATGGACTCGATCCAAGCGCCAATCATGCTCCGCAAGTGCCTGATCGCAACACCGAGTACAGTATCGTTGACTACAACGTGGAGAACCTGTACGATTATCGTGATAACCCATTCTCTGGTTGCGATTTCACTGGCGATACTGGTTGCCCTAAGGTGACGCCGTTCTTGGCTGCCGTTAATCCGCCTTATGATTACGTTCCTGCCAGTGATGCTGTATATCAGGCGCGACTTAACGATATTGCCACCGAGATTATCAACGACCTGCACAGCCCAGATATCCTTATGATGCAGGAAGTTGAGAATCAGGATATCTGCACTGTGAGCGGCGGTGCACTTGTATGCGGCACTACCGATAATGCAGATGGCAGACCGGACGATCTGCAGGAGCTGGCGCTCAAGATTGCTTCGCTTGGTGGCCCAGCTTATGATGCTGCTTTCGACCGCGATAGTTCAGACCTGCGCGGCATTGCTCCATCCTTCATGTATCGCACTGACCGTGTGAAACTCTTAGATCCCACTGGCGATCCCATTCTGGATGGCAGTCCAGCAATTAACGGCTATACAGCCGTCCCATATGATAGTGACACATCCAATCCAAAGACTCTAAATGCTGTTTACACGGGTACGGGGGCCTGCGAAACCAGCTATGTGTTCCCACGTGCTCCAGATATCGGCTTGTTCCGTATCTATGCCAACGCGATTGGCGATGCTAATTACCGCGATGTGTACGTGATCGACAATCACTTCAAAAGTGGACCCGATACTTGTGTTGCACATCGTACTGAGCAGGCAAACTTCAATGCTGCACTCGCTGCCTATCTCAAGACGGCGAAACCAGATGCGAACATTGTGCTTGGCGGCGACTTGAACGTCTACGCTCATCCTGATAACAATTCTCTTGGTGCGACCGACCAACTTGCGGCGCTCTACGTACCTGCGTTGGGGCTGAAGAACTTATATGAAGTCGAATTGGCCCAGGCGCCTGAGGCAGCCTATAGTTACGTTTTCGTAGGCATGGCACAGACCATCGACCAGGTATTCGTAAACCCGTCTATGTTGGCGCACCTGAGCGATGTTCGTACTGCCCATATCAACAGCGATTTCCCGGCAGATTATCCGGGTGATGTAGCGCGTGGCACTAGTGATCATGATCCAACTGCAGTGCGTTTCTTGTACAGCCTTGCTCCAGTTGTGGCAGCGCCCACTGTCATCCCTGAACCATCAACTCAGAACGGCAACGCTACGGCCAGCGCGACATTCAACGATCCAGATGGAAATTCGGATGGGCCATTCACCTGCACAGTAAACTATGGTGATGGAAGCGGCAACTTGGCAGGCTCAATCAGTGGTTCGATGTGTACAGGTCCAGCGCACGCATATGCCGCCATCGGTTCATATACCGTGACCATTAGTGTCACCGATAAGTTCGGCACGACTGGCTCGAACAGTGCGGCTCATACGGTTAACTATAACTTCAACGGCTTCTTCCAGCCGGTTGACAATCTACCTACTCTAAATAGGGTTAAAGCAGGCCAGGCTGTTCCAGTGAAATTCAGCCTGAATGGCAATCAAGGCCTGAACGTCTTCGTTACTGGGTATCCGCTATCTACACAAATCGCCTGTGATAACGGTGCATTGCTAGACGATATCGAAGTAACGGTAACTGCGGGTAGCAGCAGTCTCTCCTATGATCCACTTACCGACACATATACTTATGTTTGGAAGACAGACAAGGCCTGGGCAAATACTTGCCGCCAATTGGTTGTGAAATTGAACGATAATACATTCCACTACGCCAACTTTAATTTCACCAAGTAAGTTTTGAAGCAATAAAAATAAGAGCCGCGCTTCACAACGCGGCTCTTATTTTTATTTGTTTATGTTTGTCACTTATACACCTGTGGGTTCACACAATTCGGTAAATGCTCACCCTTCAAGCCAGCGATCAGATTCTTCGCCGCCAGCCATGCCATTTTATCGCGCGCTGTTTTCGTAGCGCTGGCGATGTGTGGTACGATGACAACATTATCAAGTGTCAGCAACGGATGGTCCGCACGCAAAGGCTCGGGTTCGGTCACATCGAGTCCCGCTGCAAAGATTCGTTTCGATTTTAAAGCCTCATACAGTGCATTCAAATCTACGACCGGACCACGAGAAGTGTTCACGAGGATCACACTAGGTTTCATCTTTGATAAGGCTTCAGAGTCGATTAAATGGTGAGTGGCAAGTGTCAGCGGAGTATGCAGCGAAATAAAATCCGATTCTTCGAGCAGAGTCTCTAAATCCACCGAAGTCGCTTTCACATTCGAATCAAATCCAGTTTCGTTTGGGTCGTAATAGATCACACGCATATCGAAGCCTACTGCGCGGCGTACCATCGCTTTGCCAATGCGCCCGAAGCCAACCAGACCAAGTGTTGAGCCTTTCATTTCAATGCCCAGCAAAAGCATGGGACCCCATGTCTGCCATTTGCCTGCGCGCACATACCGATCACCTTCAAGGATGCGACGTCCCGCGCTCAACATCAACGCAAAAGCAAAATCGGCAGTTGAGTCAGTCAACACATCGGGTGTGTTGCCCACGGGGATTTTGCGCGTGGTTGCGGCGCTCACATCAATGTTATCGAAGCCCACTGCAAAATTGCTGATCACTTTTAATTGTGTGCCCGCCGCATCCATTACCTCAGCATCGATCTTATCCGTCAACAGACTCAATACACCATCTACGCCTTGTATGTGTTGCAATAACTCTTCACGACTGGGCGCCAGTTCACCTGTCCACAGATCCACATCGCAGAAATCTTTTACAAGCTCAAGTCCCTTGTCAGGAACTACTCGGGTGACGAAAACTTTTGGTTTCGACATATGCACTCCATAAAATAATTCTGATATGATAATCGATATGGATGCAAATCGATTTGCAACACACAGCCTCCAAGACCCGCGTATTTTGCGAATTCTCTCTGCCGCGCTCAATGCCGTAGACCCCGCCGTCGCGGTGCGAAAATATCTGCCAACCCTCACAGGCAATGTGTATGGACTCGGAATTGGAAAAGCCTCCATCCCGATGCTGGAAGCTCTTGCCGAAGCATATCGACTCTCAAGCGCACTCGCCATCAGCAAGCACGCTTCGTTCTTCAACCGAAACCTGTTTCCTGTTTTCTTGGGCAGTCACCCTATCCCTGACTCGCGCTCATTGGAGGCTGGTCAACGTGTTTTAGATTTTGTTTCTGGGTTGAGTGATGAAGATACATTGGTATGTTTAATTTCAGGCGGTGGCTCGGCATTGGTCACTGCACCTTATGCTGGAATTACGCTTGAAGATATGCAAGGGCTTACGTCATTGTTGTTAGAGTGTGGCGCACGCATTGACGAGATCAATACTATTCGTCGTCATTTGGATCGAGTCAAAGGTGGGGGATTGGCGCGTGCCACAAAAGCAAAGGTTATCAGTTTGATTCTTTCAGATGTGATCGGCAATCCGCTTGAGGCGATTGCATCAGGTCCAACATATCCAAACCCAACAACGAATGTGGATGCTTTGAAGATTTTGAGAAAATATAAAATTGAGAAACAAGTTTCAAATTCTATTTTACATATTCTGGAGTCAAGGAGCTTGATCCCGTTATCTCAGAAGCAAGCTTCTGGATTCCAGAATATCATAATCGGCGATAACAGACTTGCTTCACAAGCCGCAGTGGAGCAGGCGCAACGTGAAGGTATCCATGCTGAAATTTTGACCAATTCTTTGCAAGGTGAAGCACGTGATGTTGGCGTAATGCTGGCTCAACGTCTGCGCGTAAGCACTGAGCAAATGAAACGTCCGTTTTGTTTGATTGCTGGTGGAGAAACGACCGTCACAATACGAGGAAATGGCAAAGGCGGGAGAAATCAGGAATTGGCTTTGGCTGCTGTGAGTGAATTACGAGATTTGGATAATGTGATGTTGATCGCGTTGGCGACGGATGGTGAGGATGGTCCCACCGATGCAGCAGGTGCTGTGGTGACGGGTGAATCCGCTCGAAGGGCTGAGTCGCTTGGGGTTGACGTAGCAAATCACTTATCGAGGAATGATGCGTATGTCTTTTTCGATAAATTAAGTGATTTGTTGAAGACTGGTCCGAGCGGCACGAATGTCAATGATCTGATTTTTTTGATCGCTACTGAAGCGCATCTTCAATAACCTGCCGCATGGAAGAAAGGTCAATATCCTTTTTATCCAAAAAGGCAACCGCACCAGCGGATAGAGCTTGCCGTCGAAATTCGCGATCAGGATAGGCGCTGATTATTATCATGCGTGTGGAGGGGGAAAGGGCTCGTAAACGACGCGCACACAAAATTCCATCTTCATTTTCCAACACTACATCAATCAGCGCCAGGCGGGGTTGGACTTGTTCTCCGAGACCCAAAGCCTCGCTTGCATTCCCCGCTTCATACAGCAATGCTTGTGGTTGGATCTTGCCGATTAATCGGCTGAGTTGTTGCCGATAGCGCACGTTATCATCGATAACCAGAACTGTTAGACTCGAGTCGGTGTGAGTGACTTCATCCTGTTCAATCACTTCCTGCCCACTAATCGCCAGTAATTCAGGATGATGTAAAGCATAGTTCATGGCTTTGAGCCTACTATCAATACCTAACACTCGGTATAAAGCTGTCAAGTGATTCTCCACGGTCTTTACGCTCAAATCGAGTTCTGCTGCGATATGACGATTATCTGTTCCCTGAGTGAGCAGGCGCAAGAGTTCGCGTTGTCTGCGCGTAAGCCAAGGAACTGTGGAAGATGGCTGACTGGAGCGCCCGCTGGCGAGGCGGTTTACAAGACTGCTAGAAACCCAACGTTCTCCTTTTAGTATTCTTTGCGTTGCCAACTGAAGATCTGCGAGGGGTTGGTCTTTCATGTGATAGCCGTCAACACCAGCCTTGAGCAGCCCCACCACATAGGTTTCGTCGTTGTAAGCGCTAATGACCAGGATTTTTATATTAGGATATTTAACTTTAATTTTTTGAACGGCGGATATCGGCTCGAAATCAGGCATGTTGACATCCATCACCAGCAAATCAGGATTGATGCGAGTCAATGCCTCCATAAGTTCGATACCATTGCCAACTTCGCCTGCAATTTCAAGATCTGGCAATCCCTCCAACGCGTTCCTTAAACCTGCTCTTACCACTGTATGATCATCTGCTAATAGGACTTGGATAGGTGACATCAAGCTATTATGCCGTAAGTATGATGAACTGGCTAGGAACCGGGTCTTGCTCAAAAAATCGCTGCTTTGTTGGAATCGAGTTACAATAAATTTATGGCCGATACGCTTCTGAAGGTAGAAAATTTATCCAAAAATTTTGATCGTCTGCCTGTATTGAAGGATTTAACTTTTTCATTGGCGGGCGGTGAAATACTGGGGATAGTTGGCAGGCAGGGCGCAGGCAAGTCAACATTGTTCCATTTGCTGAATGGGGCAATGATCCCTTCAACGGGC
>Ga0209131_1003409_pt1 | contig 10577 bp, 12 predicted proteins | sample GraSoi_2013_40cm_FD_185826 | JGI IMG/M metagenome (GOLD analysis project Ga0209131, IMG submission 185826) | Grasslands soil microbial communities from the Angelo Coastal Reserve, California, USA - Sample 9_17_2013_40cm (SPAdes) (version 2) | ecosystem: Environmental > Terrestrial > Soil >...
AGTTCACATGGCGCGGGATGGCCGATTGCAGTCGGAGGGCCGCCGCGGCGCCGTCGTGCATATTGTTCACGATGAGGCGCACCCGCAGATGTGGCGGGTCCGTGATTGCGATGGCCGCCCTGTTCGACATGGAGAACCTGAGCCGTGCCAATGATGCGGGAGGCATCATGGCACTGGGCATCCTCAAACTGCCCGCAGGCGATAGGTTGCCTGCCGACGGGCCTGACAAAAACGAGGCAACGGAACTGGTCGCTACGTCGCTGCCTGACGCGCCAAAACGCCTCCCGGAGGCTTTATCCGACGCCGAAATGGCATGGGCCGGTTTAAGGCTTGAGAAACTTTGTCCGGGCCAGCGCTCGCCCCATCGCTTCTCCGCTGGAGCCAGCCGCATGATCAATTCCACCGGTGACGCTTTTCCGGTCTGCCCAAATGTGGTTTATCGTGGGCTTAGTCGTGTCAGCCGCGCTGCCGTCGGCCGGCAGTTCGGCGGGCCAGCTAACTTGCTTCGGCGAATGTATTCTTGGGTTTCTGTCGGGGATCGAGGGTAAGCCAAAGCATTGTCCATACACGGGGGAGAGTGGAATTTGCCTAAAGCGGCGCCGGCGAAGTCGGGGGAACCTGCCAGGAAAAAAAAACGAACTGACAGTACGAATGCACGCACGCAACCCGAAGCGGCAAATCTGGAAGAGTTCAAGAATAATCCCATAAAAGGTGCGGGTCTAATTCTCCGGCGGCGGAGCCGGGAGAAGACCAACGCGGTTCTGGCAAATGCAGACTTCGCAATAGGACTCAAGAAGCTTGCTTCTGATGCCGCTAACATGCCGAAAGCTGCGGTGCTGCTGTCGCAGTTCGCCTTGCGACCTGAATACTTCAGCGTGACTGCTACAGCGATGGAGACAGCCAGTGCATGGCCAGAACCTCCGAATTTTGAGAAGGCGGAGGATAGACGGCTTGCCGCGGAGGCACTCGAGCGCTTGCGGACCGCCTGGGCCTTGCGCTGGCTCGCAAAGGCGCTGGTAGGGACACAGACCCGTTACCCCACGCTGCGCCTCTTCTTCGCGTCGCGCCTCATTCTGGCATCCGGCGGTCTTATGGGAGCAGTTGACGCGCTCGTCAAGGTTCAGGGCGGGCTTAAGCCAAAGGAGCAACTAAGCCTGATCCGCGAACTTCGTGACTGTGCGCGCCCTGCTCCCGGCAACGCCACGCCTTCTGCTTTCGTCGAGTTCGCGCAGAATGTCACGTCAGGTTCCTCGGCAAAGGACGACGCGGAGATCAACCGGGAGCTTGCTCAGTTCCTGTGCGAAGCCGCATCAACGGATCGAGGCCTGCTTCTGGACGAGAAATTCGGCGCTCTCGTAACGACGTTGGACGCGGATTCGGGAGCGAAGTTGCGTGAAGACGCAGCGAAACTCAGGAAAACGGTGGGATCGCCAACGTCTGAGTCAGAAGTTGGTCCCGCCCCACCAGACCAAGCAAGCCTGATCAAGGAGGCCGCCTGGAGCGACGCCGACGAGGCGTTGGGGCGCGCGCTGCGAGACATGGGTGCTTTGGATCGCTCGTTCGAGCGTCTGGAGTCGGTGGTTGATGGTGAAGCGGCGGAGCGCACCCGCCGCGCAAAGAACGCCTCAGCTTTCGTGCTGCAGTGGGTTCAGCAGGCAGCCCACAAAAGGAGCATCAAAGCGCTGAACTCAGTCGGAGAGCGAGTTCAGTTTGATCCAGTTTATCATGACCTGGGGGACGATGCGGCACCCGGGGATTATGTGCGTGTTGTAAAACCTTCGATTGTACGCGGCGACGGTGCGCAGCAGATTGTCCTTCTTCGTGGTGAGGTGGAACTGGATTAGTCGCTTTGCATAAGGGGGGAATAATCATGAGTATGCTTGCGGCGCCGCGCAATCGGGATTGGATTGGCTGCATCGACTTCGGAACGGCAATGTCAAAGGCGGCCGTGGTCAGGCGCAAGCCGCGAACAGAACTGACAAGCGCAGATGTGAAACCTCTGGCGATCGGCGCGCGTGACGGCCTCAGGTCTCGCAACAACCTGCTGCTTCCCTCAGTCATATACGTTGACGATAAAGAGATCCTCTTCGGGGAGGAAGCAGAGGATGCCGCCCGTCGCGGCGAACGCCGCGGCCGTCGAGCATTTGTTTCGCCGAAGCAGTATCTCAGTGTGGGCGATCCTCAGGCTCTCGATGACATGTTGGACCAGCACATGGACCCGACCGGAAATTACAGCGCCCGGAAATTGCTTGCTCTGTTTCTAGCACACCTGCTCGTGCGGGCGGGCCGGGCTAGCGCGATCGCCCGCGTCCCGTGGCCGGTGCCGCTCCGCATTGCGAGACCGGCATGGGATGAAAAGCGCGCCAAGATCGGCGAACTGGCGCTCCGGTCTCTCGTTCTTCAGGCCTTCGCCACGGTCGATAAGCTCGGCGACCAACTCTCGGCAGCCAATGGTGTTGCACATGATGCCGCGTGTTCCGCACTTTCAGGTGTGATGAGCGATGAACGGTTTCACGATCCAGCCGCCTTTCTGGACATCTTTGAGTTGTCGAACAATCACAGCGCTTCGGTCCTTGAAGCGACGGCGGTTGCAGCGGGCGCAATCGGCGACACAGGACGGCGGGTGGTCGTAGTGGCAGACATCGGAGGTGGCACCTCCGATTTCGGAGCCTTCATGACGGGGCTTCCCGGGAGGGACGTCCTTAGTGAGGTCGATAAGAGCGCGGGGATTCGGCGTCTGGCTGGCGATCGCCTCGACGAGTTGCTGCAGTATCACATCTTCAATCAGGCCCGAATCAATCCCTTTGCTGCAGGAAGCGGGGGCGTCGCTGCCCGCGTCCTGGCGAACCAGCGGGCCTACAAGGAGCTTCTGTTTACGACCGGCAAGGTGATCGTTGAGTTGGTCGACGACTACCTGACCGTTACAAAAGAAGCCTTTCTCGCCGACCCCGAAGTCCAGAATTTTGCGAAGCTCCTCCGATCTACGTTCCACAAAACCCTTGAATATGCCGTCGCGTGCGCACGCCAGAATGAGCTCGATGGCCGGCGGACGCCTGTTGAGGTCCTGCTGACCGGCGGTGGCCGCTCGCTGCCCATGGTGAAGGAATTCATAACCGATCCGCCGTTACCGGTTCGTTTGGATGAAGCATCGCCGGAAATCCCGAACGGTCCGCTCGATCAGAACTTCCTGGACGTACGCCCGCAGCTTGCCGTCGCCATCGGCGGAGCGGTTATGGATCTTCCTCGCCAGACGGCTCCAGTACGCATTCAGGACATGGCTGACGCGTAGTGAAGTTGTCGCCGAGCCATAGGATAGGAGGTTTCGCTTCGACAGCCTCCGCAGCATGACCGCTGCACCTGCAGCCGCCGTGATGTGCGGGCCTTGTCTTTTGATCCGGCCTGCCGGTCGTCGATCGCTGGCCCGCTTCGATAGACGTGGCCAGGGTGCTTCGGCGCCACGGTCATAGCCAAGGCGCTCGGCATCGGCCGGGCGAGCGTCTACCGGATGCTGTAACTGCGATTCTGGGAAGCTGGAAGGGCGGGCTAATTGCAGTCCACCTCCTGATGTGGAGTCCTAGAAAGTGCTGATCAGTCTGCCTCCGGTTGAGCCGGGGGCGTCCGGCTGGGCAGATCTACGGCCTTGTTGTCGTTCAGATCCCAGCCGGTGTTGGGGTCGGTTGAAGTTCGCTCCACGTGGGCGCGCATCTGCCACTGGTACTTGTCGACCCCTAGCTCGACCTCCTGCAGCAGGTTCGCGGTCGTGGGGTCTGGCTCATTCGCATCTATGATGCCAGCCCGGATCTCGTCGCCTACCTTCTTATATGCATTCGTGAACCATACGATTACCTGGGCATCATCAAGAAACCCGCCCGGAATCTCGGGTACGCCTGAGGTGCGCACGATTGTGTTTGCGCGACCATCTGCGGAAGATCCGATGGCAAGCAGTCGCTCAGCGACCTCGTCGGCGTATTTGGACAGGCCTTCATAATGGTCCTGGAGCATGACGTGCAGCGGCTGAAAGAGCGTGCCGGAAACGTTCCAGTGAGCCTGCTTCGTCTGAAGCTGGAGTTGCTGAAGCTCGATCAGCACGCGCTGGAGCGCGCCAACCGTTTTGCTATAACCCTCCGAACCCTGTTCAGGGCTAACGAACGGCCGATTCGTAACTTGGTTGGTCGGAAAGCGTCCGATGTCCTGCCGAATCCGGATATCCGAGCGAGTGGAACGTGGACGGTCCTGCTCCCTCTCCCGGCCTCGTAAGCGCGGCTCTTCGTTCCCGCGCTGCTGGTCTAGCCCCGAATGTTGGCTCTGGCCGGTGGAGCTTTGTGCGACGTGCGTCCTCTCGGTCATGCGCAAGCCAAAGGGAGCATTGTGGGACGGGCTCTGCGGGTCCGCAACGGCAGGCGTCATCATTGTTGCAGCAAGGAAGAACGCACAAAGGATCGTGTGGCGCATGATAATCACTCCGGCGGCGCAGGGGCCTGCTGTGGCTTCTTTTTTGCATAAGGCAATTTCAACTCAACAACCGTATTCGTCCGAAAGCGTTCCCGGCCGGTCACCGATATGGCGATCGCACAGCGTTGCTCCGCACTAAGGCCTTCCTAACATTTCCCCTGGTGGCAACTCGCGTCAGCACCTTTGCGTTTGTCTACCGACTAGTGAAGACCCCGAGAGAAATGGGCTGTCTACTGTGCGTTGTTTGCAAAAGTTCCTCGTGGTTCCGGCAGGGGCGCTTGCGTTGGCGGCCGCTGCCGGGCTCGGCCTGACAGCGCTTGATGTCACTCGGGCGTGGGCCGACGCGTTGCTTCTCGTTGACGTCGATACGGGCACGGTCATCAGCGAGCGGAATTCCACCTATCCATGGTACCCGGCGTCAGTCACCAAGCTGATGACGACTTATGTGACGCTCAAGGCGGTGCCGCAAAATCCGTTCAAAATGGGGTTCAAAGTCGGAACCGAAGTCACCGTCGATAATGCATTGAAAATGCTGCTGGTGCATTCGCCGAACGACATAGCGGTGGTGCTGGCCGAAGGCGTGTCGGGATCGATCGAAAAGTTCGCGGAGGAAATGAACGCCGAGGCGCATCATCTCGGCATGACACAGACGAACTATGTAAATCCCAACGGCCTGCCGGCGGACGAGCAGATCACTTCGGCGCGCGACCTCGCAATCCTCGCCCGTGCCTTGATCCTCGAATTTCCCGAATATGATTATTACTGGCACATCGCGTCGATCCAACTCGGCAAGCGCATCTACCGGAACACCAACAGGCTGATTGACTCCTATGCGGGCACCGACGGCATGAAGACCGGCTTCACCTGCGCCTCCGGTTTCAATCTCGTCGCCACCGCAACGAGAAGCGGCAAGCGCCTGATTGCCGTGGTGCTGGGCGCAAAGTCGTCGATAAGTCGCGCGGTCAAAGCAGCCCAACTGTTCGAACGCGGCTTTGCGGCGGACCCGCTCGGTTCGGCGACGCCTTCGCCCGGTACCGTGGATTCGTTGGTATCGATCGCAGCGACGCCGCCCGATCTGCGCGAGGACGTTTGCGAGCATAACCGCCGTCACCGTCCGACCAAGGATGGCGATGAAGGAGGTGAGGCGGGAACCGCTTCGGCCGAAGGGACGAACAATGTTGGTGAGCGGCACATGTTGCCGCGGTCGAGCCGACGGGGTGCCGGCGTGCTCACTTCCGGATTGGCCGCCGGCATCCAGCCGGTCGAAGTCTATACTGGGCCGGCTCGCCATGATATTGCATCCGGTGCGCCGGCCGCGGCCACCCCGGCGTCGAAGAAAAGAACGCACGCGGTCGCGGCCAAGCCGCCCACCGGGCACCACGGCCGGCAGCAAGCGCAAAATTCTGCCGCTCAACGACGTGCACCGCATACTCGCGGGCAGCGTTTTCGGCCGCCACCTTCTGCATGAGTTCGGCTCTGTGCCCGACACTCCGGGCAATTTGCCCAAAGTATCTCCGCCGCGGCCGCTGGCAACGGCCACGTCACTGCCATCACTTGCCACAACGCTCCCGCCTCGTGAATATCTCCTCCCAGGCGGGGTCGATCCGCATCGGCGCGCCACAAAATCGAGGACGGCCCGTTCGGTCGCCAACTTGTTGGCCACGAATGTGGCGCAGATGAACGCCCACGGAACCGACACGATCAACGGGACCGGGGGGCAGCAGGTGCGGCGTTGGCGAACAACGCAATTAGGATCTTCTTCTGTATGCGGGCCGGTAAATGGCTCACCAAGTGAGGCCGCTGCCGACGATACGCAGGCGGCGTGGGCGCCACGTGCTCTCGCACGCTCAGCGGCGCATTCGGTGGCACTATCTCGGCCATCTCGACCCCGAGCGCGTCGCCCTGGTCAATTGCATGATCGGGCTGCCGTGGGCCGGCGTATTCGGCAATCCGAATGCGGCGTCTTACTACGTGCTGAGGATCCTCAAGTTTCCAGAGCGCCGCAACGAGATTGCGAAGCTCAGGGGTGAAATCGAGCAGATGAATCGGACCCTTTCGGTGCGTTGAGGTGCGACTGGGCGGACCAGTTGGACTGCGACGGCAGCGGTATAAGCTTGCCAACGGGCCAGCGCGCCCGCTAACGGCTGCGGAAACTGCCGCAAACTGCAGAAGCCGCCGGCCGCCGATTGAGCGCAGGCCACTGCTTTTTCGCCCGCATATCAACACGAGTTGATCGGTCCGATCGAAACCTGATCTTCGGCGACGCGTTTGATTATATCGAGAACCCGACAGAGTATTTCGGCCGATCAATGGGGTGTCCAATGGACATGAACATTGGGCCGGCGTTTTCACGTCGCCGCATCGCGTTACGATTTGCGACTACAGTTGCGTTTGCGGCCGTTCCGGCGTTCGCCGCGGGTAAGCGCGGCGCCGGGGAGCACGCCGCTAAAAAATTCGTTGGCTCCATCTATCAGCACTATCTCGGCAAATCGTCTGCCGCTGCCGCGGGGGTACCCCTGACCGACGCCCAATCCGTGCGCAGTTACTTCACGTTTGCTCTCGCTTCACTCATTTTGGAGGATCGCGCCGCGGCAACCAAGCAGGGCGAGTCGCCAGCGCTCGGCACCGATCCGTTCATAGGCCACCCGGAGTGGGACGTTTCAGATCTTTTCGTTGATGTGAAGGATACTGCTGGGTTCAAGACGGTCGGGACCGTAACATTTATCAATTTCGGCAAACCCGAAAGGGTCGTTCTGGAGTTGCTTCGCTCAGGCAAGGAGTGGCGCATCGCCGATATAGTATGGGACTCCGGTAGCCTGCGCGGGCTTTACGTACGTAAGGCGGCTTACGAGGGCGAGGCTGTTCGCTGATGAGCGCCGAGCCACCACGCGGATCAAACTGGGCGCGCTAACGGAGCGAGAGCGCAATGCGTAATCCACTGACACGAGAGGGCCTGCAAGCCGAGCTAGCGCTGCTACGGGCTCAACTCGATGGACTGCCGTTGATGAACCGCGCCATAACGGTACTTCAGCAAGAAGTGCGCGCAGTCCGAAACGACATCGCCTTCATGAGAGCCCACGTTGCGACGCTCGAAGCTCGCATCAAGCTCATCGAGGAAAGCGGTAGGTGAGTGATTCCGTCGCGCCGTGCCTTCCTGCGTGGGGGTCAACCGTGCCCCACGCGGCTCCGGCCCTGCCTCCCTAACGGATGGCGTCTCGCGCACGCAGCGTACCGTTAGGCCGAAGGACCCCAGGGCCCTGGGGTCAATTCTCCCTCCAAAGCGATGCATTCATCCCCGACCGCGATGTACCGGGATGGGCTTGCGACGGCGCCGCGACTCCGGTCGCGGCTTCCGGCCTTTGAGAATCTCCACCAATTCGCGGAAATCGCCGGGCCTGACCTTGACCGATGGTACCAGCGGCTTCTTGCAGGGTGTCTCGTTGGGCGGCTTGGGCATGGTCGGAACTGTGGAAACGCTAACGCTCGTAGGCCAGCTTGCCCAGGCTCGCTTGCCGTTTGGTGTCGCTCTGCACACGGGAGTGACATTCTTCGACAAGTTGCAACAATCCCGAAGCGACCAAACGGCTTCTGGGACGATCGCACTCGCCCAGCCCGTCCACAGGCACAACTCTCGATTTCGGAGCGGTTTGTCCGCCCTGTTCTTTCGATGGCGGCACTCCACGGGCCCCGCGTTTGGAAATGACGGTGGTGCGGCTTAGCGGATCCAGTTCGAACACCAGCCGTCCGTTGGCGTCCTTGATTGTGATCGTGACATCAAGCGGACCCCCAACCTCCAGCATCCCAAAACCGTCTTGCGCATCGGTAGAACGATTCGACGGATCAATCATCGTGGGCCGAAGGCGGTCATCTTTACGCAATCTGTTCACGACTTGCAGTTTATCTTCGATTGCCGCGATAGCTTCTGTTGTCCAAAAATGGGAATTTTCCAGATAAAGCGCGGCGCCCGCTCCAATGCAACACGCAATCCCGCACAGGCCCGCAAACTCGGTCGACATGATACCTCCCCGAAGAAAAGTGCCCGATGGTTTGCTGAATGGGTCACGGGCTAGAAAGTCCGTAGACAAGTTCGTGTTCCTGGCCCTCTTTTCACAAGTTGGCGAGTAACTCCTCGCCCCTATCACACGTTCGCGAGTGAGCTACCTACCGAGAATTGGAACAGATGATCCGGCCTCAGGGGTATTTCACTTTAGTCCCAATGTCCGGATTCCTACCCTTTCAGCAATATTCCAATTGAGGGCCATTTTTCGGCCCACGGAATGCCTGATCGGCCGTGCGTGATATCTTCCGCGTGCGGTTCTACGCGGTGAGGACATCCGCACGCGACCTCGGTCCCCTTCGCGTGTGCCCCCTAGTCGGGGGATTGGGGTCTTATCTCGGCGTCCGGTCCCGCCCTCAGCAAGGGGACCGGGTTGTCGAAGTAGCCGCGGGCCCAGGCGCACGGAGGGGTTTGGGGAAGTGCGCCGGGCCAACGGGGGCTGATCGTTTCCGGAGAATCAGCATCAGCCGCGCGGCCACAAAGCAACGATGCTGATCCGTTGTCGGTCGGCTTCTCGACACGTTCCACAAGGATGCGAGCGGCGTGGCCGCTCCGCAACACTCTGCAAGGTCCATAATCCCGCTGCGGGGTCCAACGGAGCGAAGCGAGAGTGGAACGGGTGACCTTGGGGCAAGGTCAGGGTCAGAACCCAATTTATCCCGAAAGTCGCACTCCCGACGGACAATCCGTTAAAACGAGATCATAGTCAGCGCCGACGTGGACCTTCGGGGGGTTATTCGATGAGTGCGTTACGGTGGCAGTTACCGCGAAAACCTCGCCCCAGCCCAGAATGGCGCCAGGCGCTCCAATTGCTCGCCCGCAGTCCGCGCGGCGCCATCGAGGACGTGCTTGAGCTCGGCCATGGTTTCTCTCACGAGATGCTGGCAATGCTCCTGCTCGCCGGGCTCGCAACGGTGGTGACTGAGACGCTGAGGGTGGACGGAGGGACCTTCAGGATCGAGCGTATGCGTATTACAGACGCTGGTCGTCTGGCAATTCGAGGTTGACCGAACGCAGACTGTCGTCCGTCCAACCGGTGGGAACGCGCCGTTGTGGCCGGCGTTCGATTCTTGGGTGAGCGTTTTCATCGCATTTGTCACGCGACCCTGGCCCTGGTTCAGCCCCCATCATGGCGTCGGCAAGATCGACCATGGCCATTTCCATCGCCGCCGCTGCCAGTGAGATCGCGTAATTCGCCGCCTTTGTGAGGCCGAATGCCCTCACTGCGAGGGAACCGATGGCCACGATCAGGGCCATCGACGCAGAAAAAGGAGCGAACGTGCAATTTCTTTACGAAATACGTGCAGGGAGTACGAGCTCACCCTCCGGACAAATTGCCCGCAGTCTTTGAGCCGGCAGTCACTCGGCGCGACGCTCCCGTCCCGCGAACAATTCCTCCCATGTGGCGTCGATCCGCATCGGTGCGCCCCATATCAAGATCGACCTTGCTTCGCCCACCGAAGCGGGTTTCGCGAAAGCGGGCAACGGCTCGCTCTCGCTATCGGTCGGACCATTTTGGGAACGCGGACGCGGACGAGGAACGGCGATCGCACTCAGAGGCCCGATCTCGTAGCCTGCGTCTCTTGGCACGTCAGTCTGCATCGCCGGGCTTTTGCTTGCTGCGTACCAGCACTTCTCGCCGATGTGCCCTGGCAGCCGCAGCCGCCACATCGCGTGTGACCCGGGATGCGCAGCCCACACAGCTTCAGCGCTGGAAAGGCACTCCGCATGAGCGGTTGACGCCGTCGCAATAAAGACGGTGAGGACGAGGGGAACACGCATGATTTCGGCTCGCTACGCTCTGGATGCTGCCGATCAGAAAAAACCTCATTGAAAATGGTCGTGAAGAGCCTTGACCGCGGCCTTTTCGTTCTGAAGTAAATCGCCATCCGGGCTTGGTCGCAAGCGCCCTGGACGGGCAGGATTGCGCCTCATCGCGTGTCACGAGCGGCCCTCCCCGGCTCAGATTGCGCCTGCCGCGGTGTGCCAAGCCGGCGTGGTGGACTATATCTTGCACCCAGCAGAACCGCTCTCGTTCCGGGTTTCGCTGACGGGGGTGTTCTGAGCG
>Ga0209131_1003411_pt1 | contig 10575 bp, 8 predicted proteins | sample GraSoi_2013_40cm_FD_185826 | JGI IMG/M metagenome (GOLD analysis project Ga0209131, IMG submission 185826) | Grasslands soil microbial communities from the Angelo Coastal Reserve, California, USA - Sample 9_17_2013_40cm (SPAdes) (version 2) | ecosystem: Environmental > Terrestrial > Soil >...
AATGGAGGAGCAATATGAAATTTAAATTTACGATTTTGACCCTACTTGTTGTCCTTTCGCTGGTTTTATCAGGTTGTGGGGCACAGCGACAGCCCTCAGTTGTGCGCATTGGTTGGTTAGCCGGACCAGATTCTTTAAACATTGGTGTGGCAGTTTTGGGTACTGCTTATACGATCAGTGGGTTGACCTATAGCACAATGTACAAGGTCAATTTGGATGGTTCGTTCGCATTTGATCTCGGTACAGATGTCAAACACTCAGACGATGGGTTGGTTTATACATATACAATTAGGGAAGGGGTGAAGTTTCATGACGGCCAGCCTCTGACTGCAAAAGACGTGGCTTTTACATATAATCTTGTGAAAGATCATGAGGATTTCCCATATTTGCATTCTTACGCCGAGCACTTTGCTTCTGTGGAAGCGCCTGACAATAAAACTGTTGTGATTACTTTGGATCAGGCGATTCCCAATATTGAGAGTAGACTCGCTTATCTTTATATCTTCCCCGAACATATCTGGAAGGATCATGTTGGCAAGCCTTCTCCTGACGGAACAGCTACACCAGGACCAAACCAGGCAGCGGGTTTCGAAAACCTCAAGATGATTGGCAGTGGTCCCTTCAAGATGTTGGAATATAAGCCGAATGAATTTATCCGCTTGGGCGTCAACAAAGATTATTACGGTGGCGCCGCCAAGGTCGATGAAGTGATCTTCCAGGTCTTCCAGAACTCGGATGTGCTAGTGCAAGCCTTGAAATCAGGGCAGGTGGATATGATCACGAGCGCACCTAACACCAGTGTGGCAGCCTTGAAAACCGATCCAAACATCAAGGTCGTTGCCGGACCTCCGCAAAACCCAAACCTGACCGATATTATTTTCAATGTCGTTGATCCTGCGAACTGTCCAACTGCCGATGGTGGCAAGTGTACAGGGCACCCGGCGTTGCGTGACAAGCAAGTCCGTTTGGCGCTGGCTTACGCTACAGATAAACAAAAGATTATCGATGTTGTGTTGCTTGGACTGGGTCAACCAGGAATCGCGCTCATCCCCAGTGGCATGGGCGATTGGTTCAATTCAAGCATTCGTGATTACGAATTTGATGTTGACAAAGCCAATAAAATCTTGGATGATGCTGGCTACAAAGATTCAAATGGCGATGGCATTCGCGATATGCCCGATGGTTCAAGACCATTAACTTTCCGTTTGAATTATCCAAATACTGAAAGTACTTATCCACGTGTTGCCGAGTTACTTTCAGAAATGTGGACCAAGGTTGGCGTAAAGCTGGATATCCAGATTGTTGAGAGTGATGCACTTACAGCACAATGCTGCCCGGCATTGGATTATGACATTATGATCTGGGGTTGGATCGCAGACCCAGATCCCAACACACTGTTGATTGTTCCCACCACTGACCAGATTCCCACTGGTTATAACGAAACCGGTTTTTCAAATGCCCGATATGATGAGTTATATAAGCAGCAAGGCGTGGAACTTGACCACAACAAACGCAAGGATATGGTCTGGGAGATGCAAACGATCGTTCACGATAATGCACCCTATATCATCCCCTACTATCCGTTTGCTGTTGAAGCGTATCGTGTGGATCGTTATACAGGCTGGAAGGATAGTGACACCAAGGTCGCACTCGAGGATAATAGTTCCCTTTTGAACATCGAGCCCGTGAAATAAATTCCTCAATAAACTACACCGGAGAGGGTAAAGATTCATCCTCTCCGGCGCGGGAGTTCCATTGAACCGCTGGGTATATATTCGCAATAAAGCAGGCTGGTCTCTTTTTACGATCATTTTTGTGGTTGTATTAAATTTTTTCCTCTTCCGAGTCATGCCAGGTGATCCGGCTCGTCAGGGCATCCGCGACCCGCGTCTTACTAAAGATACCATTGAAGCGATCCGCATACGCTTTGGGTTGGATAAGCCAGTCATTAATTGTATTGAATCTCTAAACCCAGTGAAGTTTGGACCCTGTTCCATCAATCCATTTCATACGCAGTTCTTCATTTATTTTAGAAATCTCTTGCGAGGTGATCTGGGCCAATCGTTTTATTACAATCGCCCCGTTTCAGAAGTGTTGGGGGAAAGGCTGTGGAACACGATCCTATTAATAGGTATTGGGCAAATCCTTGCTATATTGATTGGCGCTTCGTTTGGAGTGCTGGGAGCGTGGAAAGCGCGTACAGCCATCGATTATTGGGCTTTGCTCACTGGTCTTCTCGCATGGAGTTTGCCAACTTTCTGGTTGGGAATTATCCTTGTTTTTTGGGGCAGCAATCACGGTTTCCCGATTGGTGGCAAAGCTACACCAGGTATTAGTAGTTATCCATTTTTTACACAATTGGGGGATCTGGCGTGGCATTTGATATTGCCTACTTTTGCCTATACCGTCATCTTCATGGGTGAATATACTCTTGTAATGCGCTCCAGTTTGCTCGATGTATTATCTGAGGATTACATTTTGACTGCCAAGGCAAAAGGCTTAAGTACCTTCCAGATTTTAAAAGATCATGCCTTGAAAAATGGTGTCCTCCCATTGGTGACCATCATTGCCATTAACCTTGGATACACAGTTGCGGGCGTGATACAGATCGAATCGGTCTTTTCCTGGCCCGGTTTGGGTGGGGCATTATTCGAAGCAGTGGTCCGCAGGGACTTCCCCATGTTGCAGGGTGGTTTTCTTTTGATAGCAGTGAGCGTTATCATTGCAAATTTTATTGCTGATCTAACATATTCTTATTTAGACCCGCGAGCACAGACGGAGTAATGCATGGGTCTACAACTTGTTGAACTCAAAACCTCCATATCGGCATCATCTCCATTTTTAGGTTTTTGGAAATCATTTAGCAAAAACCGCATGGCAGTGGTGGGTTTGTTTATGTTGGCAACCATCATTGGCTTGGCGGTCTTCGCCTCGGTGCTGGCACCTTTTGACCCAAAGTCATCTGCCAATATCAGCAGTAGTGATATTTATAATCCGCCCAGCGCAGTGCATTGGCTGGGCACTGATGATGCGGGTCGGGATATTCTCTCCAGTTTTCTTTTTGGGGCGCGAGTTTCCTTGATCGTGGGATTCTTTGCAGCATTTATTTCTGTGGTTATTGGTGGCACCATTGGAGTCGTGGCTGGATTTTATGGCGGGCGAGTCGAGAATCTGCTGATGCGCTTTACGGATACTATGCTCGTGATTCCTGATCTGCCGTTGATCGTTGTGATCGTAGCGCTTACAAAGCCCAGTTTATTAAATATTATTTTTGTGATTGGAATCTTCGGGTGGACAACTACCGCTCGTATTGTCCGCTCACAAACATTGGCGGTGAAATCTCGTAAATTCGTTTTGCGCGCAAGAGCTATCGGTGCAGGGAACGGACACATTATTCGCAAACACATTTTGCCATTGGTGATGCCTTTGTTGGTGGTTAATGCGATCCTGGTTATTTCGCTGGCAATCTTAAACGAATCAACCTTGTCGTTTCTAGGGCTAGGTGATCCTTCTGCCATCTCATGGGGACAAATGCTTAACTTTGCATTCTTACGCGGTGCGATGAGTGCCGGTGCGTGGTGGGCATTGGTTATGCCAGGTGTAGGGATCGTTTGGGTTGTTCTTGGGCTTACTCTGTTCGGGCAGGGACTTGAGCAAGTTTTAAACCCGAGGCTTGAAACTCATCATTTGATGCCGGGCAGGCCCTCGGTCGAGAGTGACGCGGTGGATGAATCCGCTGGCACAAAAAGAAAATCGAAGCGTCGTCAAGATGCGCCGTTATTGCTAGATGTTCGCAATCTTTCCATAAATTATGTAAGCGATGAGTCCGTGGCGAAAGCGGTTCATAATGTCAGCTTGCAATTGCATCAAGGCGAGTTAATCGGTTTGGTGGGGGAGAGCGGCTGCGGCAAGACTACGCTGATGCTGGCATTGATGCGACTATTGCCTGCAGCGGGACAGATCGCGAATGGGCATATATTTTTTCAGGGCAAAGACATCACGAAACTGACTGAAGAGGAATTAGAGTCGTTGCGTTGGAGCAGCATCTCGATTATCTTCCAAGGCGCCATGAATGCGCTGAACCCTGTGCGGACCGTTGGTGATCAGATCAAAGAAGCGATTCTTAAACATATTCCTGACTATCCACCCGGAACACTGGATGACCGTGTTGTTGAGCTACTCGATCTTGTAGGTATTGCGAAGGATCATAAAGATCAATATCCGCATCAATATTCAGGCGGAATGCGTCAACGCGCCATGATCGCCATGGCGCTCTCTTGCAACCCTGAGGTGGTGATCGCAGATGAACCTACCACTGCGCTGGATGTGATGATCCAGGCGCAGATTTTGGAATTGCTCGATGACCTGCGGAAGAAGCTGGGACTGGCGATCATCTTTGTGACACATGATCTGGGCGTGGTCGCTGAGATGTGTGATTCAGTGTTGGTGATGTACGGTGGTGTGACTGCCGAATATGCCGACGTGGATACGATCTATAATGCGCCGCGTCATCCCTACACACAGGAACTGCTCAAATCATTCCCCGACCTTTCCCAACCCGAAAAGCGACTCGTCTCCATTCCGGGTTATCCGCCCAAATTGGATGAATTGCCAATCGGATGCCGGTTTGCGCCGCGTTGTCCGCTGGCATTCGAGCGTTGCACCACTGAGATGCCCAAGCTGCACGAATTGGATGATGGGTATCATCTTGTGAGCTGCCATTTAATTGAGAGCCATTAATCATGCCGAATGAATTTATTCTCGAAGTAAAGAATTTAAAAAAATATTTTCAAGCAGGCCGCCCGGGTTGGTTCTCGAGAACTGAAAGTATTGTCCACGCTGTGGATGGTGTTGACTTGCAGTTGAAAACCGGTGAGGTTATCGCTTTGGTGGGCGAAAGCGGTTGTGGCAAATCCACACTTTCACTTACCCTAATGGGTTTGGAAGAAGCAACCGAAGGTCAGATTTTCTTTAATGGCACTGATATTACACATGCTACGAATGATGAACGCAAGATCTTTCGCCAAAAAATCCAGATGATCTTTCAAGATCCCTATGAATCGCTCAACCCCACACAAACGATTGAAGATATCGTCACTGAACCGTTGATAGTCCATGGTCTTGCGCGTGACCCGCATGAACGCAAGGAACGTGTGCGCCGCGCTTTGGAAGATTCGGGTTTGAAGCCAGCCGAAAGTTATATGAAACGCTTCCCCCATCAACTTTCTGGTGGTCAGCGTCAGCGTGTTGTGATCGCAGGCGCCTTAGTACTGGAACCGATCCTGTTGCTTGCCGATGAACCTGTCTCGATGTTGGATGTCTCCATCCGCGCTGAGATCATCAACCTGTTGGCAGACTTACGAAAGTCGCGCGGCATTTCTGTAATTTTTATTACCCATGATCTGGGAACTGTTGGTTATTTTGCAGACCGTGTCGCGGTCATGTATATGGGGCGTATCGTTGAAATCGGTTCGATGCGAGAAGTATTGAAAGACCCTAAACATCCCTACACTCAGGCGTTGCTCTCGGTGATTCCGGTGCCCAATCCGCGCCTGCGAAAAAGGCGAATTGTCCTGCAAGGCGAAACACCCAACCCGATCAACATTCCCTCGGGCTGTCGTTTCCATCCGCGCTGCCCGGTTGCATTGTCAGTTTGTAAAGATAGTGACCCAAAGTTGCAAAGTATCAACGATACACATCTCGCAGCTTGTTTGTTACTTGTAAAATAAATGGATATCACCAGCCTGCAAAATCCGCGCGTCAAACATATCGTCAAGTTGCGTGATGATAAAAAACAACGCCTGCAAGATGACGTGATGCTCGTGGAAGGCTACAACGAGATCCAACTTGCGCTTTCTGCTGGTCATAAACCACAGTCGCTTCTTTCTGCACCCGAACTTGCCACTCGTCAGATCAGCGGACTCGCCGCTGAATCTTTAACCGTCTCCCGCGCTGTGTTCAAGAAGATGTCCTACCGTGATAACCCCGATGGCTGGCTGGCAATCTTTCCTATTCTACATAGGACTTTTGAATCTCTGGAGTCAGACAGTTTGCTGTCTGCTACACCTCTGATCATTATTGCTGAAGCCATCGAAAAGCCCGGCAACCTCGGAGCAATTCTGCGTACGGCTGACGCTGCTCACGTTGATGCGGTCCTGCTTTGCGATCCACGCGTGGACTTGTGGAATCCCAATGTGGTGCGGGCGAGTCGGGGTGCGGTGTTTAGCGTACCCGTCGTCGAATGTGATAATGCGTCCGCGTTGAAATGGCTGAAGAGTAGAAAGATACGTGTGCTTGCTGCGACTCCATCTGCTGAGGCAGTTTATTCCGATGTGGATTTAACTCAATCTATCGCTGTCGCCGTTGGCACTGAGGATGAAGGGCTGACCGAGTTCTGGATCCAGAATGCTGATGTATGTGTAAAAATCCCGATGTTTGGAAAAGTCAATTCGTTAAACGTTTCCGTTTCAACTGCATTGATCTTGTACGAAACCGTGCGTCAAAGAACTGTAAAATAACCAAGTAGTCCAAGTCTCTTATTAACTTTTCTCAGGAGGCTAAGCCATGAACGAATCGTTGTTACGCTGGAAGGGACGAATTGGAGCATTGAAGCCCCTCGCGTTCCTAGTCGCGATATTTCTGGTTATTTTTCTTTTTCCGGTTGGGCACAATTTGCTCACGGCTGTGAAGAATACCTCGGGGGTTCAAACAGTTTCTATCGTGCAATTGGTTAAGGACAAGGTGGGCACGAACAAATATGTCAGCGTCACTGGCACAGCCTCGTATAAACTTGCCTACACCGAAACCAACGATGGCTCGACAACTGCAGTCATCTATCCTTTGATCGATGGCAACGACAATGTTATAGTCTTTGTGCGAACAACCCACACGGAAGTGCAATACGAGTCGGATGCACATGTCACCGTTACGGGTATGACGACCTCGTCTTCCACTGAATTAACTAATGCTATTGCTCAAGACCTGGCGAATATCAATTCAGCCGGGTTTCAAACCAGTAAAGATATTTATATCGAAGAGGGTCAAAAGCCTGCGAACTTGTTGATCTCATTGGTCGAGATTGCAGCGCTGGGCTTCATAGGACTCTTGTGTATTATCATTTTCCTATTTCCTGCGACAGTGTTCGGTCCATTTCCCGTTCAACCGGTTGCGCCGGGTACTGAAATCAAGAAGGGTCTCACAAAAGCCACTGGGACTTTTCAGCAGGTTAAGAAAATGCAACCCCTCGAGTTCGGAACATCAAAACGCAAGTTCCAAAGCGCGAATGCGAATTTGTTTTTTGCAGAGGATAATTCACTCGGTGTTTATATCCACTTTGTATTTACGCAGCGTGTATATGGCATTCAGGTACGAAAGCAGGAAACCGATTGGATGGTCCTTGTCAAACCGACCCAGGTCATTGCCATCGAACCAGGCAAGCTCTATGCTTTCCGAGATACTTGGGCTATTTCAGTGCAGTATAAAGATTCCAACAACAAGACCCAGCTATTGATCATCAGCTTCGACAACGCTGCTTCGCAGGCAAACTTTGTGGCTTTTCTACGTCAGAAGAGTTACGCGATCAGCAGTGGCCAGTACCCAGTTTCCGGGTCGGTGTGGTCGTAGCTCCTTGTTGGCAAAAATAATTTTCAAATCAATATAACATCCATTTACGATAATATACGAAAGGTAATAACAACCAAAAGATAAACCGAGCCGTTGATCAACCCATGCGCCAGCAGGGCCGGGGCAATAGAACGTGAGCGCCATGCCAATAAACCAAATATGAGCGCGGCTCCTGGAATGTATACCCAAAACATCAGTGGAAATTGCCGTGCAAAATATACGTGCGCAAAAGTGAAAATCACAGCCTGAAAAATCCAGATTGAAGACTCATGCCATTTGGATTGACGCAGATAACCCCACAAGAAACCACGAAAGAGCGGTTCTTCATTGATTGGTGCAAAGCCAAGGTGATAGACCAGATTCAGGCTAGTGGAATAAAACACTGGCAACAGGGGAGTCGACGAAATATGTGTGTCGGATATCATTGACGCAAATGTTTTCGCATTTTCACCAATGGACACACAAATGCCTGCTGCTATTCCCAGGGCAAGCCAGCCTAGAGACTGAAATGAAATTCGAGTTAATTTAAAGCCGCTTTGCCATAGTAGCAGCGATAGTCCGATAGAAATTCCCCAAAGTGTTAATCCAAATGGTTTTGGAAAAGCGAGCGGCGAGTCGACCTTCCAATAATTCAGGATGAGTGTTTGGAAGGGTCGGAGGGTAATTATAATTAGAAGGGCTGAAGTATCTATGTGAAAATCCAACAGTTGATCCCGCTCCCACCAGATTAGTGCGGCGATCAGAAAATAGGTGCTGGTTTCATAAATGGCGCCTCCGATCTGATTTTCAATCGGCAGGAAATAAATGATTGTAATTGTAAATGGGATGCGGAGACATAAAAGCAAGACCAGGATAAGCCATGCGATTTGCTGGTGAGATTTGTTGATGGGTTTGGAATTCACGGTTGAGGGATTTGTTTTTAACGCTTAGACTTCACCGTATTCTGGATAACTCACACGATAGCCTGCAAGGTATCCAATCTGGGCCAGAAACCCGAGGATGACGCGAGCGCTTCTTATTGATAGTCCAGCGGGGCAGGCTCCGGGAAGAATTGATCTACCCGAGACAGCTTGTTGCAAAATATTCGGCACGCCATCCTTGCCCACTTTGCCATCGCGCGCCAAACCAAACAAGGTGACAGCCGTGTTGATGTTGGCATTCAAGCCAACCATGTCTGGCGGGTTGGCTTCGCTGATCAAGTGGACACGTAACTCCTGGTCACTGTCGCTCCACGGATGAATGTGATTTATTTTTGGCGGAAATATAAGTTCATCACCAGGTGAGGCAGTCAGTTCTTTCTTCCCCAAAATATAACGCGCCTTACCGCTGAGGATTTGGAAGTGTTCAGTATATGTGGGGTGATAATGTAAGGGAATGGCGTTTCTGCCTGTAAAAGGTTTGCAGACATATTCCATCTCGAAATAACGTCCGTCTGTTTCGGCTGGCATTTTGAGTAACATGGAGCGCTGGCCCATCACTGGGTTCTCGATCCACATCCCTGCGGTGATCTTCTTCATGGTTCCTCACCCTGTTCGTTGACTCAATTTATCCAGTCGAATATGGATGATGATAAATGCGATCAGAGTCAGAACAATTCCAGCGACAAAAATATAAGTCATGGGCTTGGAGGTATCGAAATCACCCCACATGCGCGGCAGACCGAGCAAAGTTAATGCAATGCCGACCATTGCGCTTTCCATTAGAATCCGCGTGGCGCTCCAGCGTCCATCGTTGGCAATCGAAAGGACCGTTGCCAGCGTGAGAATGGTCCAACCTGTGAAGATGCGTGCGGTGAGTGGTGTCAACTTCCAAGGTGCCAATGAAATCAAAATAGCGGGCTTAAAGAACACAATCAGAAAGAATAATATACCAAGGATAGACATAATCCCCAAACCAATGCGCACAAAGGACGAGAAATGCACATCCTTATCTTCCAGGTCACTTGAAGCGGTTGCGCGATTCTGCCACCAAATAAACGGAACCAGGAATGGCGTGATGGCATAGATAATTGTCCACAAATAGAATGCAAACATACCATGATGAAAGCGATCCAGGTGCAGCATGGTTGCGGCGAACATGCAGATGGTGAAGGCGGTAATGGGCAGGAAGCCGACTTGCACACGATGCCATTGCTTTTGACCCAGCAAGCGGACAAAGAAATATGCGCCTGCAGTATAACCAGCACCAATCAAGATGGCAGAGGCACGTGGCAAGATCGTCCAGGCGAAATCGATATCAGTATGATCCGGCTCAAGATAGAGGGCAAAAAATGCCAGCAGGAGAACGACGATTACACTGGCAGCAACAACGCGGGTGAACGGGTGGATACGATCATCATTTGCGGTGCTCATAAAATTTGCTCCTTGTATTTTTACAGCTCTCACTTTTACAACACGTTCATCATAAAAACGGTGTTATGATTTTGCATATGGATTATTGGTATGCGTCAGGAATCGTAAGGGATGACTCAAAGAGTTGACGTGATCATTGTTGGCGGTGGACCTGCGGGAGCCACTGCCGCTTTTTTTCTGGGGCAGGCGGGCCGGAAAGTTCTCGTGCTCGAGAAGGAATTTCTGCCGCGTTATAAAACCTGTGGTGGCGCCGTATCGGCACAAGTGCTGGAACAATTTCCATTTTCTTTCGAGCCGGTCATTCAATCCAAAGTGCATGCCATCTCGTATGCATTGGGCGAGAAGATGGTTACGATCCCCGTGGGGGAGTCGTCGTTGCGGATGGTGATGCGGGCGGAGTTCGATGCTTATTTGTTGAGCCATGCACAGGCTGAGATTCGTGAGGGCGCAGCAGTGCGGGCGGTGAAAGAGTCTCTTGAAACAGTAGCAGTTGAAACAGTTGCAGGAGAGCGGTTCGAGTCGGATTATCTGATCGCAGCTGATGGGGCAAACTCTATGGTCGCACGCGCATTGAATCTGCGACGCAGAAAAATCATGGCGG
>Ga0209131_1003416_pt1 | contig 10572 bp, 9 predicted proteins | sample GraSoi_2013_40cm_FD_185826 | JGI IMG/M metagenome (GOLD analysis project Ga0209131, IMG submission 185826) | Grasslands soil microbial communities from the Angelo Coastal Reserve, California, USA - Sample 9_17_2013_40cm (SPAdes) (version 2) | ecosystem: Environmental > Terrestrial > Soil >...
AGGGCTCGCTCAGCGGGATCACGGTGTCGCGCACCGCCTCGGTCGCGAAGCGCCCGGGCAGACTGAGGCCGAACTGGGCCATGCCGCGCACATCTTGGAGCCGCACGAGGAAGAGCACTCCACGTTTCAGGATCTGGGCCGCGCCGCGCATCAGGCGCAGGGTGATCTCGGCCGTGAGGGGCGGCGACGGGGCCACGCTCGCGATCGCGGCGAGCGAGATCTTTGGTGTGCCGCGCGGAGGGGTGAGACGGTCGGCCGGCGGCATGTCGAGGCTCAGCGCCGCCCTCACCGGCGGGGGGACCTCGATCTCTCCTTCGCCCGAGATGTCGAGCGGCTCGAAGCGGAAGGAGCCCGTCCTCCAGCCTTGCAGCTCCTGGAGCACCTCTCGGGTCTGCTCCTCCATGATCTCCCGGAGCGCTTTCTCGTCGACCTTGCCCATCTCGACCAGCACTCGCCCGATCGGGCGCGCCTCCGCGGCCGAGCTCTGGCGTGCGAGCGCCCCCTCGAGGTCCGCCTCGGTGATGAGTCCGCGGAGGAGCAGGATGCTCCCGAAGGTCTCGCGAGCCGAGCCGGCCGCCGCGTAGGTGATCCGGCCCTCGCGGAACACCAGGATGGCCTGCGCGCTGCCATGGGTCAGCATCAGCTTCCCCGTCGAACGATTGACGGCCAGGGTCTGGTGCAGAGCGGCGAGCGCCAGGTGCTCCAACTGTCCTGCGAGGCTCACCGGGATCCTTCCCTCAGTGCATTCCCATGACGGGCTCGCTCCGCGCGCCCTCGGCGAGCCCGGCCGGAGGGACCCGCCGCGGGCCTGGGCGGAGCAGAAGCCTCAGCAGGAGGCTCTGGAAGGTGGGCTCGCTGTAGATGCCGTGGTGGTCGGCACTGCCGAAGAAGGCCTGGGTGACCTCGGCGATGCCGCTCCCCGTGTCCGTGTCTTCGGCCCCGGGCAGGTGGGAGGCGAGGACGCTGGCCCGGGTCACGCGTCCGTCACCGGCCTCGTACATCCCTTCGGCCTCGCGGTGGCTCTGGGGCTCGAAATGCGGGGGCAAGCCGCGGCGGTCGGGCACGACCGCCCGGCCGAGGGTGGGCAGGCAATCGCCGCCCAGGACGAGCACGCGCACGGGGCACGGCGTCTCCGGTTGGCGGCCGAGCGCCCGATGGAACGCGCGGGCCCGGGACAGGACGGCCTCGAGGTGGGCGCGTTGGGCCTTGCGGTCGGGCTCGGGCTCCGCCTCGTCCTCGGTGCGGCGCGCCAGGCCCTTGGGACGGAACGGCCCCCAGCCAAAGCGATCCCAGGTCGCGGGGTCGTGCAGGTCGGCCTCGAGCGGCTCGCAGCGGTGGTCCAGGAGGGCGGCCGCTCCCGCCGGCGGGAGCAGCTCATAGAGCGACACCATCCGCGAGGTGACCGAGGCCGCGAGGGTGGTGTAGGAGAGCCCGACGCGCTCGCCGTTCAGGATCGCGCTCAGGGCGGGGACGCTGCCCCCGTTCGGGGTGGCCACGAGCACGAGCTGGCGGATCCGGCGCGCGCCGGCCCAGGTGACGGGCGCGTCCTCGCCGGGCTCGGCCGTCCCGTAGCGCAGGTAGTAACGCGCCACCAGGCCGCCCATGCTGTGGCCGATCAGGTTGAAGCGGGCCTGGGGGTCGCCCTGCGCCTCCGCCAGCGCCTCCAGGTGCTCGTGGAGCGATCGGGCGGATTCCACGAGGTCGCGCCGCCAGTCATAGGCGAAGACGTGGTAGTCGGGCCGCCCGGGGCGGCGCCGGCCCGCGGTGAAGCCGGCGTCCTCGAGCAGGTCGATCACGTCCGCGTACTCGGTGAAGCCGAACACGCGGGGCAGAACAGCGTCCGTGCCCAGGAGCGGCCCGGGGCGGAGCTCGTCCCGGCTCGCCGCAGGGGAGAGCGGCAATTGGAGGTCGTGGTAGCCGAAGGCGTTGCCGAGGTTGAGCCAGGCCTGGGTGCCGTTGGGACGAAGGAGCTGGCTGCCCAGGATGCCGGGGATCAGCACCGCGCCGGGGACGTCGTCGGTGTCTTTCCGTGACGCCTTGATGAGCCGCGGGTCGAGGCGGCGGCGCGGGACGAGCGAGGCCGCCACGACGGCGCCGGCCGCCCCGGCCAGGATCCCCGCCAGGAACGACCACGTGCGCCTCTGCGACGTGCCTTCGGCCATGTCAGGCCGCCATTTTAGCGCGTCCGCACGCCGGCGCGTTTTTCCGGGGTTCGGCGCGGGACGTGGGGTCTCCTTCCCGCCCTATCGAAACGATTTCAGCCGAGCGTCGGCTCCCTGTCGCAGCACGACCGCGTCGCTCGCGACGGCCGCGAAGGTCACGCCCAGGTCGAGGTAGCGCCGGGCGTCGGCCTCGATCGGCGCGAAGGTGCCGAGGGGCTTGCCGGTGCTCGCGCAGCGGGCCACCGCGTCGGCGATCGCGGCCTGCACGTCCGGATGGCCCGGTTCGCCGAGATGGCCCATGTCGGCCGCGAGGTCGGACGGGCCGATGAAGAGCGCGTCCACTCCGGGGACGGCCGCGATCGCCTCGACCTCGGCGAGGGAGGCCCGGGTCTCGAGCTGGACGATCAGGCAGAGCTCGTCCTGCGCCTTCCGCGCGTAGTCGGCCACCCGGCCATGGCGGCTGGCCCGGGTGATCGTCGCCACGCCCCGGATCCCGTCCGGCGGGTAGCGCATCGCCTTGACCGCCCGGGTCGCCTCTTCGGGATTGCGCACGAACGGCACCAGGAGCGTCTGGGCGCCGGCGTCCAGGAGCCGCTTGATGAGGACCGGGTCGTTCCAGGCCGGGCGGACGACCGGCGTCGCGGTCCCGCCTTCGAGGGCGCGGAGCTGGTCGATGACGTCGGGGACCTCGTTCGGGCTGTGTTCCGTGTCGATGAGGACCCAGTCGTAGCCGGCGCCGGCCACGAGCTCCGCCACCGTGGGACTGCCCATGGAGAGCCAGAAGCCGATCTGCCGCTTGCCCTCGGCGATGGCGTGCTTGAAGTGGTTCCGCGGCAGCTCCATCAGTGGATCTCGGGCTCGACGGTGGGCGCCGTCCCTTCCAGGAAGTCGAAGTCGCATCCCTTGTCGGCCTGGCTCACGTGGCGCGCGAACAGCTTGCCGTACCCGCGCGGGTAGTTGACCTCGCGCGCCTTCCAGCCCGCGCGCCGCCGCGCCATCTCCTCGTCGGACACGCGCAGGGTGAGGCGCCGGGCCGGCACGTCCAGCTCGATCATGTCGCCGTCGCGCACGAAGGCGAGGGGCCCGCCCACGAACGATTCGGGGGCGACGTGCAGGACGCAGGCCCCGTAGCTGGTGCCGCTCATGCGGGCGTCCGAGATGCGCAGCATGTCGCGCACCCCCTGGGCGAGAAGCTTCTTCGGGATCGGCAGCATGCCCCACTCGGGCATGCCGGGGGCCCCCAGGGGGCCCGCGTCCTGGAGCACCAGCACGGAGTCGGCGGTCACCGGCAGGGCGGGATCGTCGATGCGCGCCTCGAGGTCGTTGTAGTTGCGGAAGACCACGGCCGGGCCCGCATGTTGCCGGAGCCGCGGCTCCACCGCGGTGTGCTTGATCACGGCGCCGTCCGGGCACAGGTTGCCGCGGAGCACCGCCACTCCGCCCTCCGGTCCGAGGGGCAGGTCGCGGGGGGCGATGACCTCGTCGTTGAACACGAAGGCCCCCTCCACGTTCTGGCCGAGGGTGCGGCCGTTCACCGTCATGCAGTCGAGGTTGAGCTTGTCCTTGAGGCGGGCCAGGAGGCCGGGCAGCCCCCCCGCGTAGAAGAAGTCCTCCATCAGGAACTTCCCCGAGGGACGGATGTTCGCGAGGAAGGGCGTGCGGCGCGAGAGCGCGTCGAAGCGGTCGAGGTCGAGGCGCGCCCCCGCCCGTCCCGCCATCGCGACCAGGTGGATGATGGCGTTGGTCGAGCCGCCGAGGGCCATGGTGGCGGTCACGGAGTTCTCGAAGGCCTCGGTGCTGACGATGTCGCGGGGCTTCACGTCCTCCCACACCATCTCCACGATCCGGCGGCCGGCGGCCGAGGCCATGCGGGAATGCGCGGCGTCCGCGGCCGGGATCGAGGAGGCCCCGGGCAGGGTCATGCCGAGCGCCTCCGCCGCGGCCGCCATCGTCGAGGCCGTCCCCATGGTCATGCAGGTGCCGAAGGAGCGGGCGATCCCGTCCTCCATCTCGCGCCAGCTGCACTCGTCGAGGGCCCCCGCCCGCCGCTCGGCCCAGTATTTCCAGACGTCGCTCCCGCTGCCGAGCACCTGGCCCCTCCAGTTGCCGCGCAGCATGGGTCCGGCGGGCACGAAGATCGCCGGCAGGTTCATGGTGATGGCCCCCATCAACAGCGCGGGGACCGTCTTGTCGCAGCCGCCCAGGAGCACGGCGCCGTCCACCGGGTTCGCGCGCAGCACTTCCTCGGCCTCCAGGGCCAGGAGGTTGCGGTAGAGCATGGTGGTGGGCTTCATGAACGTCTCGCCCAGCGAGAGGACCGGCATCTCCATGGGGAAGCCGCCGGCCTGCCAGACGCCGCGCTTCACTTCCTCGGCGCGCTGCCGGAAGTGGGCGTGGCAGGGGTTGGCGTCGCTCCACGTATTGAGGATGGCGATCACCGGCTTGCCCGTCATGTCTTCCGCGCCGAAGCCCTGCTGTCGGACCCGGGAGCGATGGCCGAACGAGCGCACGTCGTCCTTGCCGAACCACCGGTGGCTCCGGAGGTCGGTCGGCGTCTTGCGGGTCACGCGTCCCTCTCCTTGAGAGCCCGCGCCACGGGGGCGAGCGTCTCGAGCTTCTGGCCGTCGAGGGCGGAGACGAAGGGCGGGATCGGACCGGTGCGGGCGACGCCGCAGAGCTCGGTGGCGTGGTGCAGGACTCGGGCGGGACCCCACGCGTCGCGCAGGTCCTCGAGCGGCTTGAACGTGGCCCAGAGAGCCTCGGCCCGCTCCCACTCCTTGGCCAGGCACGCCTCGAGCATCCGGTTGCTGAGCCGCGGCGAGATGCAGCCCGAGCCGGTGGTCATCCCCGCGAGCTTGAAGTCGCGGAAGTGCACGACCGCCGGGCGCTCGCCCATGCCGCTGACCACTCGGCTGCGGTCCACCCGGCGCAACAGGCCGTCGAGGTAGGCGTCCTTTCCCGGATCGTCCCGAACCACCGCGTACTTGATGGCCACGCACACGCCGTCGGCCACCAGCCGGCCCACTGCGTCCAGGCCGCGCTCCTTGTCGGAGCCGAACCCGTCCTCGGACTTCAGGTACACGATGAGGGGCAGGCCTGCGGCGGCCGCGATCTCGCGCAGGCCGGCCTCCATCCCGAGGGCGTCACGGGGGTCGCCGCAGGGCAGCATCATCGCGCAGCGGAACGAATGCCGCCGGAGGAGGCGCACCTGGTCGATGGCGCGTCCGAACGACGGCCCGAGGCTGGGGATCGCCCAGCGACCTTTCGGGAAGCCGGCCAACCAGTCGAGGACCTGCTCGAACTCCGCGAGCGAAACGTGGTACAGAAAGGCATTGCCGCCGTAGAGGAAGCGGCTCACCCCGCCCGTGGCGATGTGCCGGGCCACGCGCTCCGCCTCGGCGAGGTCGAGCGGCCGGCCCGGACCGCTCTTGCGCGGAAGGGGCGGCACGGAGAAGACGCCCACGAGGTCCTGGGGAGTGACGGCGTCGCGTGCCATGGAGACGGCACCTCCTTAATGCGATACGCTCGACAGGGACGCCAGAGGATATCGCACACGGAGGTCATTTGATGCGCCTCGCCGCCCGTCTGCTGATGCTGCTCGGGCTTGCCGCGGCCAGCTCGGCCGAGGCGGGACCCGCCGACAATCGGCTCGAGGTCTATTGGATCGACGTGGAGGGTGGCGCGGCAACCCTGATCGTCACCCCGGCCGGAGAGTCCGTCCTGGTGGACACGGGTTTCCCTGGTGGCCGCGACTCGGGCCGCATCCACCGACTGGCGACGGAGGTGGCCGGACTGAAGCGGATCGACCATCTGGTCGTGACGCACTATCACCTGGACCACTTCGGCGGGGTGGCCGAGCTGGCCGGCCTCCTGCCGATCGGCACCCTCTACGAGCACGGGATCGAGTCGGCGCCCGAGGACGAGAGGGCCGATCCCCGGCTCGAGGCGTACCGGCAGGCCAAGGTCGGGAAGCGCGTGGTCATTCAGCCGGGCGACGAGATCCCCCTGAAGCAGGCTCCGGGCGCGGCCCCTCTGCGCTTCCGGTTTCTGGGCGCCCGCCAGGACTTCGTCTACCCGAGCCCGGCCCGGCCGAACGAAACGATTTGCAAGGGAGCCACCGGGCAGGAAGCCGACCCGAGCGACAACGCGAACAGCGTGGTGATGCTCCTCGAGCAGGGGCCGTTCCGGTTCTTCGACGGCGGCGACCTGACCTGGAACGTGGAAGGGCGGCTCGCCTGCCCGGTCGATCGCGTGGGCGCCGTCGACGTCTACCAGGCGGACCACCACGGAAACGACAGCAGCAACAACCCGGTCCTGGTTCGAACCCTCGCGCCCACGGTCGTGGTCGTCAACAACGGCCCCCGCAAGGGCGGCGAAAAGGGCAGCCTCGCCACCGCCCGCTCCCTTCCCTCGGTGCGCGACGTCTACCAGGTGCACCGCAACGTCGTTGAGGGGGCCCTCAATACCGAGGCGGCGCTCATCGCGAACCGCGACGAAAAGTGCGGCGGCGACTACCTGAAGCTGTCCGTGGACGGCGGGGGCAAGACCTACGCCCTCTTCGTCCCCTCCACCGGCCATCAGAAGGCCTACGAGACGAAGGGACGCTGATGGGCCACGGTCACCACCATCACGGGCCAGGCGGTCACGGGGCCCGCGAGAACCGGCGCCGGCTCTCCTGGGTGCTGGGGCTCGTCTCGATCTACCTCGTGGTGGAGGTCGCCGGTGGCGTCCTGACGGGAAGCCTCGCCCTGCTGGCGGACGCCGGGCACATGCTGACCGACGTGGTGGGGATCGGCCTGGCCCTCGTCGCCATGAAGGTGTCGGAGCGCCTTCCCACTCCCGAGCGGACGTACGGCTATCACCGCTTCGAGATCCTGGCCGCCCTCGCCAACGCGGCGGTCCTGATCGTGGTTTCGATCTACATCCTGTACGAAGCCTGGGAGCGCGTCCGGAACCCGCCGGCCGTGGCGAGCGGCGTCATGCTGGCGGCCGGGTCGAGCGAGAGCCTGAACATCAAGGGGGCCTACTTCGAAGTGCTCTCCGACCTCCTCTCCTCGGCCGGGGTGATCGCCGCCGCCGCCCTCATGTGGGCCACCGGGTGGTACTGGGCGGACCCCCTGGTCTCCGGCGCGATCGGGCTCTTCATCCTGCCGCGGACCTGGGCGCTCCTGAACGAGGCGGTGGGCGTGCTCCTGGAAGGGACCCCGCCCGGCATCGAGCTCGGCGCCGTACGCCGCGCGATGGAGGACGTGCCGGGAGTCACCAGCATTCACGACCTGCACGTCTGGACGATCACCTCGGGGATGAACGTGCTGACGGCGCACGCCGTGATCGACGACGGGGTCCCCCACGAGCCTGTGCTCGAGGGGCTCCGGCGCTGCGTCACCTCGGGATTCGCAGTCGGGCACGTCACCGTCCAGGTCGAAAGACCCCACTGCGGAGACAGCGGGGCGCACGGTTAGAGGCCGCCCGGCCCCGGTTGCCTCGCCGCCCCGGCCCGGCTAGCATCAACGGTTTGACGCGCGCGGACCCCTCTGGAAATGGGGCCGCCCCTGAAAGGACAGGATGACCCGAAAGCTTGCCGTGACGGCGCTGCTCGTGGCGGCCGTGGCCGCGACCAGCGCGTGCCAGGCCAAGAAGGAAGAGACGAAGGCTCCCGCCGGGCCCGCCGGCAAGACGGAAGACGAGAAGACGGTCTACGCCATCGGCACCATGATGGGCCGGCAGATCTCCAGCTTCGGCTTGTCCCCGGCCGAGCTCGAGGCGCTCAAGCAGGGCGTGGCCGACGCGGCGGCCGCCAAGAAGCCCGAGGTCGACATCGAGACCTATGGCCCGAAGATCCAGGCTTTCGCCCAGAGCCGGACGGCGAAGGCAGCCGATGCCGAGAAGGCCAAGGCCGCCGCCTTCAACGAGAACGCGGCCAAGGAGCCAGGGGCGGTGAAGACCGCGAGCGGTCTCGTCTTCAAGACCATCACCCCGGGCACGGGCAAGAGCCCCGTAGCCACCGACCTGGTCAAGGTGCACTACCACGGCACCCTGACGAACGGCGAGGTGTTCGACAGCTCGGTGAAGCGGGGCGAGCCGGTGGACTTCGCGCTGAACGGCGTCATCCCCTGCTGGACCGAGGGTGTCCAGAAGATGAAGGTGGGGGAGAAGGCCCGGCTCGTCTGCCCGTCGAGCATCGCCTACGGCGACCAGGGACGTCCTCCCACGATCCCCGGCGGCGCCACCCTGGTCTTCGAGGTGGAGCTGCTCGCGATCAAGGGCAAGTAGGGTCCCTTGAAAATCCACGAGTACCAGGGAAAGGCGGTCCTCGCCCGCTACGGGGTCCCCGTTCCGAGGGGGAGTGCCGCCTACACCCCCGGGGAAGCAGTGGAGGTGGCCAAGGGTCTCGGCTTCCCGGTGGTCGTCAAGGCGCAGATCCACGCGGGGGGGCGCGGCAAGGGCGGCGGGGTGAAGCTCGCCCGCACCGCCGACGAGTGCGAGTCCATCGCCAAAGCCATGCTCGGCATGACCCTCAGGACCCACCAGACGGGTCCCGAGGGCCGGGTCGTGCGCCGTCTCCTGATCGAGCAGGGGATGGACCTCGCGGGCGCCCGGGAGATGTACCTGGCCATCCTCGTCGACCGCGCCACCGGCCGGCCGGCGTTCATGGCCTCGGCCCAGGGCGGGATGGACATCGAGGAGGTGGCGGCGAAGGACCCTTCGGCCATCCTCAAGGAGTCGGTCGATCCGGCGGTGGGCTTCCAGCCCTTCCAGGCCCGCAAGCTCGCGTTCGGCCTCGGCATCCCCGGCGGCCTCATCGGCAAGGCAGTCCCGTTCATGCTCTCGCTCTATCACGCCTTCGAGGCGGAGGACGGCTCGCTCATCGAGATCAACCCCTTCCTGATGACGAAGGGGGGCGACCTCCTCGCCCTCGACGCCAAGGTCAACTTCGACGACAACGCGCTCTACCGCCACCCCGAGCTGAAGGAGCTGCGCGACTTCGACGAGGAGGACCCCCTCGAGGTCGACGCCTCCAAGCACAGCCTGAACTACATCAAGCTCGAGGGCGGCAACGTCGCCTGCATGGTCAACGGGGCGGGCCTCGCCATGGCGACCATGGACATCATCAAGCTGGCCGGAGGGAGCCCCGCGAACTTCCTGGACGTGGGGGGCGGGGCCAACGCGGAGCAGATCCGCAACGCCTTCCGCATCCTGCTGGCGGACCGGGACGTCAAGGCGGTGCTCATCAACATCTTCGGCGGCATCCTGCGCTGCGACGTGCTGGCGGAGGGCGTCATCACCGCGGTGAAGGAGCTGAACGTCAAGGTGCCGGTCGTGGTCCGGATGAAGGGCAACAACGAGGAGAAGGGCAAGGAGATGCTCAAGGCCTCCGGGCTCAACTTCATCACCGCCGACCAGATGACCGATGCCGCGAACAAGGTGGTGGCGGCCGCGGGAGCGGCGGCGTGAGCGTCCTGGTCGGGAAGGACACGCGGCTTCTGGTCCAGGGGATGGGAAAGCACGGCACGTTCCACGCGATCGGCTGCCGGGAGTACGGCACCAAGGTGGTGGGCGGGGTCACGCCCGGCAAGGGCGGCACCACCGTCGAGGGATTTCCGCTCTTCGACAGCGTCGACGAAGCGGTGCGCAAGACGGGGGCCAACGTCTCGGTGATCTTCGTGCCGCCCCCCGGGGCGGCCGACGCGATCATGGAGGCGACGGACGCCGGGATCCCCCTGGTGGTCTGCATCACCGAGGGCATCCCGACCCTGGACATGGTCAAGGCGGCCGCGTTCCTGAAAGACAGGAAGACCCGCCTGATCGGACCGAACTGCCCCGGCGTCATCTCCCCGGGGGAGAAGTGCAAGGTCGGGATCATGCCCGGCCACATCCACAAGGGCGGGACGGTGGGGGTGGTGAGCCGCTCGGGCACGCTGACCTACGAGGCGGTGGGCCAGCTCACGGCCCTCGGCATCGGCCAGTCCACCTGCATCGGCATCGGCGGCGACCCGATCATCGGAACAAACCACACCGAAGCCCTGCGGCTCTTTGGCGACGACCCCGGGACCGAGGCGATCGTGATGATCGGCGAGATCGGGGGCGATGCCGAGGAGAAGGCCGCCGCCTTCGTCAAGGCCCACGTCAAGAAGCCGGTGGTCGGCTTCATCGCGGGGCAGACCGCCCCGCCCGGGCGGCGCATGGGCCATGCGGGGGCCATCATCTCCGGCGGCAAGGGGACCGCGGCCGAGAAGATGGGTGCGATGTCGGACGCGGGGATCCGGGTCGTCAAGTCCCCGGCCGACCTCGGGGCCGCCATCGCCGAGGTCCTGAAGAAATGAGCGAAAGAACGTTCTCGATCATCAAGCCGGACGCGGTGAAGGCGGGCCATGCGGGGGACGTCCTCGCCCGCATGGAGAAGGCCGGG
>Ga0209131_1003417_pt1 | contig 10570 bp, 12 predicted proteins | sample GraSoi_2013_40cm_FD_185826 | JGI IMG/M metagenome (GOLD analysis project Ga0209131, IMG submission 185826) | Grasslands soil microbial communities from the Angelo Coastal Reserve, California, USA - Sample 9_17_2013_40cm (SPAdes) (version 2) | ecosystem: Environmental > Terrestrial > Soil >...
TGGATCACGCGGATCTCGTCGCCGTTCAGATGGAAGGTGAGGCCCGCGGCGAAGGTCACCACGGGAAGCGCCGCCCTGGGGGCGGCCTTCTCGGTCATGCGCAGGAACTCGATGAACTGCTCGCTGTTCATGCGCTTGCGCACGTTGTCGTGCGCGACGAGGATCGCGCCCGCCTTGCCGAAGTTCTCGTTGCCGCCGGTGTGGTCGAAGTGCCAGTGCGTGTTGAGGATGAACCGGACCGGCTTGGAGGTGATCTGGGCGATCGCCGCGGTGATCTTCTCCGAGAGCGGCGCGAACTGGTCGTCGATGAGGAACACCGCGTCCTCGCCCACCGACAGCCCCAGGTTTCCGCCGGCGCCAGTCATCATGTAGGCGGTGTCGGTCAGTTTCGTCGTCTTGATCTCGACCTTGGAGAAGTCTTGCTGCGCCAACGCCGCGGGCGTGGAGAGGATCGCGCTCGAGAAGGCCAGCGTGGCGAGTAACTTGTTGTTCATGGGATTCCTCCTGGAAGGGTTAATATGCCCGAAAATCAGGGGGGGTCCAATGCTTCGCTCAAGCCTGCGTCTTTCGATCGTTTTCCTGCTCGCTTTTTCCGCGAGTCTCGCCTCCGCGCAGATGCTGCCCGAGGGCGACCTCGTCAACGCGCTTCGCGGCGGCGGCTACGTGATCGTGGTGCGGCACGGCGCGACGCACGCCGACCAGGCCGACACCGATCCGCTCAACGTCGACCAGCCCGGCAACGAGGCGAAGCAGCGGCACTTGAACGACAAGGGGCGCGAGGCGGCGCGGGGATGGAAGGAAGCGTTCCGCAAGATGGGCATCCCCGTGGGCAAGGTCTACTCGAGCAAGTTCTTTCGCGCCCAGGAAACGGCCCGGCTCGCGTTCGGCGAGCCCACCACCACCTTCGACGTGACCGAAGGCGGGCAGGTCGTTTCGCCCAACGAGAACAACCGCCGCACCGCGGCACTGCGCAAGATGGCGGCGACCGCGCCCGATGCGGGCACCAACACCGTCATCGTCTCGCACAAGCCGAACGTGATCGACGCCTTCGGCAAGGACTGGTTCGAGGTGAAGGAAGGCGAGGCGAGCGTCTTCAAGCCCGACGGCCAGGGCGGCTACAAAGCCGTGGGCCGCGTGACGGCCGACCAGTGGAGCGCTTTGGCTGTGAAGTACGCCAAATAAAAGGGTCAGACTCCAATATTCCGCTTTGGACGATTCACAGTCCTGAATATTGGAGTCTGACCCTTTTATTTGCTCCGTTCGCTGGCAATCCACTCGTCCACGCGCGCCTCGAGAACCGTTAACGGCAGCGCGCCGTCGTCGAGGAGCACGTTGTGGAAGCGGCGCAGGTCGAACTTGTCGCCGAGCGCGGCTTTCGCCTTGGCGCGCAGCGCCTTGATCTTGAGCTCGCCGATCTTGTAGCCGAGTGCCTGTCCCGGCCAGACGATGTAGCGGTCGACCTCGGCCGCGGCGAAGCCGTCCTCGATCGAGTTGTCGATCATGTAGCGGATCGATTGCTCGCGCGTCCAGCCCATCGAGTGCAAACCCGTATCGACGACGAGGCGGCAGGCGCGCAGGATCTCCATGGAGAGCGCGCCGAAGTGCATGTACGGATCCTTGTACATGCCCATCTCGTAGCCGAGGCTCTCGGCGTAGAGCGCCCAGCCTTCTCCGTAGGCGACGTACCAGGACGCGCGCCGGAACATCGGCAGGCCCTTCAATTCGAGCGCACGCGCGATCTGCAAATGGTGCCCGGGCACCGCCTCGTGCAGCAGCGTGGACTCCATCTCCGGCGAGGAGCGCTTCTCGATGTTGTTCACATTCGCCTCGAAGAAGCCGGCGCGGCTGCCGTCGAGCGCTCCCGGCGAATAATGGTCCGCGTTGTCGCCTTCGAACGCCTCCATGGCGCGAATGCCGTAGGGAAGCCGCGGCAGCTCCGCGAACAGCTTGGGCAGCTCGGCGTCGGCGCGCTTGGCGATGTCACGGTAGGCCGCGAGCCGTGCTTCCGGCGTCTTGAAGAAGAAGCGCGGATCGGTCTTGGTGAATTGCAGGAAATCCGCGAACGAGCCCTTGAATCCGCTCGATGCGATCACCTGGTCCATCGCCGTGCGAATGCGCGCGACCTCGCGCTTGCCGATTTCGTGAATCTCGGCGGGCGACAGTGTCGTCGTCGTCTTGTCGCGAACCTGCAGCGCGTAGTACCGCGGCCCCCCGGGAAGCGAAGAAGCGCCGAGCTCCTTGCGGCACGCCGGCAGATAGGTGTTGGCGACGAACTCCCGAAACGCGACGAAAGCGGGACGCACCTTCTCGCCGAGCACCTGCCTGCCCGCTTCGGTCCAGCGCTTGCGCTGGGTATCCGACATGTCCGCGGGGAAGTTGGTGAACGGGCGCCACAGCGGGGTCGCGGTGACATCGTCGCCGGCGTATACCGCGAGCATGCCGGGCACGCGCTCCATCGCCGCCCGCGGCGGCATCCAGCCCGTCTTCATGCCGGTGCGCATGATGGCGGCCTGCTCTTCGAGCGAGCGCGGGATCGCCGCAAGGCGCTTCACGTAGTTCTCGTAGTCGCGTTCGCGGCGAATCGGCGTCGCGCGCGCAAGCCCCGCAAGCAGCTCCTGCGGCCCGTGCATGGGGGAGATCGGCATCCAGCCGTCCTCCTCGCTGAAGGGCAGGTCGCCGTAAAGCGCGTTCATCTGGTCCTTGAGCGTGAGGTTTTCGAGCATCACGTCGCGCGAGATGCGGTCCTGCGTCGAAAGCTGCGCGGGATCGAAGCGCTTGAGCTCCGCGATCGTCTCCTTCAGCCGCGCCTTGCGCCGCGCGATGGCCGCGGGAGAGCGCTCGGCGAGCCGGTCCTCGTAGCCTTCGACGCCGAGGAACGTGGCGAATTCGGGATGCTCCTCGAGGTTCTGCTTGAAGAGCCGCTCGAAGAGCGCGTGCAGCTCGGCGTTGCGGGCGGGCTCGTCGGCGAATGCGGCGCCGGCGGCAAGCAGGAATACCAGCGACGCGATCGAGCGCCGCATGAACACGTTCTTCATCACTCCACCTTCCCGATTCTCTTCACGACTTCGGCGAGCTTCTTCGCATCGGCGTCCCAGAAGACGCGGAACTGCGGCTGGTCGAGATACTGGATCGGTGTCTCGACTTTGGCGAGCGAGTTCTGGAACGTCGCATCGTTCACCGCAGCCTTCGCCGCCTCGCGCAGCTTCGCGATCACGGCATCGGGCGTGCCCGCGGGAACGAAGAGCCCGGTCCATTGCGAGAACTGCGCGTCGTATCCCAGCTCCTTCAGCGTCGGCACATCGGGCAACGCGGGGTGGCGCGAGTCTCCCCAGGTGGCGAGCACGCGGACCTTGCCGCCCTTCACGTGACCCATCACGGTCGAAGGTCCCGTCGAGAGCGCCTGCACCTGGCCGCCGAGAAGGCCGACGACCGCGGGTCCGGCGCCGGTGTAGGGAACGTGAAGCATCTTCGTTCCCGAAGCGCTGGTGAGCATTTCCATCGGCACGTGCATCGTCCCGTAGTTGCCCGACGAGCCGTACGGAATCGTGCCCGGGGCTTTCTTCGCGTCCTCGAGGAGATCGCCGACCGATCTCCAGGGGCTGTCGGCGCGCACCGCGAGCACCGTCGGATCGGCGGTGAAGCGCGCGATCGGAACGAGCTGGTTCAACTGGAACATCGGATCGCGCCCGAGCACCTTGTCGGCTTCGGGGATGATCGAGATCGACGAGAGCGCGAGCAGCACCGTGTAGCCGTCGGGCTGGGCGCGCGCCACGAACTGCATCCCGACTCCGCCGCCGGCGCCGGCCTTGTTCTCGACGACGACGGTCTGCTTGAGCTGGCGCCCCATCGCCTCGGCGAGCGGGCGGGCGGTGATGTCGGCGACACCGCCGGGCGGGAACGGCACGATCATCGTGACCGTCTTCGACGGGTAGTCGGCTTGCGCGACAGCGAACGAAGGGGCGATCGCGCAAAGGAGCGCCACGGCGAGAGTGGCGAGCGGGGAACGGCTCATCTTTTTCCTTTCGAGCGGGATTCGGGACAGATCAGGCCTTTGGGACCGGTGAGGTCCTGGCGGTCATGGGTGCGGACTCGGACGATATACGGATACGCGCTCTTCGTGCGCGGGTTGCGCAAGATGCGTATGGTGCCCGCGCCCGTGACTTTCACGTTAGGCTCCGCGCCCTCGGGGAAACCGCATTCGTAGGTGGGTTCTCCCGGAATCGTCACCGCGATGTTCACCACCGAGTTGTTTCTTCCACCCGGATTGCAGTCGAGGCGGTGGAAGGGACAGCAGTGGTTGGCGCCCGGCTTCACCGTCGCGCGCAGCCGCCGCTCGTCGCGCAGCTTGTCGGGATGCGGTTCCTGCTCGATCGTGACCGAGCGGTCGGGAAGCTGGTTGTAGATGCAGTAGGCGTGCGCCGGTATCGCCGCGAGGAAGAGCATCGAGTAGACAATCCGGTAGATCATCCGGGACCATCGACGAAGGGGTTGCTCTCGACCCGGCCGGTTCTTCTCCTGATCAAAGGGGAGGGATCTCGCTTCAGAAATCACGCTCGGATTCCTTCCATGGCGTCGATACTGCAACCAGCGGGGCAAGGCCTCTCGAGAGCAACCCCTTCGTCGCTGGCCCCGTTGACTGATCAGGACGTTCGCGTCGTTTGCCATTCACGTTGACCTTTGCCACATCCTCTCTTCCATAGAGCATCCATCAGCCCTTGGGGTGAAGGACGAGAGGGGTTGCCCCGCTCTATGAAGAATCGGCGCCACTAAAGGAGTCCGAGCGTAATTTCTGAAGCGAGTTCTCTCCCCTGTGATGGGACGAGGCTCCCCCGGGTCGGCCTTCACCCCGGGCTCGATGGATGCGATCCACCCGGGCTCGATGGATGCGATCCACCCCGGGGCTCGATGGATGCGATCCACCCCGGGGCTCGATGGATGCGATCCAATCAGACAGCGTTCTTGACCCGGTACATCGCCTCGTCGGCGGAGGCGATGAGGGAGGCGGGATCGCGCGCGTGGTCGGGGTAGAGGCTGACACCCACGCTCGCGCCGCAGCGAACCTCGGTCCCTTTCCAGTCGAACGGCGTGCCGAACGCATCGCGAACGCGCTCGCCGATGATGCCGGGGGTATCCGGCCGCACGTCGGTCTCGAGCAGCACCACGAACTCGTCGCCTCCCAGGCGCGCCACGGTGTCGACTTCGCGCACGCACGCGCGGATGCGGCCCGCGGCCTGCCGCAGGACCTCGTCTCCGGCGGCGTGTCCCAGCGTGTCGTTCACCTTCTTGAAGCGGTCGAGGTCGATGAAGAGCAGCGCGATCCGGTCGCCGCTGCGGTTGACGCGCATGATGGCGTGCTCGAGGCGCGCGGCGAGCGAGTTGCGGTTCGGCAGCCCGGTGAGCGCGTCGTGCACCGCGGCCTGCCGCAGCTGCTCTTCGGCGTCGACGCGCGCGGTGACATCCTCGGCGAGCGACAGGATGGAGGAGATCTTTCCCTCCTCGTCGAAGAACGCCGAGTTGTACCACTGGCACCAGATCGTGCGCCCGTCCTTGGTCACGTTGCGCGACAGCATGCGGTTGCGGCGCGCGCGGCCCTCGACCAGCTCGCGCGTGAGCGCCTGCACGTTCTCCAGCGATTCCGGATGCACCAGGCCGAACTCGCTCGGCTTCTTCCACAGCACCTCGTCGACTTCCCAGCCGAAGATCGCCGTGGCCTGCGCCGACCAGCGCTTCACGTAGATGTCGGCGGACCATTCGACCATGGCGAGCGGCGTGTTCTCGATGTGCGTGGCGAGCTCCTGTGCGGCGCGCCCCAGGGCGTCGTGCGTGCGCTTCAACTCGCTCACCTCGAGCGCGCACGAGAAGAGCCCGACGACGGTTCCGCTCGCGTCGCGGTGCGGACGCAGGTTTACCGAGAGCCACACCATGCCGCCGCCCGGCGCGTGCGCGTGCCTCTCGTAGTGGATTTCCTCGCCGGCGAGCGCGCGCCGGACCCACGGCGCGAAATTCGCGTAGTGCTCTTCGCCGTAGAGCTCGAGGAGCGACTTGCCGTGGATGCTCTCCGGCGTCGCGTTGAACCACGCGGCGAGCGCATCCGAGGCGAAGCGGATCCGCTCGTCGCTGTCGACATACGAAACCAGTCCCCCCACGTCGCGCGAGAAAGCGTTGAGGAACGCATCGGCCGAATCGAAGGTGGCCGGCAGCTGGAAGGAGGATTTGGGGGGCTTCATCTCCGAGGGGCGAGGGGCGCCAGCTCGAGCTGTTCGGCGATGGGAGGCGCGGGGAAATGGAATCTTACCGGGCCGTCGGGCTCCGCGTGCAGGAACTGGTGCACGAAAGGATCCTGCGATTCGACCATCTGCGCCGTGGCCCCATGCCCGACGATGACCCCGTCGTTCAGCAGGTAGAGATAGTCGGCGAGCCGCAGCGCTTCATGGATGTCGTAGGTCACGACCACGGAGGTCGCGCCGAGGGAGTCGTTCAGCACGCGGATCAGGTCGCACACGACGGTGAGCGTGATCGGGTCGAGCCCCGCGAACGGCTCGTCGTAAATGATGAGGTCGGGGTCGAGCGCGATGGCCCGCGCGAGCGCCACGCGCCGCGACATGCCTCCGGAGAGCTCGCTCGGCTTCAGGCGATGCGCGCCCCGAAGCCCCACCGCGTGCAGCTTCATCAGCACCAGGTCGTGGACGATGTCCTCGGGCAGCCGCGTGTGCTCGCGGATCGGGAAGGCGACGTTCTCGAAGACCGTGAGGTCGGTGAAGAGGCCGCCTTTCTGGAACATCATCCCCATCTGGCGGCGCAGGGCAAGGAGTCCCTGCGTGTCGAGCTCGTGCACGTTCTTGCCGCACACCATGACGGTGCCGGCGGCCGGGTGCAGGAGCCCGCCGATCAGCTGCAGCAGCGTGGTCTTGCCCGAGCCGCTCGCGCCCAGGATCGCGACCACCTTTCCCTGGGGAATGTCGAGGTCGATGCCCTTCAGGACCGCTCTTCTGCCGTAGGAAAAGCGCAGCCCGCGGATCTCGATCTCGTTCTTCTTTTCGCTCATCGCCCGATTATCGCATCGCGCGGCGCGCGCGGGCCGAGGCGAGGTTGGCGAAGACCCTGCGCTCGAAGTCCTGACCCAACGCCGCGCTTTCCAGGGGCGCGGCACTCTTCGGCTCTCGCGCGGCCTGGCTCGACGCCGCCGTGGCCGCGACACGTTCCTGGACGCGATCCCAGACGGCGTAGACGAAACGCGCGTCGGTGGGATCCGCCGTGATCGTTTCCTTGTCGTTGAAGAAGGGCGCCGTGTCGGCGATGAGCGTGGCGGGATTCGACCAGGTTCGGCCGCCATCGCCCGAGCGCGACACGAGCACCGCGTTGCGGGAGCCGATCGCGAACGTGCCGCCGTTGGCGGCGTTGCCGCCCGTGCACTCGGAAAAAGGCGCCTGAAAGGCGCTCCACGTGGTGCCGCCGTCGAACGAAACGCCCGTGAGCAGCCCGCGCGCAGAGCCGTTCGACCATCGATCCTGCTGCCAGACCCCGACCAGATGGTTCGCGTCGCGCGGATTCACCGCGACGTGCGGCTCGACCTCGGAATTGATGTAGGCGATCCCTCCCGTGCCGCCGCAATTGACGGGAAATGGCGACGACCCCAACACGGCGTTGGCCGAAACCGAGGGTGGGGGAGGAGGGGGTGGCGGGGGTGGGGTGCTACTGCCGCCGCCTCCGCCGCCCGAGCATGCGCAGAGGAACAGGCCCAGCGCCACAAACGGAGACCGCATGCGGCGATGATAAGCGTGAAGTACACTCTGCGCTTCAAAAAACGCCTAAGGGAGAACCACCATGGGTCTCATCGACCGGGTCAAGAACATCCTCCTCACGCCCAAGACCGAGTGGGACGTGATCGCCGCGGAAACCACCCCGCCCAAGGACCTCATCCTGAAGTACGTGCTTCCACTCGCCGCCACCGCGGCGGTGATCGGATTCATCCGCGGCTCGATCATCGGGTACGGCAGCTTCTTCGGCGCGACGATCCGCGTGCCCATCGAATGGGGCCTCGTCCATGCCGTCTACCAGGTCGTCATGGGCGTGGTGATGGTTTTCGTCCTGGGCTTCATCATCGACGCGCTGGCGCCGACCTTCGCGGCGACGAAGAGCATCAACCAGGCGAACAAGGTCGCCGCCTACGGCGGCACGGCGGCGGTGGTCGGCAGCATCCTGGCGATCATCCCCTGGCTGGGGATGCTGCTGAGCCTTCTCGGCCTCCTCTATACCTTCTACCTGCTGTACCTCGGATTGCCGCGCCTCATGAAGAACCCCGAGGCGAAATCAATCCCGTACCTGGCCGTGGTCATCCTGTGCGCCATCGTCGTGGGCGCCCTCCTTTTCTGGGCGCAACACCTGATCGGGCCGTCGATGAATCCGATGGGCGGTTATGGGTACAGCTCGAGTGCCGCGCCGCGCGTGACGTACGACAAGGACAGCAAAATGGCGAAGCTGGAAGAGTTCGGCCGCAAGATGGAGGAGGCCGGCAAGAAGATGGAGGCCGCGCAGAAGAGCGGCGATCCGAAGAGGCAGATGGAAGCGTCGATGGCCGCGCTCGGCACCGCGATGTCGGGCGGCCAGGGTGTGGAGCCGGTGCAGATCGACCAACTGAAGCCTTTCGTTCCGGCGACCTTCGCCGGCTTGCCGCAGACTTCCTCGGCCGCGGAGCGTAGCGGCGTGACGGGCCTCATGGTCGCCAAGGGCGCTATGCAGACGCGGGCGGCAAGAGCGTGCGGCTGGAGGTGGTCGACACGGGAGGCGCGGCGGGCCTGATGGGGCTCGCCTCGTGGATGGGCGTGCAAGTGGAGCGCGAGGACGACAACCGCAGCGAACGCACGCGCCGCGAAGGCAACCGCATGATCCACGAGGAAGTGGACAAGCGCGGCGGCCACAACAAGTACACCGTCGTCGTCGCCGACCGCTATGTCGTCGCGGCCGACGGCAACGGCGTGGACATCGGCGCGCTCAAGTCCGCGGTGAATTCCGTCGACTTGGCGAAGCTCGAAACGCTCAAGTAGCTCTCCCTCCCCCTTGGGAGCTGGCTTGCGGTATGCATATCATATATATATGCTTGTCGCATGCCTCCTCAGCACGATCCGGCGAGCGAAAGACCTATGAGGGCTGAATACGACTTCTCGAAAGGCAAGCGCGGCGCGGTCATTCCTCAAAAGGGAAAGACCCGTATTTCCATCTTCATCGATAACGTTGTGCTTGCCGAGTTTCGTGCCCGCGCCGAAAAGTCGGGAACGGGGTACCAAACAATGATGAACGAGGCGTTGCGAGCGTATCTCTCCCAAGCGCAGCAACCGATCACGGAACAAGTTCTGAGGCACGTATTGCGACAGGAGATGCCCGAGTATTTGCGAGGGCTGACAACGCGTTCGAGCGGACCGGGAAAGAGCGTGGGCCGCGGCGGCGCGCCCAAGAAATGATGCGCGCCACGGCGCCGCCTGGACGGTCATGAAGAACTAGGCGATGCCGATTCGAAAGGGCGTGGAAGCGGATTTGGCGCTGATGCTCGCGATCGTCAACGACGCTGCGAACGCCTATCGGGGAGTGATCCCGGCCGACCGCTGGCACGATCCCTACATGCCGATGGATGAGCTGGTGAAGGAGGTCGGCGACGGAATCGTCTTCTGGGTCGCGGAAGAGGAAGGTCGATTGCTGGCGGTGATGGGGATGCAGGACAAGGGGGACGTCGCGTTGGTGCGCCACGCGTATGTCGCAACCACCCTACAGAGAAAGGGTGTGGGAACAAAGCTCCTGCACCATGTGCTGGGCCTCACCGCGAAACCCGTCTTGATCGGGACTTGGGCGGCTGCGGCGTGGGCCGTAGATTTCTATCGGCGCAACGGATTCACGGTCGTCTCCGCAAGCGACAAGGATCGGCTGCTGCGGAAATACTGGTCGATTCCCGAGAGACAGATCGAGACGTCGGTGGTCCTCGCCGATCGACGCTGGGTGGAGGCCCAACGGGCGCACAATCGCTGATGAGCCCGGAGACCGCATTGCGCGTCGTAAAAGCGGTCCACACGGCGGCCTGGGCGTTCTTCGTCGGATGCATCCTCGCGATCCCGGTAGTTGCCTGGCGGGGAAACTTCGACCACGCGCTCATTCTTACGGCGCTCGTGTTTTTCGAAATCGGCATCCTGATCTTCAATGGCTGGGCGTGTCCGCTGACGGGCGTGGCAGCGCGGTACACCGAAGACCGCCGCGACAACTTCGACATCTACCTGCCGCTCTGGCTCGCCCGCCATAACAAGACCATCTTCGGCTGGATCTTTGCCGCCTCGCTTCTTTTCGCGCTCGCTTGTTGGCAGCGCTGGATCGGCTCGTGAAGAGCAATCGGAGGCTCATGCGGACGGGATTCACGTTGCTCGCCATCGCGTCGTTCCTGGGCCTTGTCGCAATGGTGCTGACCGGCATCGAGAGAGTGCACGCAGGGCACGGGCTGAGCACTTATCGCGTCGCCTGGCTCATCGAATTCAACTGGGTCGGGTTCATGATCCTGTTGGCGATCATGGTCGTGTCGCTGTTGATCGCG
>Ga0209131_1003418_pt1 | contig 10569 bp, 8 predicted proteins | sample GraSoi_2013_40cm_FD_185826 | JGI IMG/M metagenome (GOLD analysis project Ga0209131, IMG submission 185826) | Grasslands soil microbial communities from the Angelo Coastal Reserve, California, USA - Sample 9_17_2013_40cm (SPAdes) (version 2) | ecosystem: Environmental > Terrestrial > Soil >...
GTGCAGGATTTCGATCCCATCGGCGTCGGCGCCAAGGATTTGCGCGAGTGCCTGCTGCTGCAACTCAAAGCGTTCGATCCGCAGAACACTCTCGCGCAGCAGATCGTCTCCGAGCACTTGAAGCAAGTTCAATCGAATCAGCTAAAGGAAATCGCGCGTGCCCTGAACCGTCCGCTCGAGGTCGTAAAGCGCGCCCTTGATGTAATCAAGAAACTCGATCCGCGCCCAGGACTGCGCTACAACAAAACTGAGCCCCGCCTGGTCGAGCCCGACGTTTACTTCCGCAAAGTCGATGATCAGTGGCAAGCCTTCCTCAATGAAGACGACATGCCGCAGCTCCGCCTAAGCCCCACCTATCGCCGCCTCCTGGTACGCGATGCCGCCGATCGCGACGTGCGCAACTACGTCAAGGAACGATTCACCGCCGCGATCCAGCTAATGAAAAATATCGAGCAGCGCAAGCACACCATCCTGCGCGTCTGCCAGTCCATCATCGCTCGCCAGGGTGAATTTCTCGATCACGGTCCCGATGCGCTGAAGCCCATGATGATCAAAGAAGTCGCGGAAGAAGTCGGCGTGCATCCCTCCACGGTCAGCCGCGCCGTGGCCAGCAAGTACGCGCACACGTCCCAGGGCGTTCTGGAGTTGCGCTCGTTCTTCAGCGAATCCGTCAACGGTCCGGAAGGCAGCGGCATGTCGCTGCTCACCCTGAAACGCCTCGTGAAAAAAATGATCGAAGAAGAAGACGGCACCAAGCCGCTGACTGACGATCAAATCGCCAAGAAGCTCGACGATGCCGGCATTCACGTAACGCGCCGCACCGTGGCGAAATATCGCGAAGACATGCGCATCCCCAGCACTCACCAGCGCCGGGTAAAAAACTGAGCGGCCCCGCCCTGTGAAACGGACAGCGAGACGCGAAGCGCGCCAGCTTGTCATCCTCACGGGACTTTCCGGCTCCGGCAAAAGCACCGTGCTCAAGGCGTTCGAAGACATGGGCTTCTACTGCGTCGATAATCTTCCCGTCGATCTAATTCCCATTTTCGCCGAGCTGCATTCCGCCGGCGAAGGTGATTTCGCGCGCGCCGCCTTGCTCGTCGACGCCCGCGAGGGAGCGCAGCTCGAAAAATTGCCGCCGCTTCTCAAACACTTGCGCAAAGATCATCCCATTGCGCTGGTGTTCATTGATGCCAGTGAAGATTCGCTCCTGCGCCGCTACAGCGAGACGCGTCGCCCGCATCCCCTCGGCAAAGATGTTTCCGTGCGCGAGAGCCTTCGCCAGGAACGCCACATGATGGAGCCCATCCGCAAACTCGCCGATGTCGTCATCGACAGTTCGCAATTCAACGTCCACGAACTCCGCCGCTTCGTCACCGAACGTTTCAAAAATCCAGACAAGCGCCCCATGCTCGTTTCTGTCGTGAGCTTTGGCTATCGCTACGGCGTGCCCACCGACGCAGATTTGGTTTTCGACGTCCGCTTTCTTCCCAATCCTCATTTTGTTCCCGGGTTGCGGCGCTTCACCGGCAAAGATCCGAAAGTTCGCCGTTACATTCGTTCGTTCCCGCAAACCGGCGAGTTCCTTAAACGCATCGAAGGCTTGCTCACCTATTTGATTCCGCATTACATTCAAGAAGGCAAAAGCTATCTCACTATTGCGATCGGATGCACAGGCGGCAAACATCGGTCCGTAATGCTCGGCGAAGCCATAAAGAACGCACTGGAAAAGCATTCCTATTCCGCAAAAGTAGTGCATCGCGACATCGATAAGTAATCAACTCAACCCCTCCGAAAACTTGACACACCGTCGCACCGCGAATAGCGTACCAAGTGCATAGTCCGGGGGCCCAGAAGCGTGGCATCGTTGTTATCACCACAACTAAAAAGGCTTTTCAGCTACGTTCGGCCGTACACCTTCCGTTTGGCCATTGGCGTTGTACTCGTAGCTTTCGTCGCCATAGCCGATGGTCTGGTCGCCTTCATGGCGCGCATCGCGTGGGACTACGTCCTGACTCCGACAGCAGCGAGTTCGCAGCTCCCTCTCTTTACGATTCCCGGCGGCCGGACCATCTATCTAAATCAGTTTTTCCCGGCGCGAATTCACAACGTTTGGACTATTTTCAGTCTAGCGCTCGTAGTGCTCTATGTCTCCAAGGGCATTGCCGAATATTTTGGCGTAACCGAAATCCAATACGCTGGTCATGCCGCCGTCACCAATCTGCGCAACCAGGTCTATGCGAAAATCATTCGTCAGCCCATCGGCTTTTTCCAACATAACCCCGTTGGCAGAGTGTTGTCCGCGGTCATCAACGACATCGAGAAAACTCGCATTGCCCTCTCCGAATATCTCTCCGACCTCTTCCAAAAGAGTTTCACCCTCATCGTCTTTCTTGCCGTGATGTTTTACATCGATTGGAAGATGACGCTTGCGGTAGGCGTAGTGCTTCCGTTGGTCGTTCTTCCCGTCGGCAAATTCGGCAGGAAGATCCGACACTCCGCTGAAAGCAGCCAGAGCCGTCTCGGCGAGCTCAGTCAGGTCTTGCAGGAAACCGTCAGCGGCAACCGCGTAGTAAAAGCCTTCGGCATGGAGGATTTTGAGATCCGCAAATTCCGCGATGCTTCGCGTCGCCTTCTGCGCGACAGCATGCGTTGGGTTCGCGCCGCCGTGGCCACCGCGCCTTTGATGGATCTCCTTGGCGCCATCGTCATCCCCCTGCTCCTTCTATACGCGCGTGACCAAATCAAAATTCACCAGATGACGCCCGGTATTTTCCTGGCCTTTCTCTACGCCATGTTTAACGCCTACATGCCACTCAAACGTATCGGCCAGGTTTACCAGCAGTTTCAATATGCGCAGGGCGCCAGCGCTCAGGTATTTTCATATCTGGATCAGCAGGAGGAACTGAGCGAGCAGCCCGGCGCGCTGCCACTGCCGCCGTTCACTCGCGAAATCAAATTTGAAGACGTAAGTTTTTCCTATGGCCCAGATGCTGCCGTCATTCTGCAGGACATTCACCTTAGTGCGCGCCGAGGAGAAGTGATCGCCTTGGTCGGCTCGAGCGGCGCCGGAAAAACCACCTTGGTCAATCTGCTTCCGCGCTTCTACGAGCCCACTTCCGGCTCCATCCGCATCGATGGCTTAGACATTAGCCGCGTAACCATCAAATCTTTGCGCGAGCAGATTGCCATGGTCACCCAGGAAAATATATTGTTTCACGACACGGTGTGGAACAACATCAGCTACGGCCTGAACAATATCTCCGAGGAGCGCGTGATCGCCGCTGCCAAGGCGGCCCTCGCCCACGATTTCATCATGGATCTTCCGCAGACCTATCACACACTCATCGGCGAGCGCGGCACTAGACTCAGCGGCGGCCAGCGGCAACGCATTGCTATCGCCCGCGCCATTCTGAAAAACTCTCCGATTCTGATTCTCGATGAAGCCACCTCCGAACTCGATGCCGAGTCGGAGATGAACGTGCAGCGCGCGCTTGGCAATCTAATGATTGGGCGCACCACCTTTGTCATAGCGCACCGTCTGGCTACCATTCGTCGCGCCGACATTATTCTCGTGCTGGAGGACGGCCAAATTCGCGAGCGCGGCACGCACGCCGAGTTGATCGCTCGCGGCGGAACGTATGCTCGCCTGCATGACTTGCAGTTCGCGGACGACGACATGTTGGCACCGGCACAAAATATCCAGCAAGATAGATCCACCGCGAGCGAACCCCTATGAGTCAAAAAGTATGAGTCAAAAAGCTCACGCCAGCCAAACTGTCAGTACGAAGCCGGAATGCGTCTCCATGACCGGCTACGCCCAAGCCCGAGGCGAGCAGAACGGCTGGGCCATCCGCGTCAGCGTCAAGAGCGTGAACCACCGCTTCCTGGACGTGCGGTTCCGTTTGCCCGAAGGCTTCGACGTCTACGAACTGCGGCTACGCCAAATCGTACGCGAGCGAATTCACCGCGGCCATATCGACGTGAACCTGAACGTGCAGCCCGGGGCCGCCGTTCCAGTCCAGGTCAATCGCGATTTGCTGCAAGCCTACGCGCAATCCGCGGAAGAGCTCCGCCGTCAACTGGGAACAGACGCCGGCCTCGATGTTGTCTCCTTGTTGCGTTTGCCGGGCGTAATCGGCGGGCTCGCGCCGCCGCTGCCGGAAACGGATGAGGAGCAGGACCAGCTCGGTAAAGCTCTCGACGCGTGCTTGCGCGACGCGCTAATCAAGCTCGACGACATGCGCCACGCCGAAGGCCGCCATCTCGCCGAAGAATTACGCACGCGTGTCGCACGCATCGGCCAGCAAGCCGATCAGGTGCGCGATCTTGCCAAGACACTGACCCCCGCCTTCGCTCGCCGTTTGCAAACGCGCCTCAAAGAACTGCTGAACGGCACCGGTATTGAGCCTTCGCGCCTCGCGCAGGAAGCCGCGCTGCTCGCCGAACGCAGCGACATAAGCGAAGAGCTCGACCGTCTGCGCAGCCATCTGCAGCAGTTCGCCAAGCTGCTGGACGGCGCGGGCGAGCTCGGCAAAAAATTGGATTTTCTGTTGCAAGAAATGCACCGCGAAGCAAACACCATGCTCTCGAAAACCCCCGGCGTCGAAGCCGAAGCGCTGGCCATCACCGGGCTCTCCCTGGAAATTCGCGCGGAGATTGAAAAGCTGCGCGAACAGGTGCAGAACATCGAATGACTGCGCCGAATGATGTTGCACCGCTGGTGCTGATCGTATCTGGTCCTTCCGGCTCGGGAAAGTCGACGTTGGTGCAAAAAATCTTGGAGCTGCCGGGAACGATGCCTTCGGTCTCCTGTACCACTAGGCCGCGCCGCGCGACCGAGGCCAGCGGGAAATGCTATGATTTTATTACGGACAAGGAATTCGGGGCCATGGTCCAACGCGGCGAATTCTTGGAGTACGCGCAAGTCTTCGGCAAGCATTCCTACGGCACGCCAAAAAAGTGGCTGGAGGAATCCAGAAAAAAGGGCCTCGACCTTGTTCTTGAAATCGATGTGCAAGGCGCCGCGCAGGTGAAACAGAAACTTCCCGAGTCCGTGGCGATTTTTATTTTGCCGCCTTCTCGTGAAGAATTGGAACGCCGCCTGCGCAGCCGCGGTCAGGATTCGGACGAAGAAATTGCAAGGCGCCTCGCCAGGGCACGCGACGAGATTGCGGAATTCGGTAAGTACTACGATTATTGTGTGGTGAATGATGACGTCGCGCGCGCTGGGCTAGAGGTGCAGGCCATACTCACCGCGCTGCGCTGCTCCAGTGCCCGACGGCGTGGGCGCGTCGAAAAACTTCTGGCATCGTTTGGAGGGAAAGACTGAGATGAATGTGCTTACAAAAGCTCCGGAGAGCCAGTTTGCTTACGTGGTGCTTGCGGCCCGCCGCGCGCGCCAGATCATGGCGGGGGAGCCCCGCCGATGCTCGAAAATCCCAGAACGCTGAAGCCGACGCGCATTGCTTGTGAAGAGCTTGAGCACGGCCTGGTGGAATACGATTTCGTCGAACCCGACTCGATCGACGAAGACAAAGACGGCAACAAGCGCCGCAAATAGTAACCCGCCGTCGCGGCCCCGCATCCGTTGTAGGGGCGTGCTTTAGCGCGACCCAGCGAGCCAGGTTTTCCGGCGAGGCTTTTTCTAGAAGGATTTTTCTTTAAGAGCGGGGGCTTTAGATCCCACGCCATTTCTATGGCTCCAAAATGGGCTTTAGCCCTGAAGCATAGAGTACAAATGCGAATCACCCTAGGCGTAACCGGCGGAGTAGCGGCCTACAAAGCCGCGGAGCTAGTCCGCCGCCTGCAACAAGACAGCTTCACCATCCAAGTCGTGATGACCCGCGGCGCCCGCGAGTTCATCACCCCGCTGACTTTCGCCGCACTCAGCGGCCAAAAAGTAATCACCGACCTCTTTGCCGAATCCAGTGGTGAAGCCAATCTCGAAAGCGCCATCGAACACATAGCCGTAGCGCAGCGCACAGATTTGCTCCTGGTTGCGCCCGCCACCGCAGACATCCTCGCAAAATTCGCCCGCGGCATAGCCGACGATTTTCTCACCACGTTATATCTCGCGAGCACCGCGCCCGTTGTAGTAGCTCCCGCCATGAACGTGAACATGTGGAATCACGCGGCCACGCAAGAAAATATCGAGTTGCTGCGCGCGCGCGGCGTCAAGGTTGTCGACCCGGACGAAGGCTATCTAGCCTGCGGTATGACCGGCGCAGGACGGCTCGCTGGCCAACAAGCAATCGTTGCTGCTGTGCACGAAGCTCTGCACGCGGTGCGCGACCTCGCCGGTGAAAAAATACTCGTCACCGCGGGACCCACACGTGAAAATCTGGACCCTGTCCGTTACCTCACCAATCGGTCCTCCGGAAAAATGGGCTACGCCGTTGCCGAAGCCGCAGCCAAACGCGGAGCTCGCGTAATTTTGGTGAGCGGCCCCACTTCCTTGGAAACGCCCGCTGGTGTCGAGCGCATCGACGTGCAAAGCGCCGAAGAAATGCATCGCGCCGTGCTGGAAAAAGTTGCGGACTGCTCCATCGCCTTTTTTGCCGCCGCCGTGAGTGACTATCGCCCTGCCGAGCCTAACGACCAGAAAATCAAGCGCAACAAAGAACCCATGACCGTTTCGCTCGAGCCCACGCCCGATATTCTCGCCAGCGTCTCGCGGACCAAAGGCGATCGATTCATCGTCGGCTTTGCCGCGGAAACCGAGCACGTCGCGGAAAACGCTCGCAAGAAGCTCGCGGCCAAAAACGCCGACCTGATCGTTGCCAACGATGTCACCGCGGAAGGCGCCGGCTTCGACCACGACACCAACATCGTCACCCTCTTCGCCCGCGACGGCCGCGACCTCCCGCTCCCGCGCATGAGCAAATCCGAAGTCGCGCAACGCATTCTGGACGAAGTCGTCCGGCTCCGCTCCAAATCCCCCACCGCGCAACGCTCTGCCGTCTGAACCATGCCCGAGCGCATCCCTGCAGCTCTCGAAGAAAAATTCAGAAAGCGTTTAGCCTTTTACCAGGACATCGGCATCGAGCTTTTTTATCGCGACCGGTTTCCGCATCAACACGCGAGTGCAACCGAGGAAATCACTTTGCCCAAGTCCGTTCAAAAACCGCAGCCTGCGAAACTAACGGTCCCGACGCCGCCCGCGCGCAAACTCGATGTGCTTCCGGCATCGCCAGGTGTCTCTCTGTTCGAATCGATGAACAAGATCGCCGGCGATTCGCTGCCAAAAATTCTAACCGACATTGGCGATTGCACCCGCTGCAAACTGCATCGCGGCCGCACCAAGCTGGTCTTCGGCGACGGCAATCCCAAAGCCGAGCTCGTCTTCGTCGGCGAAGGCCCAGGCCGCGACGAAGACGCCCAAGGTCTGCCGTTCGTGGGCCGCGCAGGAAAATTGCTGACGCAAATGATCGAAGCCATGGGCCTGCAACGAAAAGACGTTTACATCTGCAACGTAGTGAAATGCCGCCCGCCCGAAAATCGCACCCCGGAAAAAGACGAAGTCGAAACCTGCTCGCCGTTTTTGTTGCGCCAGCTCGACGCCATTGCGCCAAAAGTGATCGTCTGCCTCGGAAGCGTCGCCGCGCAAACTCTGCTGGAGACCAATCGCGGCATCTCGCATTTTCGCGGACAGTGGCTCGATTTCCGCGGGAGAAAACTGCTGGCTACCTATCACCCCGCGTACTTGCTGCGCAATCCTAGCGCAAAGGGCGAAGTCTGGAACGATTTGCAAAAAGTAATGGCCGTTCTCGGCTTGCAAGCCAAAAAGTCCTCGGGTAAGCCTTCCTAATCCATCATGGGAATTTTTCTGGGCGTCCTGACGGCGCTGACGTGGGGGTGCTCGGATTTTCTCGCGCGCTTCGCCACGCACCGCATGGGCACACTGCGCGCCATGCTGTACATGCAGTTGATCGGATTCATCCTGCTCACCATCGCGCTGCCCTGGCTCGGCGGCTGGGGCCATCTCGCGGACGGCTCCGGCTGGCAGCCGTGGGCCTGGGGAGCGCTGGCCGGCTGCGTCAACGCAGTTTCCACGCTCAGCCTTTATCGTTCGTTCGAAATCGGCAAAATGGCGGTCGTCGCGCCTCTTTCCGCAAGCTATCCCGCACTGTCCGTGACGCTTTCGTTGCTATCCGGCGAGCGCCTCAGCGCAATGCGAGCCGCGGGAATTGTTTGCACCATGCTCGGCGTCTTGCTCGTGGCAGGCGGAGAAAAAGCCCCGGACGCCAACGATGCGGAAGCCGTGCGTCGCAGCGGCAAAGGAATCGGCTGGGCGCTCGCTTCTGCGGTTGGATTCGGATTGCTGTTCTGGCTCCTGGGCATTCGAGTCATTCCGCGCGTAGGAGCAGTGCAAGCCGTCTGGATGATCCGCTTAATGTGCACGCTCATCGCGGGCAGCATCATTTTGATCGCGAGACAGCCGCTCCGGCTGCCACGAAGCGCGCGCTGGATTTCCTTGGGCATGGGAGTGGGCGACACCAGTGCGTTCGTGTTCAGCAATCGCGCAATGCAAATCGAGCAAGTCGCCGTAATCAGCGTCCTCGGCTCGCTCTACGGCGCCGTCACAGTCGCGCTAGCTGCGGTCGTTCTGCGCGAACACGTCTCCCGCTGGCAATGGCTCGGCATCGCCGCAATTTTTTCCGGCATCTATCTAATGAGCCGCTAGCGTTGCTTTTCGTCAGGGCACGGCTTCAGCCGTACCGTACTAATCTTAATTAAGAAGGCTTTAGCCGCTGAGGGCCTGGCTGTTGAGTTTCTCGCGCGGCGCGAAGCCCCAGTAAAACAACTTGCAATAGTTGCGCCTAATCACGCTTGGCCATCGCCAATGGCGCCCCTGATACACTACACGCCGACATGAACCTCCCGTTTTGCAACGTGGCGCTGCCCGTCCCTCTGCGCAACACGTTTACCTACGCGATTCCCGACGCCATGCGCGATTCCGTGCAGCCCGGCAGCCGCGTCCTCGTGCCCTTTCGCAACAAATCGCTCGTAGGCGTCGTAGTCGAATGTGTTCAGCAAGCGCCGCCAGCCACGAAAATCCGCGAAATCACAAAGGTCATGGATTTTCTTCCGGCGCTCACTCCCAAGCTGATCGAATTAGCTCACTGGATCGCCGGCTACTACCTCGCCCCGATCGGCGAAGTCTTTCGCGCGATGCTCCCGCCAGTAACCGAGCTGCGAACCGAGCGCCAGATCGTGCTGACGGACTCCGGCCGTGCAGCAGCCGAGAAGGAAGCTGCAACGGCGGTGCACGCCACACAGCGTAATATCGCGCGCTCGGCGGATTCGCAACAGCGCGATTTCCTCTCTCAACTGCGTGATAAGGGCGGTGTGATGCCATTCGCATCAGCCGTCAAGCTCGGATTCGATGAAGCAGCGCTGCAGCGCTTGCGCCGCGCGGGCCTGATCGAAATTCGCGAATCAATGCTAGGGCGAAAAGCAAAGACGCAGCGCGTCATTGCATGGAAAGAAAATGCCAGCACTCCCGTGGACGCTCCGGGTAAAGCAACGCAAAACGCGCAGCCGAGCCGCAGCCAAGAGAAAGCCAGCCGAACGCAAGCGCTCGAAGAGAAAATCAATAGCGTGATGACATCGCTGCACGCTCGCGGGCCGTTACCGTTAGCGCAGTTGCTTCGCGTCGCGCAAGTTTCACGCAGCCTGATCGAGCGAATGCTGCGCGACGGCTTCCTCGAAAGTTGGGAAGAGCGCATCGATCCCGCGGAAGATCCATTCGACGTCGGATACGTTCCGCCCGCCCATGAGTTGAATGCAGAGCAGGATAGCGCGCTGAAATTGATTCGCGCACGATTCGAACTCGGCGAGTTCGGTGTGCTTCTGCTGCATGGTGTAACCGGCAGCGGCAAAACCGAAGTGTACATGCGCGCTGTGCAGGAAACTTTGGCCCGCGGCAAAACCGCAATCATCCTCGTTCCCGAAATCGCGCTGACGTTATGGATCGGCCGTCAGTGCCGCGCGTGGTTTGGCGCGCGCTTCGAAGGCGTAGCGGTGCTGCACTCCGCGCTAAGCGACGTGGAGCGCGCCCGCGAATGGTGGCGCGTGCGCAACGGCGAAGCCCGCGTCGTAGTCGGCACACGTTCCGCAATTTTTGCGCCGCTCCAAAATCTCGGCCTCATCATCGTCGATGAAGAGCAAGAGAGCAGCTACAAGCAGGAAGAAACGCCGCGCTATCACGGCCGCGACGTAGCCATCGTGCGCGCAAAAATGGAAAACGCAGCGGCCCTTCTGGGCTCGGCGACTCCTTCACTTGAGTCGTATCATCACGCGCGTAGCGGAAAATACGAGCAGCTGACGTTGGCGTCGCGCGTGGAAAAGCGCGCCATGGCCAGCGTCGAAATCGTCGATCTCCGCGAAGACTTCGCGAAAACGCATCAGACCAGCCCCATAAGCGCCGCGCTGCACGCCGGCATTCAGGAATGCCTCGCGCAAGAGACGCAAGCGCTCGTGCTGATAAATCGCCGCGGCTATTCCTGGTCGGTGCTTTGCCGGAGCTGCGGAGCGTCCGTGCAATGCGAGAACTGCAGCATTTCGATG
>Ga0209131_1003419_pt1 | contig 10568 bp, 9 predicted proteins | sample GraSoi_2013_40cm_FD_185826 | JGI IMG/M metagenome (GOLD analysis project Ga0209131, IMG submission 185826) | Grasslands soil microbial communities from the Angelo Coastal Reserve, California, USA - Sample 9_17_2013_40cm (SPAdes) (version 2) | ecosystem: Environmental > Terrestrial > Soil >...
GGTCTTGGCGAACGCCGGCGGGTCGAGCACGATCGTGTCGAACTGTTCGCGCCGGCGCTCGAGCTCCCGCAACAGATCAAAGGCGTTGGCTTCCCGCCATTCGATGTTCCCGATCCCATTGAGCCGCGCATTCTCGGCGCCCCGCGCCAGCGCCTCGGTGCTCTGGTCCACCGCCAGCACCTCTCTCGCATGGCGAGCGAGGTGGAGTGCGAATGAACCGTGGTAGGTGAAGAGGTCGAGCGCGCGGCCGCCGGCACGGGTGTGCTGTCCAACGAGCGCTCGGTTCTCGCGCTGATCGAGAAACGCGCCGGTTTTCTGCCCGGACCACGGCGCGGCGAGATACTTCACACCATCCTCGATAACCTCGACAACCTCGGGAACCTCCCCCTGGGCGAGCACCACCTCCGTAGGCAACCCCTCGTGGCGCCGCACCCCGGCGTCGTTGCGAAGCAGAATCCCTTCCGGAGTGAGCGCGGCGGTGATTCCCGCAACGACGTCCGCGCGCGCGGTCTCGAGCCCTGCCGACAACAGCTGCGCGACGATCCACGGCCCGTAGCGGTCGATGACGAGCGAGGGCAGGCCGTCACCTTCGGCGTGCACGACGCGCCAGGCGCTCGCGCCGATGCCGTTGCGGCGACGGGCTGCGGCGGCAATGCGCTCCGTCCACCACGGCGAATCGATGGGTTCTTTGCCGCGGGTGAGCAGCCGCAGCCGGATCTCGGAGTTCGGCGAGTAGAGCGCCTGGCCGAGGAACTTGCCTTTGCGGTCGGTGACGGGGACGATGCCGGGTTGCTTGTCGGGTTCCTCAGCGACGTCGCTCCGATAGATCCAGGGGTGTCCCTGTTTCCATCGTTCCGCGCCCCGAGCAGTAACCTTGACGGCTGTGGCCGTCCGGCCGTCAGGCCGTCCGACCGTCATCGATCCGGCCGGAGAACCGCTGCTCCCCGCAGGTACATATGTTTGAGAGCGCTCTGTGGTTGGGTCGTATAGAAGTGCAGCAGGACCCGGATGCAGCGCCGTACACCGGTGGGAATGGCGACTTCCGCCGCCCCGAGCAGCGGCACATCGGTCCAGCCGAGCCGGCGCGCGGCACGCGCGGGATACTCAGCGGTGAGGTCGGGAGATGAGGTGAAGATCGCGCTCTCCACGTCCCCCGGCTCGAAGCCGTTGGCATCGCGGAGCGCGCCGAGCAGCTCCTCGGTCGCCTCGAGAATTGCTTCACTCGTGTTCGCGGTCGCCGTGGTCGCTCCACGCAGGCCGCGCAGGATCTTGGTCATGGCTCTCGTCGATCAGTTGCGCTTGATGGTGATCACGGATCCCGTCCTGCTCAAGGGGCGGGATGCCGTAGGCGTCCTGCGCCAGGCGGTGGTCGGTGGCGCCACCATGGTGCAGGTGCGGTGGAAAGATGGCACACCGGCGGAGGTTCTGGAGTTGACCCGGGCGTTGGTCGCCGCGCTGACGGTGCCCGTGCTCGTCAACGACCGCGTGGATATCGCGCTGGCCGCCGGTGCGGCCGGCGCGCACCTCGGCTGGGACGATCTCCCTCTCGATGCCGTGCGCCCCAGTCTGCCGGCCGGCTTTGTGCTCGGCATCTCCGTCGGATCGCCGGACGAGGCAGCGCGGGCGCCTGCCACGGCGGATTACTGGAGCGTCGGGCCCTGCTTTGCCACGCCGACCAAGGCCGACGCGGGCCCCCCGCTCGGGCCAGAGGGGTTCGCGGCAGTCGCACGGCTTGCTCCTGAAGGTACGCCGGTAATCGGGATTGGCGGTATCACGGCGGCGAATGCGCGCGCCATCGTCGCTGCGGGTGCTGCTGGCGTCGCGGTTATCGGGGGAGTGCTGGGCGCAGCCGATCCAGAAGCATCGGCGCGGCGGATTCGGAACGGGACTAGTTGACTCGGTCCGCTCTCCGCTGTCGCTTGCTCTCCCGAATCGCCGCCAGATGGTCGGCGTATGTCGATGAGAAGATGTGTTTCCCGTCAGGCTGCGCGACGAAGTACAGATATCCGATCGGGGCAGGGTAGAGCGCCGCGATGATGCTCGAGTCGCTGGGCTGCGTGATCGGACCGGGTGGTAACCCGGTGTGCAAGTAAGTGTTGTAGGGCGAGTGAATCTGCAGCTGCCGCTCCCACACGCGCCGCAGCCGCCGGCCGTGCGCGTAGACGATCGTCGGGTCGGCCTGGAGGGCCATCCCCCGCCGGAGCCGGTTGTGATAGACCGCGGAGACGTACGGGCGATCGGGGCGATAGCGCACTTCGGCTTCAATGATCGACGCGAGCGTGATGATCTCGTGTCGCGTCATGTTCAGCTCGCCGAGTCGCCCGTCCCACTCGGGCTGCCAGCGCGCGATGAACTCGTGCGTCATGACCTTCACGAGGTCGCGCGCGCGCATCCGCATCGGTACGACGTAGGTCGTCGGGTACATGTAGCCGTCGACGCCCGCCGGGGTCGGTTTGATGCCCAGCTCGCGCTCGAGTGAGGTATCCCGCATCGCGGCCACGAATGAATCCCGCGACACGCCCAGCCACGAGCGCGCCCGCTCGGCGACCTCGAATCCCATCATCCCTTCGGTGACGGTGAAGCGGACCTCGAGCCCACGGCCGCTCTTCAGCGTGCTGACCACGCTGCTCCAGCTTGCGTCCTTGTCGAAGGTGTAGACGCCGCTCTTCAGGTTGGACGGCAGGCCGCGGATCCGCGCGTAGAGGCTGAACCAATCGCGGCTCTCGATGACGCCCCGCGATTCGAGTGAATCGAGCGCCTGGTAGTACGTGGCGCCGCGCGGAATGATGACCATGATCCGGTCTGCGGTCGACTGGTACGCGGGCGTTTGCGGGGAGCTGCAGGCGGCGAGCGCGCAGAGCAGTGCCAGGCACAGCCTCATAGCGCTGTGCCCTTCTGGGAATCGAGATAGTGTTGCAGGAGGAGGGCCGCAGCCATCGCGTCGACGTCGTCCTTGCGGCCACGCGTCGACCCGCCCATCTCGCGCACGGCAGCCAGTGCCCGCGCCGTCGTCATCCGCTCGTCCCACATGGTCACCTCCAGCTCAGCCACGCGCCTCTTGATATCATCGGCGAGGCTCCGCGCGGCGTGAGCGGCGTCACCCTCGGCCCCCGACTCATCCAGGGGGAGACCGACGATGATCCCTACAACATTGTGCTTGGCGACCTGTTCGAGTAGCTGCGCCATGGGGAATCGCTTGCCGGCGCGGCGGGTGAGGGTGGTGAGCGGTTGGGCGAGCGTCTGCGTCTCGTCGGAGAGGGCGAGGCCGATCCGGCGCTCACCCCAGTCCACGGCGAGAATTCTGCCTTTCACCCTTGCGACATCGTCTGGAAGAACTCGGTGTTGGTCTTGGTACGCTTGAGCCGCTCCAGCAGGAACTCGATGGCCTCCACAGGCGGCATGTCGGACAGGAAGTTGCGCAGCAGGTAGACCTTGTTGAGCTCTTCCTTGGTAAGGAGCAATTCCTCCTTACGGGTGCTCGTGCGCTGCACGTCGATCGAGGGGAACGTGCGCCGCTCGGCAATGCGCCGGTCGAGGATGACCTCGGAGTTGCCGGTGCCCTTGAACTCCTCGAAGATCACCTCGTCCATGCGCGAGCCTGTGTCGATCAGGGCGGTCGCCAGAATCGTCAGGGAGCCGCCGCCTTCGATGTTGCGGGCGGCGCCGAAGAAGCGCTTGGGCTTCTGCAGCGCGTTGGCGTCCACACCGCCCGACAGAATCTTGCCCGAGTGCGGCACCACGACGTTGTGCGCGCGGCCGAGGCGCGTGATCGAGTCGAGCAGGATGACGACGTCCTTGCCGTGCTCCACGAGACGCTTGGCCTTCTCGATCACCATGTCGGCGACCTGCACGTGCCGGTCGGCCGGCTCATCGAACGTGGAGGACACGACTTCGACATTCGGCCCCTTCACGTTCTCTTCCATGTCGGTCACCTCTTCGGGCCGCTCGTCGATGAGCAGCACGATCAGGTAGACCTCGGGGTGATTCTCGATGATGGAGTTGGCCAGCTTCTGCATCAGGATGGTCTTACCGGCCTTGGGCGGCGACACGATGAGGCCACGCTGGCCCTTGCCGATGGGCGACAGAATGTCCATCACCCGCATGGTCAGGTCGCCGTCTTTGCGCTCGAGCTTGAGCTGTTGCTCGGGGTAACGCGGCCGCAGGTTGTCGAACGCCACGCGGTGCTTGGCTTTTTCCGGCTCTTCGCCGTTGACGACTTCGACCTTCAGGAGGGCGAGATAGCGCTCGCCTTCCTTCGGCGGCCGGACCTGACCCGTGATCGTGTCGCCGGTGCGCAGATCGAAACGCTTGATCTGGCTCGGCGAGACGTAGATGTCGTCGGGTCCGTACAGGTAGTTCCAGTCGGCGCTGCGGAGGAACCCGTAGCCTTCCGGCAGGATTTCGAGCACCCCCTCGCCGCGGAGAACGGTGTCGGAATCGAGGAGTGATTGCTCGATGCGGAAAATGAGATCCTGCTTGCGGAGCCCAGAGTAGTTGGTGATGTTCAGGCTCTCGGCCATCGCGTGTAGTTCCGCGACGGACTTTCTCTTCAGTTCGGCGATATCCACTTGTGCTTCAACTCCGTTTGCTTGCGGGCGGGGAAATTCCCGGGATGGGGGATTGGTCCTGGTTGAAAATGGAAACTTGGGATTTTGGCGGTGTGCGAACGAGTGATAGTAGGCCTCGACGGGCGGCGAGTCAAGAGCGCCTGTGAGTCTCGCCCCATTTCTCCTGGCGTGGCGGACGACCCCCCTCCACGACCGCGAAGTTGTTGATGCGCTTGTAGATCCGGCCCACGCCGGGCCCCCGGTTTCGCCCGCACTCGCTGACGCCCTCCGGCAATGGCCGGGGAGCTATTACTGGTCGAACGAGGGGGACGGGCGCCACCTCGTTCTCACCCGCTCGACCATCAAGCCGCGCGAGGCCTGGCTCTGGCACGTGTTGCTGTTCGCGGCCACGCTGTTCATAACGACGATCTCCGGCGCCGTGGTCGCTGGAGCCGTCCCTGCCGAGCTCGGGTTGATTCTCAATCCTGGCGCGTGGGACCTAACATTCCTGCGCGCATGCGTGAGCGGCTTTGCCTTCTCGCTCCCGCTCATGGCCATCCTGTTCAGTCACGAAATGGGCCACTACCTCACGGCCCGTCGCTACCAGGTGAACGTGTCGCCCCCACACTTTCTGCCGGGACCGCCCATGCCGATCGGCGTCGGTACGTTCGGCGCGTTCATCCGCCTGCGCACGATTCTCAACGACCGCCGGCAGCTGCTCGACATCGGCGCCGCGGGGCCGATCGCCGGATTTCTAGTCGCCCTCCCCGTGCTGTGGATCGGGATGGCGCACAGTGTCGTCACGACCGATCCGGGTGCGACGGGGATGCAGGTCTCGACGGGCTGGGGAATGTGGCTGCTCGGTGACTCGGTGGCGACGCTTCTATTCCGATACCTGACGCACGGCGGGAACGCCGTGACGCTCAGCCCGATGGCATTCGCGGGGTGGTTGGGGATGCTGGTTACGATGTACAACCTGCTGCCCATCGCCCAGCTCGACGGTGGGCACATTCTCTACTCGGCATTCCCGCGGGCCCAACGACAGGTCGCCCGCGTGTTTTGGGTGCTCGTGCTCCTGCTGGGCTACCTCTCGAAGAGTTGGTTCGCCTGGGCCGTCATCGTGCTCGTCCTGTCGCGGGGACAGTTCGGCCACCCTCCCGTGCTCGACGCGTATCGCCCCCTGCCGAAGTCGCGGGTGTGGGTGCTGTGGGCGTGCCTGGTATTGTTCGCGCTCACGTTCATACCTGCGCCGGAGCGCTGAGCGGCTACCCGACACCCGATAGCCATTGCGTAACTCCTAGCCATTTATAATGTTGTTTCAAACCAGCCCCTGGATCGGCATGCCTGCACAACCTGCCCGATATTCACCAGCCGCTGCGACCGACACGGTCGTCCACGACCTGCCTCCTATTCGTTTTGACGGACAACCCGTAGACATCCGACTCTCCCTGCGCCGCACCGAGGATGGTGTCTGGCGTGGCCGTATCCTGTTCGGGGCCGAGGGGACCGAGGCGGAGCGCTCGAGCGCGGAGATCTTCTGCGCCGGCACGGAGCAGGATTTGTGGCAATCAGTCCGAGACCTGCGGGATCACCACCTGCGGGACCTGTACCGATCGTTGTTGTGATGTCTGAACTGAAAGCGATGGCGAAGCTGCGCCACGACCTTTCCAACCCTCTCTCGGCGATTTTGGCCGAGACTCAGTTGCTGCTCCTCGCGCCGGAGAAATACGACGAGGAGACGCTGGCCGGGCTCAAGCAAATCGAGGACCTGGCGCGCAAGATGCGTCAGATGCTGCAAACCCTAGAGTGAGCCGGCGGCATCGCCCCCGTTTCGCCCCCCCCACCGTCTGGTGGCCTCCCAACCTCCGCAGGTGGGCAGTCCGCGCTGCTTTCCTTATTAGGCCATTCGCGCCGCGCAGCGGCGCGCAGGTGACGCGCGTCATAGCGGTTCCGGTCAGGCACCGGTAAATCACACATTCGCCTCTTGCCCTTGCGAGGGTTGGAGGCGCTGGCATCTTAAGACCCCTTCTCGTCCGGGAGTCCCCGACGTTGGCTCGTCGCAGGGTCCTGCTCCTAAGCATGAGCAGTCTTGTCGTGGCTTGCGCTAGCGGGCCACGGCCGAAGTCCGTTACGCCCGCCGAAATCCCGACCCTCAGAGCCCAGGCAGCACAGCAACCCGCAAACGCCCCTATCCGCTTCCGCCTCGCGGCCGCCTTGATGAGCGCCGGCCGCTGCGACACCGCCGTCGTCGTCGCGAACGCAGGACAGATGCTGGCGCCGAACGACGCGCTGGGCCCGATGGTCATCGGGGGGTGTCAGGAGAAGGCCGGCCGGTACGATCTCGCGTTTGCCACCTACACCGACTTCGCCAACAAGCACCCCCAGACCCGCGGCGTCTCGGCGCTGCGTGCGATGGCTCAGATCGCGCTCCGCACCCAGGCGACCCAGACGGCCAAGCTGGCGCTTGCCCGTGAATCGACGCTCACGGCCGCTGCCCCCGAGCCGTCCACGGTCGCCGTGCTGCCGCTGACGATCGCCGGCGACTCAGGGCTGCAGCCACTGTCGCGCGGGCTCGCCGAGCTGATGGCGACCGATCTGGCCATGGTGCGCAGCCTTCGCCTGCTGGAGCGTATCCAGGTTGGTGCGCTGCTCGACGAGATGAAGCTCGGCGCGAGCGGGCGCGCCGATCCCACCACCGCCGCGCGCGTGGGTCGTCTGCTCCGCGCCGAGCGGATGGTGCAGGGCGTCGCCACGATTACCGAAAACGGACCGGTGCGGATGTCGGCGACAGTGGTGCGCGGGGACGGCAGCGTGCGGTCAGGCGCGCAGGCGAACGGCAGCTTCAAACAGCTGCTCGATCTCGAGAAGCAGCTCGTGTTCGGCCTGGCGACGGAGCTCGGGATTCAGCTGACGGAAGCCGAGCGGCAGCGCATCCTGCGCCAGGGCCCGAAGAACCTCGTGGCCTTCCTGGCCTATAGTCAGGGACTCGAAGCGCTCGATCGCGGCGATTATCGCGCGGCGGCGACGGCATTCAACGCGGCGGTGCGTGCCGATCCCTCGTTTCAGCAGGCGCAGCAGCAGCAGCAAGCGGCCGAGGCCGCACCCGCGGTCCAGGCGTCAGCGGGTGATGTGGTGACCGTGGTCGAATCCGCCCCGGACCTGAATGTGCCGGTCGAGCCCGCGGCGGTCGGCGCGCTGCAGCAGTCCACAACCGACGTCTCGCCGAGTCCGGCGGATGCGTTGACCGCGACCGGTATCAACAGCATCGCCAGCCATCCAACGAATGAGAGCCAGGGCATCACCAGTGTCGTCACGGCGTCGGTCGTGATCCGCATCATCTTCAAGCTTCCGATTCCGTGACGCGCGCGCGCGCGCTCCTGGTTGCAGCCGGGTTGTTCGTCGCTCCGGGAGTGCTGCACGGGCAGGCCGCAACGACCCTGGCGCGCACCGGCGCAACGTTCGAGTCCTACAGCTTCCACACCGGATTGGCGTTCAAAAAGATCAGCGAGTTCACGATCCCGATGGTCATCACGCAGCGAGTGGGCGACCGCCTGGTACTCGATGTGGGGACGGCGTTCGTCCGCGCATCGGCCACCCTGAGCAACAACCAGACGGTCGATCACTCCGGCCTGGTGGACACCGATATCCGCGCCACGATCGGGGTGGTTCCTGGAAAGCTTTTACTCAATGTCGTCGGGACGATTCCCACCGGAGCGAGAACGGTACCCGACACGACAATTCCGCTCTTTGGTGCGACGGCGACCGATCTGTTGGGGTTCACGACGCCCAGTTTCGGGTCGGGCGGCGGCATGTCCGCGGGATTTGCCTCGGCGTTCAAGCTGGGGTCCAACTGGGCGATCGGCGCTGGCGCGAGTTACCGCTACGGCGCGAGCTATACGCCGGTCAGGGGTGGACAAGAGATGTCCCCCGGCGGCGAGGTTCGCGCGCGCTTCGGCATCGAGGGGCCGTTCGGTGGTGGAAAGTATTTCCGCGGTGCGCTGGTGTTCACCACGACCGGCGCGAACGACCTGACCGGAGACTCCACCAGTACGATCGGCAACCGTGTCCTGGCGTATGCCGCCATGAGCTTACCGGTCGGCAGCTCGAACCTGTCGATCTACGGCTGGGACATGCGCCGGTTCCGTCCGAATCCCGGTACGTTCCCAGTCCCGCGCGGCAACGTCCTGGCGCTCGGCGCCCGGCTCGAGCGGCCGCTCGGTCCAAAGACGACGCTGGCGCCGATGCTCGAGTTCCGCCATGAGCTGACGGGGCCCTCACAGAACATGGAGTTGCTGGGGTATCTGGTCCGCACCGGAACCGATCTGCGGTACCGTCTGAGCGATCACGCCACGGGCGTCGTCCAGGCGCAGTTCGCGTTCGGCTCGCTCAACAGCCTCGGTACCAGCGTCCCTCTCATCGGTCCACGTCTCGGTACGCTGATCGAGTGGGCGCGCTGAGCCGCGGCAGCTGGCTTCTGCCGTTCAAGAGATAGAGGACCAGGAATACCGCGCTGCTGGCGCTCACGCCGTACTTCCAACCCGCGGCGGCGTCCGACGTCGACAACAAGCCCTCGATGGTCCCCGCAATCGCGAGCAGCGTCACGACCGCACCGATCATGCGCGCCGCGATGCGTCCCTCGAGGACCAACGCGTCTCCGCGCGTGCGGTCCCCCGGCGCGATCATCGCCTTCGCCAATCGGAAGCCCGCCCCCGCCGAGATGAAGATCGCGGTCAATTCGAGTACGCCGTGGCCGAGGACGAAGGTCAGCAGGTACGGCAGCGCGTGGTAGTTCTGGAACAGCCCCATCCCGAGTCCCAGCATCATGCCGTTGGTGAACAGGAGCCAGGCCGTGAGCAGACCGCCGCTGATGCCGCCGACGAATGTTCCGAACGAGACCGAGATGTTGTTCGAGATGATGAGCGCGGCAACCTGGGGGCGGTATTCCTTTTCCGTCTCCGCGTAGCCGCGACCCTCCGCCTGGTTTTCGGCGGCCGCCTCGGCGCGCGCCACCATGACGGGCGACAACATCTCGTCGCCCAGTGCCGGCTGCTCGCGAATCATGACGTAGCCGACCACCGCGGGCACCGCAAACAACAGGAACGCGAGTAGCACGTACCGCCACGACTGCACCACCGCGGCAGGGAAGTCGCGCAGGATGTAATGGAGGACGGGTGTCCGCTCCGTGCCGCGCGCGCGATACAACGCGTTGTGCCCGGCGGTCACGACGCGCTCGAGGTACGTGATGACGCGCGGATCGACCTGGTAGGTCCGCGCGCGCGCCAGATCAGCGGCCACCTCGCGGTACTGGGCGGCGAACGCCGGAATCTCGCCAGGCGCCAAACCACCGATGCCGGAGCGCTCCATGAACATCGCCGTGGCGCGGAATTTCTCCCATGCCTCGCGCTTCTTCTGTACAAAGCGCTCGGCGGGGACGGTGATGCGGCCCGCGGCGCCGGCCTTGGCCCGCGGCGCAAAGCGGCTGCGGCGCTTGCGTTGTTCGTCGGCGAACACTTTCACCAGGTAGGCCTGGTTGTCCGCGGTCCGCCGCGGGATGCGCTGCTCGAACCGGCGCACCAGGTCCGTGGTGATCCGCACTTGCACTTCCGGCGTCAGGTCGTTGAGCCGCCCCAGGAAGCGATCCAGTAACCGGAACTCGTCTTCGGACAGGTCCGGGGGCCCGGTCTCGATCGGCTCCGGGAGCTCGTCCGTGGGCGCCGGCGCCCCCAGCGTCCAGTCAGTGGGGTGATCGCGGACGACGATCGTTCCGGCCGCCATGTCGCCCGGACGCTTGTTGCTCGGGTGCAAAAACATCGACAGCACCGCCGGCGCGAACAGGGCCGGGATGTAGCTGTCGACGAACCGGACGAGATTCCGGATCAGCGCTGCCGCGGGGGTGATCGGGCGTCCGGTGTCCATCACGACCCGTATGCCGAGGGCCTGTTTCCCCGGCGTCCGTCCGCGATTGAGCGCCTCGAACAGCGTGAAATAGCCCCACAGGAAGCAGAAGGTCAGCAGAATCAT
>Ga0209131_1003421_pt1 | contig 10563 bp, 9 predicted proteins | sample GraSoi_2013_40cm_FD_185826 | JGI IMG/M metagenome (GOLD analysis project Ga0209131, IMG submission 185826) | Grasslands soil microbial communities from the Angelo Coastal Reserve, California, USA - Sample 9_17_2013_40cm (SPAdes) (version 2) | ecosystem: Environmental > Terrestrial > Soil >...
CGCCCTTGTGCTCTTTATGGTCCCAGGATTGGCGCTCTTCTACGGCGGCCTGGTGGCTGAGAAGAGCGTCATCGCCATGATGGCTCAGTCCTTCGCCGCCATCGGCATCATCGGCATATTGTGGGCTGCGGTCGGCTATTCGCTCGCGTTCGGCACCGACCACTGGGGGTCATCGGCGGCTTCCGCCACGTGCTGCTCCGTGGTGTCGGCACATCCCCAGCAGCTTTGCGCCGCTCATCCCGGCGTTGCTGTTCATGGCCTATCAGATGATGTTCGCGATCATCACGCCGGCGCTCATCGCCGGTGCGTTCAACGACCGCATGCACTTTCGCGGGTACCTGGTGTTCATCGGGTTGTGGTCACTGGTGGTCTGCTGTCCGTTCGCTCATTGGATGTGGGGCGGAGGCTTTCTGGACCCGGACGGCTTGCGTGCGGTCGACTTCGCCGGCGGATCCGTCGTCCACGAACTGGCCGGCGCCTCAGCCCTGACCACCGTGCTGTTTTTGGGGCGGCGGCACTGCACCGGCCGGCCGCACAACGTGCCGATGGTCTTGGTGGGGGCGGGCATCTTGTGGTTTGGCTGGTTCGGATTCAATGCCGGCAGCGCCAGGGCCGCCAGCCCGGTCGCGGCCGCCGCGCTCGTTAACACCCCGCTCGCCGCCTGCCTCGGCATGATCGCCTGGATGACCGTCGAGTGGATCCGGAACCGAAAGCCGACAGGCATCGGTCTTGTCACCGGAGCGGTAGCCGGGCTCGCCGCGATCACTCCTGCCTCCGGGTACGTGCCGTCCTGGGCGGCCCTGATTATCGGCTGGCAGCCGGAATCATTTGTTACGGAGCGGTCCAGCTAAAGAAGCTGTTCCACTACGACGACGCGCTGGATGTGGTCGGCGTCCACATGGCGGCCGGCCTCATCGGCGTCGTCCTGATCGGCGTCTTCGCCAGCCTTGCCGTCAACCCCGCCGGCGTTGCCAGCGGCTGATCACAACTCGGCCGCCAGACAGTACTTGCCATCGTGGCCCCCGCCTACCCGTTCGTGCTCATGTGGATCGTCTTGTGGGTCAGGCCCAAGATCGTCGGCCTGCGAGTAGGTCCCGGCGAACAAGCAGAGGGACTTGAGCGGGTGAACACGGTGAGATCGGCTACGAGCTTGATGTCTCCCGGTGACCTCACTCAGCCGTTGTGTAGCTCCCATTCCCCACGCTGAGCAGGGAGCATGGCGGGCTGCTGTCGCTGCGGGAAGAGCCGGATCGTGCCCTCGCCGTCAGCACGACCTCAAGGATGCCGTTATGCCTGGGTACCAGCCCCGGAGCACCCCGGGCCGAAGGTCGACCAAGCGAAGGAGGCCAAGGTATGACTCAAGATACTGCGCTGACCGAGCCTGGCATCGTCACCAAGTTCAGCCCTCGGTCGGTTGCGGACACGGTCTCGCGGCTGATTGACCTGATCACTGCGAAGGGCATGAAGCTGTTCGCCGTGATCGACCAGAGCGCCGAGGCCAAGCAAGCCAGGCTTCAGTTGCGAGATACCATGCTGGTGATCTTCGGCAGCCCGGCCGCGGGCAGGCCGGTGATGGCGGCCCATCCGCTGGCCGCCCTGGACATGCCACTCAAGGTCCTGATCTGGGACGACGCGGGGCAGACCAAAATTACCTACTACGCAACTGCCACGCTCGCCGCCCGGCACCATCTCAGCGCCGACCTAGCCGCGAAGCTGGCCGGTATCGATCCGTTCACCGACACGGTCATCACCCCGTAACCTCGGCGCCGTCCTAGCCAGGTCATGTGGCGCAGCAAATGTGATTCGAGCAATAGCGTTGCTTACGAGACCCTGGGGAACCAAAGGGGGAGCCAACGACCACAGGCACCGGGCGGCTAGGGGATGTGGCTGATCAGGTCTCGCGCCGCGCCCGCGGGCGGCTGCGGGTTGCTGTCCCAGATCGTCCGCAGCACCTGGCGCAGGTCCAGCTCGGGTGCTGCGATCTCGATGAGCCGCCCGGCGGCCAGGTCCTCGGCGACGGCGAGCTCGCTGATGACCGCGGGGGCGGCGGCGGCCAGCACCGCCGTGCGGACCGCCGCGGTGGTGGACATCGACAGCGCCGGCACCTGCGCGGCCAGCGCCGCCGACAGCGTGTCCCGGGTGCCGGAGCCGCCTTCCCTGCTCACCAGCGGGGCGCCGGCCAGCTCGGCGGCGCTGACGGCGCGGCGGCGCGCCCAGCGGTGGCCGGGAGCGACGACCTCGACCAGCCGGTCCTGGCCGATGACCTTGCTGCGCGGCCCGGCCGGGCGCCGCGGGCCCTCGGTGAACCCGATGTCCGCCGGCCCCGCGGCGACGTGGCCGATGACCTGTTCGGTATTGGCCGCGGTGAGCACGATGTCCGGGGTCGGGCGCCCCAGCGGGGCGGCCGGCGCGTCGGCATACTGCGCCAGCAAGTTCGGACTCACCGGGCTCACCCAGGCGCTCGCCGCCGAAGGTGCGCCGCACGGCATCCCCGTGGTGTGCGTGTATCCCGGCGCCATTGCCACGCACTCATCGATCATAGCGAGCAAGTCCGGACCGTGGCGATGTCACCCAGATCATAAACGGTGCGGATAGCAAGCGGCCACGCCCAGCGAATCCGTTCGTGGCTAATCCCGATGTTGCCAGCATGGGCGAGGGTGGCGTGAGCGTGACCGAGTACGTCCGCTGGCTGGTGGCGGGCAGCGCGATAAAGGCCTCTGCGAAGCGTTGACCAATCTTTGATGGTCGGCCATGCAGAGTTTCCGGTGTAGGGGTGTAGTCATTCGCCGGTCTGGGTACTGCACTGGTGCCGGAGGCGGCCCGGTGGTGTCGGCAGTGTCATTGCCCGTGTACTACCGTCAGCTGTCCTTGTGATGGCACGGGGGCCTGCTGTTAGCGTGAGCGCTCGGCGTGATGGCGCGCGGAAGCCGGTGAGCCCGGCACGGTCGCGCCACTGTAAGCAGCACCCGGTGGTGGGCTGTCAGTCAGACTTTGCCCATCACGCGCCGGCACAGCCGTTGACGGGACGCACGATCCCCATGGAGGCTCACCATGCACAGCATGCCGGTATTCCGCACCGCATCCACGCCGGTTGTCCTGCCGCTGCCGAGAGCAGCGCTGTGGCTGGCCGCCACGGCGCTACTGGCGCTGGCGGTGTACTACTTCGTAGGCATTGACCAGGGCGCGGTCTCGGTTTTCAGCCACAACATGTACATCCACGAGTTCGCCCACGACGCCCGGCATTTCCTGGGCTTCCCCTGCCACTAAACCGGCCGCGGCGGGACATCCGGGCATGGAGAAGAAACTCATCCTGCGCGGCGTGCTCGCCGGCGCGATCGGCGGGCTGCTGGCATTCGTGTTCGCCCGGATCTTCGCCGAGCCGGTCATCAACGCCGCCATCGTCTATCAGAATGGCCGGGACGCCGCCCAGGCCGCGCTGGACAAGGTCGCCGGGCTGCCTGCCCCGGCGGCGGGGCCGGACATCTTCAGCCGCACCATCCAGGCCAACATCGGCCTGGGCGTGGGGATGATCGCCCTCGGCGCGGCGATGGGTGCGCTGTTCGCCGTCACCTACGCCATCTGCCTCGGGCGGGTCGGGAATCTGCGCCCGCGCAGCCTGGCGCTGCTGGTCGCGGCCGCCGGGTTCGCGGTGATCTATCTGGTGCCGTTCATCAAGTACCCGGCCAATCCGCCCGGCATCGGGAACCCGGACACCATCAGCCAGCGCGGCGGGCTGTACCTGCTGATGGTCGCCTCCTCGGTGGTCTTCGGAGTCCTCGCGGTGTGGCTGGGCCAGCGGCTGAGGCCGCGGCTGGGGAACTGGAACGCCACCCTGCTGGCAGCGGCCGCGTTCGTCGTGCCGATCGGCCTTGTGATGGCGGTGTTGCCGCAGCTGGGCGATCTGCCCGCCAACGTCGCCGCCGGTGGCCATCACCCGACCGAAACCCTCCTGCCGCTGGTCAACGCCAAGGGCACCATCGTCTACCCGGGGTTTCCTGCCGACGTGCTGTTCAGCTTCCGGCTGTATTCGGTCACCGCGCAGGTGATCTTGTGGGCGGTGATCGGGCTGCTGTTCGCCGCGATGGCCGAACGGCTCCTCGCGCCGGGATCAGCGGCGGCGCCCTCGCGCCAGCCGAAGGACACGGCCGCAGTGTGACCCGCAGCGCAGGGCACGGCATGCCTGCTGTGGTGCCACCTGTTGAACTGGCCGGCCTGGCTGGCTTCGGCCCGTACTTCGCAGTCGCCGCCCACGACCGACGGTCGCCGCCCGCCGCGCCGTGGCAGCCGCTGTCCACGCTGACCAGCTCCCCGCAGATCCTTCGCGACCAGCTCCCCGCAGATCCTTCGCGACCGGATCGCCGCAGTCCGTGCCACACTTGCAGCCGCGGCCGGGCGACCACCCGGCGCGGTCGAGTTCCGGGTAGCCGCGTCGGTGACGCAACTGGGGACAGCGACCCGGCTCATCTCCCCGCCGCTCGGCGCCGCTGTGGTCTCAGGGGCTGTACTGCGCGTGGACCCGGCGGCCCGCTGGCAGCCCGTCCTCGGCGGCGCGTTCCCGCTCTCACTCCCGGTAGCCAACACCACGCTCCCATCGGCACATGGTGACAGCGGCGAGGACGACGCGCTTGGCGAGGAACTGGCCCGGCACGTGGTGAACGGCCCGATCCGGGCGCTCACCGACATGACCATCGCCAGGTCGGTACCCCCGCCGTGCTGTGGGGCAATATCGCCCTCCGCCGGTCAGGGATGACGAACTGACCGACGAGGACCGGAAGATGGCATCCGCGCATCACGGCGCCCGGATTCCCTGACCGTCTGCGGGCACGGTTCAGGCGAGGCTATGAGGCGGTAGTGCAGCACGACAGCAGGGCCTACGGATCGGCGCCCAGCTCGGCCTCGGTCGCGAGGTACTCGTTCGCACCCGGAAAGAAGCCGATCAACTCCGCATCCTGGCCTGCAAGTCGGCCAGCTGCTCGGGCCGCAGCCGCAGCCGCAGCGCCAGCCGGACGCCCTCTGCCACCGTATCCGGCCCGGCCTCGTCCGCCTCGGCCGTGACCGCGCCGGGCACCGCGCGGAGCAGAGAGACGTCCGCGCCTGTCATCGTGCTTTCGAGCCGGTAGCGGTAGGGCTTGTCCACGGTGCCGCGCGGGCCCAGCCGGGACGGCTCCTCGGCGAGAAAGCCGCTCCGCAGCAGCGCGCGGACGTGATAGAGCACGGAGAGGGGGGTGGCCCGCTCCTCGCGGCATCAGAGCCTCGCGGTGATCGCGCCGAGCTGTCACCCGGAGGTCGCCTGGGCCCGGAAGTGGGATGGCTATTCCGGCCAGGCGGAGTTCTCGATGATGTCCACGAAGCTGGCGCGCTGGTAGCCGGGTACGAAACGTTCCAGGACGTCGGCTTTGACGTTGCCGAACGTGGTGTCCGGCTTGGGGGCGATGCCCTCGGTGAATGCCTGGAGGATGCGGTGCTTGAAGTCTGGCCGCGGGTGCAGGGCGGTGATCTCGGCGCGGTCGGCGTCACTGATGTCGTGGTAGCCGATGCCGAGCACGTCGTATTCGACCCCTGCGGTGACCAGGGCGACCTCGGGTTCCATGAACTGCGGGATGCCGGGGGTGGTGTGCAGGGCGATGGCTGTCCAGACCCGGCGGATGCTGTCGTCGGGCACGCTGTGGTCTTGGAGGAAGCGGCGGGCCTCGCCGGCGCTGTCCACCTCGAAGCGCCGGCCGCTGCCGCGGAACTGCTGGTTCAGGCCGAGGTCGTGGAATATCGCCGCGATGTAGAGCAGCTCGGGGTCGAAGCTGAGCCCCCGGTTGCGGCCTTGCAGGCTGGCGAACCAGAATACCCGGCGGGAGTGGTGGTAGATCAGGTCGGTGGTGGACGCGCGCACCAGCTCGGTGGCGTCGCGTGCCAGCCTGGTGCGGGGGACGGTGACCCCGGCTGCGGTGTCCCGGGGGGCAGGCTGGGTCGTCATAGAACCCTCCCCCCAACCCGCAACGTCCGCGAACCCTGACAGGCGATTACCCATCGTCTCCACCGCCTAACCCATCGTGAAGGAGGTTCGCGGAGCCCGGGCCGTCGTAGACCACCCGCCGGGACTCCCCGGTCTCCCGCCGCCTCACGCGGCAGGCGTGGCCGAACAGGTGGGCAGTCGGTCGTGATCAGGGCCGGCGTCATCAGCTACGGGTCTACCGCCACACTGTACGGGATGTTGCCGACCTTGACGGTTGCGGCGACTCTGAGAGCGTTCGGGTCGATGACCGTGAGGGTGCCCGCTCCCTGGTCGGTGACGTAGACCGCGCTGGAGGTGACAGCGATGTTGAACGGGCCGGTTTGGCGGGGGGCCCCACGTTAACGGTTCCCGAGATGCGGTGGGTCTGGGTGCTGATCACGGACACGTTGCCCGGGCCGAGAACAGCGGAAACGGCGGAGCGCAGAACACTCGATTCGGCACGTGTCAGCGGCGTATCGACATCCGACCGCTCGGCATGCAGAACGGCGGATCAAGGGAGTGGCTAGCTCCGCAAACAGTCACATTGCGTGATCGCTGTGACTGTCTCCGGGCGGCTTCTCATGTCCGCGTTCGGGCAGCCCAGGGCTAGCGCCCGGCACGGCGGGCGACCTGACTTCGCGCCGACATCTGTGCCTGGGACAGCCGCGCACCACTGCGGACTTAGGCGAACTCAACGGCGTGCGACTATCCGGCGTGCGCCTGCTGGCCGAGCAGCGCAGGGCCTTATCTTATCGTGGCCAAAACTGAGACAAATCTCGACGTCGAGACAGTCTTGGCGGCGCCAGCGCAGTGTGTTCTTGCAGGTCAGCCTGGCGGAGGATGCGAGATTCGAATTCGCGAGGGGTTGCCCCCAACACGCTTTCCAACAATGCCGAACGTCGTTCACGACCGGCCGCCGCCGTTCGCGACCTGCGCGGACACGATCCGGGTGACCGCGGTGAACGGTCCCGGACGGGGGTGAATGAGACCAAATCTGAGACCACGGTCGTGGAGATACAGGCGACCGGTTCGTGTCTGAAGGCGGAGTTAAACCGCTGGCCCATGTTCTCGGTAATCCGTCAGGCGAATCGCGCGCACCCTTCTCAGACGTTTGCAGGCGACTGGCTGAGCGTCTGATCAGCGAGGATCAGCCCGGGCCGATCAATCGCCGGACGGCCTGGTAGGGGATTCCGCGACTTCTTTCAGGGCGGCGGTCAGGTCGCGTCCCCGGTTGAACCCGCGAGATGAGATAAGCCGCGCCGCCCGCTCAGCGGCCGCCAGGTCTTCGGGAGTGGCGACAGCGCGCAGGGCGCGCAAGTCAGTCAGGTCTTGCGGCCGTGACTGGTCGTCCCGCGCAAGCAACTTGAGTGCTATCAGATGTCCGGTTGTGGCGATGGGCAGCGTTAGGCCTGGCACGATCTCCGTGGGTTCGGCGGACCTTGCGATCTCCGGCTCTATGCCCGAGCTTGCGAAAAGAAGGTCGACAACGACCTCCCCACCTGGCGGGCTGCTGAGCCGTACTGTGGCCAGGCGTCCGGTCTCGTCCTGTTCGACCGCAGCGAGTAGCTCGTACCCATCAGCGATAAGCGCACGGACCAGTCCTTCGGCGTCGGCGTCATTTTCGACCATGACCGCGGCGTCGATGTCACGGGTGAATCGTGGCCCGGCCCGGGCTGACACGGCAAAGCCACCGACAAGCGCCCAGCGGCGATGGTGCCGTTGCAAGTCCGACGCAATGCGCCGCAGCGCGGCTTCGAGAAGGTTCACCCGAACTGACGGGACGGCCGCCCCGCGGCATCCCCGCCTGACGCCCCGGGCCGCTCCATGCGCCAGTCCCTGAGCATCCGCGCGATCTGCTCGTCGGTGGCCCCCGGATGGTGACGGCGCAACCGGCTCTGGGTCATCTTCTCGCCGAATTCGTACATATCGAGCGCTAGGCGGAACCTGTCTGCTAGCTGCGTGTCGGGCACGAAATCAAGTGTAAGTCCTTCCGATTCGGCCGGGCCGTAACGTGCATCGCCTCGCAAGAACTGTCGGCCGCCGCTGCCCCGGGGGGCGGCCCTGGCCCGTCAATGACACCTGGATCGTGGCCTACTGCCTGGCATCCGGACTGCCGCTCGCAACCCTGAACACCAAGGACTTCGAGGACTTTGCCAGCACCGTGGCGTCGTCCAGATCCCGGAGTAGCATGCCATCCCGATCTTCCATGCCTGACGATCGCGGGCGAGGACCTCAGCGAGCCACGCGTCGCCGCAGCAACAGGCTGCAAGGATGGTAGCCGGATCGCGGCGTGGAGGGCGCCGGGGTTCGAGCTCGCGCAGGCTGTCCCTAACACGCTGAGACGGTGATCGCGGCGGCGCACGAAGTGCCAGGCCTGTCCAACGTTGTCCACACGGCTGACGCGCTACCCGGCGATATGGGCGCTCGTCGCGGCTAGCTGGCTGACCTTCGACGTCGCGCCGAGCTGGCCGCTCTGTCGGCATGACAAGCCGGTGCAACTACCGAAATGGCGGCACGCGGGCGAGGCGCAAGATCCTCTGAAAGCATCACGGATAGGCAAAGGGCTAGCCTGGCTGTCGCCAAGGCCGGTCAGGCGTCGGCATCCGGGCCGGGACTGTCAGGCGGGCCGAGCCCAGCGATCGCGAGCACGGCTGAATCTGGCGTCGTGCGGCCGTGCGGGCGGGAATACTCGGGATAGAGCCCGCGGTAGCCGCGCAACCGGCCGACCGGGCCGAGCAGCCCGAACATCATGGTTTGCACAGCCCGCGGCGGCCTGGTGAACCGGATTACGTCCTGGAACTCTCGGCCGATCAGCGCTAGCTGCAGCAAGCCTGGCATCCCCTTGGCGTTGGTCTTGCCAGCATTGGCCAGCCCGAATAGCTGCCCGATCATCAGCTCGAACCCGGGGATCCAGCGGCGAAATCTCAATCAGGACCTGCGCATCGTCGTCGCCAGCGTTCCACCAGTCATGAGCGGTGCCGGCCGGGGCGACACCCTCCTGCCCGGCCATGAGCGTGCTCTCCACCCCGTCCAGCCGCGTGCCGAGCCGACCGGAGATGACATAAAACCGCTCCCGGATCTGCGGGTGAATGTGCTCGCCGACCACCGCGCCATACGGCCGGACGGTCAGATGCACGAGGGCGGAGCGGTCCTCGCCGTCCTCATCACCGCGCAGCACCACCGCGCGCTCGCCGGTCACCTTGTTCTCGTAGATGTCGCCGTACCGAGACACCTGGGCCTCCTGACTGTGGGATCCGCCGACACTGCCACGGGGAGACCTGCTCCTTCCCAGGACGCCGGCAATCGCAACCGCCCGTGGAGCCGCTTTCGCGGCCGCCGTTCCGCGTCACGGCCAGCAGGCTCCGTGGCCTCGCTGGAAGATGCTGCTTTTTAGGCCGTACCTTGTCAAGGGGCGATGGCCGACGGTCATTCCGGGCGAGCACATTGCTGAGCGGCGAGGCGATGTCGTCCCGCCGCCGTTAGGGCGACGGCGGGATCGAATTCCAGGGAGATGGGCGACCGTACAGATCGGCCTTTGGAAGTCACTCGCGTCACTGTCACGTTTGGTAACACCTGCAGGTTCGGGGACCCGCGCCGGAGCCACCGCTCTGGGCGGCGGCGACTACTCCACCGCAGGCTGACACTTGCTTGCGGATCAGGCCATTCGGGCGCGCAGACGAAGCGCCGCCGGGGTTATGAGGGTACGTTCGGCCGGGTGCTAGGGACGGTTGCTGTGATCCGATCGTCGCCGACGAGGCGGATCTCGCTGCGTGGGACTGATTCAGTGCCGCCCTGGAGGGCTGGGCTGGCCACTCAGCGATTTGGTCCTGACGCTTCGCCGGACCGCTCACCCTCAACCGGAGCGGATGTTCCGCGCCAGAACGCGCCTCACCCACACAGCAAGCTCGGCGTCACCCCCAGAGTGCAACTCGCCCAGCAGGCCGCCCGCCACACGTGAAACGAGCAATTGTCAATACCTGTGGATCAAGATCTTTTAGGCGGCTTCTTGCTTAGCCTTCTCGCCGGGCCTTTCGACGAGTTTCCCGCCGGTGAAGGTGGCTCCGGCTCGGACCAGTGCGACGAGATGCGGTGCGTTGACCATGCGCCAGTGGTCTTGGGCGGCTTCGATGAGCTTGAAGGCCATGGCCAGCCCGGCGGCGCGTGAGCCGGGGCCCTTGGTGACCTTGGTCCGGTGCCGTACCGTGGCGAAGGTTGACTCGATCGGGTTCGTGGTGCGCAGGTGGACCCAGTGCCCGGCCGGGTAGTCATAGAAGGCCAGCAGCTGCGCCATGTCATCGGTGATCTTCGCGGCGGCCTTGGGGAACTTGGCCCCGTAGGCGGCATCGAACGCGTTCACAGCGGCGAGGGCATGGTTCTTGTCCTCGGCGTTCCAGATCTCGGCTAGGGCCTTCTTCGCGCCGGGGTGGGCGGACCTGGGCAGCGCGCCGAGCACGTTGGCGATCTTGCGGGACCAGCAGCGAGCCTCCCTGGTCTGGGGGAAGACTTCCCGCAGCGCGGTCCAGAACCCCAGCGCGCCGTCGCCGACGGCCAGCACCGGGGCGCGCATCCCGCGGCGG
>Ga0209131_1003423_pt1 | contig 10560 bp, 13 predicted proteins | sample GraSoi_2013_40cm_FD_185826 | JGI IMG/M metagenome (GOLD analysis project Ga0209131, IMG submission 185826) | Grasslands soil microbial communities from the Angelo Coastal Reserve, California, USA - Sample 9_17_2013_40cm (SPAdes) (version 2) | ecosystem: Environmental > Terrestrial > Soil >...
GGCCGCACGCCGAATGGGGCGAGGAGGTCGTCGCCTTCGTCGTTGCCCGGCAGAAAATCCCCACCGAGGAGCTCGACAAGCTTTGCCTCGACAACATCGCGCGCTTCAAGCGCCCGCGCGAATACCGCTTCGTCGAGGCGCTTCCCAAGAATAACTACGGCAAGATCCTCAAGACTGAACTACGCAAGCTCCTCGCGCCTTTGACCCCCTGATAAGGGGGTCGTGAGCCGAAGGCGAGCGGGGGGTTTCCGGTTTTTTGCTGTCGACGGTAATGCAGGCAGCGCGTTATTCGCGCATGGCTCATCCGAGCTTTCTCGATTACCGCCGGCGTCTCAAGCGTTCGGCACGTTCACTTCGCCGCGATCCGACTCCAGCGGAACGCAAGCTGTGGTTCGAGTTCCTGCGCGATTTGCCGCTTAGGTTCAGCCGACAGAAACCACTCGGCAACTACATTGCCGACTTCTACTGCGCGAGCCGGCTGCTCATCATCGAGGTCGATGGAGACAGTCACTTCACCGAGGCAGGAGCGGCTTACGACGACCGCAGAAGCGCCGCGTTAGAAGCGCAAGGCCCGCGGATCATCCGGTTTACAAACTTGGAGGTGATGCAGGAGTTCGAGGCGGTGTGTCAGCGCATTCGTGATGCACTAAAAATCTGAAACCCCCCGCTCGCCTTCGGCTCACGACCCCCTTATCAGGGGGTCAAACCCATTCAGTGGGTGCGGCCGCGGTCCTGCGGCACGAACTGCGGGTCGTCCATCAGGTAGGTCTCGCGCACGATGCCGTCGGGCGACATCTGCACCAGGAACCACTTCGGCAGTTGATGGCCCGCGACGCGCATCGGATAGGTCCAGATGTCGCGCTCCATGCGTTCGTAGCGCTGCGGCTGCCAGGCGGGCCCGAGGAGATCGTGTACCTCCTTGGCGTGCGTCTGCCCGCGCACGATCCTGGAGATGTTCTCTTCAGTGAGCCGCTGCTCGAAGGCGACCAGGCGGCCGTCGGGACCGATGCGCGCGGCATAGCTGGCGTGGCCCCACGGCAGCTGCGGATACCAGAAAACCGTTTCGCCGCCTGGACCAGGCTGCGTCTCGGCCGGCTTGCCCATGATCGCTTCGACATCGCGCTGCGTAGACTGGCCGGCGATGAGACCGCGACCATCGACGCTCGCACACGAGGCCAGAAACAGTAGAGCGAAAAACCAACCCCTTGACAGGGGGGCGGCAAAAGACTCCGCCGGCTTACTCGCCCTTGCCGGGCTCGGGAGTGAAGTACTTCTTGAATTTGTCGGCTTCACCTTTGTGCTCATCCGCATCCGCGGGCGCGGTGCCCTTGCGCGTAATGTTAGGCCACTTGATGGCGAACTCGGCGTTCACCTTGAGCCATTTTTCCGCCTTGCCGTCGGAGTCGGCGAGGATGGCATTGGGCGGGCACTCGGGCTCGCAGACGCCGCAGTCGATGCACTCGTCGGGGTGGATCACCAGCATGTTGTCGCCCTCGTAGAAGCAATCGACGGGGCAGACCTCGACGCAATCCATGTACTTGCACTTGATGCAGTCTTCGGTGACGACGTAAGTCATCTAGTCTTTTGTCGGATAACGCTCGTTTTCGGGGAGCGGATTATCGCACGTAGGCGAATCGCGACGCGCTTGTACTGGTTTCGTCTACAGCTATATCCCTAGGGAATAAAACTCGTTGCCCGCGCATGCCGCCGGGGCGATGATACGCACTCGATGAAGCACCTCGTGCGCCCGCTGGCGCCACTCCTGGTGGCTGCCGGCGCGGCGATCCTGATTTTCACCGCCGGAGCCGAGATCGCAGCCGCGATTCGCTCCTGGCTGTTTGCCGGCCAGCCCTGGCCGCACGAGCTGATGCTGCACGTGCTGATCGCCGGCGCGGCGCTGCTGCTCGCCTCCGCGGTGATCATGACGCGCCGCTCGGCGCAGCGCACCGAGGAAGCCGAAGCCGCGCTGCGCGAAAGCGAGGAGCGCCTGCGCCTGATCGCCAACAACGTGCCGGCGCTCATCTCGTACGTCGATCGCGAGCAGCGTTACCAATACAGCAACCGCACCTACGCCGACTGGTTCGGCATCCAGCACGAAGGCATGCGCGGCAAGACCATCGCCGAGATCTTCGGCGACGAGATCTATGGCCGCATGCGCCCGGAGATCGAGCGCGCGCTCGCCGGCACCAGCGTGCAGTTCGAGCTCACCACCGGCGACGGCACCAAGCGGCGCACGCTGCAGGTCAACTGCGTGCCGCAGCCCGGCGCCGGCGGCGAGGTGCTGGGCTTCTACACCCTGGCGGCCGACGTCACGGCGCTCAAGCGCGCGCAGGAAGACCTGCGCTACGCCGCGATCCAGCTGCAGCACGACGCGCGGCGCCTCGAATTCCTCGCGCACCACGACACGCTCACCGGCCTGCCGAACCGCGCCATGTTCGCCGAGCGCGCGCGTGAAGCGGTGGCGCACGCCCGCCGGCACGAGAAAACGGCGGCGTTCCTGTTCCTCGACCTCGACAACTTCAAGACGGTGAACGATACGCTGGGCCACGACGTCGGCGACGCGCTGCTGAAGGTGATTTCGACCCGGCTGCGCGCCTCGGTGCGCGGCGACGACTTCATCGCGCGCATCGGCGGCGACGAGTTCTGCGTGCTGCTGCAGGACATCGCCGACCCGCGCGAGGCGGCCGCGGTGGCGCAGAAGCTGCTCCACGAGCTCGGCAAGTCCTACCGCATCGGCGAGCACCAGGTGAGCTCGGGCGCGAGCATCGGCATCGCCTGCGTGCCGCAGGACGGCGACGACGTGGCGACGCTGCTCAGGCTCGCCGATCTCGCCATGTACCGCGCGAAGGAGCTCGGCAGGAACGGCTACCAGTTCTTCTCGGTGATGCTCAACGAGGACGCGGCGGCGGCGGCGGCGCTGGTCGAAGAGCTGCGCCAGGGCATGACCCGCGGCGAGCTGTTCCTGGTCTACCAGCCGCGCATCGACATCGCCACGCGCCAGGTGGTCGGCGCCGAGGCGCTGCTGCGCTGGCGCCATCCCAAGTACGGCGTGCTCGCACCCGAGTCCTTCCTGCCGCTCGCCGACGACACCGGCCTGCTGGTGCCGATCGGCGCCTGGGCGCTGCGCGAAGCCTGCGCGCAAGGGCGCCGCTGGATCGACGACGGCATCTCGCCCTTGAGCGTGGTGGTCAACGTCACCTCGCGCCAGCTGCGCGATGGGCGCATCGCCGAGCAGGTGCGGGCGGCGCTCGCCGCAAGCGGCCTGCCCGCCGAAGCGCTGCTGATCGAGGTCTCCGAATCGGTGGTGCGCCAGGTGCCAGAGTCGCTGGAAGCCGCGCTGATCGCGATCACCAACCTCGGCGCGCGGCTCTCGGTCGACGACTTCGGCACCGGCTACGCCTCGCTGCCGACGCTGCAGCGCCTGCGCGCGAGCTCGGTGTGCATCGACCGCAAGCTGATCTCCGGCGTGCCGCAGGATACCGAGCGCGCCGGCCTTGCAAAGGCGCTGATCGCGCTCGCCCGCGGCATGAATTTCGAAGTCGTGGCGAAAGGCGTCGAGACCCACGCGCAGCGCGAGTTCCTCGCGGAAGCCGGCTGCCGCGTCTGCCAGGGCGATCTGTTCGCCGCGCCGAATCCGGCGGACATCGTCGCGCCGATGCTCAAGGCCCGGCTCGCCGCGTAGTATTCTCCCGCCAAGGGGGAGCCATGCAGATCGAGAAAATCAAGGTGCGGCTCACGAGCACCGGCCAGGAAATCGACGTCGTCGTCTACAGCAAGCGCGCCGAGGCGATCGAAGTCGTGGTCGGCGAAGGCACGCACAGCGTGCGCTGCACACTGACGCCCACGCGCAACGGTTTTGCCTATGCCGGCAACGTCATGGGACGCGAGATCGTCTATGAGCGCAGGCCCGCCGACGTCGCCGCCGACGTCAAACGGTCTATAGAGCGCGGCGGGGGCTAGCGGGCAGGGGAAAACCGGATGTGGCAGGATCGGGGGCTGTGAAGCCCTTGATCGCCGCCGCAGTACTCCTCACCTGCCTGCCCGCCTGGGGCAAGGGCGACACTTCGCATTTCATCGACCAGCTCGCCTGCGACTCGGGTCCCTACGGCCTGAAACTGCCGAAGACCTACGACGAGCTGCGCAAGATCGGACCGCTGAAGAACGAGCGCACGCTGCGCCAGGAGAACCTCGGACGCTACCAGGCACAGTACCGCGACCTGACGTTCAACGGCCTGCGCCTCGGGGTCGTCACCTACAGCAATGACGCCGACAAATACCAGGTGGTGTCCGCCGAGATCCGCGGCCCGCAGTGGCGCATCGCCGGGCCGTTCCGCCAGGGCCAGGTGCTGCCGGCGCGCGTCGGCGACGTCGACACCAAGGCGTTGAAGAGCACCGCGACCATCGAATTCAGCGGCACCGAGGACACGGTGCGCGTGCGCCTCGTCGGCAGAAGGGTCTCGGTACTCACGTACCTCTGCGTCCCGGATTAGACTCTCTCCTGCAGGAGGGGTCATGGAAGCGATCAAGGACGCGAGCCATCTGTATGAAGTCGAGCGCCGCGCCGAGCACGCCGCGCGGCCGGGCTTCCGCATCACCGAGCTCGAGCTCTCCGCCAAGCAGAAGGTCCCCTGGCATTACCACAACAACGTCGCCGATACCTTCTACGTCCTGCAGGGTGAGCTGCGCATTTTCCTGCAGCAACCCAAGGAGGAAATCCGCCTGCGCCCCGGCGAGACCTTCACCGCCGCGGCGCGGCGCCCGCATCTGGTGACGAATGCCGGCGCGGCCTCGGTGATTTTCCTGGTGCTGCAGGGCATCGGCGAGTACGACTTCGTGCCGCTGGTCTAGGCGTGGCGGCGCCGCTTCCCGAAGGATTCAAGCCGCTGTTCCGCTCAAGCCCGGTGATCGAGATGATCGGCCCGGTGTACTCGCGCGGCGAAGGCGCCGGCCTGGTGCTCGGGTTGCGCGCCGAGCGCAAGCACTGCAACAGCCGCGGCACGGTGCACGGCGGCATCCTCGCCACGCTCGCCGACATCGCGCTCGGCTACTCGCTCGCCTTTTCCACCCAGCCGCCCACAGCGGCGATCACCGCCAACTTGAGCCTCGACTTCGCCGGCGCGGCGAAGGCAGGCGACTGGCTCGAGGCCAAGGTCGATTTCCAGAAGCTCGGCAGCCGGCTCGCCTTCGGCAATTGCTACATCAGCGTCGGTGAGCAGCGGGTAGTGCGCGCGAGTGCGGTGTTCCTCGTCGGCGGCACGCTCGCCGAGGGCTAGCCCCTGCACTCGTTCACCGTCCTCTGGCCCTACCTGCTCGCCGCGGTGGCGGTCCTGCTGTGGCTCGTGCTGCTGCGCCGGCGCCTCCCGCACAAGCTCCAGTACGTGGTGGTCGCGTTCGTCGCCTGCACCCTCTCGAACATGATGATCGAGTTCGCCTGCGCCTTTCTCGTGCCGCTCGACATCGCCGGCACGCCGCCGCCCGATCCGCGCAACGTGCAGCTGCGCCTGCTGATCACCGCCGCGATCCAGGTGCCGGTGGCGCTGGTGCTGTCCTACTACATCGCCGCGCGCACGCGCGTCGATCGCTGGCAGCAGCCCTAGTCGGCGCTCGCGCCGACGCGCTTCACGACTTCGGCGTTGGTCTTCAGCTCGGTGCGGATCTTCGCCGTGATTTCCGCCGGGCCCGCCTCGTAGGTCTCGAAGCCCAGCGCCTCGGTGCGCTTCTTCATCTCAGGCGTGGCGAGCACCTTCTGCACGTCGGCGCCGATCCTGCGCACCAGCTCCGGCGCCATGCCGCGCGGCCCGAGCAGCACCAGCCAGGCCTCGACCTCGAAATGCTTCGGCCCGCCGGCCTCCTCGACCGTCGGTATCTCCGGATGGCTGGCGAGGCGCCTGGGCGCCGCGACCGCGATCAGCTTCACGCGCCCGGCCTTCACCATCGGCGCGGTAGACGAGGCGGTGGCCACCGCCCAGGTGACGTCGCCGTTGGCGATCGAAGTGAAGATCTGCAGCGACTCCTTGAACGGCACGTGGACCATCTTCGTGCCGGTCTCGTGCTCGAAGATCGCGCTGCCGAGATGCGAGGGGCTGCCGACGTACGGCGTGCCGTAGGTCAGCTTGCCCGGGTTCGCCTTCGCGCCCGCAATCAGCTCCTTCACGCTGTTATAGGGACCATCCCTCTTCACCGCGACGAAGAAATACGCCCGGTACAGTCCGGCGATCGGCGTGAGATCCGCGATCGGGTCGTAGGGGACATTCTTGAACAGCACCGGATTGATCGTCAGGTGGGAATTGGCGAGCACCAGCAGCTCCTGGCCGTCCGGCGCCGCCTTCTTCACCTGCTCCACCGCGATAAAGCCGTTGCCGCCGGGCTTCGCTTCGACCAGCACCGGCTGGCCCCATTCCTTCTGCAAGAGCTCGCCCAGCGCGCGCGCATAGAGGTCGGGCCCGATGCCGGTGGAATACGGCGTCACCAGCTTCACCGGGCGCGAGGGAAACCCCTGGGCCGTCGCCAGCTGAGGCAGGAGTGCCGCCAAGAGAATGAGCCAGCGTTTCATTTCATCCCTAATCGATCGTGGCGCCGGTCTTGCGCACCAGCTCGCCGAATTTCGCCGTGTCGGCGCGGATTAGATCGGCGAGCGCGGCACGCGAGGCTTGCAGCGGCGTGAAGCCGAATGTCGTCAGGCGCTCGCGCAAGTCTGGCTCGGCCAGCGCCTTGCTCACCGCCGCGTTGATCGCCTCCACCGCTTCGCGCGGCGCCGCGGCCGGCGACAGAAAGGCGACCCAGCCGTTCACCTCGTAATCCGCCGGCCCGCCCGACTCCGGCACCGTCGGGATCTCGGGCTGCGCGGGAAGGCGCGATTTCGCCGCCACGGCGAGAAACTTCACCTTGCCCGCGCGCACCAGCGACCCTGCGGTGGCGAGCGTGGTGAGCGTCCAGGTGACGTCGCCGTTGCCCACCGCGGCGACCATTTGCGAGGTCTCCTTGAACGGTACGTGCAGCATCTGCGTGCCGGTGCGCATCTCGAGCAGCGCACTGCCCAGATGCGACGGGCTGCCGACGAACGGCGTGGCGTAGGAAATCCTTCCCGGGCTCGCCTTGGCCGCGGCGATCAGCTCGCCGACGCTCTTGTAAGGCGCGTTGGTGGCGACGGCGATCAGGAAATCGGCGCGGTAGATGAGCGCTGCCGGCTGGAAATCCTTCTCGACGTCGTACGGCAGGCGCTTGAAGAGCGAAGGCGCGACGGCGATATGGCCGTTGTCGGCCAGCACCACGTCGTGCGCGTCGCTGGATTTCTTCACCGCCTCCATCGCGAGGAAGCCGTTGGCGCCGGGGCGCGGCTCGACGATCACCTGCTGGCCCCAGCCCTTCGACAGCTTCTCGGCAAGCAGGCGCGCCACCGTGTCGGGTCCTGCACCGGGCGGATATGGCGAGACGATGCGCACCGTCTTGGTCGGAAACGTCTGCGCCGCGACCGCCATCGGCAACGCCAGCAGCAGTGCTGCCAGGGCCCTGTTCATCATGATGCCTCTCCTCGTTTGATGTGCTCCACGCAAAGGTAGCCGAAGGTGAGCGCCGACATGAGCGAGATGCCCGCCTGGTAGCCCATGCCGAATTCCAGGTGCGCCGCGGCATTTCCCACCGCATAGAGTCCGCCGATCGGCTGCTCGCGCACCGACATGACCTGCGCGTGGCGGTTGGTGCGCAGTCCGCCGCTCGGCACCACCGGCGCCGGCACCACCTCGATGCCGTAGAACGGCGCCTTCTCGATCGTGCCGAGCGCGCGGTTTGCGGCGCTGCCGGTCTTGATCGCCTCGGGCGCTGCCTGCTTCCACTTCTTGCCGCCGCGATTGAAATCCCGATCGACCCCTTCGCGCACGAAGCCATTGAACCGCTGCGCCGTCTTCTCCAGGCCCTCGGGTGAAACACCAAGCTTGCGCGCCAGCTCGGCGAGCGTGCTCGCCCGCATCACCCACTCGGGCGGCGGCGCGCCCGCTTCGCCGCCGGCAAAAGCGAAGTTCTCGACGAACTGGCTGTCGAAGATCAGATACGCCGGCAGGTTGCGGTGGCGCCGGCGCCAGACGTCGTACTCGCGCAGCGCCGCCGAGGTGTCCGGAAAGTAGCCCTCGTCCGAGAAGCGCTGCCCATCGGCATTGACGATGATGTTGTGCGGGCAGGCGCACTCGCGCACCTGCGAATGGCGGAACTCGGCTTCCTGCCCAGGCATCTTCGGCGGCACCATGAAGCCAAGGATCAGCGCCAGGTTGTTGCGGATGAGGGTCGTCGCCGCGCCCGCTTCGCAGGCAAGGCGCAGCGCGTCGCCCGACACCGCTTTCGGGAACGCGGATCGCATCCCCGGCAGGCCCTCGAAGGTGCGTGCAATGGTGGCATCGCCTTCCCAGCCGCCGGTGGCGAGCACAACCGCGCGCCGCGCGCGAACCTCTCGACCGTTCACATGCACTGCCGCGACGCGACCATCCCGCTGGACAAGGCGCTCGGCGGCCGAGGAGAGAAATACCGCGGTGCCGCGGCCCAGGTTGGCTTTCAGCAGCTGCGTCACCAGCGCGGCGCCGCAGGTGCGGATGCCTTTGGCGTTGCGCTCGGCCAGGAGCGCCGGGTCGCGGCCCCTCTTGTTGACCAGCCCGCCCGAGGCGAGGAACTCGCCGACACCGACGCGGTGCGGATCGATCTGCGAGTCGCGGATCTTCGCGCCCCACTCGCCGACCTCGTGCACCGAGATCGCCTGCGCTTCGAGCGTGCGGCCGCGCTCCACCGAGCCGGGCGCCACCGGGAAGTAATGGTCGGGAAAGCCGAGCACGAGCTGCGTCTTCACGCCGCAGCGCTCGAAATGCTCGAGCGCCACCGGCGCATGGTCGACGAAGGCCTCGACGTGCGCGGGCTCCGAGGCACCGCCGCCGACGAAATTGAGGTAATCGAGCACCGCCTGCCGGGAATCGGCGATGCCGGCGGCGCGCTGCAGGTGATTGCATCCCGCCCACAGGCCGCCGGCTGACAACGCGGTGCCGCCCCCGATCAGCCGGTCTTTCTCGAGCACCGCGACCGAGAGACCCGCGGCGCTGGCAGCGAGCGCAGTGCCGAGGCCGCCTGCCCCGGAGCCGACGACGATGACGTCGTACTCGTCGCGCGGCGTCATCAATCCGCCGTCGCGCCGACCTTGCGCACCAGCTCGCCGTACTTGCGCGTGTCCTCACGGATCAGGCGCGCGACTTCCTCCGGCGAATCGGGCGTCGCCTGGAAGCCGAGCACGCGCATGCGCTCGAGCACGTCGGCGTCGCCGAGCTGCTTCACGACGTCGGCGTTGATCCGCCGCACCACGCCCGCCGGCGTGCCGCGCGGCGCCAGCATCGCGAGCCAGGCCTCGACTTCGGCACCCGCCGGACCGCCGGCCTCCGCGATGGTGGGGATTTCCGGTGCCAAGGGGGAACGCGATGCGGCAGCCACCGCGATCAGCTTGACCTTGCCCGCCTTCATCAGCGGCAGCGCCGAGCCGATGGTCGAGAGCGCCCAGGAGAGATCGCCGTTCGCCAGCGCGACATAGAGCTGGTTCTGCTCCCGGAACGCGACCGGCGCCATCTCGGTGCCGGTGAGAAAGCCGAGCAGCGCGCCGCCCAGGTGCGGCGGACTGCCGACGAACGCGATGCCGTAGGTCAGCTTGCCGGGATTCGCCTTGGCCGCACCAATCAGCGCCGGCACCGTCGGGTACGGGCCGCTCGCCGAGACGGTGACGAAATAGGGCGCGCGATAGATGAGCGCCACCGGCACGAAATCCATCTGCGGGTCGTACGGCAGCTTCTTGTACAGCGCGGGATTGATGGCGACGTGCGAGTTGCTCACGATCAGCAGCTCGTGGCCGTCGGGCGCGGCGTGCTTCACCGACTCGATGGCGAGGAAGCCGCTCGCGCCGGGCTTGGGCTCGACGATCACGCGCTCGCCCCAGGCCTTCGAGAGCTTGTCGGCCAGCACCTGCATGAACACCGTCGGCCCGGCGCTGCTCGAGAACGGTACCTGCACCTTCACCAGCTTGCTCGGAAACGCCTGCGCTTGCGCGAGCAACGGCGCAAGCAGCGCGAGGAGCACGAGCCCATTCATCCTTAACCCTTCTGGACGAACTCGGTAGGCGTGTTGATCAGGCACTCGGCCTTGTGGGGCCGCACCACCATGAAATCAGAAAGCATCGTGCCGACGTCGGGCTTCCAGCGCGAGTCGTGCAGGTCGATGTTGTTGCCGAAGCACATGCCTTCCTCGAGCACGAACTCCATGATGCGGTGGCCGTTCAGCGTGTTGCTGCCGTAGCCCTCGGGGTACACCACCGTCGGAAACTCGGGCGACGCGGTACCCATCGCATGGAAGCCGAGCTCGACCCAATCGAGGCCCGCCTTGGCCGCGGGACGCCGGATGATCTCGAGCGCCTCGCGGATGGTCTTGCCGGCGACCAGCGCTTCCTTGCTCGCCTGCAGACACTCGACCGAGACGCTCCAGATGTTGAGCAGCTCCTTGGGCGCGCGCTTGCCCAGGTAGACCGAGAACTCCGTGTGGCAGCGA
>Ga0209131_1003424_pt1 | contig 10557 bp, 13 predicted proteins | sample GraSoi_2013_40cm_FD_185826 | JGI IMG/M metagenome (GOLD analysis project Ga0209131, IMG submission 185826) | Grasslands soil microbial communities from the Angelo Coastal Reserve, California, USA - Sample 9_17_2013_40cm (SPAdes) (version 2) | ecosystem: Environmental > Terrestrial > Soil >...
TCTGCACGATGCCGTTCGAGCCCGAGGTCGAGCTCATGTAGATCATCTTCTCGACGCCGGTGATGGCGTTCTCGATCGGCGCCGCCACCGTCTGCTCGATCACCTCGGCCGAGGCGCCGGGATAGATGGCCTGCACCGTGACCACCGGCGGCGCGATGTCCGGGTACTGCGCGATCGGCAGGTTGCGCATCGCGGCGAGGCCGGCGAGCACGATGAAGATGGACAGCACCGCCGCAAAAATCGGCCGGTCTATGAAGAAACGCGAAAACATGAGCGGCTACTTCTTCGGTTGGGGTTTTTGTGCCGCAGGCTTGGATTCGGCCGCAGGCTTGGCGCCGGCTTCGGCGATGCGCACCGGCGCTCCGGGTCCGAGGCGCATCAGGCCCTCGACGATCACGCGATCGCCGGGCTGCACGCCCTTGTTGATGACCCAGGCGTCGCCCGCCCAGTCGCCGACCTCGATCGGGCGCGGCTGCGCGGTGTTCTTTTCGTCGACGATGTATACGAGCTTGCCCTGCGGGCCTTCGAGCACCGCGCGCTGCGGCACGGTCACCGCATTGGGACGCATCGCACCGCGCAGGATCACGCGCACGAACTCGCCCGGGCGCAGCACGCCTTTCGGATTCGGCACCTCGGCGCGCGCCTCGCGCGTACCGGTGGTCGGCGAGACGCGCACGTCGGAGAAGTTGAGCTTGCCGGCGTGCTCGTACATGCTGCCGTCGGCGAGCTTGAGCGCCACCTCGAAGGTGCCGTCCTTCGGCAGCGCCACGCGTCCCGCCAGGACCTCCCTGGCGAGCTGCGCCTGCTCGTTGTCGGGAATGCCGAAGTTCACCCAGATCGGATCGACCTGCACCACGGTGGTGAGCAGCATCTCCGGCCCGCTGACCAGCGAGCCTTCCGAGCGCAGCGAGCGGCTGGCGACGCCGGACACCGGCGCCTCCACCTTGGTATAGCTCAGGCTCAGCCGCGCCTCGGTCAGCCGCGCGCGCGCCGCCTTGAGGTCGGCGGCGCTGATCTCCTCGGCGGAGGTGGCGTCGTCGTTCTCCTTCTGGCTGACCGCCTTCTCCGCGTAGAGCGGCTTCAAGCGCGCCGCGTTGCGCCGCGCCTGCTCGAGGCGCGCCTGCGCCGCGACCACGTCGGCTTCGGCGCGCGCCGCCGCGGCCTCGAACTGCGCCGGGTCGATGCTGTAGAGCGACTGGCCTTCCTTGACCGGCGCGCCTTCGGTGAAGTTGCGCTTGAGGATCACGCCCTGCACGCGCGCGCGCACTTCCACCTCGCGCGAGCCGGCGCTCTGCCCGACGTACTCGAAGCTGAGCGGCAGCGACTGCGCCGTCAGCGTCACGGTGCTCACCTCGGGCGGCGGCATGCCCATGCCGGGGTGCGCGCCGCCTTTCTTTTCGGAGCCATTGGAGGGACTGCACGCCGTCAGAACGAGCGCCAGCATCGAAGCAAGAAACGGGGCACTGCGCATCACGGACTCCTGGAGGGATTGCTGGCGATGTTACCGAGTAGTAACATCGATGCTACTGATCGGTAACATTGGTTGTCAAGCATGGCTCGTTTGAAACGACAAACGGAGAAACCGCCGCCGCGCGGACGTATTCTGCAGGCGGCGCGCGAGCTTTTCTACCGCGAGGGCATCAACGCGGTGAGCGTCGATGCCATCGCCGCCGCCGCCGGCACCAACAAGATGACGCTCTACCGCCATTTCAGCTCGCGCGACGAGCTGGTCGCGGCGTATCTCTCGGCGCTCGCCGCCGAGGGTGAAGGGGTGTGGGACGAGGCGCGCGCCGAGCACCCCGGCGACGCCGAGGCGCAGCTGCGCTATCTGCTGCGGCAGGTGTCCCAATGGGCGAGCGAATCGAGCGTGCGCGGCTGCGCGCTCGCCAACGCCGCGGTCGAGCTCGCCCAGCGCAAGCACCCGGCGCGCCGGGTGGTCGAGGCGCACAAGCGCCGCCAGCGCGAGCGCCTGGTCGCGCTGGTGCGCGAGGCGGGATACGCGAGGCCGGAGCGGGTCGCCGACGAGCTCTTCCTGCTGGTGGAAGGGGCGCGCGTCACCCTGCAAAGCGTCGGCCCCGAGGGCCCCGGCGCCCGCCTGTATGCCCTGGTCAGCGAGTTGCTCGACTCGGCGCCCAAGAGAAAAACGGTCAGGACGTAGCACTTCTCACGACCTCCTACCCCTTGTCGTTCAGGGCAGGACGAAATCGACAGGCCGGGCGATTTTTTTGTGGCTAGCCCAGGTCGCGCGAGGTCTCGATGATGCGCGAGACCAGGCCGTAGTCGATGGCTTCTTCCGCGTTCAGCCAGAAATCGCGCTCCATGTCGATGAGCACCTTCTGGACGTCCTTGCCGGTCTGCCTGGCGATGACGCGCGCGATGCGCTCGCGCGTGCGCAGGATTTCCTTCGCCTGGATGGCGATGTCGGTCGCCGGGCCGCCGGCGCCGCCGCCGGGCTGGTGAATCATGAAGCGCGTGTTCGGCAGGCAGACGCGGCGCTCTTTCGGCGCGGCGAGGAAAACGTGCGTGCCGGCGCTCGCTACCCAGCCGGTGCCGACGGTGGTGATCTTCGAGCGCACGAAGCGGATCACGTCGTGGATCGCGTCGCCCGATTCGACGTGGCCGCCGGGCGAGGAGATCAGCACGGTAATCGGCGCGTCGGACTCCTCGGCGAGCGCGATCAGGCGCGTGCAGGTGCTGCGCGCCACGGCGTGGTTGATCTCGCCGAACACCAGCACGAAGCGCGACTTGAAGGCGAGCCGCTCGGCGATCACGTCTGGCCGTTCCTCGGGCTCGGGCTTTTCCTCGTTGGCGTCCATCGGGTCTCCTGGAAAGGTCAGGCATGGTACAACGCCCGCGCGGCGGCCTTTCGATTCAGTGGCTTGCAATTTTCATTGCGGCGCGCGGCCGGGCGTTATATTTTTTTCCGGCGATGACGGCGAAGCGCTTTGCCCGGGAGTCCGACCTCGGCCTGAGGGAGCGGGACTATGCGCTGCTGCGCCGCCTCGACACGCCGCAGAAGATCCAGGCCTACCTGCACGACCTCAAGCAGAACTTCGAGCTCGACGGCGACAGCTGCCGGCCGGTGCGCGAAGTGCTGCGCACCCAGCGCGCGCACTGCATCGAGGGCGCCATGCTCGCCGCCGCGGCGCTGTGGGTGCACGGCGAGCCGCCGCTGCTGCTCGACATGCGCGCCGAGCGCGACTTCGACCATGTCGTGGCCCTGTTTCGCCGCAACGGCCGCTGGGGCGCGATCTCCAAGACCAACGGCATCGGCCTGCGCTGGCGCGACCCGGTCTACCGCAGCCTGCGCGAGCTGGCGATGTCGTACTTCCACGAGTACACCAACCGGCGCGACCACAAGACGCTGCGCGAATACTCGGTGCCCTTCGACCTGCGGCGCATGGACAGCTCGCTCTGGGTCAGCGGCACCAAGAACTGCTGGGACGTCGGCGAGAAGCTCGACGAGCTGCGCCACTTCAAGCTGGTGAGCGGCCGCCACCTGAAGGCGGTGAGCAGGCGCGATCCGTTCGAGCGGCGGGCGAGCAGCCTGCTTCAGTACCGCAAGCCGCGCGCGCTGATCGAGAAGCAGCTCGCGCGGCTCAAGCGCAAGCGCAAGAAGTAGTCGTTACTTTTCCTCGACCTTGCCGATCTTCTCCACCGCCGTCTTGAGGCGCGCGGCATCGCGCTCCCAGTATTTCGCGAATTCCGGCGCGTCGAGGTAGGCGACCGGCGTCGACACTTTCTCCATCGCCGCCTTGAAGTCCTCGGACGTAGCCGCGTCCTTGACCGCAGTCCTTAGCTTTTGAATGACCGCCGGCGGCGTCGAGACCGGCACGAAGATGCCGGTCCAGATGTAGAACTCGGCGTCGTAGCCGAGCTCCTTGAAGGTCGGGATCTCGGGCAGGAGCTTCAGGCGCTCGGTGCTCCAGCTTGCGAGCGCGCGCATCTTGCCGCCCCTGATCTGGCCGATGGCCGCCGCCGGACCCGAAGCGAGCGCCTCGACCTGGCCGCCGAGCAGCGCCGTCACCGCCGGGCCGCCGCCCTGATACGGCACGTGGAACAGCTTGACGCCGGCGGCGTCGGCAAAAATCTCCATCGCGACGTGCAGCGTGCCGTACACGCCGGAGGAGGAGTAATTGATCTTCCCCGGGTTCGCCTTTGCGGCGTCGACGAAATCCTTCACCGTCTTGTACGGTCCGTCGGCGCGCACCACCAGCACCGTCGGGTCCGCCGTGACCAGCGCGATCGGCGCGAAATCCCTGAGCTCATAAGCGGGCTGCCGGCCCTGCACGCGGTCGGACACCGGGAAGATCGAGATCGAGGAGAGGCCCATCAGGATGGTGTAGCCATCCGCCGGCCCCTTGGCCACCGAGGCCATGCCGACCGCGCCGCCGGCGCCCGGCCGGTTGATCAGCACGATCGGCTGCTTAAGCGACTTCTCCATGATCGACGCCAGCGGACGGCCGACGATCTCGGCGACGCCGCCCGGCGGGAACGGCACCACCATGGTGATCGGCTTCGACGGGTAATCCTGCGCCGCAGCCGTGATGCTGAGCGCGAGCAGCGCGAATAACAGCGTGGTTCTCATGGACTCCTCCTCGGGGCAAAGATACACGCTGTTACATCTCTTGCACTTTCTGGGTTCACTTCGGGGGACATCGCGCGTGAAATGGACATCGCAACCGCAACTGGAGACGACGATGCTGAAAAAGATCCTGTTTACTGTTTGCTCAACTGCCGCGGCCCTCACCGCATCCACGGCCGCGCTGGCCCACGACGGCTGGCGCCATGAGCGCCAAGAATGGCGCCACGAGCACCGCTATCACCCGTATCACTCCTATTACTACGCGCCGCGCCCGGTTTATGTAGTGCCGGCGCCGCGAGTCGTGTACGCGCCGCCTCCCCCGGTCGCGTACCCGTACTACGCGGCGCCGGTCGTAGTGCAGCCCGGGATCTCGGTCCGCTTCAATTTCCCGCTGTAGACTTGGCGGGAGACTGAAAGGAGACCGATGGAACGGCGCACGCTGCTGAAAGCCCTGGGCCTGGCGATGTTCGCCAGAGAAGCGATCGCCGCGCCTCCGAAGACCATGAAAGGCGTCGAAGAGCTGGAAAAGAACTGGAAGAGCTTCCTGCCGGCGGGGGCGAGCGTGCCCTCGCCGAGCGAGCCGGTGAAGCTGTCGAAGGACGAGTGGAAGAAGAAGCTGCCCGCCGAGTCCTTCCACGTGATGCGCGAGGAAGGCACCGAGCGCGCCGGCACCAGCCCACTCAACGACGAGAAGCGCGCCGGCGTGTTCGCCTGCGCCGGCTGCGGGCTGCCGCTCTTCACTTCCGAGATGAAGTACGAGTCGGGCACCGGCTGGCCGAGCTTCTTCACCACCATCCCCGGCGTGTTCGAGACCAAGAAGGACTTCTACCTGATCTACCCGCGCGTCGAGTACCACTGCATGCGCTGCGGCGGCCACCACGGCCACCTGTTCGACGACGGGCCGCAGCCCACCGGCAAGCGCTACTGCAACAACGGCGTGGCGCTGAAGTTCATCCCGAAGGACGCCAAGGCCTAGCGGCTTGGACCGGCGGGGGTAAGACGCAGGTCTTCCTCCAGCGGCGGCGCCGGGAAGTGGAAGCGCACCGGCCCGTCGGGCAGCGCGTTGACGAATTGCCGCAGGTAGGCGCTGTTCGACGACTGGATCTCCTGCGGCGTGCCTTTGCCGACGATGACGCCGTCGGAGATGACGTAGGCGTAATCGGCGACCGCCAGCGCTTCCTTCACATCGTAGGTCACCACGATCGAGGTCAGCTCGAGCGCCTCGTTCAGGTCCTTGATCAGGTGGCAGACGTGGTTGAGCGAGATCGGATCGAGCCCGGCGAAGGGCTCGTCGTACATCATCAGCTTCGGGTCGGTGGCGATGGCGCGCGCCAGCGCCACCCGCCGCACCATGCCGCCGGAGAGGTCATTCGGCATCATGTCGCGCGCGCCGCGCAGCCCGACCGCGTGCAGCTTCATCAGCACCATGCGGCGCACCAGGTCTTCGGGCAGCTTGAAGTTCTCGCGCAGCGGGAATGCCACGTTGTCGAACACGTTGAGATCGGTGAACAGGCCCGCGTTCTGGAACATCATGCCGATCTCGAGGCGCAGGCGGTACAGGTCCTCGGAGGAGAGCTGATGCACGTCGCTGCCGGCGACCTTGATGGTGCCCTTGGAAGGCCTGAGCTGCCCGCCGATCAGCCTGAGCAGCGTCGACTTCCCGGAGCCGCTCGCCCCGAGGATCGCCACCACGTGTCCGGGCGGAATGTGCAGCGACAGGCCGCGGAAGATCTCGAGATCGCCGTACGAGAAATGCAGGTCGGAAATCTCGATGGCGTTGTCCATGGCGCAGAATTGTAGCCGTGGACTCTCATCCATACGCGCATCTGACGCCCGACCGGGTGCTCGACGGCGTCGCCGAGGCGGGCCTGCGCCCCGACGGGCGCCTGCTCAGCCTGAACAGCTACGAGAACCGCGTCTACCAGGTGTGGCTCGAGGACGGCACGGTGGTGGTGGCGAAGTTCTACCGGCCCGGCCGCTGGAGCGATGCGCAGATCGACGAGGAACACGCCTTCGCGCACGAGCTCGCCGAGCGCGAGATCCCGGTGATCGCGCCGACCACCAGCATAAAGACCGGGAAAGAGCATGTTTTCCGGCTGGCGATCTATCCGCGCCGCGGCGGGCGCACGCCGGAGCTCGGCGACGACAAGACGCTCGAATGGATCGGCCGCTTCATCGCGCGCATCCATGCGGTGGGTTCCCTTAAGAAATTCCAAAAGCGCGAGGCGCTGACGCCCCAAAGCTTCGGTCATGAGCCACGCGCCTTTCTACTTGCCAGCAATTTCATACCGGCCGATCTGGCCGACGCCTGGAAGGCGGTCACCGCCCAGGCGCTCGCGGGAATCGACCGGTGCTTCAAGACCGCGGGCGCCGTGCGCGCGATCCGCCTGCACGGCGACTGCCACGTCGGCAACATCCTGTGGACCGACGAGGGCCCGCACTTCGTCGACCTCGACGACGCGCGCATGGGGCCGGCGCTGCAGGACCTGTGGATGCTGCTCTCGGGCGACCGCAGCTCGATGAGCCGTCAGCTGCGCGCGGTGCTCGCCGGCTACGAGAAGTTCGCCGACTTCGACCGCCGCGAGCTCAATCTGCTGGAGGCGCTGCGCACGCTGCGGCTAATCCACTACTCGGCGTGGATCGCGCGCCGCTGGGACGATCCGGCCTTTCCCGCGGCCTTCCCCTGGTTCAATACGCAACGCTACTGGCAGGACCGGATACTGGAACTGCGCGAGCAGATTGCGCTGATGGAAGAGGAGCCACTGCAGGCCTAAAAGCGCAGCGAGAGATCGAATTCCACGGTGTTGTCGTGCGCATCGGTAGTCAGTCCGCGCACGAAGCTGATCGCGGCCATCGGCGGCCGGCGCTTCTGTTCCAGCGGAAATTCGTAGACCAGCGCCGCGCTCGTGCCGCTGGTCGAGGCGCGGCGATAGCTGCGCAGTAACTGGAACAACACATCGCTGCGCGGCGTATCGAGGTTGTAGGCGACCTGCACGAGGCCCTGGGTGCGCAGGCGCGCCTCACCCGGCCGCGGCTCGCCGTCGTAATGCGTCAGGCGCCCATGCACCTGGCCTTCCCAGCGGGGGCTGAAAACGTGGTTGTAGATCGCGCCCACGCGCTTGCGGCCATTCAAACCACCGATCTCGCCGCCGGCGGGCACGGTGACGCCGCCCTCCGCAATGAGCTCGCGCGCGACGAGCTGCGTCATCATCACGTTCACGTCGTTGAACCCGTTGATGCTGCGGTCTTCCGAGCGCACGTGGACATAGCCGCTCCCCGTGAGCTTGAACGCCGTCCTGCCTTCGTTGAAGCGCGCCCGCAACTGGAACGGCGTGCTCGTCACCTGATCGCCGTTCTCGGCATGCGTGTACGCCATGCCGAGCGTCAGCTTCCAGTCGATCTCGCCCAGCGCCTTCAGCAGGCGCAGCTCGCCCCAATCATGTGCCTGCAGCCGTGAGTCGCGCCGCAGGCCGATGTCCGAAGGTATCCTCGGCTCGTCGGCACGCTGGGCATGCGCCCCGAGCGCGCCGAGCATTGCCAGCAGCGAGAAAAGAAACCGCAGTCTCAGCGAACCGGCAGCGCGGCCGCTGCCGCCAGCGTGCGCACGCGCTGACTCTGCGCCGCCAGGAAGGAGTGAATCTGCGCCACCACTGCGGCGCCCTCGCCGATGGCGCCGCCGACGCGCTTGACCGAGCCGGCGCGCACATCGCCGATCGCGAACACGCCGGGCACGCTGGTCTGAAGCGGCAGCGTCAGGTCCTCTCCCGTAGTGACAAAGCCCCGGTCGTCGACCGCGACGTCGCAGTCCTTCAGCCACTGGGTGCTCGGGTCAGCGCCGAGGAACAGGAACACGTGGCGGATGGCCCGCGTCTCATCTCTTCCCGCTTCGCCATTGCGCCAGGTGACGGACTCGACGCCCGACTGGCGCGAGCCGGCGAGCCCGACGATCTCGCTGCGCGTGAGGAGCTCGATGTTCGGCGTCGCCGCGATGCGATCGATCAGGTACTTCGACATGCTGGCGGCGAGGCCCGGGCCGCGCACCAGCATCCACACCTTGGCGGCATACCCGGAAAGAAATACCGCCGCCTGCCCGGCTGAGTTGCCGCCACCGACCAGCACCACCTCCTCGCCGGCGCACATCCTGGCTTCGATCGGCGAGGCCCAGTACCAGACGCCGCGGCCTTCCATCGCCATCAGGTTGCTGCACTCCGGGCGGCGGTAGCGCGCGCCGCTGGCGATGACCACGGTGCAGCAGCGCACCGCGCTGCCATCGGCGAGCTGCAGGAGCATCGGCTCGCCGCGCTCCGAGGGCTCGCAGTCCAGGCGCCGCACCTCCATCGGGATCAGCATGCGCGCGCCGAATTTCTGCGCCTGCGTATAGGCGCGCCCGGCGAGCGCCTGGCCCGAGATGCCGGTCGGAAAGCCGAGATAGTTCTCGATGCGCGCGCTGGCGCCCGCCTGGCCGCCGAAGGCGCGCGCGTCGACCACCAGCACCGAGAGACCTTCGGAGCCGGCATAGACCGCGGCCGCCAGGCCGGCGGGACCGGCGCCCGCGATGGCGACGTCGTAGGCGGTATCGGTGGCGCCGGCGTCGAGCATGCCGATGCAGCGCGCCAGCTCGTTCTCGGCCGGGTTGCGCAGCACCGAGCCGTCCGGGCACACGGCGAGCGGCAGCTGCTCGGGCTGCGGCGCGTAGCGCGCGATGAACGCCTGCGCGTCGGCGTCGTTCGCCGGATCGAGCAGGACGTGCGGGATGCCGTTGCGGCTGAGGAAGCTGCGCAGCCGCGCGACATCAGGGGAGGATGCGCCGCCGATCAGCACCGGGCCGCCGGCGCCGGCCTCGATCAGCGCCACGCGGCGCAGGATCATGGCGCGCATCATTTTCTCGCCGAGCGCCGCCTCGGCGATGAGCAGCGCGTGCAGCTGCTCGGTGTTGATCTCGAGCGTCTCGAGCTCGCCGATCGCCACGCCGTCGACGAAAGACGGCCTGCCGGAGAGCTGGCTCAACTCGCCCGAGAACGCGCCCGGGCCGTGCTCGACCACCGGAAAGTCATGTCCGTGCCCGTCGCGCCCGGTGACGCGGATCGCGCCGGAGAGCACCACGAGAACGCCGGCGCTCGGTTTGCCGGTTTCGATGACGCGCGCGCCGTCGGCGAAGCGCCGCGGCGTGCCGAAGCGGCGCATGCGCGCGATCTCGCCGGCGTCGAGTACCGGGAACATCTGCGCGCGCCGCGCGTCGCGCGTCGGGGAGGCAGGTTCGCTCACGGCAGCTCCATCGCGATCTCATCCACGTAGCACCAGCTCCATCCTTCGCCGGACTCGAGCGAGGTGATGATCGGATGCTTGCTCGAGTGGAAATGCTTGGTGGCGTGCTTGTTCTTCGACTCGTCGCAGCAGCCGACGTGGCCGCAGGTACGGCAAAGTCGCAGATGCACCCAGCTGTCGCCCATCTTCAGGCATTCCTCACAACCATTGGTACGGGGCTGGCTCACCTTCACCAGGCCGAGGTGACTGCACTCCATCTCTAGCCGATGTACTTCTTCACCACGTCGGCCGGCCGCTCATGCGCCTGCGCCGGGTCGTTGCCGAACTCGCGCAGCGCGCGGCGCTGGCGCAGGAGATCCCAGTACTGGTCGAGCTCTACCTGCAGCGCGGCGAGGCGATGCGCCTCCTCGGGCGAAAGCTCGCCGCGGTCGAAGAGGCGGTGCTCTTCAGCGACCAGGGTCTGGATATGCGCGAGTACGGATGCGTCCTTGTCGGGCTTGGCCATGGGTTTCCTCGGGGTAGATGCCAACACTAGGACGATTGCGGCTGGAGATCAAGACACGCTCGCTCCAGCGCAGCCCGAGACCGAGCACCGCGTAGCCCATGGCGCCGGCGGCGGCACCGACGGTAAAGGCCACGATCTGTGCATCGGTTGCCGGATCGACGTTGCGCCCGAGCATGGTGACGACGTCGATCGCGCTTTGCGT
>Ga0209131_1003426_pt1 | contig 10551 bp, 8 predicted proteins | sample GraSoi_2013_40cm_FD_185826 | JGI IMG/M metagenome (GOLD analysis project Ga0209131, IMG submission 185826) | Grasslands soil microbial communities from the Angelo Coastal Reserve, California, USA - Sample 9_17_2013_40cm (SPAdes) (version 2) | ecosystem: Environmental > Terrestrial > Soil >...
CGCGACTGCGTCCAGATCTGCTTCATCGCCAGCACGCGCTCGCGCATGAGCGCGATGCGCTGTTTGAAGTCGGTGCCGTGGTTGCGCATCTCCTCGGCGTTCCAGCCCGCGCCGATGCCGAACAGGAAGCGACCACCGCTGATCCGATCCAAGGTCGCCACGTGCTTCGCGGTCTGGATCGGGTCGCGCTGCACGACGAGACAGATGCCGGTCGCGAGCAGGAGCCGCTTCGTCACCGCCGCCGCGGCTGCGAGCGCCACGAACGGCTCGAACACGTCGTAGTACATCTTCGGCAGCTCCGGCCCGCCCGGCCACGGTGACTCGCGCCCGGCCGGGATGTGCGAGTGCTCCGGGAACCAGAGTGACTCGAAGCCGCGCTCCTCCGCGGCGCGCGCCAGCTCCGCGGGTCCGATCGAATAGTCGGTCGGGAACATCGTGAGGCCGAGCTTCATGGCCCCATTCTAGACGCGCTCAGGGAAACACGCGGTACCAGAACCAGCGGCTGCCGCCGTCGAGCGCGAGGCGCGGGAGAGGGACCGGAACCTCGCCGCGCGAGAAGCCGTCGAGCTGCAGGAAGCGCGGCCCCTTGGCCGCGAGCTTGCCCGAGTCGAACGTGAGCCACAGCTCGCCCGCGTCGAGCACGGCGACGTGCGCGCGATTGACCGACTTCTTCGGCTCGACGGCGCGGGCGCAGGGCTCGAGCGCGCGCGCGTGAGGGCTGGCGTCCGCGAGCGACTCGGCCTTCTCGGCGAGCACGATCCGGTAGCGCATCGGGGTGACGCGCGCGCCGTCGGAGCCGACCAGCGCGAGGTCCTCGAACTTGGCGCGCCATGGCCCCGTGGCCTCGAAGCTGACCCGGACCACCGTGGTGTCGGGCAACCCGGGCTGGTCGTCGGTGGAAATCAGCGGCAGCGGGATCGGCGGAAACACCACCAGCCAGAAGCCCGGGTCCCAGTCACAGACGGAGACGACGACGTCCTCGGCAGCGCGCGCGGCCGTGGGATCCTGCGCGAAGCCGTGACCGGTGCGCTCGTGACTGACCGGCACCTCCGCGGCGGGCGAGATCGGCGTCCCGCCGCCCAACGTGCTGTAACTCTCGCGGCCGAGGGCGATGCAGCCGGCGAAGACGAGCGCGAGCGTGGCGGCGATCGGGCGCAACGGCGGTCTCTCCATCCGGGGGCAGGCGGAGTGGGATTCTCTGCTACGATCGCCCGCATGTCACTCCCCGAGGCCCGGAGCTCCGCCGCGGCCTCTCCCGAGGTCTCCGTGCTGCTCCCCGTACGCGACGGCGAAGCGACCCTGCGCGGAGCGCTCGCTTCGACACTGGCCAGTGTCGGGCCGAGCTTCGAGATCGTCTGCGTCGACGACGGCTCGCGCGACGGGACCGGCGCGCTGCTGGCCGACATGGCGCGCCGCGACGCGCGCGTACGCGTCCTGTCGCGGCCCGCCCGCGGGATCGCGGCCGCCTTGAACGACGCGCTCGCCGCCGCGCGCGGCCGCCTGGTCGCGCGCATGGACGCGGACGACGAGATGCATCCGGAGCGGCTCGCGGAGCAAGCGGCGCTGCTCGATTGCCGCCCCGACGTCGGGCTCGCGAGCTGCCTCGTCGAGTCGTTCCGCGCGGGCGGACTGCGCGACGGCTTCCGCCTGTACACCGAGTGGCTGAACGCCTGCGTCTCGCCCGACGAGATCGCGCGCGAGGCGTTCGTCGACTGCCCCGTCCCGCACCCGACCTGGATGCTGCGCCGAGCGACACTGGAGAGTGTCGGCGGCTGGCGCGACCTCGACTGGGCGGAGGACCTCGACCTGTTCTACCGGCTGCTCGCCGCCGGCCAGCGCGCCGCGAAGCTGCCGCGCGTGCTCCACCGCTGGCGCGACCACGACCGGCGCCTCTCGCGCGTCGACCCGCGCTACGGGCGAGACGCGCTCGCCCGCGCCAAGGCTCACTGGCTCCCGAAGCTCCGGCCGATGTCGGCCGCCGTTTTCCTCGGAACCGGCCGAACGGCGCGCCGCTACTCGCGTCTGCTCGCCGCAGAGGGCGTGGCGACGCGCGCGCTGGTCGCTCCCGAAGAGCCCACGTCGGCATGCACTTGGCATGACATTCCGGTCGTCGGCCCCGGCGCGCTCGCATCACGCGTCCCGGAATGGCGCTGTGCGGGCAGCATTCTGCTCGGCGCAGCGGCGATCCGTGGCGCGCGCGAGCGGATTCGGGGAATCCTCTGCGGTCTCGCGCTGGTCGAAGGCCGCGATTTCCTCATGTTGGCTTAGGGGGCGGTGATCGGGCGCCGATCATCGCCAGGTCGGGAGAAGGTGACGATGGGTCGGGGTGAACTGGCGCTGGTGCTCATGGCGGCGGGAAAGGGCACGCGCATGCGCTCGCGTCTGCCCAAGGTCCTGCACTCCGTCTGCGGGCGCCCCATCCTGATGCACGCGCTCGAGCTCGGGCGCGAGCTCGGCGCCAAGCGTCGCGTGGTGATCGTGGGCTCGGGCGAGGACCAGGTGCGCGCGGCGCTCGCGGGCCAGGACGTCGAGCTGGTGCGCCAGACCGAGCAGCGCGGCACGGCGCACGCCGCGCTCCAAGCCCGCGCCCCCCTGGCCGACCACGAGGGGCCGGTGCTGGTCATGAACGGCGATCACCCGCTCTACCGAGCGCGCACGTTCGCGGCGATGCGCGACAGCTTCGAGCGCAGCCGAGCCGACCTCGAGATCCTCGTGACCGAGATGCCCAACCCGACCGGCTACGGTCGCGTGCTGCGGGACGCCGGCGGGCGGATCGCGCGCGTGGTCGAAGAGGGCGAGTGCTCCGACACGATGAAGCGAGTCACCGAGGTGAACCTCGGCGCTTATCTCGCGGACGCGCGGCTCCTCTTCGAGCTGCTCGGCCGGGTGCGCGACGACAACGAGAAGGGCGAGTTCTACATCACCGACGTGGTCGAGATCGCGCGGCAGCTGGGCAAGAGCGTCGAGAGCGCGCGCGCCGACGACTGGTGCGAGTCACTCGGCATCAACACCAAGACGGAGCTCGCGCGCGCGGAGGCGCTGATGCGCGAGCGGCTCGTCGACAAGCTGATGCGCGAGGGCGTGACGCTGCTCGATCCCGAGACGACCTACGTGGAGGTCGACGTCGAGGTCGGCGAGGACACCGTGCTCGCGGCCGGCGTCGTGCTGCGCAAGGGCGTGCGCATCGGCGCGGGCTGCCGCATCGAGCCGGGCGTGGTGATCGAAGACTCGGTCATCGGCGACGACGTCTGGATCAAGCCGGGCTGCTGCTTCGAGGGCGCCCGGGTCGGCGACCGCTGTATCATCGGCCCGAACGCGCACCTCCGCCCCGGCACCGATCTGCGTGAGGACGTGCGCATCGGCAACTACGTCGAGGTGAAGAACTCCGTGGTGGGCAAGGGCACGAAGGCCGACCACCTGAGCTACATCGGCGACGCGGACGTCGGCGAGAAGGTCACCTTCGGCTGCGGCTCGATCGTGGTGAACTACGACGGCGAGAAGAAAACGCGAACCAGCGTCGGCGACCGCGCGTTCATCGGCTGCAACTCGAATCTGATCGCGCCGGTCACCATCGAACCCGATGCCTACGTGGGCGCGGGGTCGACCATCACCAAGACCGTCCCCAGCGGCGCGCTCGGAGTCGCGCGCGCGGAGCAGCGCAACATCGAGGGCTGGCGCAAACGCCGGTTCAAGGGCGGCGACCACGATCAGTAGCTCGGAGGCAGTGGCGAGGCGAGGGCCGCCCCGAGCCGAGCCCGCAAGCGCCGGAGCGTGGGTAGGGTGCCCACGCGACCATCGGAAAGCGGCGCGATCCGTGAGAGTTAGAGTGAGCCAGGATGGCCCTCCTGATTTTGCGCAGGCGAACGTAGAGGAATAAGACAAGAAATGTGTGGAATCGTCGGCTACGTCGGACACAGTGACCGCGCGCAGGACGTGATCCTCGACGGCCTGCGCCGCCTCGAGTACCGCGGCTACGACTCGGCCGGCATAGCGGTGCTCGTAGACGGCAAGCTGCGCGTGATTCGCGCTCAGGGGAAGCTCGTGAACCTCGAGGGCGTGCTGCGCGAGGTGCCGCTGGCCGGCTCGATCGGCATCGGACACACCCGCTGGGCGACTCACGGGAAACCCTCCGAGCGCAACGCGCACCCGCACGTGGCCGGCAGCGTCGCGGTGATCGGCAACGGCATCGTCGAGAACTTCCGCGAGCTGCGCGACGAGCTCGAAGCCAACGGCTGCGTGTTCAAGAGCGACACCGACACCGAGGTCATCTCGCACCTGGTCTACGAGGCGCGCAAGCGCGGCGCGGCGCTGAAGGAGGCGGTGCGCGGCGCGCTCGGCCGGCTCGAGGGCTCGTGCGCGATCGCGGTGATCGACGAGTCGTCGCCGGGCGAGATCCTGATCTCGAAGAACGGCGGCAACCCGATCGTCGTCGGCCACGGCAAGGGCGAGAACTTCGTCGCGAGCGACATCGCGACGCTCCTCCCGTACACGCGCCACATCCAGATCCTGCACGACGGCGAGATGGCGCGAGTCACTGCCGACTCCGTCTCGATCGAGACCTTCGACGGAACCCCGGTCGCGCGCGAGAAGAAGCTCGTGCAGTGGGACCCCGTTCAGGCGGAGAAGGGCGGCTACGACCGCTTCATGCAGAAGGAGATCTTCGAGCAGCCGCGCGCGATCGGCGACACGATCGGCGCGCGCGTGCTGGAAGCCGACGGCGACATCGACCTCGACGGCATCGACCTCGACACGTCCTGGGTGCGCGAACTCGCGGGCGCCCAGCTCGTGGCCTGCGGCACGGCCTGGCACGCGAGCTTGATCGGCCGCTCGATGATCGAGCGGCTGGCGCGCATTCCGTGCAGCGTCGACCTCGCGAGCGAGTACCGCTACGGCGAGCCGATCGCGTCGAATCGGCATCTGGTGATTCCCGTGTCTCAGTCCGGCGAGACCGCGGACACGATCGCGGCGCTGAAGGAAGGCAGCGAGCGCGGAGCGAAGTCACTCGCGATCTGCAACGTGCACGACAGCACGATCGCGCGCACCGCGAACTGGGTGCTGTACACGCACGCGGGTCCCGAGATCGGCGTCGCGTCGACGAAGTGTTTCACGACACAGGTGGTCGCGCTCTACCTGCTCGCGCTGAAGCTCGGCATCCTGCGCGGCTCGCTGGCGCGCGACGACGTCCGCCGCCACGGCAAGGAGCTGCGCCGCCTGCCGCGCCTGGTCGAGCAGGCGCTCGGCCTGTGGTCGCACGTCGAGGGCATCGCCCGCCGCCACCAGCACGCGCGCGACTTCCTGTTCCTCGGCAAGGGCTACGGCTTCCCGATCGCACTCGAAGGCGCGCTGAAGCTGAAGGAGATCTCGTATATCCACGCCGAGGGCTATGCCTCGGGGGAGATGAAGCACGGGCCGATCGCGCTGATCGACGAGAGCATGCCGGTCGTGCTGGTCGCGAACCAGGCGTCCGTCTACGCCAAGGTCGTGTCGAACGCCGAGGAGGCGCGCGCGCGCGGCGGGATCGTGATCGCCGTCGTCGACGAGAACAACCGCGACGTCGAGCGCTACGCGGACGAAGTGATCCGCGTGCCCGCGACCACGAGCGAGCCGATGTCCGCGCTGCTCGCGAACATCCCGCTGCAGATGCTCGCCTACCACGTCGCCACGCTGAAGGGCACCGACGTCGACCAACCGCGCAACCTGGCCAAGTCGGTCACCGTCGAGTGAGCGCACCCGGCCCGCGTGCCGGGGGAGCCGCACGGGGCCCCGCTGAGCTAAGGTCCCCCGCGTGCCGGCGCCGGAAGAGATCACTGCGGGGCTGAACCCCGAGCAAGCCGAGGCCGTGCGCCACGTCGAGGGGCCGCTGCTCGTGCTCGCGGGGGCGGGCAGCGGAAAGACTCGCATGCTCACGCATCGCGTCGCGCACCTGATCGCGAGCGGCGCGGCGCGGCCGCACGAGATTCTCGCGGTCACGTTCACCAACAAGGCGGCACGCGAGATGCGCGAGCGCGTCGAGCGCATTCTGGGCGGCGGCACGCGCGGCGTCTGGGTCTCGACGTTCCACTCGACCTGCGTGCGCATCCTGCGGCGCGAGGTGACTCAGCTCGGCTACGAGCCGAACTTCGCGATCTACGACTCGGACGACTCGCTGGCGCTGATCAAGCGCGTGCTGCGCGCGCTCTCCGTCGATGAGAAGAGCTGGCCGCCACGGGGCGTGCGCGCGTCGATCGATCGGCTGAAGAACCGCGGTCTCCTGCCCGCCGACCTCGCGCAGGAGGGCTCGCTCCAGACCAAACGACTGCGCGAGATCTACCAGCGCTATCAGACGGAGCTGCGGCGCGCGAACGCGCTCGACTTCGGCGACCTGATCCTGCTCACGGCGCGCTTGTTCGAGAACCATCCCGCGGTGCTCGCCGACTATCAGCGCCGCTGGCGCTTCATCCTGGTCGACGAGTATCAGGACACGAACCCGATCCAGTACCGGCTGCTGCGGCTGCTCAGCGCCACGCACCGCAACCTGTGCGTGGTCGGCGACGAGGACCAGTCGATCTACCGCTTCCGCGAGGCCGACATCCGCAACATCCTCGACTTCGAGAAGGACTTCCCCGGCGCGCACGTGGTGCGCCTCGAGCAGAACTACCGCTCGACGCAGCCGATCCTCTCCGCGGCGAGCGCGGTGGTCGCGAACAACGTCGAGCGCAAGGGCAAGCGCCTGTTCACGGAGCGCGCCGGCGGCGAGCTGGTGCGCTTCTACGAAGCCGCGGACGAGCGCGGGGAAGCGGCCTTCGTGGTCGGCGAGCTCCTGCGGCTGCGCGACGCGGGCAAGTCACTGGGCAGCTCCGCGATCTTCTACCGCACGCACGCACAGTCACGGCCGCTCGAAGAGGAGCTGTTGAAGTACAACCTGCCCTACGTCGTGGTCGGCGGCACGCGCTTCTACGACCGCGCGGAGGTGAAGGACGCCCTCGCCTATCTGCGCGCGCTGCGAAATCCCGCGGACGCGGAGAGTCTCCTGCGCATCGTGAACACGCCGACGCGGGGCATCGGGCGCACGACCGTCGAGCGCGTGCTCGCCGCGGCCGAGAGCGCCGAGACCACGTTCTGGGACGCGCTCGTGCGCGGGCTGGGCGGCCTGCCGGCGGCCGCGGCGAAGCGCGTCGCGGAGTTCGTCGCGCTGATGCAGGACCTCGCGCGCTCGCTCTCGTCCGAGTCGATCGCTCAGCCGCTCGCCGGGCTGCTGGAGCGCACGGGCTATCTGCGCGCGCTCGAGGCCGAGAACACGATCGAGGCCGAGGCGCGGCTCGAGAACCTGAAGGAGCTGCTGGCCGCGGTCGAGGAGTTCGAGCGCCAGAACCGCGATGCGCGCGAGACCGGCGACGAAGCGCGCGACCTCGTCGACCTGTTTCTCGAACAGGTCACACTGCTCTCCGAGGCGGACTCGGTCGACTCGGCCGCCGACCGCGTGCCGCTCATGACCGCGCACGTCGCGAAGGGCCTCGAGTTCAAGCAAGTATTCGTGGTCGGCCTCGAGGAGGGGATCTTCCCGCACTTCGCCTCGCTCGATGATCCCGCTGCGATCGAGGAAGAGCGCCGCCTCTGCTACGTCGCGATGACGCGCGCGATGGAGCGACTCACCCTGTGCAACGCGACCCTGCGCCGCATGCACGGGTCGGTGCGCTACAACGCGCCGAGTCGCTTCCTCGCAGAGATTCCGGACGAGCTGATCACCGGCCGGCGCATGCGCATGCGCGCGCCGCTGGGGCGCCCCGCGCCCGAGCCCGGCCCGCGCATCGACTACAGCGACTCGCAGCTCGGGCCAGACGAAACCCCGCTCATCGAGGTGGACCAGCGCGTCGAGCACCCCATCTTCGGCGCGGGCCGCATAATGGAGGTCGTGGGGGCCGGGCCGGCGACCAAGGCGACGATCCGCTTCGACCGCGCGGGTGTGAAGGTGATCAAGGTCAAGTACGCGCAGCTGAGACTCCTCGATTGAGCGTCCTCGACCTTTATCCGAGTGAGATCCTGACCGATCGGCTGCGCCTGCGCGCGCCCCGGCGGGCAGATGTGATTCCACTGCACGCGGCGATCGAGGAGACACTCGGCGATCTCGTGCCGTGGCTGCCGTGGGCGCGCGTCGATCACGGCCCGGCAGAAACCCGCCGCTATCTGCGCGCGGCGCGCAGCGCATGGTCGCGGCAGAGCGCGTTCGAGTTCGTGATCGAGCTGCGCGACAGCCAGCGGATCGCGGGGATCGTGAGCCTGCACCGGGTCGACTGGGTGCGCGCGGCCGCCGGGCTCGGCTACTGGGTGCGCCGCAGCGAGTGGAACAAGGGGATCGCGGGCGAAGCGGCGAACGCGGCGCTCGGTCACGCGCTCGCCGGCCTGCGCCTGCACCGCATCGAGGCGTTGGTCGCCCTCGAGAACAAGGCGAGTCAGCGCGTGGTCGAGAAGCTCGGGTTCGTGCGCGAGGGCGTCGCGCGCGAAGCGGAGTACGTCGACGGCCGCTATCTCGACCACGTCCAGTACAGCTTCCTGCGCAGCGATGCGCGAGACCCTTCCGGAGGCGCGCGCCCGTGACGAAGTACGCGCTGCTCTCCGACGTCGGCATCGAGCGCACGAACAACGAGGACAGCGCGGCGGTGGACCTCGAGCTCGGGCTGTTCATCGTCGCCGACGGCATGGGCGGTCACGCTGCGGGCGAAGTCGCGAGCCGCATCGCGGTCGACTCGACGATCTCGACCTTGCGCTCCCGGCCGCGCCCCAGGCGCCTGCGCGACGAAGGCGAAGGGCTTCTCCAGGCGCTGCACGACGCGAACGCCGCCGTCGTGCGCGAGGCCGAAGAGCGCGGCACGCTCGGCATGGGCACGACCCTGTCCGCGGTCTTCGTGCGCCGGCGCAACGCGGTGATCGCCCACGTCGGTGACTCGCGCATCTACTCGATCACGAAGCAGGGCATCGCGCAGCTCACCGTCGACCACACGTTGGTACAGGCGATGGTCGAGCAGGGCGTGCTCACGTCGGAGCAGGCGCAGGCGCACCCGGACAAGCACGTGCTGACGCAGGCGATCGGCACGCTCGGCCGTCTCGAGCCGCAGGTCCTGCAGGCGAAGGTCCCCGCGCGCGGCCGTCTGCTGCTGTGCACCGACGGGCTGCACGACTCTCTCTCGACCGCCGAGATCGACGAGCTGGCGCGCCACGACGATCTCGACGAGGCGGCGCGCGCCCTCGTCGAGCGCGCGAACGCGCTCGGCGGTCACGACAACGTGACCGTGCTGCTCGTCGAGCCGTAGACCGAGACCCGGAGTGATCAGCGGCCAACGCGACGGCGAGGCGAGGGCCGCCCCGAGCCGAGCTTGCAAGCGGAGCGCGCAGTGAGCCGCTGGCGAACGAGGTCGATCGGACCCGCAGCGAGTCTTCGAGTGAGAAGGAACCCACGAGGTGCTACCGGCCTCCGTGTGGGCGGCGAGTCACAGTGACCCGACTCACTCCAGCTCCTCCGTCCCCTCCACCACGCCGAGCCAGTCGAGCTCGCGGTAGTCACCGTCGAGATCCATTCCGTATCCCACGACCCAGCCGCGGGCGACCTCGAAGCCGACGTGGTCGAGCCTGAGGGGAACCTGCCTTCGCGACAGCTTCGAGACCAGGACGATCGTGCGCAGCGAGCGCGGCGAGCCCGCGCGCACGCGCGCAGTCACCGCCTCGAGCGTGCGGCCCTCGTCGGCGATGTCGTCCGCGATCACGACCTCGCGCCCGTAGAACTGCGCGGGCTCGCAGCCCTCGAGCTCGACGGGGCGGAGCTCGAGGCCGCGGCTGCGGCGAGCGCGCACGAAGCGCTGCTCCGCGCGCACGCCGCGCACGGCGAGAAGCTCGCTGAGGCGCGCGGCGAAGCGCAGCGCGCCTTCGGCAATCACGACCAGGAGCGGCTCGCTTCCCGCGAGAGCGTGCGCGAGGTCGGCGGCGAGCGCGGCGATGCGCTCCTCGACCGCGCGCGCCGAGTACAGCTCGCGCAGGCGAATCCCGTTCTCTTCCCCCACAGACACAGCAACGGATCGTATGCCGCCCGCGCGTGCCCGGCAAAGCGAGCTCGATTGGCATAGCATCGATCGGTGCGCGTCGAACCCGTGCCCGCTGCGACCGTGATGCTGCTGCGCGATTCGGTCGCCGGACCCGAGGTGCTCCTGCTCGAGCGCCACGCGAAGAGCGAGTTCCTGCCCGACGCGTACGTGTTTCCGGGAGGGCGCGTCGATGCGGCGGACCACGCCTTGGCGGCGCGCGTCGCGGGGATCAGCAGCGCGCAGGCGAGCGCCGCCCTGCGCAGCGTCGCGCCGGAGCTCGCGCTCGGCTTCTTCGTCGCGGCGATCCGTGAGACCTACGAGGAATCGGGCCTGTTGCTCGCGCGGCGCCGGGGAGCGACGGAGCTCCTCGACGCCGCGAGCGCGGCCGCGCTCGCGGGCCATCGCCTCGGGGTTCAGTCGGGCGAGCGCTCGTTTCGCGAGCTCGTGCTCGCGGAAGATCTCGTGCTCGCCGCCGATCTCCTGGCCGCTCACGCGCACT
>Ga0209131_1003427_pt1 | contig 10549 bp, 10 predicted proteins | sample GraSoi_2013_40cm_FD_185826 | JGI IMG/M metagenome (GOLD analysis project Ga0209131, IMG submission 185826) | Grasslands soil microbial communities from the Angelo Coastal Reserve, California, USA - Sample 9_17_2013_40cm (SPAdes) (version 2) | ecosystem: Environmental > Terrestrial > Soil >...
AGGAGCGCATCGCTCCCAGGCGCTGCACCGAGGCGTAGAAAAAGACGCGTCCGATGAACGCCGTGAGCACGCCCGCGCCGGCGACCCAGGCGAGCGCGCGCGGCGTCACCGGCTCGAAGCCGCGCGCGAGTCCGGCCGCGATCCAGGCCGTCCCGGAAATCACCGTCGTGATGAGCAGCGAGACGAAGGCGCCGTTGTCCTCGGCGTCGGGACGCGCGCCGCGCGCGATGGTGACGTTGGACAGCGCGAAGCACGTCGCCGAGGCGAGTGCCAGCGCTTCCCCGCTCATCAATGCCGGAATCAAAGGATCCCCGGGATCCAGCGCTTCACGCGGCGGCAATACTCGCGATACGGCTCGCCGAAGAGCTCGGCGAGGCGCGCCTCGTCGTCGCGCACGCGGCGCTGGAACCAGGCGACATGGAAGGCGAAGAGCGCGGCGCCGAGCCAGGAGCCGAGGGCGAGCGCGAGTCCGGCGAAGAAGACGAGATGGCCGAGGTACATGGGATTGCGCACCCAGCGATAGGGACCGTCGGTGACGACGCGATCCGGCGGGATCGCCACGCCCGGCCCGCCGCCGCCCTCGCGCGAGCGGAACGTTCCGATCCAGCGGTACTGCACGTAGCCCCACGCGAGCAGCGGCAGCGCCCAATAGTGGATGCGCGGCATGCCCTGCTGCAGCACGCTCTCGGCGGCGAAGAGGACCAACGGCCAGAAGACGAACGTACGGTTCGAAGTGCTCTTGAGCCAGCGCCTCACGCCGGCTTCACCGCCTCGGTCCTGGGCATCGCAAGGATGAATAAGTTTGCGATGACGATGGTCCCCGCGAGGAACCAGAACGTCGCGATGAGGCCGTAGCGATCCGCGATGATGCCGGCAATGAGGGGCGCCACCGAAGAGCCGAGGGATTGCGCCCCGAACAGGATGCCGATGCTCGTGCCGCCCATGTTCCTGGGCGTGGACTCGAGGAGCCACGCCTGCAGCACCGGGCGGATCGCGTAAAGGAAGAACCCGAGCACGGCGACGAAGAAGATGAAGGCGTGCGACTTGCCGGCGAGGGCCATGAAGCCGAGCACGACCCCGGACATGAGCATGCTCGTCATGAGGATGCTGCGCCGGCCCATCCGGTCCGAAAGATGCCCCGCGATCGGAGTCGCGGCGAAGCCCGCCGCCTGCAGCGCGAACATCCCCGCTCCCACCCAGAAGATCTCGAACCCCATCTCGTAGGCCAGGTAAATCGGCAGGAACGTGAGCAGCGCATTCTGCGTCATCGAGCGGAAAGCCCCGCTTATCGTGAGCAGGACGAGCGAGCGGTTCCTGAAGAGCGCCGGGATGCCCCGAAAATAATCGCGCAGGGACTGCACGCTCTCCTCCTGCGAAGCCTTGGGGCCGATCCGCAGCGCGCCCAGGAACACGAGAAGCAGCAGCGACATGACGAGGCCGGGAATCACGTTGATGATGACCACCTCGCGCCAGGTGAGGAACGCGAGCAGCGCGCCCACCGCGAGCGGTGCGAGCGCGTCGCCGACGTTGCCGCCCATGCCGTGGATCGAGAGCACCAGCCCCTTGCGCTCGGGAAAGCGCCGCGCGAGCGTCGGGATCGCGCTCGGATGCCACAAGCTGTTGCCGATTCCCACCAGCACCACGCATCCCAGCAGCATCAGGTAGCCGTGGGCGAAGCCCATCAATAGATAAGGAAACCCGACCCAGAAGAGTGAGAGCGCCATCAACGCACCCTTGCGTCCCACGGTATCGACGAGGATGCCGCCCGGCACGTTGGCGATCGCGCCCGCGATGTACTGGCAGGTCATGATGAGGCCGATCTGGCTGTAGGTGAGCCCGAGCTCCTTGCCGATGATCGGGAGAATCAAATAGAACGTCGCCGGGTACCAGTGCGTGAGCCCGTGCCCGAGCGAGATGAGCCAGACGTCGCGAAACGGGCGCTCCGGAGACTTCGGGACGTCGGCAACGGTCGTGTTCATCTGTTGGCCGCCTTCTTCAGCACCGTGTCCTCGTAGAGCTTGCTCCACTTGGGAGACTCGTCGAGGGTACGGATCGGATCGGTCTGGATGATCTTCACGCCCTTCAAGGGTGACGCCACCTTGGTATTGGTGGGCACGTAGTCGACGCTCACCATGGCCGCCTGCCCGTCGGGGCCGAGCAGGTATTCGTAGAAGAGCAGCGCGGCATTGGGGTGCGGCGCGCGCTTGGCGACGCCGATCGCGTTGGCGCGCGCCACCGCGGGCTCGAGCGCGAACCAGTCGATGGGCGCGCCCTTCTTCTTCGACTGCTCCGGCATGTAGTTGTAGACCGTGAGCGCCAGCGGCACCTCGCCCGAGACGACCAGGTTGTTGAGCAGCGTGTGGCCCTGGCGCGGCGAGATGCCGTTCTTCGCCACGAGGTCGCGGAAGAAGGCGAGGCCCTTTTCCTCTCCGCCCATGATCTGGACGACGGTCGCGAACCAGTCGTCGTTCTTCACCTCGATGCCGAGCTTGCCTTTCCACTTCGGGTCGAGGAGGTCGGCGTAAGTCTTCGGCAGATCCTCCTTGCGGATGGCGGAGGTGTTGTACGCCTGCACCCAGACCGACAGGATGGTCGCGGCCCACTCCCGGTGCTTCGGCACCGAGCCGGGCGCGAGGTCCCTGTGCACCGGAGAGCTGACTGCTTGAAGGATCTTCTCGCGCGACAGCGCTTCCATCTCCGGGGCGCCGAAGTGGATCGCGTCGACCTGGTACTTCTTCGCCTGCGCTTCGGTCACGGTGCGCTGCAGGATCTTGTCGGTACCGGCGCGCCACGTGCTGACCTTGACGCCGTACTTCTGCTCGAACGGCTTGACGATCGCCGGCAGGTCCTTCTCGGCGATCGTCGTATAGAAGGTGAGCGTGCCTTCCTTCTTCGCCGCGGCGGCGATCTTCTCCAGGCGATCGGCGCCCTGGTAGTCGAAGAGCGCTTGCGCCGCCGCCGGCAGCGCGAGGAGTACTGCGGCGAGCGCGGCGATGCGATTCAAGGTCGCCCTCATGACGCCCTCACTGGGGATGGTTCAGGTCTTCCTCGAAGTGGCGCGGCACGAAGCCCCGGCCTTCCGGCGTGGGCTCGGTGGGGCGCGGGATGACCGACTTCTGGAACAGCATGTTCATGAACATGAGCATGGGCTTGGGCTTGAGCACCAGCGCGCGCGCCGGCTTCACCGGATCGGCGTTGAAGTGCTGGTGCACGCAGTTCATGTGCACGATCGCCACGTCGCCCGCCGACCAGTCGTAGCGGATGCCGTCGTGGACCTCGTAGCCCTTGCCGTCGAGGATGTAGAACGCCGCCTCGTTCACGTGCCCGTGCTTCTGCGTGCGCCCGCCGGGCGCGTACTCCTCGAGGTGCACGTGCAGCGTCTGCGTGAGGCCGTCCACCGGCTCGATGAAATGCTTGCTGAACGATTGCGGGCCGTCGTTGAAGAGCAGGTCCTTGCCCTTGATCACGCGCGGCATGGAGCGCAGGCGCTTCAACTCGTCCTTCAGGCTGTACTCACCCGCGATCGCGCGTACGAAGACGCGGTCCTTCTTGCTGCTGTAGTGCGATTCCTTGCCCATGCTCTCTTGCCTTTCTCGTGTCTCGTGTCTCGCGTCTCTACCTGCCGCCCTTGGTGAAGAGCTCGGCGTAGAGCTTCTCCCACTTCTGGAACTCGTCCAACGCGATGCGCGCGTCGACGAACTTCATCGGGATCTTGTTGAGCGGCGTGTCGACCTTCTTGCTGGTCGGCACGAAATCACGCCCCGCAAGGATCTTCTGCCCTTCCGGGCTCAACTCGAAATCGTAGAACAGGACCGCCGCGTGCGGATGCGGCGCCTTCTTCGCCACCGCAACGCCGTTGGGGCGCGCGATCGCCGGCCCGATGTGGAACCAGTCGATCGGGGCGCCCTTCTGCTTCAGCTGCTCGGCCTTGTAGTTGTACACGGTGAGCGCCAGCGGAATTTCCCCGGAAACCACGAGCTGGGTCAGCAGCGTGTGGCCCTTGCGCACCGAGACTCCGTTGGTGGCGACGATGTCCTTGAAGACCTTGCTCGCCCTCGCCTCGCCCATCTCGGTGAACTGTCCCGCGAGCCAGTCGGAGTCTTCCTGCTCGATGCCCAGCCTGCCCTTCCATTTCGGATTCGCGAGGTCTTCCCAGGTCTTGGGCAGATCCTCCTTCTTCACCAGCTGGGTGTTGTACGCCTGCACGAAGACGTTCAGCCGCGTGCCGACCCACTCGCCGTGGGGCCGCAGCGCCGGGGCGATCAGGTCCGCGAGGTGCGGCGACTTGACCGCCTGCAGGATCTTCTCGCGGTGCATCGACTCGAGCTCGGGGCCGTTGGTCTCGGCGATGTCCATGGTGGAGCGATTGGCCTGCGCCTCCGACACGGCGCGCTGCAGCACCTTCTCGCTGCTCGAGCGCCAGACGCTCACCTTGACGCCGTATTTCTTCTCGAAGGCGGAGACGAGCGCGCCCATGTCGTCGCTCTGCGCCGAGGTGTAGATGGTGAGCTCGCCTTCCTTCTTCGCGCCCTCGATGAGCTTCTGCATCCGGTCGGGCGCCGCATAGGCAGCCACGTCGGCGGCCGTGGCACCCGGCTTCACCTGTGCCGTGGCGGGCACCGCGAGCGCCAGCCCTGCGGCGATCAGGAGACAGCGTGCCTTCATGCGAGCTCTCCAAAAAAGACGGGCGCCTGAGCGCCCGCCGAGTCGGCCTTCACTCCTCGGCACCCTTCGTCGCGGGGTGCCGTACTGCAAGCGTCAGAACGTATGGTTGATACCCGCTGCGTACTGCCTCACATCCTCGCCGAGGCTGGGGGTCTGCGTTCCGCTCGCGAAGATCGCCGAGCTGCCGTTCTTCAGGATCTGCGCCATGAAGAACAGGTAGGTGCGGCGCGAAAAGTAATACGCCACGCCGGCGGAAATCTGCGTGCCGTCCAACCCGTTCGTCACGCAGTTATCGAGGGTCGCGAGAACGAAGAGCCGGCTGCAGCTGCCGGAGGTCGCCCGCACGTAGTGGACCTGGGTGCGCCACTGCTGGCTCCAGCGCGCATCCCACAGCACCAGCCACGAATTGTTCTTGTACTCGGAGAACTTGCCCGTGGCATTCGCCGTGATCGGCGTGATCCCGGACTCCTTCCACTCGTGCCGCTCGTAGTCGACTTCGAACTGATGGCTGCCGAGCTTGAGGGTCGCCGCGACCTCGTAGGCCTTGTCCTTCGAGCGCGCGCCGGCATCGGTCAGGTTGCGCATGGCGGTCGGAACGTTGTTCGAGCCCCCGAAGGCGTCCCAGTGAATCTCGTGGCCCACCATGAGCGCGAGCGGGCCCATCTCGTACTTCGCGCCGAACGACCAGAAGTGCGGGTGGCGCGGCGGCGACGCGGTGTCGGTCTCGCTGGTCGAGTACTGCGCCTTGAAATCGAACCCGCCGATGTGGGGCGACTCGTACTGCGTCGCGTTCTGGGCGCGCTCGTGGAAGCGCGCCGCGTTGCTGGTGCCGAAGCCGAAGCGGCGCAGCACCGCGCTAGTGGACGTGAAGTTGCCGCTCGAGACCCCGAGGAAGGAGATGTCGTCGCCGTATTCCTTGAAGGGCGTGTCGAAGCGACCCAGCTTGACCGTGCCCCACGCGCCGTGCTGCAGGCCCACCCACGAATCACGCTGCGCGAAGGCAGTAGTGTTGCTGTCGAGGAGGAATTGGGTCTCGAGCTGGAAGATCGCCCGCAGGCCGCCGCCGAGCTTCTCGTGGCCGCGGATGCCGAAGCGCGAGTTGCTCGACTCCATCTCGTTGCGCTCGATGATGTTGCTGTTGCCCGTCGGCGCTCCGGCGAAAGTGGCGAGGCCCGTCGTCCCGACCGCGGTCGCCCCGCTGCCCTTCTGCCTCACGAGCTCGGGGTAGACCTTCCCGTAGAGCACGACCACCGCATCCGGATCTGCTTCGCTGTCCTTGCCCCCGCCGCCCTTTTGCGCAAACGCGACACCAGGAATCGCGAGCGCCGCGCTGATTGCCAAGACCAATGCCTTTTTGTTTTGCATTTCTCCCGACCTCCGGCTAGTTCTTATATGTGGAATATCAATCTGTTGAACGGAACGGGCCCAGCCTATCCACGGGGTGGTTTTTCGTCAAGGGAAACCGGGCCGAAATGCCACTTTTGTGGCGGAGGCGCCACGGTTTCCGCCATGCGGAAAGGCACCCTCAGGCCGCCCGCGGCACCTTGGGGGGCAGCTCGGCCAGCTCGGCCTTGTACGCATCTTCCATGCGCGATTTGAGGCCGTGCTTGGAAAGCGCGTCGGCGAACATCTGGCGCACCTGCGGGGACTCGTCCGCGTAGTCGATCTGGTCGCCACCCAGCCGCTTGCTGATCCAGGCCTTCGGCACGCCCTGGGCGTTGCGGATGGCCACCCCCTCGCTCTTGAACGCGAGGTAGCGCGCCGGGGTCGTCCCGGTATTGAAATGCTGGTGGAACCACATGTTGGGCGGGACGATGAGGGTGCCCTCGCGCCACTCGTAGCGCTTCGGCTCCTCGCCCTCGGGCCACATGAGGCTGAAGCCCTCGCCGCTCATGACGATCACGTAGGCGCCGGGGCCGTGCGCGTGCGCCTTCTTGTAGGTGCCGATGGGAAACTGCGAGATGTGGCTGTTCATCGAGCCCTTGGCCATGCTGAAGCGGATGTGCCCGCCGCCGGCGCCGCGCTCCTTGGCCGCGATGAGCGGCAGGTTGACCGCGTCGGCGACGAAGTTGGTGTCGAGCAGCAGTCCCTTCTGCTCCCCCTTGTCGGCGAAGTAGTCGGGCTCGCCGTTGAAGCGGTCCTTGAAGTCGTAGGCTGTGCCGAAGACGAAGTCGATGTCGCCGAAGGCGTTGATGATGGTGGGCGCGTTGGTGACCGAGACGAAGCGCGCGGCATCCCGGCCCGAGGCATTGAAGTGCTGGTGCCACGCGTTCAACGGCACGGCGAAGATGGCACCCGCCTTCCACTCGAAAGTGAGCTTCACGCCCGCGTCGTTCCACACCGCGGTCGAGCCCCTGCCGTCGAGGATGTAGATCATTTCCTCGAAGAGCTGGCGCTGCGGGGCGAGCTCCTTGCCGGGCGGAATCTCGCAGACGTAGGCGTCGTTGGAGGTGCGCGACGCATCGTGGTTGAGGAAGACCCCCTTGCCGCCCCTGCGCGCCCACGGTTTGAGCTCCACCGTATGCAGGTTCTGCCGGTACATGGCGCTCTGGATCTCGAGCCCCTCGGACTTCACCCAGCGCGTATAGGGCGTTTCCTTCTCGGTGGCGAACTTGTTCGCCAGGTCTTCGGATACGGTTGCGTCCTTGGCCATCTTGCTCCCCTGATTTCTACGCCGTGACCTTGGTGCGCCCGCGCAGGAAGTCCTCGACCATTGCCGGGGTCACGGTGACGCCCGGCCGGTATTCGGGTGCGTCCTCGAGCTGCTCGAGGTCGTTCAGCCCGGCCGCCTTGTAGATGCGGTTCACCGCGGAGATGAGCCGCACCGGCCGCTCGGGATCGGCGTTGAAGTGCTGGCTCGCGGTATTCGGCGGAACGTAGATCACATCTCCCGCCTCCCACTCGTAGCGCTTGATTTCCTTCTGCGGCTCCCAGTGGTAGGTGTCGGTGATCTCGACGTCGTAGTCCTGGTGCAGGTCGTAGCCGCGCCCCTCGACCACGTAGATGCATTCCTCGGCGAGCTGGCGGTGCTTTCCGGAGCGGCTGCCCGGCGGGATGATCAGCATGTACGCATCCACCGTCTCCATGCGCGTGTTCATGCCCTCGTTCATGAGGTGCTTCAGGAGGCCGTGGCGCGAAAGCTCCCACGGCATGTCCTCGGGATGCACGATCTTCTTGCGCTTGGCGTTGCGCGCCGGCGCCTGCGCCGCGTCATCGAGCAGCGCCTGGTAGAGCGCCTGGTTCGCGGTGCCCTTCTTCCATGTCTTCGATTCGCCCCATGCCATCGTCGGCTCCTGTCGTGGTTACTTCGATTTCGGTTCGTGGTTGCAGTCGTCTTCGCCCTCGCGCGCCTTGAAGCCTTCCCCGCCGGGGGCGGGAACGCTCGGCCGCGGTTCAACTTGCTTCTGGAACAGCATGTTCATGAACATGTACATGGGCTTGGTCTTGATCACGAGCGCGCGCGCCGGCTTCGTCGCACTCGCGTTGAAATGCTGGTGCACGCAGTTGTTGTGCACGATGGCGACGTCGCCCGCCTTCCAGTCGTATCTGATGCCGTCGTGGATCTCGTAGCCTTCGCCATCGAGGATGTAGAAGGCGGCCTCGTTCACATGGCCGTGCTTCTGCGATTTCCCGCCGGGGCCGTACTCCTCCATGTGGAGGTGGAAGGTCTGCGTGATGCCGTCCTTGGGCTCGACGTAGTGCCGGCTGTAGGCCTGCGGGCCGTCGTTGAACTTGATCTGCCTGCCCTTGCGCACGCGCGGCACCGCGCGCAGGCGCGCGAGCTCGTCCTTCAGGCTGTACTGGCCCTGGATGCCGCGCACGAAGACGCGGTCCTTCTTGCTGTGGTAGTGCGACTCGTTGGCCACCGCCTCTGCGGGCCCCGGCTTACCGACTACCGGGGTGACGTTCTCTGGTGTGTCCATGTCTTCTCCTAGACGCCGTATTCGTCGAGCTTGAAGCGCTTGGGTTTGAGTAGGCGGCAGAGCTCGCGGTTCAGTCCCGCCTGGGGGAGCGCCAACCCCCGGTCGGCCGCCATCTGCTGCACGATCTCCATGTCGTCCTCGGCCCACGCCATGGTGTTCACCTTCCAGTTGCGCAGCACGTAGTTGTCCGCGCTCGAGAGCTGCAACGCCTCGCGCAGCTTCTCCACGTCCATGCCGTAGCGCTGGGCGAGCGCCAGGGCCTCGTGGTCGGCGATGAGGCACGACCACATCACCATGTTGTTGGCCGCCTTGGCGACCTGCGCGGTGCCCACGCCGCCGGTGTGGACGATGTCGGTCGAATAAGACGCGAGAACAGGCTTCAGGCGCGAGACATCGTCGGCGTCGCCGCCGACGAAAGACAGCAGCGTCCCCTCGTCGGCCGCCTTGCCGCCGCGACACACCGTCGAGTCGAGAACGCGGATGCCCCGCTTGGAGCCCAGTTCGGCCAGCTCGATCACCGTCTTGGGATGCACCGTGGACAGCACCGCGACGATGGTGCCGCGCTGGGCGTTGCGCAACGGCCCGGTCGGGGAAAAAAGCTCGCGCAGCTCGCGGTCGAACCCGACGCAGATGAGGATCGCGTCGCTCGAGCGCGCCAGCGCAGCGGCATCGCCCTGCCATTTCGCCTTCCGCTGCTCGACGATCACCTGCTTGGCGGGATCGATGTCGTAAACCGAGACGTCGAATCCCCTGGCGACCACGTGCCCGATCATCGGCTGGCCCATGCGACCGGCCCCGATGAATCCGACCTTCCCGATCGCCGTCTCACGTCTCGCGTCTCGCATCTCGGCTCTCATCTCTTCTGCGTCAACGTATCGATCAACGCCGGCTGGCCGGACTTCACCTTCGCGATCGCGCGCTTCAGCGCCGCGCCCACCTTCTTCGGATCGTCGATCGGCCCTTCGGCGTACCAGCCCATCGATTTCGCCATCGCGGCGAAATCGGGATCGGGGTCGGTCATGTCCATGCCGATGTGCGCCCGGCCGACCGGCGTGCCGCGCAGCTTCGCCATGCGGATCTGGTGCTCCCAGTCGTTGTAGTACGCGCGGTTGTTGTACATGACGATGAGCATGGGAATTCGATGTTTCGCCGCGACCCACAGCGCGCCGGCGTCGAACATGAGGTCGCCGTCGGGCTGCAGGTCGACCACAAGCCGTTTCTCGTCGCGGTGCGCGAGCGCTACCCCGAGCGAGATGCCGATCTGTGTCGCGGTGCCGAGCGAGCGGCCCGGATGGCGGTAGGGCTTGTCGAAATCCCAGAGCTTGCGCGTCCAGTCCTCGAGCGTGCCCGCGGTGAGCACCCAGTCCTCGCCCTGGATCGCTTTCCAGACTTCGGAGGCGAGCCGGGGCAGCATGATCGGGCTCGCGTCCCAATCCTCCCTCGCCTGCTCGGCCCATTTCGCGCGCCGCGCCTGCGTCTTCGCGGAGACTTCGGCAATGCGCGCCTTCACCCTGGCGCGCAGCTTCCCGTCCTTGGCGAGGCGCGCCTTCAAGAGCGCGGTGAGCATCGGGATGGCGAGTGTGGTGTCGGCCATCACGCGCAGCTCGGCGTGGTTCATGCGCTGGTAGTCGAGCGCCCAGCTGGAGAGCTCCAGGTCGCCGAAGCCGATCTCGATCCACTTCGCGCCCTTCGGCACGACCGAGGCCAGCTCGCGCGTGGTGCTCACGAGCTCGGTGGTCGGCTTCTCCCAGTCGCGCGCGTCCAGGCACACGATCAGGTCGGCCTCGCGAAACGCGTCCTTCGAGAGGCTCACGTTCAGCGGGTGCCGGCTCGGGAAGGAGAGCCGTCCGTTGCAGTCGTAAACGGGAATGCCGGCGCTCTCCGCCAGCTCGACCATCCTGTAGAACGCCTCGTGATCGCGTCCCGCGTACTCGGTGATGATGACCGGATGCTCGGCTTTG
>Ga0209131_1003428_pt1 | contig 10546 bp, 4 predicted proteins | sample GraSoi_2013_40cm_FD_185826 | JGI IMG/M metagenome (GOLD analysis project Ga0209131, IMG submission 185826) | Grasslands soil microbial communities from the Angelo Coastal Reserve, California, USA - Sample 9_17_2013_40cm (SPAdes) (version 2) | ecosystem: Environmental > Terrestrial > Soil >...
GGTCGAGCGCCGGCCGGCCGAGATCCTGCCAGCCGTCGAGCAGGTCCCGGACCCGCCGCAGCCAGCGCTCCGCGGCCTCGGGCCGCCGCGCGGCGATCGCGGCGCGGGTCCCGGTGACCACGAACGGAATCAGCAGGGCGCGCTCGCTCGCGGGCGCTGTGATCTCCAGGGCCTCGAGACAGTGGTCGAAGGCGCGGCCCGGGTCGCCGGCGACCAGGGCGGTCTCGGCAAGTCCCCACAGAGATGGCAGCACCAGCGCGGGCTCGCCGCTGGGCCGCGCGATCGCGAGCGCCTGGTCGAGCTGGCGGCGAGCGTGCTCCACGTCGCCACGTCCGGCCGCGACGAAGCCGAGGACCGATCGTGACCCGAGGGTGGCCCGACGGCTGCCCGGCTCGACGAGCTCGATCTCGGCCTCGCGCACCGCGTCGTCCCAGCGACCATCGACCCACGCCAGGTGCGCCGAGGTAGCCGCCAGCAGGTGCCGGCAGTGGGACTGCTGGATCTCATCTGCGTACCGCAGGCCCTCGGCGACCCCGAGCGCGGCCGTCGGATAGTCCATCAGCCGCACGGCCAGGTCGGCCGCAACACGGTACCCAGTGACGCCGGTACTCTCGAAGCTGGCGTCACGCGCCTGGCGCGAGATCTCGATCATCCGGGCGAGGCCGCCTGCAACGTCGCCGTCGAGCGCATCCACCGACGCGATGAAATGCTCGACGTCGAGGCGGGTGCTCTCGAGGGCCGCGATGCCCGGTCCCGATTGAGACAGCAGGCCCGGCGATGCCTCATCGCCATCGCTGGTGTCGAACTCGAGGCTGACGGCCAGGCACTTGTCCGCCAATGCCCGGGCCTCCGCCAACCGGCCCGCGCTGATCTCGAGGATGGCCTGCATGTACCGCAAGTCCGCCAACCCGGCGGACCGGTCGGTCGACGGGGGGGCGGCGAGCAGCTCGGCCTCCGCCTGGGCGAGAAGCGCCACGCCTTCATTGCGCGGCCGGAGGTCCTTGCGGGCACCGGCCGCGAGGGCGATGAGCGTGCCGGCGGCATCGACTGACCGACCGGCTTCGAGGAAGTACTGTCGCGCCAGGCGCCCGGCATCGCAATGTCGTCGACGGAGAACGCCGCGCCGCAGTAGGCCATGTACACGTCGCCCAGCTCCGAGGCACCGAGCCCATCTGGCAGGTTCGCGATGGCCCGGCGGTACAGCTCGAACTCCTCGTAGCGGCTCTGCATGGCCCCGGCGGCCTTCGCGCCCGAGACAGCGGCGCGGAACGCGTCCGCCTTCAGGCCTGCTCGCTCGAAATGGACCGAGGCGTGGACCTCGGACGCGCCGATGAGCCCCCGGCCGAATTCGGCGGCCCGGGCATGGAGGCGGCGTCGGTCGCCCGGCGGCGTGCTCCGGTAGATCGCGTCGCGGAGGAGCTGGTGGCGGAAGTCGAAGTAGCCCTGGTCCACGAAGTCGTACGGGAGGAGGATGCCGGCCGTCACGAGCTCGTCGAGGGGGCCCTCAAGGTCCTCGGCGCGACGGTTCATGATGCCGGCGAGCACGTCGGGGGCGAAGCACCGCCCGATCACCGCACCCGCTCGAGCGACGCTGTGGGCATCCTCGCTCAGGCGGGCGGCGCGAGCCATCACGGCGTCCTCGATCGTCTCCGGGACGGCCGCGTCGCGGATGGTCCGGCCGTCGACGTTGGTGCCGAGCGCCCCGAGCAGCTCTTCGATGTGGAGCGGAATGCCATTGGTCCGCTCGTGTACCGCGTCGATGACGGCGCGAGAAGCCGGCAGGCCGGTGCCGAGGATCAGCGTGGTCACGAGTCCGGTGTCGTCGTGCCCGAGGCGCTCCAGGCGGACTTCCTCGGCAACCCGCTGGGTGAGCAGTCGCGCGCGCCATTCGCGATGGATCGAGCCGGCGGGCAGCTCGTCCGTTCGGTACGAGGCGAGCAGCAGCAACGGCAGCCGAGCCGCGGCCCGGGCAAGCTCGCCGATGACCTCGAGGCTCAGCTCGTCCGCCCACTGCAGGTCCTCGAACGCCAGGACGGTCGGCCGATCGATCGCCGCGACGATCCGGTCGGCCATCTCGTGCACGAGGATCCGTCGCGACGACAGGGAGTCACCGCCCTTGCCGCCGGTGATCGCGAGGATGTCGGGGCCGAGATCCCCGAACTCCGCGTGGCGTATCGAGCGCGCCAGGTCACCCAGGGACGCCAGCGGTACGAGCGAGTCCTGGGGCGCCAGGTCGGCCTTGCCATGCCGGAACCCGTCGCCGACCGCGTTGCGGATTGCGGCCTCGATGACGCGGGATTTGCCGATTCCGGCCTCGCCGGCGAACAGGAGGAGGGTGCCGCGGCCCGCCTTCGCCTCGGCGGTTCGGCGATCGATGAGGGCGAGCACCGGGTCCCGGCCGACGAGGAGCGGGCTCTGGAGCTGGCGCGTCAGGGTCATCGCTCCGCGAGTGTACGAGTGGGAATCCAGAAATCCATCGGTCACACGACCGATAACCCTCGGTCGGTCGGCGGGCTCAGTGTCGAGCGGCGGACGCGTGTTCCGGTGTCGCGGCCGCGATGGTCGACGTCCACGCCGCGATCTCCGCGCGACGACCGACGGCGAGCTTCCCGAGGATGTGCTCGATGTGCGTGCTGACGGTCTTCGGCGAAACGAAGAGGAGGGCGCCGATCTGCACGTTCGTCAGGCCATCCGCCACGTGCCGGGCCACTTCGAACTCGCGCGTCGTGAGCGGATGCCAGGGCGCCAGCTCTTCCCCGCGTCCCCGGGCCACGCGCGTCAGCTGTGCGGCGCGGGCGAGGAGCGGCTCGCTGCCCATCGCCTCGGCCGCCTGCTGGACCTCGTGGATCAGGACCGCCGCGTCCCCGAACCGGTTCGATCGGAGCAGCGTCGAGGCCAGGTCGAGCCGGGCCCAGAGCGCCTCCCAGCGACGGCCGCGGCGATCCCAGTCCCGGACCGCGGCCTCGAGGTGCTCGCGGGCCTGCCCGGTTGCGCCCTCGGCGAGGCGGACCAGACCAGTCCCGTGCTCGATCGCGGGCCGGGCGACGTCCGCCAGCGGCCCGATGGCGCGGACGACGCGGTCGAGCCACTGCGCCGCGTTCTCCGGCCGATTCGCGAGCTGGTACGCACGGACGCCGGTGACGACGAACGGCGCGAGGAGGCCCGATTCGCCACGTTCCCGAGCTGTCTCCAACGCGTCCTCGGAGAGCTCGCTTGCGCGGCTGGCGTCACCGTCGACGAGTGCGGCCTCGGCGAGGCCCCACTGGGCCGGCAGCTGCAGCTCGAGCACGCCCGAGCGACGAGCCGTCTCGAACGCGGGCGTCAGGTATCCCTCGGCAGCGCGTCGATCGCCGCGCCCAGCCGCTGTCCAGCCGAGCGCCCAGTGCGCCAGCGATCGCGCCCGGAAGGATCCGGGATCGCTCAGCGCCTGGCCACCGGCCGTCAGGGCCTCGGTCCATGCCCCGGCGGCCCAGTTGAGGAGCGCTTTCGTCGAAGCCATCGTGTGGCCGCAGAACGACTGCTCGACCTTGTCGGCATAGGCCAGGCCCTCGGCCAGGTGGACGCTCGACCGGCGGTAGTCGAGGGCCCGGATGGAATCGACCGCCATCGCCCGGTAGGCATTCACCGCGGCCGACTCGGAGCTGCTGGCACGCGCGGCCTGGGCCATGGCCTCCATCTCATTGAAGGCCTGCTCGACCCGGCCCGCGATCATGTCGAGCTCGGCAAGCCCGTTGCGCATGTCGGCAACCTCGCGGGCGGAAGCTCGCCGAATTGCGATCTCCAGTCCCTCCCCGAAGAGCCGGCGCGCCTCGGGCAGATCGAGGTCATCCATCTCGGCGTGGCCGAGGATCCAGAGGCCGATCATGCGGTGGTCATCGCGATCCGGCCCGACAGGCAGCCGATCGATCTCGAGGAGGAGGCTCCGGGCCAAGTCCCGGCGATCGACGATCGGGGTGCCGTCACGGCGACCCATGATCCCGAGGTTGATCAGGGCCTGGATCGCGATGTCTGCTTCACCTGCCCGCAGCGCCAGCTCGCGTGCCCGTGCCGACATGTCGCGGCAGAGCTCCGGCCGATCGAGGTCCCCCGCCGCATCCGCGAGGCCGAGGTAGACACGCGCCCGGCCGCCATCCGGTAGCGAAGCCGGCATGTTATCGAGGGCGCGGCGATACAGGTCGAGCGCCTCGCGGTGCGACGAGATGCGCATCGCCGCATCCGCGGCCGACAGTGCCGCCTCGAAGGCCTGGTCGCGGAGACCGGCGCGCTCGTAATGCATCGAGGCGTGGATGGCTGTCTCGCCGGGCAGGTCGGCGCCGAACTCGGCCGCACGAGCATGGAACGTTCGGAGGTCGCGCTTCGGGACGATGTCGTAGAGGGCGTCCCGGAGGAGCTGATGCCGGAAGTCGTAATAGCCCCGGTCGACGCCTTCGAATGGGTAGAGGATCGCCGATGCGACGAGCTCGTCGAGCGCATCGTCGAGTGAGGCGACCGGGCGATCGAGAATGCCCGCGACCACCTCGGGCGCGAAGCAGCGTCCCACGACGGCGCCGGCGAGCGCGACCGCGCGAGCGCCCTCGCTGAGCCGAGCCGCATGGGCGACGATCGCGTCCTCGATCGACTCGGGGACCGCCGCGCCGAGGATCGCCCGCCCATCGGGCGCCTCCGGGCCGGTCACCGCGGCGACCAGCTCCTCGATGTGCAGCGGGATTCCGTTCGTTCGCTGCTGGACGGCATCGACGACCTCGCGCGGCGCCGGCAGGCCCGTCCCGAGCAGGAGGGTCGTCACGAGCGCCGTCTCGTCACGGGTAAGGCGCGCCACCCGCACCTCCTCCGCGAGGCGCTGGGTGACGAGCCGGGCGCGCCACTCGCGATGGGCGGATCCGGGCGCAAGGTCGTCGGGTCGGTACGCCCCGTACAGGAAGAGCGGCAGGTCGCGCGCGCTCCGGGCGAGCTCCGCGAGGACGTCGAGGGTCAGCTCGTCAGCCCACTGGAGGTCGTCGATGCCGATCATGGTCGGCCGGTCCACGCTCGCCTGGTACAGATCGACGGTCTCCCGGACGAGGCGGCGCCGGGATCCAAGCGGGTCTCCGCCGCCGGCGCCATCGACGGCCAGGAGGTCGACGCCGAGCGAGCCGAAGACATCCCGCTTCATCGCGCGGGCCATGTCCTTGATGGCCGCGAGGGCCAGCATCGAATCGTGCGGCAGGAGATCGCCCTGGGCGGTCCGGAACCCGGCCTGGGTCGCCTTCTGGCGGATCGAGCTGATCAGGCGTGACTTGCCGATGCCCGGCTCGCCCGCGACAAGGAGCAGCCCTCCGTGCCCGGCAGCGGCCTCCGCGATGCGCCGATCCGCGAGTGCCAGGAGGTCGTCGCGACCGACGAGAATCGGCGAGACATGCGGTCCGGCTGCAGGCATGAGCGGAGTTTACGCATGGCGTCCCACCCGGCCATCCGTCGAATGACCGAGGGAGTCCCGCCGCCGCGGAGCCTGCCTAGACGACGATGTCCGGCCGCTTGTACGGCCCGGTCACCACGACCTCGCCCTCGTCGTCGGCCTGGCCGGGCGCGGTCGCGATGATCCGGTAGCGGTGATGGACCTCGGTCGCGCCCGCGGACAGCATCGCATTGACCGGGCAGTACTTCAGCGCGGAGAGCTCGATCGAGCGACGGAGCGCCGCCTCCTCGAGGCGCGGGCCCTCGAACTCGTGGGTGACCTCGATCCAGGTGAGGATCTGGGGGTACTCGTCGCGCTGCGTCGCCTTGACGTGGACCCGGTAGGTCGTGACCTGCTGGCGTTTCTTCTCGGCGATCCCGACGACGTCCATCGCGCTGCAGGCCGCGAGGCAGACGATGATCGTCTCGACCGGGCTGAGCGACCCGGTCTCGACCTTGTCGCCCATGACGATGACCCGCTTCGTGCCGGTCGTCGCGGTGAAGCGCAGGCCGCCTTCATGGACGAGCGACGCCTCGCGAATTCGTGCCATGCGCGGACGGTAGCGCGCGAAGGCCGAGTCAGCGCGGGGCGAGCACCGACGACGCCCACACCGCGATCTCGGCACGGTGCGTCGCTCCGAGCTTGGCCAGGATGTGCTCGACGTGCGAGCTGGCCGTCTTCGGCGAGATGCCGAGCTCCTCGGCCACCTCGGGATTCGTCTTGCCCTCGGCAATGGCGCGCGCGACCTCGAACTCGCGCGTCGTCAGCGGATGCCACGGCTCGACGTCCTCGCCCCGGCCCCGGGCAAGGCGGCTCAGCTGGTCGGCCCGATCGACGAGGGCGACGGCGCCGAGCGCCGCCGCTTCGTCCCGAACGCGGCCGATCTCGACCATCGCCTCGGCGTAGTGGCGCGACCGAAGCAGTGCCGCGGTGAGATCCAGCCGAGCCCACAGGCCTTCCCAGACACGGCCGCGCTGGTCCCAGCCGGCAATCGCGGCCTCGAAGGACTCCCGGGCCAGGACGACGGCGCCGGCAGCCAGCTGGACCAGGCCGCGGGCGTGGTTGAGCGCGGGCTCGGCGATGTGCGCGACCGGGCCGAGCGCCCGCTCCAACGATCCGAGGAACCGGCCCGCAGCCCCGGGTTGGCCATCGGCCTGATATGCCCGAACCCCGGTCACGGCGAACGGCGCGAGGAGCCCCCACTCGCCGTGCTGTCGAGCCAGGGCAAGAGCTGCCTCGCACCACCGGATCGCGGTTGCCGTGTCTGAGGAGTGGAGCGCCGATTCGGCGAGGCCCCATCGGGCCGGCAGGAGGACGTCGAGCCAGAAGGCCCGCTCGGCCAACGCGGCCGCCGCTTCCAGGTGGCGTCGCGCCCTGGGACAGTCGCCGAGTCCGAGCGCAACGTAGCCCAGAGCGAGCTCCGCGAAACCCTTCGATCGCGCGGAGCCGTAATCGGCGAGCGAGTGCTCGCCACGTTCCTGGGCCTCGGTCCAGCGGCCGTCTGCCCAGGCGACGAGCGCCGAGATAGACACCATGATGTGCCCGCAGTACATCTGATCCTGCGCGTCGGCGTACTTCAACCCTTCCTCGAGCTGCAGCGCAGCCCGTCGGTAGTCGACCGCCCGGACACCTGCGACCGCAGCGTCTCGATAGGCCGTGACCGCGGCGAGCTCCAGCCCCTGGTCGCGAGCCTCGCCGGCGATGGCGTGGAGGCGGTCGATGCCCTCAGCGACCCGGCCCTCGATCGCCGCGATGCGGGCGAAGTTGTCCTCGACGTCCATGCGCTCCTGGTCCCACCCGTGGCGGGTCGTGATCTCGAGCGCCTCGTCGAGCAGGGTCCTGGCGCCCTCAAGGTGGTTCTCGTCGATGTCCGCCAGCGCCACCTCCTGGATCGCCTCCCAGCGGACCTCCTCTCGGGCGGGGGTCTCCGGGAGTTGCTCGAGCTCGACGAGGACCTGGCGGGCAAGAGAGCGCCGTTCCGCGATCGGCCGACCCTCCCACCGCACGCCGATCAGCACATGCAGCAGGCCGCTCGCGGCAAGCACCTTGTCCTCCGCGCGCAGCGCGTCGGCCCGTACCTCGTGGGCGAGATCCATGAGCTCGCGCGGTCGATCGACCAGGCCGGCCTCGCGAGCGTATTCAAGGACGATCCCGGCGCGCTCGCTGCCCGTCACCGAGCCGGGCATGTTCGCGACGGCTCTCGCATAGAGCTCGTACGACTCGCGCCGGGAGTACAGGCGAGCCGCCGCACGGGCCGCGTCAAGGGCCGCCCGAAATGCCTGCTCGGGCATCCCCGCCCGCTCGAAATGGAGCGAGGCATGGACGACCGATGCGCCCTCGAGCCGGGCGCCGAACTCCCCTGCGCGGCCGTGATAGCGCCGCTTGTCTCCGGCTGGCACCGAGCGATAGAGCGCATCCCGGAGGAGCTGGTGCCGGAAGTCGTATGACCCGCCCGCGCTCGGGCCGTCGAGGATCCCGTGGTCGAGCAGCTCCTGGATCGGGTCATCGAGCGCGGAGACCGGGAGGTCGAGGATCCCGGCGAGCACGCTGAGGACGAATCGCCTCCCGATCACGGCCCCTGCTCGGGCGACCGACTGGGCGTCCGGGGACAGGCGAGCCACGCGTTCGAGCGTCGCGTCCTCGATCGTCTCCGGCAACGCCGTTTCCAGCGCGGAGCTGTCTCGGACCCGGTCTCCCAGTGCCGCCAGCAGCTCCTCGACGTGAAGTGGCACGCCGTCGGTGCGGGCATAGACGACGTCGACGATCTCGCGTGGCGCGGGCAGCCCGGTCGCGAGGATGTTCGTGGTGACTGTCGCGGTCTCGTCGCGGGAAAGCCGCCCGAGGCGGACCTCCTCGGCCAGTCGCTGCGTGACAAGCCGGCTCCGCCAGCCGCGCAGGGCCGAGTCGCGAGCCACCTCCTCGCTCCGGAGGCTCCCGACGATGAGCAATGGCACGTCCCGGCTTCGACGGGTGAGCTCGCCAAGGATCTCGAGCGTCAGCTCGTCGGCCCACTGGAGGTCCTCGAAGACCAGGACGGCCGGCTTCGCGGCGGCCTCCAGGAGCCGGTCGACGGTCTGGGTGATGAGGATCCGCCGGTGCATCGTCGGCGAGGCGGCCCCGCCAACCCAGCCGAGCAGCGCCTGCCCGATGTCACGGAGCTCCGGGTCGCGAGCCAGCGACCGGGCGATGTCGAGGATCGCCGCGGCCGGCGCGTCGTGGTCCTGGGGCGCGAGCCGAGCGGAGGCGACGCGGAAGCCGCGGTCGGCGGCCATGCGGGCGATCTCGCCGATGAGGCGGGTCTTGCCGATTCCGGCCTCGCCCGAAACGAACAGGAAGTGGCCCAGTCCCGGCGCCACCTCGGACAAGCGGCGGGTGGCAAGGGCGATCAGCTCGTCGCGCCCGACGAGCAGCGTCGAGAGGAATCGGTTCTCGGCCATCGGCGCGAGTCTAGCCACCGGATTCTTGCCGATCATCGGCCGAATGACCGATGGATCGGTATCAGGCGACGGCGGCGGGAGTGTCCTCGGGGGCCTCCGCAGGCCGGCCGTCGCGTCCGGCCTCGCCGTCGCGGAACTGCTCCTCGTACAGGCGCGCGTACAAGCCCCGCTTGGCGAGCAGCTCGCGATGCGTCCCGCGCTCGACGATCCGGCCCGCGTCGTAGACGAGGATCAGGTCGGCCCGCAGGATCGTCGAGAGGCGGTGGGCGATCGCGATCGTCGTCCGGCCGTGCTCGAGGCGCTCGAGGGCGGCCTGGATGAGCCGCTCGCTCACGGTGTCGAGGGCCGACGTCGCCTCGTCGAGGATGAGGATCCGGGGATCCTTCAGCAGGACGCGAGCGATCGCGACCCGCTGCTTCTCGCCGCCCGAGAGCTTGTAGCCGCGCTCGCCGACGATCGTGTCGTAGCCGTCGGGCAGCTCGAGGATCCGATCGTGGATCGCCGCGGCGCGGGCGGCGGCCTCGAGCTCCTTCTGGGTCGCATCGGGCTTCGCGTACTGGAGGTTGTCGCGAACGCTGGCGTGGAAGAGGTACGTCTCCTGGGTCACGAAGCCGATCACGCGTCCGAGCGAGACGAGGCTCAGCTGGCGAACGTCGACCCCGTCGATCTCGACGGAGCCCGAATCGGTGTCGTACAGCCGTGGCACGAGGTATGTCGTTGTCGTCTTGCCCGAGCCGGACGGTCCGACCAGGGCCACGAGCTGGCCGGGCTCGGCCGTGAAGTCGATATCGGTGAGCCCGAAGGGCAGCGTCTCGGGTTCGGGCGCGAGGCCGAGCTGGGCGGCCGCGTCGAACTCGGGGGCCATTGCCTCGGCGGCGAGATTCGGCACGGCATCGGCCATCGCGGCCGCGTCGGCTTCGCGCACGATCGGCGCCTGGGCCGGATACCGGAACGTGACGTCCCGCAGCCGGACCTGCCCCTTGACCTCGGCGGCGGTCAGGTCGACCGCGTCCGGGGCGTCCACGATCACGGGGTCCATCTCGAGGTACTCGAAGATCCGATCGAAGAGCGCGAGCGCGCCCTGGATCTCGACCTGGATGCTCAGGAGCTGGCCCATCGGGAAGAACAGGCGCGACTGGAGCGTCGTGAAGGCCACGATGTCGCCGATCGTCGGGGCCGAGGGATCGTGGTTGATCGCGAGGAAGCCGGCGAGCCAGTACACGAACGCCGGGGTGATGCTGAAGATCGTGCCGACGATCATGAAGAACCAGCGGCCGACCATGGCCGAGCGAATCTGGAGCACGGCGAGCTTCCTGCTCTGACCGGCGAATCGGGCGTTCGCCGCGGCCTGCTGCCCGAACGTCTTCGTCAGCAGGATGCCCGAGACCGAGAGCGTCTCCTGGGTCGTCGCCGACAGCGCGGCGAGCGCCTCCTGGGTGTCGGTGCTGATCACTCGCCGGATCTTGCCGACCCGGTAGGTGAGGTACATGAAGAACGGCAGCATCCCGAGCGACAGCGCCGTGAGCCGCCAGTCGATGATCACCATCGCGACGATCGTGCCGATGACGACCGCGAGGTTCGACGCGACCGAGGCCGCCGTGTCGGTGACCACGCCCTGGACCCCGCCGACGTCGTTCGCGAGCCGGCTCTGAATCTCGCCAGTCTTCGTCTCGGT
>Ga0209131_1003429_pt1 | contig 10546 bp, 9 predicted proteins | sample GraSoi_2013_40cm_FD_185826 | JGI IMG/M metagenome (GOLD analysis project Ga0209131, IMG submission 185826) | Grasslands soil microbial communities from the Angelo Coastal Reserve, California, USA - Sample 9_17_2013_40cm (SPAdes) (version 2) | ecosystem: Environmental > Terrestrial > Soil >...
CGAAGAGATGGGAGAATCCCTCGATGTCGGTGAGCCCGGGCTCAAATTCGGGCAGAATCTTGAGCGCTCCGTCCGCTTCGTGCCTCGCGCCGGGGCCCTTGGGAATCTCGCTCCCGGTCTTGTAGGGACTGCTCACAAATCCAATCGGCTGTGGGGTAAACATACGAAGCCAGTCTCCTGGTAACAGCGATCTCTAGAGAACCGGACGGGAAAACTCTTCGGTTCCTCGGGGCTCGCATGGCCAGGGGCCGTCTTGAAGAATCTGGCGGCCCAGAGCCATTTGTCGTTCGCACCGAGAGCACGATCTAAGGGATGACAGCTACTTTGTTGTAGAGCGGGGACAGATCCCTCAGACGCGCTACCGTCTGCGGGACTAGCGATACCGCGAAGTCTAAGTCGTCCGGCGTGTTTTGCTTGCCCAGGCTGAAGCGGATGCTGGCTCGGGCGCGATCGGGGCGCAGGCCCATGGCTGTGAGAACGTGGGAGGGCTCGATGGCACCGGAGGAGCACGCAGCGCCGGTTGAGACTGCCAAGCCCTTGAGGTCGAGCGCGATCACCAGCGCCTCACCTTCGATGTAATCGAAATAGACGTTGGCAGTGTTGGGCACGCGCGGCGCGCCTCCTCCGTTGGTGCCGGTGGCTTCGATGTGGCGCAGGGCGATTTCGAGTTGATCGCGCATGGCTGCCATCTTCCTGTCGTCACCGCGCTCGAAAGCGGCGCGCGCGATTTCCGCCGCCATGCCAAGGCCGACGATTCCCGGAACGTTCTCGGTTCCGGCGCGACGCGAGCGTTCGTGGCTTCCGCCGTAGAGCATCGCTTCGAGTAGCGTTCCTTTGCGGACATACAACGCTCCGATACCTTGGGCCGCATGAATCTTGTGGCCGGAAATCGTCAGGAGGTCGCAGCCGATCTTGTTCACATCAATTCGAATCTTGCCGGCGGCTTGAACGGCGTCGGTATGGAAGTACACGTCGGCTTCGGCGGCGATCTTCCCGATCTCGTCAACGGGCTGCACTATACCCGTCTCGTTATTGGCCGTCATGATGGTGATGAGCTTTGTCTTGGGGCGCAGGGCCCGCTTGACATCGTCGGGATCGACGCGGCCGCGGCTGTCCACGGGAATGCTGGTGACTTCGCATCCCTTTTCTTCGAGATGCTTGCAGGCGTTCAGTACGGCGTGATGTTCGATGGTCGAGGTAATGACATGATCGCTCTCCCGCACTAGTCCAAATATCGCGAGATTGTCAGCTTCCGTGCCCCCGCTTGTAAACACAATCTCAGAGGCGCGGCAGCTGAGCAGTAGAGCCACCGATTCACGCGCGCGCTCGACGGCGGCCCGCGTCTCCTGTCCATGATGGTGGATCGAGGACGCGTTGCCGAAGTGCTCGCCAAAGTAAGGCCGCATGGCCTCCAGAACCTCAGGGAGCACGGGAGTCGTTGCGTTGTTGTCGAGATAGACCCTGCGCATCATGCTGCTGCTATTGTACCGATGTTGGGCGGATGCGCGGGGATGCAATCGGGCGTGAGGGCGACTCCAGGGCGGCCGTTGCACTCTTAGTCAGATTTGCGAAACTTAATGTCCTTGCGCCAGCTGCGGCGTACGTTCCCCGAGGGTAAAGTTCACATCCACCGCCTCGCGTTGAGGAACCGTGACCGATTTGCTCCAGATTATGGGATCGGAGAAAACGGGGCGCTTCACTCGGACCTGAGTCACGATGTCGTAGAGCGGGCTCTCGCCAACCACTCTCCAGCCCTCGTGCCATGCAACGATTTCGTAGTTGCCGGGAGGAACCTGGGTGAGCTGGAAGTTGCCATCTTCATCGGTCACCGCATAGTAGGGATGCTTCGCTACTATCATTTCGCTATTCATCCAGACATGTACGTTGCAGCGCATGCTTACTGTGCCTTCGCGGGTCATCGGGCGTGCGATCTGTTGCCCCTCGAGAACAAAGGGGAGGTTGTAATCCGCGCTGCCCGACATTTGCACCGTGTGCAGCACGGGATCACTGTCCCTCACCGTCAAACTCGCTTGTACCGGCACCAGCAGAACGTGAGGTTCGTAACGGCAGGTTTTTTGGTCGAGGAATCGCCGCGACGCGGGAAGGTCCATTGCCTTCCCCCTGCTGATATTCTTGAGAAACACGATCGTGTTAGCGACGCCGCCATTCGGGGCAACCAGCAACCGCTCAAGATCGCGGCGCTTCTGGCCCAGAGGATCGCAGACCTGCGGGTCTCTGTTGACTTCGGAGGGCACCAAGTGAGGCACAGCTCCTTGCCATTTCACGGTTCCCTTGATGGTTCCTCCGTCCTGGACGGAGACGACCTGGTAACTCGCTTGAGCGGCAGAGAGCTCGGGCGCGAGAGCGATCACGAGCAGTGCAAGCAGACGCAACGGGTACGTCATATCCACCACCTTGAAGGCTTCGCCTGGGGCAGACGAGCCCGGTACGGCACGGATGGAAAACTCAGCTATGGCGGAGGATGCCATTTATTGCCGACTTAACGGTTCCCACGTAACCGTGCTCCTTGGTTACGAGGATAGGACAAATCCTAAAGGTCGGGCAGATGACCCAAGGACAGCGACCATTGGGAATAAGGCTGAGGCGTGATGGCGAGGCTCTGCCCTGCTGGGACGAGGCGAAGCCCCGCAACCACACAAGCCTCAGCGTTTCTCGACCGCCACATATTTTTGTGGATAGACTGGGCCAATGTAATCGGCGCGCGGGCGGATCAGCCGGTTATCGTCGAGTTGTTCGATCACGTGCGCCGTCCAGCCGCCGACCCGTGAGACCGCGAAGATGGGCGTGAACAGGTCCACGTCGATGCCGAGGGTGTGGTAGGTGGAAGCCGAATAGAAGTCCACATTGGCGTTAAGCTTCTTGTCAGCTTTCACAAAGGCTTCGATTTTTTGCGAGTAGTCGAACCACTTGGGATCGCCGCTGGAATGGCCGAGATCGCGGGACATTTGCCGCAGGTGCGTGGCGCGCGGATCTTCCGTGTGATACACGCGGTGTCCGAAGCCGGGGATTTTCTTCTTCTGAGCCAGCATCGTTTTGACGTAGCCCACGGGGTCGGCGCCGTTGGCATCGATATCCTTGAGGATCTTAAAGACCGCTTCGTTAGCGCCCCCGTGGAGCGGCCCCTTGAGCGTGCCGATGGCGGAGGTTACGGCTGAGTGCATATCGGAAAGCGTTGCGGCCGTGATCCGGGCGGCGAAGGTGGAAGCGTTCAGTTCATGGTCAGCGTGAAGAATAAGCGCGATGTCAAGAGCCCGTTCAGCGGTCTGCGAGGGGGCGGCGCCGTTCAACATAAGCAGGAAATTCGCCGCGTGGGACAGCGACCGATCCGGCTCGACGACCGGCTTCCCTTTGCGGATGCGGTCGTAATTGGCCACGATCATGGCGATCTGGGAAGTCAGTCGAATCGCTTTATTGACGTTCGCATCGTGATCACTATTGCTGCGGTCGAAGTCGGGATCGTAAAAAGAGAGCGCTGAAACGACCGTACGGAGCACATCCATGGGCAGCGCGTGCTTCGGCGCCAACTGCAAGAGAGTAATAATGGACGCATCCAGCTTGCGCTCGTCCGCCATGCGCTGCCGCAGCGACTTGAGTTCGTCGGCCTTGGGCAAGCGTCCGAACCAGAGCAGGTAGCAGACTTCCTCAAAGGTGGAGTGGTCGGCCAGATCGTGGATGTCATATCCGCGATAGGCGAGCACTCCCTGGTCACCATCGATATAGCAAATGCTGGATGTGGTAGCGACAACGCCTTCCAGTCCTTTGGGGGCGTGCAGGCTGGTAACGCTGGACATGGCTCCTCGCTGGCAGTGGGGATGGATCTGCATTGCTCGTCCGCGCAAACAAAAAAGCGGCCAAGACAACTATCTTTTATACGCCAACCCAGAAGCAGTTTCCAAGCGCACGCTTGGCCTGAAAAGTGTGCTGGCGTAAAATACAAGGTTTGCCGCGGGTCCATGCGCGCCCCGGGCATAGATCCAAAAGCTGTGCGGAGAAGTTCATGAAGACAAGACTGCTGATTTTCGGCTTCGTCCTTACCATCGCAACGTCCCTAGCGTTTGCCGACGAGGGCATGTGGTTATACAACGCCTTCCCGAAAGATCGGGTCGAGAAGCAATACGGCTTTCTGCCGACCCAGCAATGGCTGGATCACCTGCGCCTGTCGTCGGTGCGCTTTAATAATGGAGGCTCCGGCTCGTTCGTGTCGGCCGACGGCCTGGCATTTACCAATCATCACGTGGGCGCCGACTGCATTGGGAAACTCGCCACTTCCGGCCACGACTACATGAAGACCGGTTTTTACGCCAAGACCCATGCCGAAGAAGCAAAGTGTCCCGATCTTGAACTGAACGTGCTGGTCGGCATCGACGACGTCACCGCGAAAGTGAAAGCCGCTGCCCCGGCATCCATGTCGGCTGCCGACGCGGGCCAGGCACAACGCTCCGCAATGAGCGCCATCGAAAAGGATTGCGCAACCTCGACTGGCCTCCGCTGCGACGTGGTTACGCTCTACTCGGGCGAAGTTTACAACCTCTACAAGTACAAGAAGTACACCGACGTGCGCCTCGTATTTGCGCCGGAATTTGATGCGGCATTTTTTGGCGGCGATCCCGACAACTTCACCTTCCCGCGCTATGACCTGGACATCACCTTCTTCCGTGTCTACGAGAACGACAAGCCCGTCCATCTCGACAACTACCTGCAATGGTCGAAAACCGGCGTCAAAGATGGCGATCTGATTTTCGTCTCCGGTCATCCCGGAAACACGGATCGTTTAAAAACGCAGGCGCAGTTGCAGTTTCTGAAGGATGTAGACTTTCCGTGGCGGCTCGCCAGCTACAAGCGGCGGATAGAGATGCTCCAGAAGTTCAGTGGAGAGTCGGCTGAGAACGCGCGCATTGCTCAGGAGGACATCTTCGGATTGCAGAATTCGCAGAAAGCGATTACGGGCGAGTATGGAGGGTTGCAGGATGCAGCCGCGATGTCGCGAATGAACGCGGCGGAGCGCGAGCGGGAAAAAACTTATATGGCTAAGCACGCGGGCGAACCAAACCCCTGGAACGAGATTGCCAATGCCGTGAAAGTCAATCGTGAAATTTATGACCTTCTTACCTACGTCGAGCGAATGCGTGGCTTCAGCTCCGACCTGGCGTTCGATGCGCGGACCCTGGTGCGAGTGGCGGAGGAGAAATCGAAACCGAACGGCGACCGGCTGCGCGAGTACCGGGATTCTGGCCTCCCGTCATTGGAGCAGGAACTCCTCAGCACCGCTCCCGTCTACAAGAATCTTGAGACCGCGACTTTGGCACTCTCCCTGACGCAGATGCAGGAAGCGCTCGGACCGGAAAATGCAGCCGTGAAAGTGTCGCTGAACGGAAAATCACCCGAAGAGGCTGCGAAGGCGCTGATTGCGGGCACAAAACTGGAGGATGTGGCGGTCCGCAAGCGACTGTATGAGGGTGGAAAGGCGGCGGTGGATGCGAGCACGGATCCTCTGATTGTCCTCATGCGCAACGTGGATTCCGAAGCACGTGCGGTACGCAAGCGTTTCGATGACGAGGTCGATGCGGTGGTACGGCGCGACGGCGCGGCTATCGCGCGGGAACGGTTTGCCGAGACCGGCTTCACTCAGCCTCCGGACGCGACCTTCACGCTGCGACTGAGTTATGGTGCGGTGAAAGGATACGAGGAAAACGGGAAAAAGATTCCGTATTTCACCACCTTCCGCGGCGCCTTCCAACATGCCGAGGAGCACGGTAACAAGCCGCCGTACAATTTGGCGGACAGTTGGTTGAAGATGAAGTCGAAGCTCAAGCTGGAAACGCCACTGAATTACGTTTCCACCGCGGACATCATTGGCGGCAACTCGGGCAGCCCGACCGTGAACAAGGCGGGCGAAGTAGTCGGAATTATTTTCGACGGAAATATTCAGTCGCTGGTCTTGAGCTTCTATTATGACGACCGCCAGTCGCGGGCCGTTCATGTCGATTCTCGCGGCATCATCGAAGCGTTGCGCAACATCTACGGCGCCGATACTCTGGCCAATGAACTGACCGGCACGAAAGCCAAGGCGGCGGGTAAATAGAACTTTTACGTTGGCGCTTCGGCATCGGACGTCAAAATCTTTACCGCAGAGGACACAGGGGTACACAGGGACGCACAGGGGAAAGAAACCCCCGTGGTTGTTCCTCTGTGAATCTCTGTGTCCCCTGTGGTTCAGGATTTGTTTTCGGGCTCGACTCATCCCCGATTATTCCGGCCAGAGTGACGCTGCCGTCTTGCTCAGGATCTGCTCCCGCATCTCCTCGCTAATGGGCAGCGCCTTGAAGTCCTCAAGATTGCGCTTGACGTCCGGAACTCCCGGCCCCGGCCAGTCGGTGCCAAACAATGTCTTGTGGGCAATCTCGTCGAGCCGCGGAAAATACGTAAGCAGTGTCTTCGGCGGAATGCCGCTGATGTCGAGATAGACGTTCGGGTGGCGCCGGATGAGAAAAAACGCAGTGTCCATCCAGAGCGGGCGCCCGCCGTGCGCCAGCAGGATTTGGAGCTTGGGAAAATCGACCGCGACATCGTCAACGTAGATTGGGTCGCCGTACTTATTGCGCGCGCCGGGGAAAATCGACGTCCCCGTGTGGAACATGACTGGGATTCCGTTCGCCTCGGCCGCCCGGTAGATGATTTCCAGTTCCTTGACTCCGTGCAAATAGTCGTTCGGAAACAGCAATTGATGCGGCGGATGAATCTTGATCATGCGGATGCCGAGGCGCAGGATCTGCTCGACATCCGCCATGATGTTGGTAGTGTGCCGCGGATGCAGGCTGCCACAGGAGATCAGGCGCTTGGGATCGTGCTTCGTGTAGTCGGCGACAAACTGATTAACCGCGGGCGTAAAGCCCATCACCTCCGGCGCTACGTAATTGATTAGTGCAGCACGGTCAACGCCGCAATGGTCGAGATATTTGAGGAAGGCTTTGGGCGAGCGGCAGTATTCAGCGATCTCCTCGAAATTGGCGCGCTTGCCCTTGATCAGTTCAAGCGCATGCGGCTTAAGCAGTTCGATCGGCTCGATGTGGATGTGACAGTCAGTGATCAAAACAGTTCTCAGTTCTCAGCTGGATAGGTTCGTTCTATCGGCCTTGAACAGGCCCGCTTTAGCCCGCGGCTCTGAGCTCGCAGCTCAGTACAACGGCACTTTCGGATCCACCGTCCGCGCCCAGCCATCGATGCCGCCGCGCATGGATTGAACTTTTTCGTATCCCTGCTGGCGGAGCCAGTTGGTGACCGTCAATGAGCGCACACCGTGATGGCACATGACGACGATGTGATTGTCAGGATCGAGTTCCTGATGAGCGCGCGCCGGAACATCGCCCATCGGAATGTGTTTTGCTCCTTCGATGTGGGAGGCTTCGTATTCCCAGGGCTCGCGAACATCGAGCAGCGTAAATGTTTCGCCATTCTTCTGGAGCGACTTGACCTGTCCGGGAGAGATTTCGAAGTCCATGATTTTAGAGCCCTGCCTGTAGAGACGGGGCTTGCCCCGTCTCACGCCGGCGCCAGACGCGGCAAGCCGCGTCTCTACGGAAAATCAGACATCCTTCTTTCGAAGCTCAGCCGCATTCCCCAGCGTAGTCAAACTCACCAGCGCGGCTACCGCCCAGAGTGCGCCAGTTCCGATTCGAGCGCTGCGCACGTTGGCGGGCGGAACGTTACTCCACAGCGTCAACCCGCAGCCCACGACAAAGTTGATAACGAGCAGGCCGAAGAACACGCGCTCCCGCAGGCAACGCGTGTCGAGCGCCAGACCGGCGAGCAGGAGGACCCACACGATATAGGTGGCGGCGGTCCAGAAGTCGTGCGGCCATTCATACTCATTGCGAGTGACGCGGCTGAACGAAACCCACGCGAAGTAGGCGCAGCCGAGGAAGCCGGCCACGCCCCATAATGGCGTTCGGCACATCAGATGGCCGGTACGGTAGGACGACGGCTGCTTCGCTCCGTTCTTCGTCTCGGCTCTAACCTTCGTGTTGTCTATTTGCCTGTCCATTTCGGTGGTCGTTTGTCGAGGAAGGCAATGATACCCTCGCGCGCGTCCGCGGTCGAGATGAGTTCTTCGAGGTAAATCTTCTCAGCTCGGGCCAGCCCCTTGTCAAAGTGAATCGCATCCCACGCGTAAATGGCCTTCTTGGCATGAGCGAGCGCCAACGGGCTCAGTTGGCGGAGCTCGGTGAGCGCTTCTTGAACCACAGTCTCAAGTTCCTCGGCGCGAGCGGATCGGTTGGCTAGGCCGATGGCGACCGCATCGTCTCCCGAGATCTGGCGCCCAGTGAGGATGAGTTCAGCGGCGCGCTTTTGACCGACCAAGGAGGGTAGAGCGACGGCCGCGACCGGCGGATAGCATCCCAGCTTGATTTCAGGAAACCCCCAACTGGCATCGCGCGCAGCGTAAACCATGTCGCAGACGGCGGCGAGTTCGGCGCCTCCGCCGAGGCAGGCGCCGCGGACGGCGGCAATCGTGACTTTGCGAGAGGCCACGATCGCTCGGATCACCGCATGAAAACTGGTGAACATCTCGTGAATCTGTTCGGGGAGGTGGGCTTTGATGTCGACACCAGCGGAGAAGGCGCGGGAATCGCCTTCGAAGAGGATGACGGAAATGTTATCGCGGGACTCGATCTCTGTGAGCGTCTCGTGAAGTTCGTGCGCCATTCGCAGATCGATTACGTTAAGAGGAGGGTTGATTAGTTTCACGCGGGCGATGGGCGCCGTTGCATTTATTTCGAGGCGACTTGTGGCGGCAATGGTCATCTTCAGCGTCAATTCTTTACCACAGGGGGCACAGAGGAACAGAGGGGCGTGCGAAAAATCTCTTTCTGCTACTCTCCGCGGCTCCGCGGTCCATCTGCCGGGACGGGCGGGGACGCCCGTCGCTCCACTTTCTAGATGTTAATCGCTTGCCGGCGCGGCTCGCCAATCGTCGACAGCGGATCGCGCGCGCCATTTTTCTCTTTGATCCACTTCTTTTCGTTGCGGATGATATCAAGCAGCAGCTCCTTATCTTTCGCGCTTGGCAGATTCTCTTCACAGTGCTGCTCGTAACTGCGATCGTCCAGCGGCTCGCCAGTCTCGCAGTGATACTTCTGCCCCGTCCATTGTCCGATGCTGCGATTAAAGCGGATGTCGGGCGTGTAGAACTTTTTCTCGCCAGCCGCCAGGAACGTGTTCAGGCGCTCGACCAAGCCCGCAACTTCTTCTCGATACAGGTGACGGCTGTAGTCGTTGAGGTCGTCGAGGTCGGCTGCCTTATCGTTCCCCAGTTCGTCATACCGGCCTTTGATTCCCCAGACGTAGGCCCAATGCGCCGAGGACGAATGGTCCGTGCCAAAAAGATCGAACGAACTCGATATCCACTTGTTCAAATATTTCTGCAGCAGCCACCGCGGGATCACGCCCGCCTCGACCACGCGGCGCAGCCCATCGTGGCCGGTTCCCATATGGAAGGCTTCCTCGCGCAGCATGTAAGAGGTCGATCGTCCGAGCGGCGCAAACGAGGAATACTTCAGCATCTGAAGTTGAAACTTACCGTCGCGGTCCACGAAATCGGTGTAGGTGAAAAAGTCCAGCCAGTTGTCGACGTCGACATTGAAGGTTCCGAGCAGGCGCTTGTTTTCAAATGCCCGGCGCTCCAGCATTTTCTGAGCTTCCACTTTGCCCGACGACCCGAAGAAATCGATGAGCAGCGCGCACATCTGCCAGCCGTGGCGCATCTCTTCGATCATGACCCGGGTGATCGCACGGCGATCGTATTCAGTGGGCGCGGTTGCAAACAGGTTGCGCTGCTGTTCCACGCTCGCAAATTCCGTGTCGCCCTGATAGACGATCATGTTCATCAGGGCGTCGCGCATCGCCTGCGTCGGAACCTGGCGCAGGTTCTCCCACTTGTTGCGGCCTTTGTAGGAACCGAACTGGATTTCTTCGGTTTCGATCGCTCCGTAGAGCGTATCGAAGTGGAAGGCTTCCACATCGTCTTTATCGACGCCTACTTCTTTGCGCCACTCGTTGAAGAGACCGACCCAGTCGCTGAAGTTTCCGATTTTCGCTACTTTGCCTGGCATAAGGCCTCAATTCTTTACCACAGGGGACACAGAGGTATACAGGGAAGAGCCACAGGGCGTTCCCTGTGAACCTCTGTGCCCCCCTGTGGTTCAAGCTTTGCTCTCACTTCGCGGTAAAAACAGCCGGACGCTTCTCCACGTACGCGGCCAACCCCTCTTTGGCGTCGTCGCTCTGGAACAGGATCTGCTGGTTCTCCCGTTCGACCGCCAAGGCCGATTCCATAGGAATCTCCCACCCCGTCTGCACCGCGCGTTTGATGCGCCCCACTGCCTTCGCGGCCTTGTTCGGAGGCGTGAACTGGCGCGCGTACTCCATGATGTTCTCCATGAAACCATCGCGCTCGAAGATGTCGTTCACGATGCCGAACTCCTGCGCCTCTTCGAAAGAGAACGTATTGCCTGTGATCATCAGCTCG
>Ga0209131_1003430_pt1 | contig 10544 bp, 7 predicted proteins | sample GraSoi_2013_40cm_FD_185826 | JGI IMG/M metagenome (GOLD analysis project Ga0209131, IMG submission 185826) | Grasslands soil microbial communities from the Angelo Coastal Reserve, California, USA - Sample 9_17_2013_40cm (SPAdes) (version 2) | ecosystem: Environmental > Terrestrial > Soil >...
CTGGAGTGCTTGAACAATGTCCAAGCGACCATTGCCCATGTCGGGGCCAACTGGGACGGCATGTGCCACTGCGGCGCTGGCTTGAGATTCATTGGTCTTCGCTTGCTTATTCAGCAGCAGCGCGGTTGCGCCGGAAACGAAAGGCGCGCTGAACGATGTTCCCCAGCCGGCGGCGTAGGTGCTGAACGGGTAGGTGGTGACGACGCCTTCGCCCGGAGCGGCAACCCAGACGATGGCGTTGCCATAATTGGAGAAGGAAGAACGCGCGTCCAAATCGTTCGTGGACGCGACGCCCATCACCGCACTTTGGAGCGCGGCGGGATAGACGAGCACCTTTTGGCCATCGTTCCCCGCGGACGCGGCGCAAATGAGAGCGGATTGGTTGGCGTAATTCAGCGCCGAGGCAAGCTCCGGGGAATTTATCGTGAAGTTGAAGCTCATATTGATGACATTCGCGCTGTGTTGCACGGCGTGATAGATCGCGCGCAGGATGTCGGAGAGGAAACCTGTGCCATCGGAATGAAAAGCTTTAAGCGGCAGCAGATTCGCCTTCGGAGCGACCAAGTGAATGACGCCCATCACCATCGTGCCATGACCGAACGCCGCATACTGAGGGTTGGTGTCCAGAATGGCCGCGGAGGACTGGTCCAGAATTGCTGCACTGGATTGATTGACGACGGCCGGCGAGCAAGTCGAAGGCGGGCAAGGCGGAGGCGGCGAGGGGAAATCAGTTGGAGACAAATCGTTTAGCTCAGAAGCGCCTGATTGATTGCGGGTGAAGTCGTAACCCTGAAGAAGGACACCCGCGAACGCCGGATGGTTGGGATCGACACCGGTATCGATGTCGGCGACGATTCCACTGCCGGCGACTTGAAATTGGGCTTGAGCCGCCGAAACACGGACTCTTTGCGCCGCGGGCTGATTGGCATAACCGTTCCAAACGGTGGAGTTGTAATAAGCGAATGGAGCTGAGTCAGAGAGGGCGACTGGCGGCGTGGTCACGCGGTTGAGACCACCGAGCAGACTGATTAGTTGATCCAGCTCGGCATTCACAATTCCAGGCAGCGGGCGGAGGATACCTAGGAAAGTGGTAGGGTCAAGCGAAGTAGTGAGCAAGAAAAGCTGGTTTTGAACGTCACCTAGTCCGCCGACCACGGTGCAGGTTTGGAGAAGGCAAAGCTGCTGAAGTCCTTGGAGACCGAGAGTCGTCCGGACGATGATTCGATTGTCGGCATTCGCGGGTGCAGACCACAGTAATACGAACAGCGCACCGAGGAGCCACGTTCGGCGCTTCATCACTTCCTCCCTTTGAAGCGGTGATCTCGCTTCTTCGCTCGCTCTCGTGCTATCTGAGGCTGGCCGCGGCCGCATGCGCATCGCCTCGTGTCCAAGCATGAGAGTGTGCATCGAGAACTGCCTGAATGGCAGATCATTCGCTCTGCTCCGACGTTGCTCCACCCGCTCATCATCAGCCATATCGCACTGACAACACGGACTGGCTTCATGCGCGTTCCCAGTGAGGCAAGATAATATAGCCGACCAACGCGAGCTTGCGGTGTCGAATTTTTTCACAAGGGGTGGTTAGTTTGGCTTCATCTAGGAGTGCCTTCCTTCGCAGTCAATTAAGGGACCTATCGGGATTCGGCCCGAGTGACGCGCAACTCAGAAGTAATGTGGCGCGTTCCTCTCGGCAATTTTTGTGTACAACTTGTGTACAAGAAGGCGGGGTTTGAAGGGCCTGAAAATGGACCTAAGCAACGCAGAATCAACAACAGACTCTTGAGCTACAGGCCCAAGAAGGAAAATCCTGAACAATCTTAGCATGGGCGCGAACGGTTCGCACGTATGCTTGCGTCGCCGGACCCGGCGGGATCACGTAAGATTGTCTTGCCATGCGGACGAAGCTCTTGACGAAGGGGCAGGTTGTGTTGCCGAGGCCTTTGCGCCGCAAGCTTGGACTCCGTTCGGGAGACCTGCTCGATGTGACAGTTGAGGATGGCAGTATAGTTTTGACGCCACCTCGGGCGCGTTCCAGAAAACCCAGAGTCGTCATCGATTCCACGACTGGGCTTCCTGCTCTTACCGCAGGGCCGGACGCCCCCGTCCTAAGGAGTAAGCAGGTTGATAAAATTCTTTCGAATTTTCCATTTTGAAAGCAATTGAAGCAGCAGAACTGGCGGACACAACAGTTGTAACTGGGCGAGGCCGTTACTGCATCTTAGTTCCAGAGAACCGGGTGACGTGTCTTTCGAATCCGATGGCCAATTTTTGGAGGAACGATGCGATATCGCTTGCCGATGTTGCTAATGTGCACGCTGTGCTTCGTCGTAGTCTCGCCGGTGTTCGGGCAGTGGAACCTTACAAAATGGGAGGTGGCGCCATTTGTAGGCTACGAGACTGGAGGTTCTTACCCGGTGACAAATTCCTTCACCATCGATAGGTTGCGGATAGACGGCGGCCTGAGTTACGGCACGTTCATCGATTACACGCTGACGGAGAACTCGCAAGCAGAGTTTATGTGGAGCCGAAACAATACGAGCTTTAGCGAGCGGGATGCAGCGACAGGGACATACTCGAAAGCTTTTAACTCGGATTTTGATCAATTCTCGTTTGGCTTTCTCTACATGCTGAGGAACAGCGAAAGGAAGCTGCGGCCGTTTATCGCCGGCGGCATTGGCTTTTCTCGCGAATTTAACAGCGGAGGCAATTCGAATCATACATTGCTTGCGTTCAACCTGGGCGGCGGAGCGAAATACGAACTGACGCGGCACTTTGCGTTGCGCGGAGATTTGCGGTGGTTGCCCTCGCGTGCCAACAAAACTCCGGCGGTGCAGTGCGATATCTTTGGAAACTGTTTCCAGCAGAACGTTTCCAACTATCTGCAGCGGGTGAACTTCACTGGCGGGATAGCGTTCCGGTTTTGAGGCGTGAGAGGCGGCCGACCAGAGCAAAAAAGCGCCGAAATTGAAAAGCGTCTATCATTGACAATGGAGAGCTGAGTTTGTGGGAAGGCTCTTTTTTGCGCACGCGCTGCTGCCCTATCGGGGAAGCGTGTCAGAGTTTGGGAGATTGCACATGCCTGAAGCCGTGATCGTTTCCGCAGTGCGCACGGCAGTTGGCCGCGCGTACAAAGGCTCGCTGCGCGCCACGCGCCCGGACGACCTCGCGGCGCTGGCGATAAAAGAGGCTCTCGCGCGCGTTCCTGGCGTCGACGCGAAAGAAATCGAGGACGTGATCCTCGGCTGCGCTATGCCCGAAGGCGAGCAAGGGATGAACGTCGCGCGCATCGCGGCCTTGCGCGCCGGTCTTCCCGTCGAAACCTCGGCGATGACCATCAACCGCTTCTGCTCCTCCGGGCTGCAAGCTATCGCGCTCGCTGCCGAACGCATTCGCAGCGGCTCGGCCGAAATCATCATTGCCGGCGGTACGGAATCGATGTCCCTTGTGCCCATGGGCGGCAACAAAATTTCTCCCAACCCCTGGCTGGTTGACCATTATCCCGACGCGTACATCAACATGGGACTCGGCACGGAAAATATCGCCCGCAAATTCGGCATCACGCGGGAGCAAGCGGACGAATTCTCCGCCAACTCGCACAGGAAAGCTCTGGCCGCCATTGCCGCGGGAAATTTCAAGGATGAAACTATTTCGGTGGAAGTGAAAATCACGTCGCTCCCGAACGGAAATGGAAACGGCGCTTCCGCAAAATCGAAGTCTTCGCCAAAGCCTGCGACGCAGACCTTCCATTTCGATACGGACGAACTTCCGCGCGCCGATACTTCGCTCGAAGTCCTCGCCAAACTAAAACCGGCGTTCCACGCGAAAGGCACCGTGACCGCTGGAAACAGTTCGCCGATGAGCGACGGCGCCGCGGCCGCGGTGGTCATGAGCGAAGCTCGCGCGAACGCGCTCGGCCTCAAGCCGCTTGCACGCTTCGTTGCTTACGCCACGGCTGGATGCCCTCCCGAGGAGTTCGGCATCGGCCCCGTCTTTGCGATTCCAAAGGCGCTGAAGCTCGCCGGCCTGTCGCTGAACGATATCGCCGTGATCGAACTCAACGAAGCTTTCGGCGCGCAATCGCTCGCGGTAATCCAGCAGGCCGGCCTGGACGCGGCGCGCGTCAATCCCAACGGTGGCGCGATCGCCCTCGGCCATCCGCTAGGCTGCACGGGAGCCAAACTCACCGCTACTTTAATCCGCGATCTCCAACGGAAAAGTGCGCGCTACGGCATGGTCACCATGTGCATCGGCGGAGGCATGGGCGCCGCCGGGATCTTCGAGCGCCTCTCCTAACCCGCAAATGAAGTGCAGCCCACAGAAATCAAATGCGTAACGGCAGTGGTATCGAGGCACACCTGCAACGCTGCACCAGTTCTTCGCGTTTAACTTGTCATGCAGACACCAGCCAAGTACGATTCCGAGTCCATGAAACCAGCCCTTGCTCTTATCTGCATGGCGTTGTGCTGCACCGCTATGCGCGCCCAAGCGCCCCAAGCTCCGGCGTCCAATCTTCCGCTGCAATATCCCACCACCCCGCAAGGACCTGTGCCCCTCAATGAGGAACCCCACCATCGCCTGGTGCTGCAGAACGATTTCGTGCGTGTTTACAATGTGACTGTTCCGGAGCTTGATAGCACGTTTTTACATCAACACGATCTGCCGTATCTGTACGTTGTGCTGGGCATGGCGGACATCATTAACGCCATCGTCGGCAAGCCAGAACTCCATCAGGTGTTGCAAGACGGGGAAACACATTATTCGCCTGGACATTTCGCGCACATTGTACGCACGGATTCCGGCATGCCATTTCACAACATCACTGTCGAGTTGGTCCGTCCTCAAGCCACAGCGAAGAATCTCTGCAAGGATGTGCTGCCGGGAGCGCCGCTGAATTGTCCAGAACAGCGGCCTGCCATTGAGGCCAGCAAAGGCAAGAAAGCCGCACCACAAGTTACATCCGACGATCTTCCCTATTTTGAGACTGATGAGGTTCGCGTCGACCTGCACAAAGTATCCGGCGGCGATGACTACGTCGACGCGGCGCCGAAAGCCGATGCCCTGCTAATCGGGCTGACCAATTCGAATCTCGACGTGAATCTCGCCGGCGAACACATTGGATTTCTGCACGGCGGCGATGTGTTATGGCTGCCCGCCGGCCAGCCGCGCCGGATCGTCGATTTTCTCGGGACGAACTCCCACTTCCTATTGATTTCCTTTAAGGACAGTATAGCGCGCCCGACGGCGCAATAGCGCAAGGGAGCGCCCCAAACAGGCGAGAGTACTTTGCTTTTTGCGGGAAGGGTGTGGCCCGCGTGCGCTCAGCAAGATGCTGGCAATACCCTTGCTCTGGCGCATAGAATTGGCCTGCCGATACGGACAGGGCGCCGACTGCTTTGAACACACTTGAGTTTACCGCTGTCGTTGGATTGGGCGGGCTGGTGGCGGGATTTTTGGGAGCGCTTACCGGGCTGGGCGGCGGCGTGGTGATTGTGCCGCTGCTCACGGTGGTGTTTGGCGTCGATATTCATTATGCGATTGGGGCGGCGCTGGTTTCGGTGATTGCTACGTCCAGTGGAGCAGCGGCAGCGTACGTGCGCGAGGGATATTCCAATGTGCGCGTGGGTATGTTTTTGGAGATTGCCACCACGATTGGTGCATTGGTGGGCGCGGCGCTGATTTTGCATCTTCGCGTCTCAATCATCTCGATCATCTTCGGAGGGGTGCTGCTGTACTCCGCCTACGCATCCATGACAGAGCACACCCATTCTGGCGCAAACGGCGGACCGGACCGCATCGCTACGTGGCTGAAGATGGACAGCACATATCCCACCGCGAACGGAATGGAAAGCTACCACGTGCGCGGAGTGTCACAGGGGTTTGTGCTGATGTTTGTGGCGGGCGTGCTTTCTGGCTTGCTGGGGATTGGCTCCGGCGCGGTGAAGGTGCTGGCAATGGATAAGGCCATGAAGCTGCCGTTCAAAGTGTCTACTACGACTTCTAATTTCATGATCGGCGTGACCGCAGCGGCGGGCGCAGGGGTTTATTTGCGGCGGGGCTACATTGATCCGGGGCTGGCGATGCCAGTGATGCTGGGAGTGCTAGCGGGCTCGTTGATTGGGGCGCGCGTGCTGGCGGTCGCGAAAGTAAAGGTTTTGCGCATCGTGTTCAGCGGCGTGATTGCGGTGCTGGCGGCCGAGATGATTTACAACGGATTGAAGTAAGGACCCGCGAAAAATGGAAGCGATGACGGAAAGAGATAACGCAGAGAAGCGCATGGACGAAATCATGGGCCGGCTGCTGCGCACCGGCGTGATTTTAGCAGCGGCGTTTGTGTTTGCCGGGGGGGTCGTTTACGTTGTGCGACACCCTGAGCCGGTTACGGACTACCGGGTATTTCAAGGTGAGCCGGAGGAGCTGCGCACCGTTCCTGGGATTATCCATGAGGCTATGGCGCTGCATGGGAGAGGGTTGATTCAGTTTGGATTGCTGATTCTGATTGCCACGCCGATTGCGCGGGTGGCGTTTTCGGTGGTGGCATTCCTGTACCAGCGGGACTGGACTTATGTCGCGGTTACGCTGGTTGTGTTCGGACTATTGATCTATAGCCTTTTGGGTAGCGGTGGGTGACGATATAGAAGATAAGAGAAAGGCCGCAGGGCTCCGAAGACTCCGCCCTGCGCTACAGCGGATCGTGGGTGTAGAATTGTTTCGTTTGATGGCCAAGATAGTTAGTTCAAAGAAAGAGAAAAACGATGGCGACTGCAACGTTCACTAAGCCTGCGGCTAAGGGCGGGAGCTTTTTGCTGGAATCGCCGTTGCCAGGCGATGTGTTTACGCCCGCGGATCTTACAGATGACCAAAAGCTGATTGGGCAGACGGCGGAAGAGTTTGTTGTGAAGGAAGTGCTGCCGCTCGTGAAGGATTTGGAAAACAAGAAGGCCGGCTTGATGCCGTCACTGGTGAAAAAGGGCGGCGAGTTGGGCTTGATGGGCGGCGGCGTGCCGGAGGAGTATGGCGGCGCGGGACTGGACAAGATTGCGACCACGGTGCTGACGGAAAAATTATCCATCTATGGCGGATTTGCCGTAACGCACGGAGCGCACGCAGGTATTGGAACACTGCCGATCGTTTACTTCGGGACGGAAGAACAGAAGAAGAGATACTTGCCGAAGCTGGCCACGGGCGAGCTGATCGGAGCTTATTGCTTATCGGAGCCGCAGGCCGGATCGGACGCGCAGAATTCGCTCACGCGCGCGGAGCTCAATTCAGAAGGCACGCACTATATCTTGAACGGGCAGAAGATGTGGATCACGAATGGCGGTTTCGCCGACGTGTACGTGGTGTTTGCGAAGATCAATGGCGAGAAATTTACAGCGTTTATCGTGGAGCGTACGTTTCCGGGGTTCAAGCCGGGTAATGAAGAGCACAAGATGGGGATTCACGGAAGCTCGACGACGCCGATTTTTCTGGAGAACTGCAAAGTGCCGAAGGAAAACGTGCTGCACGAAATCGGGCGCGGGCATATTGTGGCGTTCAATATTTTGAACGCAGGACGGTTTACGCTGGGGGCATCGTGCGTGGGCGGGGCGAAGAACGTGCTAGCGACTTCGTCAAAATATGCCAAGGAGCGCAAGGCGTTCGGCAAGCAAATTGGCGATTTTGGATTAATCCGGGAAAAGCTGGCGGAGATGGCGATCCAGATTCTTGCGGTGGAGTCGATGGTGTACCGGTCGGCGGGGAATATTGAAGCGGCGATGGCGGCGGCTTCCGTATCCGGCGGGGACAAAATCCAGAGCGCGATGAAAGTGCTCGAGGAATATGCGATTGAGAGTTCCATTGCCAAAGTGTATGGCAGCGAAATGCTGGACTACGTGGTGGATGAGGCGGTGCAAATCTTCGGCGGATACGGATTTCATGAGGAGTATCCCGTGTGCCGCGCATATCGCGATTCGCGCATCAACCGAATTTTCGAGGGCACCAATGAAATCAACCGCATGCTGATCATTCAGATGCTGATGAAGCGCGCGATGGGCGGGCAATTGCCGCTGATCCCAGCGGCCATGAAGCTGGCGGACGAGATTCTGGCGGGTCCTTCTTTCGAGGAGGCACCGGAAGGTGTGCTTGCGGATGAAGCGAGGGTGGTGGCGAACACGAAGAAGATGTTTTTGCAGGCGGCGGGCGGAGCAGTGCAGAAATTCCGGGAGAAATTGGCGGACGAGCAGGAATTAATCGCCGCGCTCTCGAACATTGTGATGGAGATTTACGCCATGGAGTCTTGCCTGCTGCGCGCACAAAAAGCGGCGGAGGCGAAGGGCGAATCCGCTACGCAGACGCTGATCGATGCGGCGCGAGTGTTTATCGCGGAGGCCGCGGAACGCGTGGAGCACGAAGCCAAGCGCGCCGTAACGGCCGTGAATGAAGGCGACATGCTTACGACGCAGATGGCGGTCCTGAAGCGGTTTGGCAAGCGCACGCCGGCGGATACGATCGCGCTGCGGCGCGGCGTTGCGGCGGCGGTGCAGGCCCAGGACCGGTATCCCTTCGAGGGCCGCTAGCAAGCGCGATTCCGAAAAACCTGATCAATCGAAGTTTGCCTTCCGGGTGGCGCGCAGCCGCATGAATAGGTAGATCGAAGTAATAAGCAGAAAAGACGAAGAATAGAAGCCAGGAGCCGGGCGCAGGAACCGGACCGAGGGCACGGTCTGGCCCAGGACCGTAAAAATCGTGTGCCCCATTCCATTGAGCAGCATGACGGCGGCGAAGAAATAAGCCAGCGGGCGCAAGCCGCGCGCATTGCGATAGGCAAACGGCGTGAGCGCCAGCAGGACTAAATTGGCGACGATGAGTCCCACTAACCATTCGCGGTACTCGAATGTGGGCATCGGGAACCAGCCTAGTTTTGCGCGCATGGCGATAACGGTGGGGTTGTAAACGCTGAGGAAGCCCGTAAGCGCCTCGTCCGCAACGTGAACACAAAAGGCAAGACACATTAGGACCCACGCAAGCCCAAAATTATCGATTGAAGCCAAAGCCCGAGTGCTGGCTAAAGCCATGGCGGGATTGTAGCGCGCGGAAGCTCATAGGAGGGAGCTGTTTGCTCTTGGGGTACGACGAGGCACGCGAAGCTCCAGTAGGATAAGCGCTTATCTTACACTTTTATCGCAAGCGATATACCGCCGCCGTGGAAGGAGCAGCTTGGGGTGTTCCGAAAGCTGTTAGTCTTGGCGCTCGTCATCATTGCGCTGCACATTGCGGCGGTGCTGACGCTCGGAACCTCTCCTGCAGGATCCCTACTCGGAAATTTGCTGCAGGTTACGGCTTGCGGGCTTGCGGCAGGAATGGCTTTTGCTGCATCGCGCCGAGCCTTGGGCCTTTGCCGGCCGTTCTGGTGGTTCGTCGGCTTCGGATTGGCGATCTGGGGCGTGGCGGACCTGGGCTGGATGTACTACGAAACCGTGCTACGAGCGGAACCGCCTGCGGGCTCGGTGGTGCGCTTTCTTTTTGGGACGCAATCGATTTTTTTTGCGCTCGCGGTATTTCAAAATCCGGACAAAAACTCGTCGAACCTTGACCCAGAGTCGGTGCTCGATTTCATGCAAATCGGCATCGTTTTCTTCTTCATTTACGTTGGTTTTTACTATTTGCCCGCGCATCACCTGGACGCGCGTAGTGCGTTCGCGCGCGAGATTTGGGTAGTGGCTGGAGAAAATGCAGCGCTGGTGTCGCTAGCGTTGATCCAGGCGGCGCGCGCGCGTGCAGAGTATGTTCGCAAGCTGTATCGCGGCTTTGCCGTGTACTTGCTGATCTTTACCGCACTAACGTGCGGCGCCAGCTATGTGCAGTTGACGCGAAATCTACCGACGGGAACATGGTTGGACTTGGCCTGGACAGTGCCACTGTTAAGCGCAGCGTTGTCGGCGGCGCGCTGGCAACCTAAGACTACGCCGCAAACCCTCCCTCCGTTAAGGCCCAAGAGCTTCAGTGACTTGGTTTTCACCAACGCTACGCTTGCGCTGGCGCCACTCATCGTCCTGCTGCAGGTAGCGCAGCTCGGAACGGAATGGCGCTCGGTGCGGTTCACGCTGCTGGGCGTTTCCATTGTGTGCTACGCGGCGCGGCTGGGGGTCACGCAATTCCGACAGAGCCGGGCCGAAGATACGCTGGAACGGCACAATCGCGCCATGGAATCGGCGGTGAACGGAATCGCGATTGTGGATGCGAAGGGCCAGCACTCGTACGCGAATGTTGCGTTCGCACAGATGATAGGGCACGAGACCGCGGAATCGATTGTCGGCAGGCCATGGCAGGATACGTACGCGCCGCAGGATATTACGAGAGTGGAAGAGGAGCTTCGCGAATCGCTACGCAAAAACGGCAAGTGGCATGGACCACTCAATATTCACCGTCGCGACGGGAGCACCTTGCCGGTGGAAATGGCGATCACGGCTTTGCCGGACGGCGGAGTCGTGTGCGTCAGCCGTGACATGACGGCAAAGCGCGAAGCGGACAACGCGCGTGCACAAGCCGAGGCGAAGTACCGCATG
>Ga0209131_1003431_pt1 | contig 10543 bp, 17 predicted proteins | sample GraSoi_2013_40cm_FD_185826 | JGI IMG/M metagenome (GOLD analysis project Ga0209131, IMG submission 185826) | Grasslands soil microbial communities from the Angelo Coastal Reserve, California, USA - Sample 9_17_2013_40cm (SPAdes) (version 2) | ecosystem: Environmental > Terrestrial > Soil >...
TTCCTTTTCAACATAACTTTTAATGCCTTCAGGTAACTGAATTCTACGCTGAATATACTGCTTTGCAGGCATATCAGCGAATTCTTTGACGCTGTAATGAATTGATCTATTCTTGATGATTCGTTGAAGATGCCCAGTATATTTCTTTTTGAATTTAAACTCAACACCGCCAAAGAAACCTGCCTTACGTGTAAAAAAAATATTCCTGAAAAAACTGATGTTGGGGCCTAAAGTCTCACCAAAGTCAACAACATAGAATTCAGCCCATAAATCCTCTAAATTCTTTCCGAAAGGAGTTCCGGTTAAGCCATAGACATAATTGGCCTGTTCAGAAATGTATTTGCAAAGTTGAAAGCGTTGGGTTCTATGGTTCTTTATATTATGAATTTCGTCAAGGATTAGGGTATCAAACGATAGAAATAATCCCCAATCATCAATACAAATGGCACTAGCATAGCAAATAACAAAAATATTCCCCAAAACTTGAGTGTCTTGATTAATTCCGTTTTGAAGTATTGCAGCATTTTCCTTTGATCCTCCAAGTAGCGGGATACAGGTTAATTCTGGTGCCCATTTTTCAACTTCATTGACCCAAGTATCTACAGCAGTTAAATAAGGAACGAATACAATAGTTCGCGGTTTCTCACCTTTGAGTTTACGATGCCTAAGCATCGTTAACATCATAAGTGACTTCCCTCCCCCCATTCCGTAATGGAATATAAAACGGGGGTGGTGCTGCATTATCAGCAGACCCGCTTTCTGGTGAAGCCAGAGACTGCCCGTCAAGCGAGGATCAATAAGTTCCGATAATGCAGCACCTATTTGAGCAGATGAAAGTTTCTTCACCCACTCAAATGAGTCAAGTTCCCTTTTTAGGAACTCTTTTATGGCTTTGTCTGATATCACCCTTTCTGATATACTTATCTATTTGATCAGCAACCATTTCTTCCTGTGTTTGTACTAGGCAGTTTTCAGCTTCTTTCAAAGCACCACCAAAGGTTCTAAGCTTGAACCAGGGTTTCTTGTACTTAGCTATTGAATTTAGTTCCTTAGGCAGAGGATATTCCAAACCATCTACTTTATAATAGGTAATTACAGCATAGCCATCATGCCCATGATCCCTCAAATATTGAGTAAGTAGACAGGTCTTGGCATTGAGGTAGAAATAACTTTTGTTGGGGTCTTGTTGACGTAACCATGACGCAAGGCTTTCTACATTCATAAGGGCTGTGTGATGAGTCCAGTTTTTACGGTATAACATTGTACCTTACTCCTTTTTCAACAGGTAGAATCTCCACCCACTTTTCACAAGGTTGCCCTTAGCATCAAAGATTTCTTCCTTTTCAGTTCTGTATTCACCTATTGTGCGGTAAGAGCCGTAAGATATTATGGGTTTTGTTCTTGAACCTTCATAGAAAAAACTGTCACCCGGTTTCATTTTATCAAATCTATACTTTGTCAATTTACGCTTAGGTTTTTTCCCTTTATCGAACATGTCATCTTCCTCACTCATTAGAAATGCCTTCAACAATAGGCAATTGATCAAAATAATCAGAAGTCATAAGAGTAGAGTCAAGAACAAACGATCCAGTTTTATAATGCTGAGATATAACTATCACGAGATTCGATTCATCATTTCTACCGGCTGCAATATAGAGCCTTGCCAATCCCAATCTACGTTCTGCTGCGGTGGCACTCAAAGTTATCGTTACGTCCGCATGTTGCGCTTTACTGTAGGCTTCAGCGATGTGGTCAAGACCAACCATTTCAGCTTTACCGCCTGTTCTGTTTGATTGGCTGACCACTGCTACAGCCATATTACGTGATACTGCCCTACCCCTCAAACCTTTATATATTTTATCTAATGCCCACCTTGGTTCCAAGTTTTCAAAATCCATCAGATCAGGGTAGTCAAGGATTAATAAATCAGGTGAGTGCCGTTGTGTGGCCTCTAAGTTATCTAAATAAGCATCTAATTGATTAAGGGTCAAAGACCCTGTTGGAAACTCTTTGATGTAAATGTTATTGAGTTGACGAAGAGCCCATGTATCAATAAGTTTCTCAAGCTTTTCACGAATATCAATATCTTGAAGCGTAGCCCGTGGATTAATTGTAATCTTCTGGAACTCAGTCAACCTACCATATTCATCTTTTTTGAACTTTAAAACTTCATGTTTGTCTGGTCGTTTGGCTATCGAATATAAAGTTTGGAAATAACGTTGAGCACACCTACCTTCAGACATTTCAAGGGTAATATGAGCCACTTTGAGGCGATGCATGATAGCCATTTTGGCTAAATGGGTCAGAGACCAGCTATTATGGATTACAATATTACTGGCAACAAAGTTATGAGTCTTTGGGACTGAAATATCGTACACCTCTGAAATTCCAGAGGGTGTGATTGAAATTATTTCATCGTAGAAAATGTCATTTTCATTGTCAGTTAATAGATAACTTTTGCGTTTAGACCTTTTAGATTCAGCGTGTTTAGCTAAAAGAATGTCTAATTTCTTACCTTTCTCAAATCTTAATCCTATTTCATTTTTAAACATAAAGACAGCATTCCAAGACCTAATTGATATATTCCAGCTTACATAAGGTTTTCCTGCAACTGTTTGCCAACGCTCCCTCGTTTTTGCTAGAATGCCAAACCGTATAAGTAAATGAACAATTTGCATAGCAAGAATTCTGCTTGTGGTACTATATTCAAAATCTACAGTTGTTTTGCTGTCATAAACTGATCCATCACATACAAACAGAGCTGACAAAAATTCAGCTATTAATGGTTTTTTAAGCTTGAAAATAAAATCAGGGATAAACTTCTCATTTGATTTCTTTTTCATAAGCCCCAGATTGCGTAGATATGTTACGGTTTTGCATTCGGTGAACTTTATTCCCGCAGTAATGTAATATTGACCCTTTTCACTTTTAGCCTCAACAAGCCTATCGCCCATGCTTGATAGGCAGTGTTTCATATCATCTACTATTTCGTGGTCTAATTTAGTAAATGTTGGAGTGCAACGCTTGGTCATTCCCCCATCAGCTATCATGTATCCTAATATTCTTAATTTATTAGCATCTTCAATTACCGAACCGAATACAGGCAATTTAAGGGGAACAGCTATTGCACTTGTAACTTTTAATTGATTAAGGGGAACCCATCCATTTTCAGTTAGGAATGGATGGGTTGGTGTCACTATTATTTGACGTCCTGTTCTAGTTACAACTTTTACTACTTCCTTTACCCCATTTGATAAGCGATTCGCGATTTTACATTTTTCAAAATGTGAATTATTTAAAGTTACTATTTCTGAATTTTCTGGTACTTGTTCTATGGGGACATAGCTTCCATCTGCTAATAAGACTAACTCACCCTTAGCAACGCATTTTCCCATTTTAGTATTAGCAATTAAAGCCCATAATTCTTTACGCGTAGGCCCAAACCCACGTTTATCTAGGTCAGGTATTCCCGTTGGGAAGCAATCATTGCCAAACTCAAGGAAGCTTAATGCTTTGCTCTTATCACTTAATCTTGTTCCTGGATCGAATAACTGTAATTGTGATTGCCTTGATTGGTTGATCAACCGTTCAGCTTCTTCCAGTGAATCCTCAGTATCACGTTGTAATGCTTTGGTTAGTTCTACAGCAACTGATCTGAGTGATTGTCTTTTTATAAAAATTTCTAGAGTTTTAATAACATAGTCAGTGTTGATGCCTTCTTGAGCATTTCTGATATTGAGAATCAGGTTTTTATAGAGTGACCCTTCAGCATTGTCACCCAATTTATCTTCAAGGATGTCGCTGCAATGATCAGCGGGGGGCTTGCCGAAACTATCAATGTAATCGTAAATTCTACTTGCTATAATACGATGTGGTCCCCCGTAAAGATTAAGGGGGACCGAATTACGTATGATCTTGGCATATTTTTCAGAATATGCCAAGAGACATAAAATGTTATCGCTGAGAAATCCTCCTAATTGCATAAACCAATTATACTTTACTTGCCTAGATAGGCAGCTTCCCTCATTGCTTTAATTGCTTCCTCTTTTGTACGTCCACAAGCGTCATTCCAATGCTGTACTGCTTCACCTCCTATAAACGGTGTCAGCCTATTAATTGCCTTGAAATAATCACCTAACATTTCCTTTGTTTTATCTAATGCCCCCAATACACATACAGTGCCATTAGGGCCGAATGCGATACCCTGACACCATCCGTGTTGTTGGATGTAGTCAACTGCACGAAGCAGGTGCAATGAAGCTGCATCCAATTCAACTTCAACTTTCTCATCCCATTTAGGATCGCTTAGCATATGCAACCTCCTTAAGTTTGGCTATGACTTCATCTTTAGTTCGTTCAGGTGCGTCGTTCCAATGCCCTGCCAACCCAAGTGTTCTGTGTAAAAGTCTGAGAGCATCATCCTTTGCGTTGTAAGGAACGTTGGTCATTTGTATTGCACCGACCATACAGACCTCACCTTGGGCATTTAACAAGTGGCCCTTACACCATCCTTTTTGCTCTATAACCTCAATGGCCTTAAGATAGCATTCCCCTATTTCATCAACAATTGGCTTATCTTTATTTGGATCCCATAACATTTTACTTACTCCGTGTCTTTGCTGCTTGTTTCAGCATAGTTATGACTTCTTCTTTGGTGCGTCCTTCTGTGTCATTGTAATCAGTAATTATAAAACAATCACCATCAGGATAATTTTTACCTAAAAAGTTGGCTATTCTACTGATTGATGAGTGATCTTCATTACCTGTTAATGCGTGATATGCTCCGAGGATACATACACCTTCAGACACTCTATGATAGCTACACTGAATCCAACCATGTTCCTCTATGTAGTTGGCTACATCCCATATAACCTTACCGTCTTCATCAAGATCCCATCTTTCATCGTGTAACATTGTTCTACCTCACCGTTTATATTTCAGGAACGCTTCAGAATCAACCAATGTGTATGCACCACTCTTCAGTTGAACATATGTAGGTTTACCACACTCTGGACAGTAGTTTGGCAAACGGGGGTTCACCCAGCACAGAAGCATATGACAACATGGGGTTTCAAACAGCCTGAATTGCACCTTTTCAGTTGTTGGTATTTTCTTATCATTCATGTCCTAGCCCCAAGTTGAGCCAAGATTAAATTCCCAGCCTTATTTCTTATATAGGTTGGGAAGCTTCTTTCAAATACAATTTCTATGTTTCCTAATTGCTGACATATTGTTTTTAAGGTTAAGGGTAATAAATAAGATGTTCCATCACCCCTATGAATCCAATGTGTTTTTATATCTTCAACAATGAGATTGATCAAGAATTTTTTGATCGCATTCATAATTACTCTGTGGACAGCCCCACCATGAAGGATGTGAGTTGTAATGAAGTCATTAAAGATAGGTTGATTTTTACGCCATATAGCCCCGTTTTCACTATTGGAAAATTTACTAACCGACATAGGCTTCTCACTGGCTACATCAAATACCATATAGAACAAATCGGTATCTATAGGTAGATTAATAACTAATTCACGGTCTATAGCAACCTGAAGTGCTTTCAAGTCTTGTTTGGTCAGATTGGGCAATGCCGTGATTATTTGGCTTAGATTTAATTCTGAAGCCAGTGGTTCAGTTATACGTGGGTCATCAGTTGAATGCCCATGCCAATTGCCTAGGGGTTTCACTGAAAGGTTTTTAGTGCTGGCCTTTACCCTGCTAGCCATTTGAAACACACCTTCACAGGTAAGCCCCTAATAGGGCGGGGGTGGGGAACCATGACAAACCCCACCCCCTAAACGGCAAGGAATCTAGACCGTCGCGCAGGCGGCGTTCGACTCTACTTGCCGCTGTCAGGCTTATCTAGTTACATACCGTGTGGTCTGTGTGCCTTTAGTTGAAACAGTTATACGTTTTACCTTAGTTTCTGTCTTCAACCGTACAGGGGGTTCGGTACCTGCTATGATAGGTACTTCGGTAGGCATTCTCAGTGTATGTCTACCTTTATTATCAACGTGTAGGTTCCAAGCATAAATAATCAGCTTGAGCCGGTCCCATTTTATCATCTTAGTTTCAGTTGAAACTCTACGCCTCAATTCCCTGATAGGTGAGTCGTCAGGTAGGTCATTGCCAGTCATAAAACCAGCAACGAACGTTTCAGCCTTTATTGGATATTTCTTGGAACCAAGGAACGCCACAGCCCCGATACCAGATGAATGTCTATTGACCCAATCTTTCTTTTTAGACCTTGCTTTTTTAACCCATTCGGTAATGCCTGGGTTCTTTTCAATAAAATCTAGTTTGTCATGATTGGTGATCACATGGGAATGGCGTGATTTCCATATCCCCAATTTATACTCAAGGCAAGTCATGACACCAGCTATAACAGCAGCATCATATTTGCCTTCGATACCATGCATTTTGTTATGAATATGAAGGGCATCAGCACCACTTCGCCGTTTCCCTTGGTCCAGGGTATCAAACACTTCCTTGGTCATACCAATAATTATGTAGGATTCAAATGAAGCACCACTATCAAAACAAGCAGAGAGCCTGTGTTGCCCATCAAGGACATCACCAGTATCGCTAATAATAATGGTGTGACCATTCAGCTTCCACTGCTTACGTTTCATAATTGAGGCGTAAGTGTCTACGCTCGATTGGCGTATTGTTCGGTTCATTGTATTCTTTTCAAGCCACTTGGTAGCCATATCAGGCGTAATTTCAGTGGCAAAGGCAGGTGGTGCCCCTGGTATTGCCTTAGGAACTGGTACAGGAATATCCAGGGCTTTTTTATCTTCTGCGTGACCGTTTTTCTTGGTTACCATTGTGAACCTCCTTTTACACAGTTTTAAACCCCTAATTTAGTGCCATTAGTTTTAGGGGGCGCGCTATGAATTTCAACTACTGCATCGTAATCACCTAACACAGCAATAACTTGAATTCCTTTAGGCATTTTGCCCCCTGTTTTTGATCCCACAAATGCCGTTACAAATTTAGCAACTTTCCTTGCAGTATCAATATCAGGCCATTGCTCTTCTTGATTGGTTTTTTGGGTTTTATAGCGAGTCACAAAATGGTCCGCGTGAGCTTTAATGTACTCAACCCTTTCTGTGTCATTGGTAAAATGCACAGGCATTTGCTTAATTGCTTCTGTTACAGCATCACTCATCTCATGGTTTTTCATTGGCTTACCCCCTGTTCTGGGCATAGGCGCAATCACGCAAGGCTTTGATGCACTCTTCCTTTGAATGACTGTCATTCCATTTGTGTAAATAAACATAACCAGTCCCTAGGAAATTTTCAATTTTCCTTACCACTCCCGATCCCATCACACAGGCACCGTTTGCTGTAAGGGCCAAGGCTTGGATCATGCAAGCAGCCTGATCAGGCTCATTATAAGCATTAGAACACCCATTGCCGTCCCACCAACCATATTTTTCAATGTAATCCGCTGCCCTAAGCATCCACAAAGATGTTTCATTGAGGACTGGTTTTTTATCCCAGTTTGGATCATTTAACATGTATCTACCTCCTTTAGTTATGCAACAACCAACTGGTTGAAGGCCGTGTATGAAGACTTGTTGTATGGAAGGTTACAACACCTTGCCCACTTTCATGTCCTTTTTTCCAAGCATCAGCATTGGGCGTGCCTATTGCATGGGGATTTGCTGTTACAGGTTTCCTGAAAATAGCAGCCATATAGCCATTGCTGAAAGCAACCTCAGTCTCAATTTTCTTTGTCACTTTTTCTATACTCACATCTTTTTCACTCATGTTAAATCTTTTCCCTGTTTTTTGGTTCCTTGATTTGAATTGATGAATTTTCACGAATAGCTCTGAACATACAAGAATGATCTATAAGCAAACGTTCTAGGATTTCAGTGTCTATTTTACAGGTTTTGCCTGATTTTGCGGCTAGTTTGTGTAATTCATCAAGATCGTTTAATCTAGTTTGAAGTTCAATTTTCACTGTCATTTCTTATCTTATTCCTGATATCTCTAGTTGATTATATTTTACAATCCTCTATACTTGAGGCTATGAAACTAGTGGCAAATATACAATTAAAGCCAAATGTCAGACAAGGCAATGCCCTTTTTAGCACCCTTGAACGTTCCAATCAGGCTTGCAATTATATTTCTCAGAAAGGTTTTGAGTCTAATATTATAGGGCAGTACGATCTGCACAAACTTATCTATAAAGAAACTAGAAACATATTTGAGTTGGCTGCACAAGTTGCTGTGAGATGTATAGCCAAGGTAGCCGATGCCTACAAAGTCAACAAAGGCGAACTAATTACTTTTAAAAAATACTCTGCTCAACCTTATGATGATCGTATTTTTAGATTTTGTGATAATGATACAATTAGTATCTGGACCCTTGAAGGCAGACAGAAAATACTCTTTATTTGTGGCGACAGGCAGCGTGAACTCCTAAAATATCGCAAAGGTGAAGCAGACCTAATGTTTATTAGAGGGAAATGGTATCTAGCTTGTGTTTGTGATGTGCCCGACCCTGAGGAAATTGGTATTAAAGGTGTTCTTGGTGTTGATTTTGGTGTTGTAAATATTGCTTTTGATAGCATTGGTAATTCTTATTCTGGTGAAACTGTTGAGAAAGTCAGGCAGAAGTTCTCAAAGCGTAGGGCTTGTTTACAGCGGATCAGATCAAAAGCCTCAAAGCGTAAACTTAAAAAGTTAAGTGGAAAGGAAGCCAGATTCAGAAAACATAACAATCACTGTATCAGTAAGGAAATTGTTGCTAATGCTGAACGCTTGTCGTTTGCGATTGCCATTGAAAATCTCACTGGCATATGCAAACGAATTAAGGCCAGAAAAGCACAACGCAGCAGGTTGCATGGATTGTAATCAATCCAAGAAATACAAGCAGGACTTGTCCTGAGTGTGGCTTGATTGACAAACATAATAGGAAAACCCAAGCGACATTTTCCTGTATCAGTTGTGGCTATACCGATGCCGCCGATTTCGTTGGTGCTCGTAATATCCGAGCATCAGGGGTAGCCTGTAAACCTGCCCTGTGTTCTCAACCTTAGTATGAAGGTTAGGGAAAAGCCCTTGGTTGTTTACTTTAAGACATTTGAAAAGGGCTGTTTATTGACAACGCTTGAAATGATGTTTGGAGAACTATGTTGACTGACATTTGATTCCTCAGGGTGAAATATCACCACTTTCTTTTTGCGTTTCAATGCATACCTTATTGTAGCCCATGTTCCACTTCTTACTTTTTCAGGCCCGTCTGGGCATGCATATAAAATATCAGTATCATCAACAATATCATGATTGCGTGCAATGTAATCCTTTGCAGGTAGTATCACATCACAGGATGTAAATGCTCGCTTGCTTTCATTAATTGGTGGATGAACTACAATAAAGAAACCATATTGTATGGCGATACTGTAAGATTCTTCATCAGCCCCTATACAATCCCCATGATGAAATTCACGATGAAGAACTGTAATAGTAGATAATGAAATCCTTAGTTCATTCTTTTGATATTCGGTCATCCCTTTTTGAGTGCCTGTGAATCCTATTTTCATTTGTACCCTCCGGCGTTATTGTCTCGATCCAAGAACTATAGCCATAAGGTTCATTCACATCAGAAAATGGACATACTATTCCATACAGCAGGACGGGTCTTTTAAGATGGTTGGCAGCAATCTGTGCTTGGAATCTAGCTGTTTCTAGGGTGTCATATTCAAATCTTCTATATTTATTTTCACGCCATACTACAGTGTAGTAATTTGCGTTGGTTCTAATAAACTCAGTCCGTTCCTCGGCAGACTGGAATTCAAGGGGGAAAGGTTCAGTCATTTCTTTGCTCTTTTGGCTTTTACATCTTCAGCCCAATTATAACTGGGATCAAAATCATATGGTGTTCTGTAATTAAGAAAAACCTTACACAGGGATTGTACATCTGATTGTTTAACAATAGCTGCCCCCCTCAATGATTCTGGGTAGGGATTAAACATCATACCTTCAGGTGGTTCATACATCGGTTTTAATTTTCTTTCCCTTCTCATTCCTGCCCCCTATAGTATAGAGATAGTGCGGACGGTTCTTCCCAACCCTTATCTTCTTTTTGTGAATGACATAACCCATCAATTCCAACTCATGAAGCACAACAAGTCTGGCATAGCCAGTAGCCTTTTCCACGTCCAATCTGGTTGCTCCTCTTTCGTACATCGCCACAGCTTTTGACTTTAAACTGCCGGCTATGAATCCATACTTATCTTTAGCAAAGGTCATTCTTCATCTTCATCTTTATCAAAATCATGATCACGCCATTCAGCAGCAGTCCCTTTAAACACAAGCCCTTCTTTAGTTTGAACATTAAATGGGAATTCCCCCACTTGAGTTCTACATTCAATGGTTGGTTTACCCCCTACGATACCCCTTACAATATATATGTACTCAATCCAACTACTCATATCACCGTTTGGCACTTCTAAGTAAATACCACCTACCCCATGATCTTTCTTAAGGCCCATGATGATTTGGGCTGCTAGATCACCCATCCCATTAC